>Ga0310695_10002015_pt1 | contig 44629 bp, 53 predicted proteins | sample RumenRJG_04DNA_FD_203882 | JGI IMG/M metagenome (GOLD analysis project Ga0310695, IMG submission 203882) | Bovine rumen microbial communities from Lethbridge, Alberta, Canada - RJG_04 (v2) (version 2) | ecosystem: Host-associated > Mammals > Digestive system > Stomach > Rumen | place: Canada... | reverse complement strand
TGCAATCCTCTCCGCGAATCAAGACAAGCACTTCCTCGAACAGAAAGCACTTCCTGTAATCGACGATTCCTCCATGGGTTATCTGCGTTACGCATCCGGCACTTCCACGAAAGGAGGCGACGGATATTGTTAATCAAACAAGTGTTAATACTTTTTATGCAGATTTATTGAAAGCTATTGCCTTAAATCTGGGAGTTATCATTATCTCGGTGATATGTAATGCTGCCCGGGAGCATTACTGTCATATAAATTTAAAAAAGAAAGGTTAATGAATTATGAAAAAGACTATTAGTTTCCTTTTTGCCCTCTTATTGCTGTTGTCTTGTTTTGAAGTTGCGAGTGCTGATAATAATGTAATCAATGCAGACATCCCATGCGTAAGTGAGTATGATACTCCGAAACTTGTTGCTGACTGGACACCAACAGATGAACATCAGGGTGGAATATATATTTACCATAATGTAAAAACAAAAGTAAAAAAGAAACATAATAATTTGTTCTTTGTCGGTGATAGTATAGAATATACAAATCCCTATTTGGAAAAATGGTGTACACCCGGCGTAAATCGGAAATATAATTGCTCTGCGATTTGCTCTGGAAACAATGTAAGTGCTAGAGCAAGAGGCAATACGTTTTATCATGATGATAACTCCAGCTTAAGGACGATTCATATAAATGGTTCTATTGGCTGGAAAAAGTAAAAACAAAGCCAGGGAGCCATTGGTGTTTTTACCAATGGCTCTCTGGAGCCTTCTATGCAACAGAAAGCAAAAATGATATGCAGTATTGTTCTATGGAATATCGCAATTATTCCAAACGTTTATTATATTGTTTTGAATTATACAGAAATCAGGAGTATGGCGATTATGAATACTAAGAACATTTGCAGACGATTGTATTTATTGTTAACCTGTTTTGTGCTTTGTTGTACAATCACTCAGATGTCTGCAAAAAGTGAAAGCGCAGGGAAGTGGGAAAACGAGTACAAAGCATACGGACGTACAATAAAAGTTGACGTGGATATTTCTGTCCCGGGAAAAGATAAAATGCCGTTCTTGGCGATAAAACCGATGAATGATCTTTCCTCCGATGAAACAGACAGATTTCAGAAGTTCATAGATACTCTGGATAAGAATGTAGAAAATAAAATAACAAACAGAAGAAATACGATTGTTATATCCTATAGAGATCATAAACTGCATCCTGATCTGTCTGATGCTGAAAAAGTGACAACTCCGTATAGAACGTTGTTGGAATATGACAGGAATAAAGCGTATGCTGAGAATAATGAACTGACCATTAATGAAGCGGAAAATCTGGTGAACCGAAGTATTCAAGCAGTTTTGCCTACCACATTTTTTCAGGTGCAGGATATTATTGTGAATGACCGGACACAATACAGGAAATCAAAGAAAAAGCTTACAGACAAGGGATATTATGAAATGTATTGTCTGCAGGAGATAGATGGTATTCTTATAGCAGGAAGTATCCATGATGTATACAAGAATAATCGAACTCCTCTTGATCATGCAGTTAGCCTTAACGGAACTGCTTATGTAAATGCAACAGATCAGAATAATTATTGGGGAACATATACTTTATGGAATAAAACAGCTGAGCTGGGCACTTCTGATCAACTTCTTTCCTTTGATGATATTAAGCCTGCAATTGAAGAGATGATTATGAGCGGAAATATCCGAAATATATATCATGTTTATTTTGGATATGCCCAATATGATATGCCGGAAGGCGGTAAATATGAATATATTCTGGCTCCTGCGTGGGTCATCTGGGCGGATTTTCTTGCTACTCCTGAGGAAGAACCAGAAACGGAAGTGGTAAATGGAACGGGAGCCTATATGGAATGTGGTTACTATGGACCAATTATTGCTAATGCAATCACCGGGGAAGTGACAAATCCACTGGATGAAAGTGAAGACCGTATGCTATTGCCTGCAGCTTGCATGAAATTTGTGGAGGACTATTAAGTGCGTAAATATAGGAAATTCCTAATCATGTGTATATTGTTTTTATCATTTTGCAGTTTCTCTTCTGCAGAAAAAACTTCTGACAATGCATTGCTCTCCGATAGTGTTGTTGGTTCAATTGCTGATTTCTGCCTATGGCAAGATGGATATGCAGTTTTAGGGACTGAAGGAGTATTTGAATGGTTGCCATCCACCTCAGAACTTACATGTATATTAACGGAAAAAAACCTTCCAGAGTCAATCCGTGAGAGTTTACTCCAGGTTGAGGGTTATATTTTTGCCTGGAAGGGAGAACTCTTTTTAGCTGAGTCTTCAGACGGATCAATCTGGCCTTTGGAAGATTTATCTGCTCCAGTATATGTTATTCCTGAAGATGATTATACCTATGATAATCCGGAAGGAATAATGAATAAAACAATCAGGCGATGCATCGCCATGGGAAATGATGTTTGGTTCCTACTCAACAGCTTTACATTTGAAAACGGAGATACAAATGAGTTATATCGTTTGACTGCGGATGGTGAATTTGAGTTTTTTAGTGTCCCTGATCTGAAGGATGCATTTCCAGCCACAGATGGGATCCTGCTACAAAAAGATGATGGGAATAGTGTTACCTATACATTGTTGAATAAAGAAATACAGGAAGTATCTGTTTCTGGTCCGGAAAGCGAAGAACCAATCATTGCAGGTATTACTTATGAAACGGAAGATAGGACGTTCTATGGAGTAACAGAAACAGGCAGAGTTTACAAGCAGGATCAACTGTGTGCAAACCTGCCATTCAGAACGATCTATGAAGAAGATAAAGGGATTATTCATAATAACACCTATATATATTTACATAGTGGGAGTATTATAATTCGTGAGTTGACAGAAAAAACAGCCCAACAAATTGAACTGCGGATTATGGGAACACCGGATGATGAAGAGGTGCTCCTGAAATATCAGGCAACACATCCTGATATCACGATTGCGCTGGATCCGAGAAGCGACGATTTCCTTGGCTTACAGCAGGCAGCTATTTCACAGGACAGCGATGTAGATCTGTTTCTGTTGGATTCAGACGATTTGTACAAGAAATTCATCAACAAGGAGTATGAGGCATCCCTGAATAATTCTTCGACTCTGACTGAGCAATCAAATCATTTTTACCCTTGGCTTCGTCAGGCTGTATATGATGGAGACACATTAGCTGCCTGGCCAATCAGTGTGGATGTGGAATACTGGACTGTTAATACGACAGCATGGAACAAACTTGAACTGGGAGAATATCCTACGACCTGGCAGGAGATGCTGTCTTTACTGTCAGAATGGAATGACAGCGAATATGCGCTCGATCATCCTGAACTGAGTTTTCTTGAATCTGTAGATGGTTATTCCGGAATTGTCAACATGGTAATCCGTCAATATTTGCTAGAATATGAAAAAACAGGTCAATTGGTGGATTTTAATACGCCTGAATTCAGGGAAGTCCTACAGCTGCTAATGAAATCAGGAGCCAACATTGAGGAAACAGGAGGCAGTATGCCGCTGATCATGACTTATCCTCAATACCTTGGAGTTGGATATAACGATTCAGATATTGTTGAATCCTGCCTGCCGCCGGCACTGACAGCAGGCAGCGAAAGATACATTCGAGCTACTGCCCAACTGTTGGTTGTCAACAGATCTTCAAAGCATTATGAGGAAGCCCTGTCTTTCCTGGAATTCATGGCTGAACACACAGATACAGTTATGAAGTATAAGATGTATGATAATCTGACCGAGCCAGTTCGCCCTGACGAGTATAAGCAGGAGCAGGAACAATTGCAGGAAGAAATAACTTCGCTGCAGGAGATGTTGGAAAGAACAAAGGAAGATTCGGAGGAGGATTTGGAACAAATTCAGGAACAGATTCAGACCAGGGAACGGGTTTATGATAGAAATGAAAAAGAGTATTGGATTGTATCACCTCAAGATTTGGTTGTCTGGCTGCCAATTTCTTCTCATGTCGTAATGCCGTTGGAAACTATTTATCCAAATGACAGCAGTACAGAAACACAATCCATTAGTTCTTTAGTTGACACATTTTGTTCAGGAGAAATTGCACCAGATCAATTTATTTCCATGTTGAATGGTATTGCATCCATGATCTATTATGAGAATCAATGATGCTGACTATGGATAATGATAGTATAAAGATGAACTATTAATGGGAAACTATAATACCAACTCCAAGGAGTCCATACAGCACTATATATGTTGTATGGCTCCTTGGAGCCATCTTTTCAATAAAAAGGGCAAATCGAGTGACTAACTGGTTGCTATTTTTTTTCAGTGGAATGTTTTCCAATCTATACGTTATCTATACGTAGCCTGAATTATTTGCTTAAATGAAATCAGGAGTGTTGCGATCATGAATATAAAGTATGTTTGCAGACGATTGTATTTATTGTTAACCAGTTTTGTGCTTTGTTGTGCAATCACTCAGATGTCTGCAAAAGGTGAAAGCGCGGGAAAGTGGGAAAACGAGTACAAAGCGTACGGACGTACAATAAAAGTTAACGTGGATATTTCTGTCCCGGGAAAAGATAAACTGCCATTCCTTGCGATAGAACCGATGAATGAATTGTCCAGTGAAGAAATTGAAACATTCCAGGCATATTTTAAAAATATAGATAAGTCGGATAAGAAATATACTTTTAGGAACAAAAAGAATAAGACAATTATAAATTATAATAGTCAAAAGCCTCATCCTGATCTGGAAAATCCAGAAAAAGTAACGACATCTGCACGCTCATTGTTGGAATATAACAACGATACAGCTTATGCTGAAGATAATGCGCTGACAGTCAGAGAAGCTGAAGATCTTATCAGAAGTAATATTCAAATTGTTTTCCCAGATGAAAACTTCCAGATAAAAGACATAGTAATATATGACCGAACAAAATATAGAAAAAGTGGAAAAAAAATAGTAGATAAAGGGGAATATGAATTGTATTGTATGCAATTATTTGATGGTATTCCTATGGCAGGAAGTATTCATAATGCATACAGATATGATCAAACTATACATGATGGCGTTGTTGGCAAATATGGGTCTTCTCATATACGTTTATCAGACCCGGAGAATTTTGCAGGGACTTACGATTTGTGGAGTATTGTTGCTGAACTGAGAACGCCGGATCAGCTTCTTTCTTTTGATTCTATCAAACCACAAATTGAAAAAATGATCATGAGTGGAAATATTCGAAACATATACCATGTCTATCTAGGATATGCTCAATATGACTTGCCTGAAGGAGGTAAATATAAGTATGTTTTATCTCCGGCTTGGGTCATATGGGCAGATTGGCTGGAAGATTCCACAGAAGAGATGGACCGAGATACTGTAAATGGTACTGGCTTGTATATGGAATGGTACTGTTATAAGCCAATAATTTTTAATGCAATCACTGGGGAAGCAACCGATCCAAAGAATATTAATGAAGATCGCATGCTGCTACCTACATCCTTGATGAATTGGGTGGGGGATGATTAAGTGCAGAAATTCAGGCAATTCCTAATCTTGGGTAATTTAGTGATTAGTGAAAGAGCAATGTGGACTGATAAATCATAAAAAGCCCCAGGGAATTTATTAGTACTTTTTATACTTGATAATTCCCTGGGATTTTTTCTGAAAAGATGAAATGAGATTATTTCCTGTTCATCATGTGAAGGCTTTATTCATCTCATATTTTTAAGAGCAGACTTATATACCCCCACGCACTCCGGAAAAGAGCACGGGGGTTTTTATACATCATCCCAGGTGAGCCAGACGGCTTCTCCCCGATGACCGTCCCGGTCTTTTTCCTCATCTGCATTGATAAACTCACCGGTTTGGGCATTGACATAGGCCATGGAACGGGAAGCCCAGTCCGGCCCCATGTCGTCTTCGAGAGCCCAGACAGGAACCAGGATCAGTTCACCGTCCTTATCCTCCGGATCAAACATGGATACGTAAACAAAGCGTATTTTGCTCGGCCTGGCACGATAGGAGTATTTTCCCGCCTTTTTCCAGGACTGCAGAACCTTGTCCAGTCCGCAGAACGGGACATCATCTACCAGAACAGCCGTTTCCCTGCCAGCGTAAAGCACATATTCATACAGGTCGGGCGAGAAGATTGCGATTACGGTGTCCCCAAGGGGAACGGGTTTGTTGCGGCTGTACCGGTTGGGACTGGGCTGGGTATAGCTGATATAATCATTGAACGGAATGCCATGGAAGGTCTGCTCAAAATCCAGGTCATAATACCCGGTTTCATCCAGCGCTTTGCTTGTATCCGGTATGACGTCATCCCTTCCGAAATGTGCTTTGTATTGCCGGGATTCAGCTACAGCACGGCGAAGATGGAAGTCCCAGCCGTTCTTTTCGCGGTATGCGTCCAGAAGCTGTTCGGCAAAACGGATGCTTTCCTCCATGGACAGCGGGCTCCCGTCGGCGCGGGCATCCAGTCCGTACTGGCCGACGCGGGAGGCATTTTTAAAAGATTCTCCGTACAGTTCATCTCTTGAGCCGGCCTGCCCGATCCATCCCGACAGATATTTGTCGTCATAGGTAAGATGCCGTTCCAGTGTTCCGTTTTCAGGTGCTTCAGGCATCTGGTCTTCCAGGGGAAAGTCAATTTTGATGATCGGCACCCGGTCAATATCCGGCACTTCAATCGGTACATCAAAGTTGCCATGAGCAGCCTGAATATTCACGGTACCGCCATTCGCAGCCATCAGGGTTTCGGCCTGTTCCCGGATTTCACGGATGGTATAGTATTCTCCTTCGGCTGACGCAAAGACGGGCAGGAATAAGACAAGTACAAGTAATACAGTGATTCTTTTCATTGGACATTCTCCTGCAAAACGGAGGGCACAGGCTTGTCTGTGCCCTCGCATGACATCGGGACTCAGTCCGCCGGCTTTACCAGAATAGCCTGGGTCATATCCACTTTGACCTGGCTCATGTCCATATTTCCGTCATCGTCCGTTTCGGGCATTTCTACGGGAGCCAGGTACAGTTCATCGGGTAGCTCCTCCAGGTACGGATAAATGAAATCCGCCGAGTCGCTGCCGCAGGCCTCGCAGCCTTGCTGGTCAGGGAAAATGAGATTGCCGCTGCCGTCCACCAGCTCCAGGCTCCAGACCCAGTGTTCAAACAAATCCATGGGCGTGTAGGGCCAAAGCTCCGTACCGTCCTCATCCTTTACAAACTCACCGTTTTCCGCGATGAACGCGGCCATGGCGTCTGGATTGACCTGCAGATCCAGATAGATATAGCTCATCAGGGGCGTGAAAGCCGCTTCCCTGACTTTGGCTGTTACTTCAGGCGTGGCCGTTTCCTTGTCCGGGTGATAAGTCTTTACTCTGGACTGGATATCTCCGGCGTCAAAGGTAAAAGTAATCATGCCTTTTTCGGGCTTTTTGTTATTGCCGTTTTCGTCACGTTCCAGGGGAAGTTCGGTGTCGCTGGTATCCCCGATGGGCAGGCTGATCTCGATGGGGCCGTTTACGATGAAGCCGTTGTTGTTCAGCCGCCAGACCAGGGTGCAGATGATCTCGCCGGGAACCGCCGTGCCGTCCATTCCCTGTTCGGAACCTCCGGGCGCGTTGACTTCCTCGCCGTTGATCCAGATGGAATCGTACCACCAGCCGACGTTATGGGCATTCAGGGCCTCATACATTTTTTCCTGATCGCTCCAGCCGGGTAAGGGCTTGTCAGGATCTCCGCCTGCATCCTTCAGCTCATCCTCAGGGATATTGTCTCCGTAACGATCCCTGAGGGTAACCCCGAAGGCTTTGTCCACATCCGGGAACTGATATTTATACTGCACCATCAGGATGCGGCCGTCATAGCCCACCTCCTGGATGCTGATTTCCGTATTGTTGACGGTTTCCTTATATAAATCCCGCTGCATGACGCTGTCCGCGTTCACCGGGTTCTCTCCGGTCAGGTAGGAGAGGGAAATTGAATCGAAAATATGCCACTGGGTGGCGGCCAGGGCGAAGGCGCCCAGGGCCAGGACGATGACCAGCGCGATGACCAGGGTACGGCGGCTGAACCGTCCGGCAGTCCGGATGGCCTGCTTTGTACTTTCTTTCATTTGAGCCTCCTGCGTTATGATATCCTCCAGCGTTTTTTCAACGCGGAGATGGAAGTGTTCGGGAACGTCAGGAGCCGCGGAGATGAATTGCTTTCTGAATTCGTTGTTGGTCATTCTTCCATCCCTCCTTCCATGAGGAGAGTTTTGCCGAGCTGTTTCCGTGCGATCCTCATACGGGTTTTGACCGTGCCGGGCGGCAGGCCCAGCGCATCAGCCAGCTCCTGTATGGAATAGCCGTCCGCGTAATGAAGCGTAATGAGCAGGCTGTATTCAGGTTTCAGTTTCCGGACAGCCTCCATGACCGGAGCCTCCGGTACAGGAGGTTCCGTTGCTTCCGCGGCGGCGTCTTCCAGGGGACTGGAGCTCCATTTTTTGCGCGTGCGCAGCAGATCCTTGCACTGGTTGGTGAGAATCCGGGCTATCCACGGTCTGAAAAGTTTCAGGTCCCGCAGGCTTTCCCGTCTCTCCCAGGCTTTGATCAATGCATCCTGTACCGCATCCTCGGCGTCGGCATTATTGCCCATGTAGGACCAGGCGATGCGGTATAACAGCTTTTCAATCCGCCTGACTTCCGCTTGAAACATCAAAGCATCCACGACATTGTTCCCCTTTGAATTCTTCGTTTTGCGCGTCCGCTTTCCGAAGACCCTCTGAACAGCGCTGATTACAGATTCCACCTATAAGACGAATGAGGAGGGGAAAAAGTTTTCATTCTGAAAACTTTTTTGAAAAAGAAAAAGCCGCGTCCGGAATGAACACGGCGGGTAGGCGGATGGCCAGAGTTATAAGGTGTTCCGTAAATGTTGAAGGTTCAGGTCCCCGGAGGAGATTTCTCCACTCCGCCTGCGGCTTCGGTCGAAATGACACGCGGAGGCGCTGATTGATTCACAACTTTCAGGACACTATATCATTTTTAATTCTTCATTCTTCATTTCATCGGATATTGATCATAGATCAATATCCGACAATCAGCCCTTCTCTTTCCGCGTAGAAGCTGTCCAGTCCCCGTGTGGCCTGTACCAGCACTTCAATGCCGGCATGGGCGGCTTCCAGGGCCTTCTTCAGCGCTTCGGCGTCCTTCAGGTTCTGGCAGTGGCTGATGACGATCTGCTTGCCGGCGATGCCGACCTTGCCGATCTCCTCCACCAGGAAGCGGATCATGCCCTTGCTGCCCCGGGCCTTACCGCGGATTTCAATTTCTCCCTTGTCGCTGCCCGCGCCGATGCCCCAGAAGCCCAGGTGGCCGGCGATGAAGCCGATCAGGCGGCCGACCCGGCCGGACTTGATCAGGTTATGATAGGAGGAAAGGGCGAAGCAGGTATGAATCCTGTCCGCGGTTTCGTTCAGGTCTTTTTCAATCTCCTCAATGGATTTGCCCTCGAGGATCAGGTCCCGGGCGCGCCAGATCAGCATGGCTTCTTCCGGACCGGTGGCCCGGGAGTCAATGATGATGATCTGCTTGTCCGGTTCATCCTCCAGCAGCATATCCCGGCCGAGGCAGGCGCTGTTGTAGCAGCCGGACAGGGCGCCGGAAATCGTGAAGGCGATCACGGGGCCGGGAGCAGAAAACTTTTCCCGCCAGATTTCCGGGGAAGGGCAGGCCGTCTGGGCCATTTCGCTATGAGTCTCATTGGCCTCCAGCATATCGCTGACCGGCATGTTTTCATCATCCACAAATTCTTTGCCGCCGATCCGGATGGTGAACGGAATCGTGGCGAAGTCCATTTTTCCCTCTGTGCCCTCCAGCTCATACAGGTCACAGGCAGAGTCAGCAACCAGGTGCCACATTCAGGAACATCTCCCTTCAAATCATCACTGCTTGAATACCGGCACATCAAATTCCGGTGTTTCCGCGGAGGGCATGGAAGCAAAGTCAACGGGGCTGCCGTTGATATCCTTCACGGAAGTGTTGGGTGCGATTTTCTTCTCCTGCAGCAGGAACAGCGGCTCCGCTGTTACAACCACATACTCTTCATAATCCGAATAGTCCCCGAAGGACAGGATCCACATCCGGGCGTTTTCCGGCAGCGGGCCGTCGGCCGGAGGCAGGTCGGTCATCGTAGCCAGGCGAAGCATGGAAGGCGCGGCGTCCGGATAGTCGCTGATGACGGTCATGGTGGCTTCTCCGGGATCGAAACTGTTGTTTATCAGCACTTCGAACTCTTCCGCGGACGCGGTCATCGGCAGGCTGCGGGCCTTGAAGGCCTCGCCGTCCGCACGGTAATCCAGAGACAGGGGCGTTCCTTCCGCGTCCAGCATGACGTTCAGCTCATAGCCGCCGTAGTCCGCGGAACGCCAGCCCAGGGAGCAGCTTTCCGTGTTTCCTTCCGGCGTGAAACTGACCACGCGGGTGAAGCCGGCGTTTTTATTGGAAAGGGTCCGGGTTTCGGAAATCAGGGTGCCGTCCTCCCGGAAGGAGTAAATGTTCTCCCCGGAGTTCCAGGAGGGGAACATGGAAACGTCCGCCCGCAGGGTCAGCTCGGCCCGGACAAAAGCCATGTCGCCGGACCAGGTGTTGTACTCTTCCACGAAGCGGCGTTTCTGGGCCGCGTCCGGGTAGATATAGGCGATGAAAACGCTGTATTCGTTTCCGGTTATTTCAACTTCGGCGCCGGAGGCGTTCTCCTGAGAGAAGATGACCTTCTCCGCGCCTTCCGAAAAATCCAGTTCGTTAATCTGCAGATTGGCGGCGGGCCGGTCCAGCGTCAGCTTCAGCTGAGTGCCTTCCGCGGAAAAACCGGTCACCCGCACGGGCTTTTCAAGGCCTTCGGGAAGGGTAATCTCCCCGGTGGACGCCGGAACGGTTTTCATGCTTTCAAGCAGGACATATCCGCCCTTGGGGGCAGCCGCGTACGCGGGAGCCAGGAGGCAGACGGCCAGCATAAGGACACAAGCCAGAACCAGGGCACGTTTCATGATACGCAGCCCTCCTTTCACCGCTTTAAGCAAGCAGGATTACCTTTTATTATACACTTTCCCCTTGTTTGTTTGCAATGCATGAGGCCTTCGCGTCCGTCCTTTTTGTGCTTTTTCCTCCGGACAGGAAAACGGAGCGGCACGAAACCGCTCCGCATGGAAAACAAAGGGATCTTACAGGTTGACAAAGCTGACGTACTGCTCCCGGGGCGCCTTCGCCCGCTCGCACTTCAGCTCGTTGAGCATCAGGGCGGTCTGTCCGTCCGGTCCCTGCACCATTTTGCAGCGGGCAGTCAGCGTGAAGAAGGTCTTGTTGTCCGGCGTACGTTCGCCCTTGCAGACCCAGCCGCAGGGGGCGATGTCGTTGGAGCAGCAGGTCATGGCTTCCCGGGCAAAGTAGTAGAAGCCCTTCGGGAATTCCCGGCGGCGCCAGGCCTGGCCGATGATGGAAACCACCTTGCCGTCATAGCGTTCCGGATGCTCCATGCTGTCCACGTAGAACAGGCCGAACTGCTCATCCGTGATCCGGATGACATCCGCCTTCATATCATAGGGCAGGTCCTCGTCCGTGATGCCGTCGTCCACCGTGCCGTCCAGGTTTTCAAACATGATCGTAGCGCCGCTGTTCATGGCCCGCAGCTGCCGGCGCCAGGAGCTCTTGTTGAAGTTCTCCCCGCAGCGGTTCACATAGATCATGTCCGCGGTCTTCATCGGGTCGGTGAGGAGCTTGCGCATGTTGGTCATGTAGTTTTCGAAGGTGGTGGCGTCGGCCGTGGTGACCACCTGGGCCCAGTCCCACAGGCGGGGCAGGGTGATCTCATCCAGCTTTTCCAGGCCCCACATGGTGTTGTACTCCATGATGACGCAGGTCGGCTCGATCTCCCGGTCCAGGTCCGCCAGCTTCGCCGTGGTCAGCTCATCCTTGCTGTCCAGGTTCACCAGCACGCCCTTGTACTTCTCCAGGCTGTCATCGTCCCACTCGGTCTCGCCTTCCTCGCAGCACAGCACCAGCACCCGGCCGCCGTTGGTAAAACGGTCGTTGCCCAGGACCGTCAGTCCCAGGGTGGTCTTGCCGCTTTCAATGAAACCGGTGATCAGATATACCGGAACAAATCTCCTGATCATAAATGAAACAACTCCGTAATCGCTTGTTCGTTCAGGTCGGCGCCGATCACGCACAGGCGGCCGGTATAGTCCGCGCTGCCGTCGCGCATATCGATTTCGCCGGGCACATAGTCAAACTGGAACCAGCCGCCGGCCGCGTTCTGCAGGATACCCTTGGCCCGCAGCACCTTGCCGTATTCCTCTTCGTCGGACAGCTTTTCCAGCATGCCGCGGATCTCGTCCTGCTCATACCGCTGCGCGGTTTCAAGGCCGATGTTGCCGAACACTTCGTCCGCGTCATGGCCTTCGCCGTGATGGTGATGGTGATGATGATGCTCATGGTCGTGGCAGCCGCAGGTGCAGCCTTCACCGTGTTCATGATGGTGATGATGTTCATGCTCGTCGTCATCGTCATCATCGTCGTCATGATCGTGGTGATGGTGATGATGCTCGTGCTCGTCTTCATCATCATCGTCGTCATCATGATCGTGATGGTGGTGATGATGTTCGTGCTCGTCCTCATCATCGTCATCGTTGTCATGATCGTGGTGATGGTGATGATGTTCGTGCTCGTCCTCATCATCGTCATCATCGTCATCGTCCAGCGGGGCGAACCAGATGGGCTTGCCGTTTTCGATCACGTCCAGCATGAAGTCCGGCTCCATTTCATCCCAGGGGGTGGTGATGATCCGGGCGTCGGGATGGGCTTCGGCGATCAGCTGGCGGCTCTTTTCCACCCGGGCGGCGTCCAGCAGCTGGGTGCGGCTGAAGATGACCGTGGAGGCGCTCTTCACCTGGTCCAGGAAGAATTCGCCGAAGTTCTTCATATACATCCGGCACTTGCCGGCGTCCACCACGGTGGCGCTGCCGCCGGTCTCAATATCCGTGTGGCGTTCCTTGGCCTTTTCCACAGCGGCGAGGATCTCGCTCAGCTTGCCGACGCCGGTGGGCTCCACCAGGATCCGGTCCGGATGGTAGGTATCGATCAGCTGGTCCACCGCGGCCTGGAAGTCTCCGGCCAGGGTGCAGCAGATGCAGCCCGCGTTCAGCTCGGTCACGGTAATGCCGGCGTCCTTCATGAAGCCGCCGTCGATACCGATCTCGCCGTATTCATTCTCCAGCAGTACGACCTTCTCGTTCCGGAGACGGCCGGTCAGCAGTTTTTTAATCAGTGTTGTCTTGCCGGCTCCCAGGAAGCCGGAGATCACATTTACCTTTACCATGAAACAGTTTCCTTCTTTCCTTACGATCGACGCCGCCTTTATCTGACGGCATACCTTTTATAGCGCTTGATCCCTTGTTTGTCAAATGTTTTCCTGCTCAGAAGGCAGGAATGGGCATACTGGGACGTTTTTGGGATAATGCGTGACAAATATTGTGAAAGATGCTATAATACCTTACACAGTTACATGAGTATGTTCGATCAGTGACATAAACAGATTGCCTCCGGGCAGTCATTCGCTTCTTTCAATTGGGTATAACTAAGGAGGAAAGGCCGTGAAATCAGCCAATGTAACGGACTTCCGCAGGACAGCAGCGCTGGCGTTGCTGATAGCCCTGCTTGTGTCCGTTTGCGTGCCTGCCCCCGCAAAGGCAGCGGATCCCGCGGACGTGGATCTGATGCTGGCGGGCAGTGCCGTTTCGGCGATGGGCCTCACAGACGCGGCGGGAACGCTGATCCAGCCGCATAAGGCACCGGAACTGCTGGGCAGGGGCAACCCGGACGTGACAGGCATTGAGCCTGATTACCGGGGAACCGTGGGATATGTTGCCCTGCAGACCGGATGGGAGGTCAGCCGTTTCAACACCTTCACGGAAACGCCCTGGATGCTTCCGCTGTACGAGCAGGAGGGCACAAAGTGGAAGGTGGTCGGCGCCGTGGCGCACAAAACGCCGGTGCTGGTAACCGATCAGCAGATTAAGGAAGAAAGGGGACACAAGTTCGGCGGTCACCTGCAGGTGATCCGGCTGGATACCTTTGAGGAAGCGTGGATTGACGTGATCCATTTTGTCACCGCGCCCTACTGGTCCATGAACCTGACGGACGCCGTGGGCTACGGATACTGCATTGCCGTGTACAACAACAATTCCGGCATTATGCCGACGGACCGGAAGGGCAACCGGGGCGAACTGCAGGAAGGAACCCGGGTGCTGATGTGCGAAAGGCGCACCGCCCGGTATGTGAGCCCCGACAAGAAGAACAATCCGCTGCCGGGCATTATCTTCCGGAGCGGGGAGAAAAAGGATTCCTATTACCGCACGTTCCTGTTCTTCAACGCAAACGACCTGACGCTGACCTACTGACAGGAAAGACTGAAAGATGACGGGCCCCGGCAGAAAATGCCGGGGCTCTTTTCATGCCTGCGGAAGACCCGGAAGAGAGGCGGCGGAGAATAAAAAGACAGTCAGCGGAAACTTGAAAAACAGTAGATTCGGGGTTTATCATTAGGATAGAGAAATATGTTCAGGGCTCCGGCGGCGACGCCGGGGCCCCTTTTTGCTGAGGAGGGAAGATATGCCGGGAACCACAACCCTGTGCGGACTGCGCCGGGAACTGACAAAGGATCTGTTCGAGGAGCTGGCGGCGCTGCAGTGCACCACAGAGGAAATCCTGGGCTACATCGGCACCACGGAGAAAAAGCTGGAAAGCTGGTGCCGGAAAACCTACCGCCGTCCGCTGGAAGTCATGATTCCCATGATCCGCAAGGACGGGCTCATTGCCATCCGCCGGGCCAGCTTTGACCAGCTGAAGAAAAGCGCCACCATCATCTCCCAGCAGTATAACCGCTTTGTGCCCCAGGCCTGCGCGGATCCGCGGGAGGAGACGGAGAACGCCATCCGCCTGCTGACGGCCGCGGTGACGCCTTCTCCGGAGGCAATGCGGGAACTGTACGGGGAAGGTGAGGAGGAATGAGCTTTCAGTTCCGGCCCTTTTCCCGCAAACAGAGCCGGCTGCTGAACTGGTGGCGGCCGGGATCCGGTTATGAGGACCGGCGCATTGTCCTGGCGGACGGCGCCATCCGCAGCGGGAAGACCGTGGCCATGATCCTTTCCTTCCTGCTGTGGAGCCTGACCTGTTTCAGCGGAAAGGACTTTATCCTGGCGGGCGTCACCTCCGGCGCCCTGGCGCGCAACGTGCTGGGCCCGATGCTTTCCATGCTGGAAACCCTGGGTATTGACTATGAATGGAAGCGCGGGGAATCCCGGGTGATCATCGGGGAGAACAGCTATTACCTGTTCGGCGCGGACAAGGACAACGCCCAGGACAAGCTACAGGGCATGACGGCCGCCGGCGCCTATGCGGACGAGGCGGCCCTGTTTCCCCGCTCCTTTATTGACCAGATGATCGGCCGCTGCTCCGTGGAGGGCAGCCGGATCTTCCTGAACTGCAACCCCAACGGCGCCTGGCACTATATCAAGACGGACTTTATCGACCGGGCGGAGGAGATCGGCCTGTACCGGCTGCACTTCACCATGGACGACAACCTGACCCTTTCCCCGGAAATCCGGCAGAGTTATGCCCGGAGTTTTTCCGGGGTTTTTTACCGCCAGTATATCCTGGGCGAGTGGGTCAGCGCCGAGGGCGCGGTATATCCCATGTGGGACGACCGGGAGAATACCTTCATCGAAGGAGAGCGGGAAGCGGAGGCGCTGCCCTTCCGGGATATGCGCCGCTTCTGCGCCGTGGACTACGGCACGGTGAATCCCTGCGTGTTCCTGGACGTGCGGGACGACGGAAAAACCTTCTGGATTATGAAGGAATACTACTGGAATTCCGCGGTCCGAAGGCGGCAGAAAACGGACGCGGAGTACGCGGATGACCTGGCCGCGTTCCTGGACCATGACCGGAACACCCAGGTGATCGTGGATCCCAGCGCGGCCAGCTTCAAGGCGGAGCTCCGGAAGCGGGGCTACCGGGTGCTGGACGCGAAGAACGACGTGAGGGAAGGCATCGCCACCACGGCGGTATGCATCGGGAACCGGCGGGTCCGGGTGGAACGGAACCGCTGCCCTTCCCTGCTGGGAGAGGTCCACAGCTATGTGTGGGACGAGAAAGCCCGGCAGAAAGGGGAGGAGCGGCCGGTGAAGGTGCATGACCACGCGATGGACGCGGTACGCTATTTATGCCACACGAAAGCGTCTCGCTTTCGTGCGACATAAATAGCAATTAACAATGAATAATTAACAATGAACAATTATAGTGTGTTTCCGCTTATGTTCCCGGTTGCACGCGACAAAGTAAAACAATTATGAATTGTGAATTATGAATTATGAATTGAACTCTCGCCGCCTCAGCGGCGCAGACGGCTATTCCAACAGTGCGGCGTTCCTCGGGGATGAGTCGCCGCTGCTTTCCTCCGGAACTTTTGTCCGCTCCGGCCTGACCTCGGATCCGGAGCTGCTGACGGCCATGTACCGGGAATCCTGGCTGACCAAGCGGATCATCGACACCCCGTCGGAGGATATGACCCGGGCCTGGTACCGGCTCTCCGCGGTCCGGGAGCCGGAGGAGATCCACGCCCTGCGCCGGCTGGAAGCCCGCCACAGCGTGAAGCAGGAGCTGACCAACGCCTTGCGCTGGGCGCGGCTGTACGGCGGCTCCCTGGCCCTGATGGTAATCCGGGGCGAGGAGGACCGGCTGGACCGGCCGCTGGAGCAGGACCTGCTGCTGCCGGACTGTTTCCAGGGGCTGCTGGTGCTGGATCGGGCGCAGGGGATCGAGCCTTCGGCGGAACTGGTTTCAGACCTGGACGATCCCGATTTCGGACTGCCGGAATACTACACTGTGAACCTGGAAACGGAAGGGTACCGGACCGTGCGGCTGCATCACTCCCGGGTGCTGCGGTTCGTAGGCAGGGAGCTGCCCCGGGGAGAAACCATCCGGGAAAACTTCTGGGGCGCCAGCGAAATGGAGCATATCCGGGACGAGTTGCTTAAGCGCAGCGCGGCTTCCGCCAACATCGCCCAACTGATTTTCCAGGCGAACATCACAACGCTGAAGATGTCGGACTTCGGGGAACTGCTGGGTACCGGAACGGAGGAGCAGCGTCGGAACCTGGAACAGGCCATGGGCCTGGAGAACCGGTTCCGAACCTCCTTCGGCATCCAGCTGCTTTCAAAGGACGACTGCCTGGAGAATCATGCCTACTCCTTTGCCGGGCTGAGCGAGATCTACGAGCAGTTCATGATGGATATGGCGGGCGCTGCGGAAATCCCGGCGACCAGGCTGTTCGGCCGTTCGCCACAGGGCATGAACGCCACGGGCGAATCGGACCTGAAAAATTACTACGACATGATCGCCTCCCTGCAGGAACGGCTGCTGCGCCCGGCGCTGGAGAAGCTGCTGCCGGTGATGGCCGTCTCTTGCTGGGGTTATGTGCCGGAGAACCTGGAGATTGTGTTTGAGCCGGTGATGACCAGCAGCCCCGCCGAACGGGCGGAGCTGGTGCAGAAACTGTCGGCGGATGTGATTGAAGGCTTTAAGTGCGGCCTGTTCACCCGGGAGGAAGCGATCGCGGAACTGAAAGCGCGGGGAGAGGAGATGGGAACGTATAAGACAATTCAGAATTAAGAATTCAGAATTCAGAATTAAAACTGTTGCTCAGCCGGTAAATAAAAAACAGCTCGAAAGAGCTGCTTTTGCCATTATGAATTAATTCTCTGCCGTGGTGACGCGGACAAAGGCGATGCTGCCTTTGGCCTTGTGGCCGGTAACGGAGATGTGATAGGTGCCGGCTTCTGAGATGGGCAGGAGCATCTCACCGTTCTTCTGGCCGGAACCCCTGTAAAGCGGGGTTTGCCCGTCCATGCCGACAACGATGTCCACGGTGCCCTGAGTATGGGCATACTCGATGTGGAGCTGCTCACCCTCGGCCAGGACCAGATCCGCGGAATCCTCACGGTTCAGCGTGGTGTAATTCATGCGGAAGCTGTTTTCGTCGGCTGTCCGTGAACCGTCAAAAACACTTTCACTGACTGTTCCGCAGCCGGACAGCGTCAGGGTGAGAAGGACCAGCAGGCAGGCTGCCGCGATTGTCTTCAGGACTGTTTTCTTCATGGTTCCGATCTCCTCATGAATGATATGTGAATGCCTTGCCTCGAAGGCACAGATCAACAACGGGAAAGAAAATCAGTAATTGTGATATCCGTAGGAATCTTCCTTTTCCTGCGCGATTCTGTCCTGCTCATCCTGATGGTTCTTTTCGCTCTGATGGCTGAAGATGAACCACAGGGCGATCATCGGAACGGCCGCCAGGAGAAGAATAAGAAACAGCTCGGATAGGCCGCCGAACAGAATCAGGAGGAGAAGGAATGCAACGCAAACTGTTCCGAGCAGCACCCGCTGGCCGGTGGTGAACGTCGAAATCCCGTAGTTCCTTATAAACCTGATTCTCATGATCAGGGGAACTTCCTTCGGCTTGCTGCTTTCGGTTTGAATGTTCTTCCAGCTCCTGTAGGTGCCCATCGGTCCGTTCTCCTTTCAGCGTGTACGGCGGGTTTCACCGTGAGAAAAGCATATCATCCCGGCGCGGAAAATAACAGGGCTGGATGTGAAAAATAAAATAGTTATTTCACGGGCGCGGGAACAATAGCGCCGGGAAACAGGACCGCGGGCGCAAAAAAGATACCGGCCGAGTTTCAGCCGGTATTTCTTTTCGTATGCTGTTATGCCTTTTTCCTGCGGAAACGGGCGGGCAGGTGATCCGGATTAATCGCTTTGAACAGGAGAGCTGCGCCCAGGTAGACAATGGCGCCGACTCCGATACAAACCACTACCAGCAACAGCTGCTTTGACAAGCCCGCACTGAGCAGACCTTGCTCGCCGCCGAAGATATAGTTGTAGATCGCCCAGACAGCACCACCCATCACAGCAGCAGCTCCCAATGGACGGATAATGATATTCATCACCGAGAACCTGTAGCCGGTGTATTTACAGGTATAGTACAGGTTGGGAATCATCGAAACTGTATAGCATGTCAGTGATGCGATAGGCGCACCGTGAATGTTGATATCATATCGACTGACCAGGATGGCGTTCAGGGCAATCTTACAAACGACGCCTGCTACCAGAGTCAGCATGGCAATCTTCTGCTTGCCTGCACCCTGTAAGGCTCCTGAGGTTGCCTGTACCATGGTGAACAGGATGATGGTCATGGCTGAAAACTCCAGAAGACTGCTGGCTATGAGTAATTCTGCAAGCTTATAGCTTCTGCCGAAGCACAGGAAAACAATTGGTTTGGCCAGCAAGCTCATACCGATGGAACAGGGGAAGCCGACCACCGAGGCAACCTGAAGACCGATACCGGTTTCCCGGGCTACAAATTTCATATCTTTCCGTGCCAGACCGGAAGCGACAGCGGGAACCAGGTTGGTGGACATGGCCATGGCCAAGGCGGTAGGTACATTGATCAACGGGAAAACAATACCGGTCAGGAGACCGTGACGGGCTTGTGCTGCCTTGTCCGTAAATCCTGAATCCATCATCAGGCTCTTGAGCATTGATGCGTCGATGGAGTTGGAAAGGGGCACGATACAGGCACCTAACGTGATCGGGATTGCGATCATCACAATGCGTTTAGCCAGCGTACGGCCGGAAATGGGAGATTCGTTCGGAAGGGCCGGCTGTGTTTTCACAAAATGGCAGCGGATGATCATATACAGCATGGCGGCACATTCCGCCAGGGAGGTGCCCAGCAGGGCGCCGGCGCTGCCCATAATCCAGCCTGTTTCTTCGCCGCCCCGGGCAAAGCCGATGGAGGCCAGGGGCAGGGCGATCGCTACCTTACCGACCTGTTCAATCAGCTGGCTGACGGCGGTGGGCATCATGCGGCGCATGCCCTGCATATAGCCCCGGTAGGCGCTCATGATGCAGACGAAGAACAGGGAAGGCGCAATACAGATGAAGCTTTGATAGCCTTCCGGAGTCTTGACAATTACTGCAAGCAGGCGGGAACAAAGCAGCAGGATAATGGTGGAAACTATGCCAAGTACGGTCAGCAGCTTCAGGGCTGTTTTGAAAACACGGCGGGCGTTGCCCGGTTCCCCGATGGTGATGTAATGGGAAACCATACGGGAAATGGCTACCGGTATACCGGCAGAGGTGATGCTCAGAAGCAGGTTGTACCAGGGCATAACCTGTCCGAAGAGTCCCATTCCCAAACTGCCGATCATGTTGGAAAGCGGGATTCGGAACAGAACGCCGACAACTTTACAGATGAGTCCGGCTACACCCAGTACGGAAATGCCGCCGATCAGGCTGCGCTGTCTTTGAGTCATAAAGCTTCCTTTCTGAATCACAGAATGAAATCCCGGACATTATATCACAAATAGGGAAAAAGGAAAAATTACGGGGAGGACTGACGCCATGCATTATTACGGAACGCGACTTTCAGACAATCTGTCCTTCAGGGAACCGGAGGGATATCTGCTCTGCCTGAACGTGCCGGTGGCACGGACGGGTACGCAGGAATACCTGCCGGAGGAGCTGGGAATCAGCACCAATTCAGAATTAAGAATTCAGAATTCAGAATTATCGCCTGCGGGCGGGAATGAGAATGGGCTTATTCCTGTGTACAGGCCTGAAGAAGAGGTATTCTCGCCGGCGACGATTGCATCGTTTGAAGGAATGCCGGTGACCAACGATCATCCGCCCGAAGGGGTGGATGTTTCCAATATCCGGGCCCTGCAGAAGGGCCATGCACACAACGTCCGGCGGGGAAGCGGAGCGGAATCGGACCTGCTGCTGGCAGATCTGATCATTACCGATCCGGCCCTGATCACCGCGATCCTGGAGGAGGGAAAGCGGGAAATATCCTGCGGCTATACCTATGAGCTGTGCGAGGAGGACGGACAGTATATTCAGCGGAAGATCCGCGGGAACCATGTGGCGGTGGTGGACGCCGGCCGCGCCGGTTCCCGCGTTTCTATCAGGGACAGGCGGCCTGCCGCGCAGGCATGCGGCGAGCCGCGGTCCTTAAAGGAAACCAAAGATGAAAGGAGACAGAACATGATGAAGAAATCCCTGTCCAAAGTACTGGCCCGGATGGCCAAAGACGGCGACATTGAAACGGTTGCCGGGATCATTGAGGAAATGATCGACCCCGCCGGGGAGGAACCCGTTCAGGCGGAGGGTGGCGAGACCACGGTGATCGTGGAGACGCCGGCGGAAGAACCCGCGGAGGAAACGCAGGCGGAGGAAACAAAGAACATCATCATCGATGAAAGCGGCCTGAGCGGCGTGCTGGAACGCCTGGACCGGATCCTGGCGCTGCTGGAGGGTTCCGCGGCGGGCAGCGCGGAGGATGAGGATCCCGCGAAGGCCGCGGTGGCGGAAGCCCTGGAGGAAGCGGCGCAGGATCCGGCTGCGGAAGAACTGGCCGCCGCGATGGAGGAAATCCTGGATCCCGTGGCCTCGGTCATCCTGGAGGATGAAGAGGAGGAAAGCGAACCGGAGGATTCCCGGGTGAACCTGGACGCGCTGCGCGCCGCCGTCGGCGCAATCCGCCCGGCCCTGGCCCGCCTGCCCCGCAGCGTGAGAAAACAGGTGATCGGGGATATCGCCGCCCGGATCCGCAGGACGCGGGATCACCGGGCGGACGCTTCCGGAGTCTATGCTGCTCTGGCTTCGGCCCAGCGGCGCACTGCCCCCGTTTCCGCGGACCTGGGACGCCGGATTATGGAAAAGCGCAACGCCAGTTATAAGGAGGGAAACCGTCGTGGGTAAGGTACAGGCAGTCTTTGGCAACGGCAGTCCCGGAGCGATTACCCGCTCCGTGGACGATATTGTGATCTCCGTGAAGAACGCATACAGCGGGGAGATTGCTTTCGGAACGCCCGTCTTTCTGGAGGCCGGCGGCGCCGTGCCATTCAATACGGCAGCGCCGCAGGATTTCAGCGGCTTCCTGGGCTTCACGGTCCGGGTGGCGGATAAAACGCCGGATACCTATCCCCAGGACCAGTCCGGAGAAGAACAGGCCGGCACCTGGAAGCCGGGCGATGTGATGGAAGTGCTGGTGCGGGGCGGAATCACCGTGGAGCTGGCCGCCGGCGGGGAAACCGGAGACCCGGTTTATCTCCGCAAATCCGACGGCGCCCTGACCGCGGTTTCCGGACAGGAAGGCACCACGGTCCTCCTGGAGAATGTCCGCATCCGCCGTCCCGCCGGCGCGGGAGGACGGAACACGGAAGTGACCGTGAATAAAAGAAACCTTATATAATTCAGAATTCAGAATTAAGAATTCAGAATTAATAGTGTACGAATAACTGGTATTATGACATAACAGAAAACAACTCACAATTCAGAATAATAAATTCAGAACGAAACAAGAGAAGATGAAATGCTGTTCATCGCCATTGGCAGTTCAACAAATAATTCTGAATTCTGAATTCATAATTCTGAATTTGGTTTCAACCACGAAGGGAGTTTTGCTATGAACCATACTTTCCGGATCGCTCCCCGCCGTCTGGCGGTGAACGATTCCTATACCTTCCTGATGAAGGAACTGGAGAAGGTGGATGACGTGATCCTGGAGCCGCTCTCCGGGACGGACTGGCCCCGGGACATGCCGGTGATCACCGGCGGAGGCCTGCTGGAATCCATTGCCTCCGTAGACGTTTCCTACGCCTCCTCCGGCGGGGATGACGACAACCTCTTCTTTGAGGCGGCCAACGATATTCCCGTGATCCAGGCAGACCTGTCCAAGCAGGTGGCCCGGACCTTCAACTTTGCCGAGTACATGTCCTTCTCCACCATGGAGCGGGAAAAGATGCTGCAGGTGGGCCGGGATCCGGAAACCTTCCTGAACAAGGGCATCCGCCTGCACTGCGACAAGCTGATCGACCGGAACGTCTATACCGGCTTTACCAAAGTATCCTCCACGGGCCTGTGCAACAACCCGAACATCACCCGGGCGTCCGCTCTGCCTCACACCCCGGGCGGTACGGATACTTCCTGGGACAACAAGACGGCGGATGAGATCCTGGCGGATATCAACCGGGCTATTTCCGCCCTGTGGAAGGATAACGACTGCTCTTCCGACGCCCTGCCGAACCATATCCTGATTCCCGTGGAGCAGTTCGGCCAGCTGGTGACCCGGAAGGTTTCGGATGACTCCGAGCGGTCCATCCTCACCTATGTGCTGGAGAACAACCTGTCCGTGCAGCAGGGCGGGGAACTGACCATTTCCCCCTGCAAGTGGTGCAGCGGCACGGGCAGTAACGGATCCGACCGGATGGTGGTCTACATGAACCGGGTGGACCGGATCTGCTTCAACCTGACCCAGCCCCTGCGCCGGATGGACACGGAGTATTCCGAAATGCGCATCAAGATTCCCTATATCGCCCAGTTCTCTGAGGTAAGATTCTTATATCCGAGTACGGTCAGATATTTAGACGGGATTTGATCCGAGGACGAAGAACCGATGACCTCCCGTGGAGGAAATCTCATCGGTTCTGAGGTCAACTGAAAGGGAATGGTCTCCCCAGTGGGGAGCCATGACCATTGAAGTTGCGGAAAGACATTCCGTCGGATCAAATCTCAAGCGAAAGGAGATAAAAATGTTAATATTGTCACGCGTATGCGCCGAGTTCAGGGATCGCAGCGGCGCAGTCATTCACCGGGTTACCCCGGAAACCCGCCTGACCTTCCGGGAAGCCCCGGAAGCCATCCGGGAAGATCCCCTGTTTCAGATGCTGCTCAGCGACGGTTCCCTGGAGGCGGCAGTGACGAACGTACAGCGGAAAAAGCTTGAAGCCGAGCCGCTGGAAGGAACCGACGCAACGGGCCGGAAAGTGCCTGCAGCCTCCTCTCCGGGGGAGGAAACGCGGCCGAACGCGCCCGGCCGGAAGTCCGCCGCGGCAAAAACGGCGCGGCAGGAGGATTCCGGGGCGGCAGAAAAGCAATAATTAATTGACGAACGGCCCAAAACACGATATCATTATGTGAATCAAAAAGCAGAATTGAACAGCGTGAGGGGAGGAATACGGATGAAAAGGCTCGCAGCGGTTCTGACGCTATGCGTTTTCCTCCTTTGCTGTATTCTTCCTGCCGCCGTGGCGGAGCAGAGCATGAAGGCCGGGGATTATACCTATATCCTGCAGCCGGACGGCACTGCCGAGATTATCCTGTATGAAGGATCGGAAACCTCCCTGGTGATTCCGCAGGAGCTGAACGGTACGGCGGTCACAGCCATCGGGCCTTCCGCCTTCCAGGCCAATAACGCCCTGACGGAGCTGACCATCCGGGACGGAATGGTCTCCTTGGGGGATTACGCTTTCCGCCGCTGCGCCAGCCTGACCAAGGTGACCCTGCCGGCCACCCTGACGGAGATCGGCATGAATCCCTTTGAAGGCTGCGCCTCGCTGACAGACCTGACGGTGTCCGAAGGGAACCCGAACGTGTACCTGGCTGACGGCGTTCTGTTCAGCCGGGAGGACAGCCGCCTGATCTGCTACCCCATGACAAAGGAATTAAGCGCCTATACGCTTCCGGCGGGTACCCGGATTATCGGGGCGTCCGCTTTCTACGGCAATGAAAGCCTGGCCCAGCTGGTGGTCTTTGATACGGTGCGGGCCATCGGCCGCCGCGCCTTCTACCAGTGCGGAAACCTGCGGTACATTAACCTGCAGGATACCAGCATCTCCACGGTCGGCGCGGACGCCTTCAGCGGCTGCCGCATGCTGAAGAGCATTGCTTTCCCGGCACGGGTTAACTCCATTGCGGACCGCGCCTTCCAGGACTGCACGGCGCTGACGGAACTGGTTTTCCCGGAAAACATCACCTTCATCGGAGAGATGGCCTTCCGGAACTGTGAATCCCTGACCTCCGTACGCCTGCCTGTGGACCTGACCACCATCGGCAAGAACACCTTCGCGGGCTGCGTCAGCCTGACGGAGCTGATCCTGCCGGAAGAGCTGTTCTACATCGGCGGCGGCGCCTTCCAGAACTGTGAAAGCCTGGCCAGCGTAAAACTGCCCGCCGCCGTGGACTATATCGGCAGCGAAGCGTTTGACGGCTGCGTCAGCCTGGCGGAAGTCTCCATTCCCGATACCTGCAGCCACATCGGCGCCAAGGCCTTCAACCGCTGCCAGTCCCTGCAGAGCCTGGTGGTTCCTTCCTGGACCTACACGATTAATCCCTTCACCTTCTCCGGCTGCGTTTCCCTGACGGATATCCGGCTGCCGGCCGAACTGGAGGAGATCGGGGAGAGCGCCTTCTTCTGCTGCTACGCCCTGAAGGAAATTGTGATTCCGGATCCGGTGGAAGTGATCGGCGACAAGGCCTTCTCCAACTGCATGTCCCTGGAAAATATTGAACTGCCGGAGGATCTGGAAAACATCGGTCCGGACACCTTTGAGAACTGCCTGAAGCTGATCAACCTTCCGGACCTGAGCGACCTTTACGAGGAATGAGAGTTTGACCGAAGCTGAATTCACTTCATACTATCCACAATTTGCGGGCTTTCAGCCCGCTTTTGTTTTATCCTCCTGTATCGCGCAGGCCAACGCCCGCTTTGCCTCCTTCACGGCGGAGGACGCGGCGGAGGCCCGGCGCCTGTTCACGGCACACAAGCTGACCCTGTATGCCCGGACGGCCCTGCCGGAAGGAAGCGCGCCCTCCAGGGCGCTGCTGGCGGAGGCAGGCATGCCGCCGCAGAGGATCACAGGCAAAAAAGCAGGGGAGGTATCGGTCACTTACGCGGCCGGTTCCTCCCCTGCGTCTTCCGCTGCGGCCACGGGTCTGGCGGATCTGCCGGAGACTGCCTATGGACTGCAGCTGTTATCCCTCATCCGGCAGTACCGCCGGACGGTGTATGTACCGTAAAAACGGATTTACTCTTCCCTGTATTTTTCCATCAGGGACTTGAAAAGCTCATTGGTGGTCGGCGGGGTGTAGGTAATCGCGTTTGCCCCGGCAAGAATGGTTTTCTCGATATTCGCGTCGGTGTTGCCGCCGCTGGCGATGATGGGAACCTCCGGGAACCGCTCCCGGATGCTCCGGACAATCTCCGGGGTGGCGGCGCCGCCGGCCACGTTCAGGATGGACGCGCCGGCTTCCAGCCGCGCCTCAATATCCGTGTCCGGTTTGGTGACCGTGATGATCACGGGAATATCCACCGCCTTGACCACGGCGGCCAGGTTCGGGTTGGTGATCGGCGCGTTGAGCACAACACCCATCGCGCCCTGGCATTCCACGTCCTTCGCCAGGGTGACTGTCCGCAGGCCTTTCGTGGTGCCGCCGCCCACGCCGCAGAAAACAGGAATATAGGACGCCTTGATGATCGCGTCGCTGATGACCTGCTGGGGCGTGAAGGGATAGACCGCGAAAACGGCGTCCGCGTCGCAGTTCCGGATAATGGCCAGGTCTGTGGTAAACACCAGGCTCTTGATTCTGCGGCCGTTGATGATGATTCCGGTAGCGGAATAGCATGCTTCGGGCATCTTCAGGATCTCGTGGCGCAGGGAGCTGGAGATGGTGGGTGTGTTCTTTTCCATGGGATCTTCCTTTCGGTCAGGCGTTTTCCGCCTGTTACTTCCGGATATCCGTATCAAGAATCATCTTCTTGCAATGATCGCAGTAATGGCCGCTCAGGGTAAACCGCCAAAGCCCGCGATGGGCGTTTTTAACAACGCCGCGGCCGCCGAGGACGTCCATAAAGCGGCGCTTTACGCCGCCCGGCCGCCAGCTGAGGCAGGCACGGTCGCTTCCGGCAAGGGTTCCGGCCTGCATTTCCTGTCCGCACCAGGGACAAAGCATGGGAATCGCTCCTTTCTTCACTCTTCTCTGTCAAAACAGATTGTAGGGCGGAAGGAACGGGAAATACAGGACAAAGCCTGAAAAATACGGCCGGTTATTCGTCGGCTTCGGAATCGGTATACTCTTCCGGGCTTTCTTCCGGAATCTCTTCCGGCGTTTCCTGCGGGGCAGGGATTTTTTCGGCTTTGCGTCCGGATCCCTGGGCCGTCATCTTCCAGTATTGCACAAAATGCAGCTTGGGAGTTTCCCCGGAAGCCCATTTGTGAACAGCTTTCACATTTTTATCAAAGCCGATGCCGGACTGGTCCACAAAAAGGAAAAACCAGCCCAGGGCAAGATAACCGCCGATCAGTTTCAGTACCTTCATACGTTACAACCTCCTGTTTCAGAATAGGGTACTTGTATATATAACGTACGAAAGTGCCGAAATGATCCGCGGCGGTCAGGAACAGGGCATGTTATTCTCCCTGTCCGTCTCCGGCGGGTTCTTTGTCTTCACCGCTGTTTTCCCTGTTTTTGTTTTCAGCTTTCAGGGCTTTGCGCTTCCGATGCTTCTCTGAAAAGATGCTCAGGATAATGTCCAGGACGACGTCGGCAACTTCAGCCAGGAAATCAATCATTTTTATATTTTCTCCTTTTTTCAGATATTCGCAGCGATCTGTCGCAGGAAAGGGATCAATGAACAGCAGAATCAATTACCTGTCAGCGGCGGGATCCTGCTGCGCAAAGACGGAATCGCAGTACTGGTTCCACTGAATTTCATATTCGTCATGGGGCAGGAGGATCAGATCCCGCGGCCGGAAAATCTTCCGTTTTTCCGCCTCCCGCACAAAAGGCCAGACCCAGTCGTCGGTATTGCTGAGCACGGCCCGTACGGTGCGGAACCCGTCCTGTGCAGCCGCGTACAGGCGGGTATGGCCGTCCAGGGAGATGAACCGGTCTCCGTAGGGAATGACCTGGATGATCACATCCTCCGGCTGATGAATAAAACTCCGGACGGCAGCCAGCTTTTCCTCATCCACAAAGAACTGGGAAGGCTGGATATTGTCCAAATCCACTTCAAGGATCTCCGGGGCGGGGAAGGAAGCGACAGGAGAACCGGTTTCACTGTAAAACCGGCCGATGTGCGGCGCATGGAAACGGAAGGTTTCAATCAGTTCGGCAAAAACCGCCGGGTCCGTTCCGCGGATCACGGCCTCCGAAGGGCCGGTGATTTCGATTTCGTACGGTTCGCCGCCGATCAGGTAGGCGCCATGCTGCTGCAGCACGGTCTTTGAAAAACGGCTGTCCGTGTAATTGTCAATTCGCTGGATATCCATGGAACCCTCACAGTTTCAGTTCGTAGTCTTCCTCGCCGGTCTGCTCAAAGCCGATGGCCAGGAACATGCGTTTGCTCTGCTCGTTGAAAGAATAGATGGTGGCGACAACCTTGTCATAGCCTTTCTCTTTTGCCAGCTTCAGCATGTCCATGGCGCAACGGCGGCCGATATGCCGGTTCTGGTATTCCTTGGAGATGACGATGGACACCTCTTTGTTCTCCCGCAGGGAAACGTCGCCCACCAGGGTTCCCCGGTACTCAATGTAGTAGCAGTTCCCGTGGGAAGACAGGTAGTCGTACATGTTGTGCAGGGTTTCCACATCATAGGCATGGTCAATATTATCCACTTGTTTGCAGACGTCCAGGTCCTGGTACCAGGGCAGGGAAACCTCGTCGTTGCGATAGTAGGGAATGAGACGAATATCAGGATCTACAATACGAATGTCCATATAAAAACTCCGTTATTTAAATTCATAATTCACAATTCATCATTCATAATGAACTGCTTTATTTCTTCGTTACCGTGTTCTTTGATGTATGCAATCACGTTCTGCTTCCGCAGGACACTTTGAATCAGCGCGGGATCCAGGGTTTTCAGCAGGTCGGACGCTGAAACCTGGGAACTTCGGCGGATGTCCTTCAGCAGCTGCGTATCCCGGAGCTTGCGGGCGGATTCTCCTTTCGGCCAGCCCTGGCCGAAAGGCTCGGAAAACAGTGCCGCGACGGTGGCGTCAAAGTTTTCGGATCCGGTCCAGGTATAGTCCTCTCCCAGGGGAAGGGAAACGGCGTTGCCGTTGTTGATCTGGGCAAACAGGTAGGCGTCCCGCGGGGTGGGCGCGTAGCCGCACAGCACGCCCGGGAAGCTGTTGCAGGCCAGCATCATCCCCTGACCGGAGGAACAGCCGGTTACGATAAAGTCCACAGCGCCGCCGGCCAGAAGCATGCCGGCCAGGACGGATATTTCTATATAGCTGTAGCGTTCCGGTTCATCCTCCGTGCATCCGAAGTTGATGACCTCCGAACCCGCGGCATATTTTTTCACCGTGTCATAGATCAGGCGGTTTTTCCCCGCCTGGGAACTTGCCAGGATCACTCCGATTTTCATGATGGCTTTCTCTCATTCAAATGACTTTCGTTTTTCGGTATAGTATCTAAATTCTGCATTCTGCATTGTTGCGGAGGCATCCGCATTTTTAATGCGGCTAATGCCTCCTATGCTACAGCTGTCCAAATCTTTGATTTGGGTAACAGCGATCGCAGAATTCTGAATTGCCAAAGGCGAAATATTTATTTCGCCTTTGGCAGGCTCCAGCGGAAGTGGGCCGCCAGCAGGCGGAGTACCACGGTCAGGGCTGCGCCCGCGATCATGGCGGGCACAGAACCGGTATGCGGCCAGAGCAGCGCGCAGGTCCAGGCGCCGATGATGGAGGCGCAGGCATAGAAGTGCTTGATGAAGATATAAGGCGTATTGCCGGCGAAGATGTCCCGCAGGATTCCGCCGCCCACACCCGTGAGGACGCCGACGAAGGTGATCAGGAACAGGTTCATTTCCGGCATGGCGGCGGTTGCTACCTGCACGCCTACTACAGTGAACAGTCCCAGGCCGATGGAGTCCATCAGCAGGATCGCGGCTTCATAGAACTTTTTGCCGTGCTCAAACACATTCCGCACCGCCGGAATAAAGACCAGGATACTGACCACAATGGCAGTGGCCGCGAAAGCGGGATTCTGGAAGGCGGCCGGCGGGGTAACGTTCAGGATCAGGTCCCGCAGGATTCCGCCTCCGACAGCCGTCGTGAGGCCCAGAATGGAAACGCCGAAGATATCCATCTTTTTCTGGATGCCGACAATGGCTCCGGAAATGGCAAAGGCAATGGTACCGATGATTTCCAGGATAAAAAGGATTTGCATGACAGCCCCTCCCGCAAAGGATATATCCGGGGAAAGTATAACACAAAGCGGAACGCCCGCAAACAAAAAGCATGCCGGGAAGGCTCCCGGCATGCGGAGGCTTGCGGGGAACCGTTTATTCCGCGGATGAAACGACTTCCGGACGTACGGGCGCACCGCAGATCATGCAGGGCTGCAGATCCGCGTACTTCGGGTCGCATACTTCGGCAAAGGGAAAGCTGTCGGTCATCGGCAGGAAGTTCGGATTGACGACCTTACAGTTCGGATCCAGGTGATACTTTTGTCCGTTCTCCGCGTTGAAATACAGGAGAATATCATCCGCGTCCGCTTCGGCAGGTACGGGAGTCAGCCCGGGTTCAATGACATCCTCTTCATGGGACTGCAGGCTTCGGGGATCAACATACCAGAGCCCGTCTTCTTCCTGCTTCATGATGATATCAAAAAAGTATACCTGCGGAGCATGGCCGTTGTGTTTGTCTATCGTCAGGATAATGCTCGCTGTCCGTTCAGTATCCTTCGGGGAGCCGGACAGAACCACGTTTTCAAAATGGAGGGGCGTACGGTTACTGAGAATCCGTAACAGCTCTGTCTGGGGGGCTTCCGTCTGATTTTTCCAGTCGGAAACGCAGTAATCCAGCATGTTCGGGTAGTCTGACGCAGCCCAGAAAGAAAGGAACGAATCCAGACGCTCAAACAGCGCAATGTTTTCAGAATCCACCGGTACGTCGTCAGCCAGAGGGTACAAGTTCCTCCGGATCAATTCCTCCTCTACCTGCTTTTGCAGGTTCAGCAGCTCTTCGTCTGACAGGGAAGAAAGATCTTCCGCCAGGGCGGCGGGAATAAGCAGCATCACAGCGAGGATCAGAATAAGAATCTTCTTCATCGGATCACGCTCCTTCGAAAGTTTTCAACATCTATCAAACGTTTCTGCCGGCAGTTTTTCTTCCCGCAGAAAAAGAGACATATTACGGACGGGGAAAACGGAGGTAATAGCAGTCATTGCCTTCCATATAATCGGTCCTGTGAAATCCGTGCCGTTCATAGAAGGCGGCAGCCCGGGGATTATTCTTGTGGCAGCCCAGAACGAGGGGGCGGACGCCGAAGTCCTCATAGACTTTGGCAATGGTTTTTTCCAGCGCTTCACCGCCGACGCCTTTGCCGCGGAATTCCCGGCTGATGACAAAGCCCATCAGGCGGTAGAAAGGCTGCTGATGAACTTCCGGCGGGTCTGTGTCCCAGGGAATCGCTTCGCCCAGGAGGATGAGTCCGGCATAGCGGCCGTTGCACAGGATCAGGTAGGTATGGCCGATCAGGTTGTTTTCATAGCCGTAATCAGTGATTTCCATAATGGTCGAGGCGGTGTCCACAAAGCTTTCCGGGATATCCTCCCGGTCTATGGCGCAGGCCGCGCTGAAATTCTGATGGGTCAGCTGTTCAAAAGTGATTTCCATGTTCGGTACTCCCGGAAAAGTTTAATAACAGACCGATTATAGCATACCGGCGGCGGAACAGGCATGAAAAAACCGGGAGTGACGATCACTCCCGGCTGCTTAACAGGCAGTTTTGCTTACTTTTTTTTCTTGGCGACGGCGTCCTTCATTCCCTTGCCGGGCTTGAAAGCGGGAGCCTTTGTAGCCTTGATCTTGATGACCTCACCGGTACGGGGGTTCCGGCCGTTGCGGGCGGAACGCTGACGGGTCTCAAAGGTGCCAAAGCCGGGCAGGATCACTTTGCCGTCAGAAACAACACCGGCGACGATGGCATCCAGCGTGGCGGTAACAACCTTCTGAGCTTCTGCCTTGGAGATCGCTGCATTCTTGGAAACGACTTCTACGAGTTCAGTTTTGTTCATAGTTTTATTTTCCTTTCCGGGCTGTAGCCCTGCTTTTGTGATATTATAACACACTTGTGCTTGATATTCCATACAAATGGAGGGATTTTCTTGAGTTTTTTTGCCTCAAAGGCATGAAAAACAACGGTTTGACTGAAAAAATCCGTGTAATTGGAAAAACACGGCGCATTTTTGCAGCCGGAACGGGGGCACGATGCTGAAACTGCAGGTTGCGGAGGATACAGACCGGCTGAAAAAGCGGGAAAGATGCCTGCGTTATCTTCGGGAGCACAAGGTGGACGTGGGCCTGACCTCCACCGCTTCCGCCAGGTCAAAGTTCCTGCTGGGGATCCATACCCGGGGATCGCCGATTATGAGGATCCCGCCCCGGCCGGTGGTGCAGCCGGCCCTGGCGCAGGAAGGGCTCCGGGCTGAGATGGGGGAAAAGCTGCTGGCTTCCTGCGAGGCGGCTTTCCAGGGGGATCTGTCCGGCGTGCGGGCCGGGCTGGAGGAAGCCGGGCAGCGGGGCGCGGACGGCATCCGGGAATACATAGACGCCGGGATCTCGCCGCCCAACAGCCCGGTGACCCTGTCCGGCGGCTGGATCTACAACCGGGTGGCGAAAAAGGGCGTCATGGTGAAAGGAAAAGCCGGCGACAAGCCCATGCTCGACACCGGCGGACTGTACAACGATTTTGATTATGAGATTACTGAAAAATGATATCAATGTTGTTTCATGACCTAAAAGTTTTTATTTTGCGTCTGATGACTGCTGCCGGATTGCTCCATCATAGTTGTCCCTGACTTGCCAGAGCAGATCAATCAGGCCAGGGAAATAGGGCACGAAGGTTCCATCTTGCATCATCTGGCAGACCTCATTGTGGGAAGCCCATTTGACTTCTGCCACTTCACTGTCCTGCAGCTTCAGAGAGGATAAATCCAGATCATCTGTTTCAACAGTATAGAAGTCATCAAATCCGCGTGTATAGTTGATTGTGAAGTGTGGACGTATATCTTTTAGGTTTAATTGAACACCTAATTCTTCAAGGGTTTCCCGTTCCGCTGCTTGCCAGCTTTCTTCTCCTGCCAAGGCACTGCCGCCGGAACTGATATCCCAGAGATCTGCCCACGCATGTTTTCTTGGAGAACGTCGCTGAATCAGCATGCGGTGATTTGCATCGAAAATAGCCACATGAATAATCAAATGATAGGCTTCCTGTCCCCACGCAGAAGGGCGTTCGATTATTCGACCAGTACGTTGCCTGTTTACGTCATAGACATCCCATTGCTCAGCCATGTCATAGGTCTCCTGAATCATTACTTTTGCTGATTATACCACATCGGAGGTTACATGGACATTTCTTCCGCGGTTTTTGATCCTGAGCTGGGCAGTACTTCCTTCACGGTGGAACGCATCACCTATACCCGCAGCCGGGAGGGAACAGCCTCCCGCAGCGTGACAGAACAAGCGAGGGGCTGCATTCATCCCGGAACGGCGGAAGCGCTGAAGCTGCTTCCGGAGGAGGAACGGCAGGAGGCCTGCATTGTAATCTATACGGATTATCCCTTGAGCACCGGCATTCCTGAGGATGCCGGTGCTTCGTTTACCGGCGCGGACCGGATTCACTGGAACGGTCAGACTTGGCGGGTGGTGAAGGTGCGGGACTGGTCAGCCTTCGGATACGTCCGGGCCTATGCTGTTCTGTTGCAGGAGACAAACTGAATTATGAATTGTGAATTATATCGTACCGCGGTCTTTGACGCGCTCTGCGCCTGCCTGAACCTGGATAAACACTCCCGGGAGGCGGCTGCCCTGATTCATGAAGCCTACGCGGAGCCGGAGAACGTTCCCCGGCCGCCCCGGAACAGGAATGTGATTTACTGGACGCTCCTGCAGGATCCTTCTTCCGATCCGGTATCCGCCGCGTATCTCACCGAAGCTGCCGGGACCGGCAGAAACACAACTGTGGTTTACACGACGCTGAAGTATCAGCTGATTATTGTCTGCTACGGTCCCGCTTCGGAGGAGTACGCGCTCCGGATCCGTTCCATGCTGTACCTGGACGGTGCCGGCTTCCCGCGAAGGATTCTCCGGGAAGCCGGAATCTATCCGGTTCCTGATCCGCCCCAGCCGGCGCTTCTCCATGAGGAGGAAGGATCCCTCTGGAGAAAACGCGCTGACCTGGTAATCTCACTGCGGATACGTTATGAACAATCGGCAAAGTCGAGCGGGTCCATTCGATCCGTTCCCGCAGTGAGATTAATTCAGAATTAAGAATTCAGAATGATAACTGGAGGGGAAAATGTTATCGATTAACACAATTGCTCGGGTTGCAGTCAATACCGTCCGGGCTTCGGAATCTCCGGCAGCTTTTGATACAGGACTTCTGCTGGTGCAGGATCCCGCTTTCACGGACAGCCGGCGACTGCAGAGCTACGGTTCCGCGGCGGAGGCAGCCGCCGGGGTGACAGCTCTGGGCTTCGGAACGGACAGTGAACCGTATAAGGAGGCCATCAAATACTTCGCCGCTTCCCCGGCTCCGGGACGGCTGCTGGTTTCCTGCTGCCCGGAAGGGGATGATTGGCGGACGGCCCTGGACGCGGTGCTGGACCGGACGGCAGCCTTCTACGGTGTGATGATTTGCGGAACGCTGACGCCGGACCAATGGCTGGCGCTGGCGCAGCATGTGGAGGCGCAGCCCCGGCCGCTGACGCTTTTTGTTCCGGTGACCGGCACGGTGGCTTCTGCAATTGCGGATGGCGGGATCCTGGATAAACTTCATGGGGCACAGATCAAACGGGCTGTTCCGTTTTACTGTGCCGCGGTGATGGGCACCGCCATGGGGCTGGAGCTTTCCCACAAGGGCTCTGCCTTCGCCCTGTGCTACAGGACGATCAACGGGATTGTGCCCTCCGAGCTGACCCAGACGAAGGTGGACAGCCTGAAGGCGCTGAACTGTAACGTGTATGTGGCCCGGGGCTTTACTCATTTCCTGCTGGAGAACGGGACAACCGCCAACGGGCAGCGGTATGACGAAGTGCTGTATGTGGACAAAATAGCGGAGGACCTGCAGAACGCGGCGGTGACCATGCTGGCGGAAAACCCGGATAAACTTCCTCAGACGGATGACTCTACGGCGCAGTTTATCAACCGGTTTTCGTCGATCCTCATGGGTTATACCGACCGGGGAATCCTGGCCTCCTCTGTGTGGCGGGGTGCGGACCTGGGACCGGTCCGGAACGGGGAGATCGTTGAGAACGGCTTTATGCTCTGGGCGGACAGCTATGACGATCAGTCCGACGCCGACCGGGCGGCGCATAAAGCAATGCCGGTGCAGGTTGCCCTGACACCGGCGGGAAGTATTGAAAGCATTGTCATCACAGTAAACGTGATGACTTAATTCACAATTCGTAATTCATAATGAAACGGCTTTGCCGGATGACGGGGAAACCTTTCATTATGGATGATGAACGGAACAGATATGGATGTGGCCGGCCTGCATTTATGCGGCAGCAGATTATGGCGTGACGCGGATAAAGTAACAGGACAAACTTGTGAAAGAAGTATCGGACTGGACGAAGCATGAAAGCATGCCGTTATCATTCAGGATGAAAACAGGCGGCTGCTCACTGCCGTTCAGGAGCTTCAGCGTTCCGTCTTCCGGAACAAACTCATAGTTAAAGACTTCAGTATAATTCGAGGAATGTGTATATAATGTGAGTTCATTTTCGCTGATGGTCAGTTCCGCCTGATCGTCAACGAGTCCATCTGCCAGCAGCTGCTCCCGGCTCACGTCCGTACCGTCTTCTTTGATAATCCGGTAAAACTGCCATTCGCCGATAAAGTCTTCGATTCCCTTTGCCGGGACAGGGACCGGGGGTGTGAACGGATCTTTGGATTCAGTAGCAGTCTCATCCGCCAGGCATGCACCCAGGAGGGTGAAAACAAGGCACAGGGAAAGAATGAACGCGATCATCTTTTTCATGAATACAACTCTCCTTTTCTGTCGATTATACGGAGGAATCACACCTTATGGGTTATAACGTATACAGTCTTCCGGACGTGAAGTCCGTTCTCTATCATCCGGATGTGGGCACCGCCAACCTGCACCTGTGCGGTATCGGGAAGATTACAATCGCCGCAGCAGGCGACCTGAGCTCCCATACTTCCACAGCGGACGGGTATGTGGTGGTGAACCGGCTGAAGACGACCAACGGTACCATTACCATTGAGGTTCCGCAAAACTCCCTGGGGGATGACTTCCTCCGACGCTGGGCCCGGTGGGCCCGGAACACCAACAGCCCGAACCGGATTGCCCTGGGCACGCTGACCATCACGGACAGCGTCTCCGGTTATAGAACGATCTGCACCGGCGTTTCCTTGCAGAAGGCTCCGGAAAGGACCTGGGACCGGACGGCAACGAACGTGACCTATACCCTGCTGGCCGCGACAATCGCGGAGCAGTGAGGGCAGAAAAGCTGCTGTCAAAACAAAAAGAACGGAAGGAGCCGGCCTCCGGTCTCAGCGGTTTTATGACGCTGCGCGCTTCTCCCGCCGGTCGGCGATCAGCCAGAGTACAACAGCCGACAGCAGCCATACGGCACGGTATACATTGGCGGCTGTGTTTCCCGGGAAGCTGTCAAACAGCAGGTTCCAGTCATAGACGGCGCCGATGGCGTCGATAAAACTGTGATAAACCGCACAGGCAATCACGCTCTTTGTCGCTTTATAGATGGCAGCCAGAGCGAAGGCCCAGATGAAGATGGTGATTGCGAATCCGATGACGCTGTCCCCGTAATGACGGGAGGTGGGATCGATAAATGCGGAGTAATGCCACACGCACCAGATCGCGCCGGTCAGGAGAACGGAGAAAGGCCAGGGCATTCTTTTCTCCAGCTCCGGCTGCAGCAGCCCGCGCCAGCCGGTTTCCTCGGCAATACCGACAAACGGGATCATGATCAGGAAGCCAAGGGGAAACATATACCATGGCGAACCGTTGGGTTTTCCGAACAGCAGCGCATAGACAAGCGCAAGCAGGCAGAAAGCGCCGGTGATCAGGACTGTCATCAGCTTGTTTTCCGTATGAAAGATATTGCGGAACATCTGCCTGGAACCGGTTTTTTCGATGAACAGGGAAAGAATCAGGACTGCGACAAACGGGGCCGGGGTTGAAAAGAGCAGGCCTATCGCGGCATACAGGAAATAACCAGCGGTCATTTTTCCTGTTTCCTGATAAGCGATCGAATACGGCAGCAGCCATACATGCAGGGTGACGTAGCAAAATGCGGACAGGGCGGCGACCAGGATCAGATACCATCCCAGTCTGCTCAGGCGCGTCCTGTTTCCGTTTGTCCTTAAATCCATTTAAATCCTCCTTACAGGTCTGAAAAAGTATTCCGGGCTTTGCGACTGATCAAAGCCCGACAGTTGGACGGAGGAAAACGGATTTCGTTACAAAAATTGATATAAAATTTACACCGGGGCCTGCACCCGGTGTAAAAAAGAACGAAAGGAACCGACCCTCCGTTCTTACTGCTGCTGCGACGGTGCGTTTCCCGTGGCTTTCCTGTTTTTAAATGCCAGCAAGTCATTATAGCTCTGTATTGTATCAAACCATGATAAAAGTTTCGGCATCTGACGGACAACATCCCCGGCTACCCGGGTATAGATTCCGCTGTCTGCTTTTTGCACCAGTTGACAAGAAGGGTTGGATTTGAGTTCCTCAGCCAGGTATGGATGTTTGGGAGTTACCGCTATATAGACTTTCAGCGAATGCGTTTCATGGGTTTGAGAAATACTTTGGATATTCATGCAATAGACATCCGCATAATAGAACACGCCGTCATAAAGAGGGCTGGAAAGACTGTTTCTTATCCGTCCGTCACACCACATTAATTTCTTTGGGTCGATTGGCTTGTCAGGATAAAACAAATTGGACGCCGGGGTTCCAAAAGCATCGGGAAAGATGACAGAAGCACCCACTTCAAAACCCCCGCCGTACTGATTGTGGGACAGAAATGAGATCAGTTCGGTTTTGTTGCCGCGGGTCCTGCGGAAATGGGGGAAAGATCCGGTAAAACCTGTTTTACGCAGATCAGGAATGACGAGCCTTTTCAATTCAAGCTGCATGCTTTTCCATTCTTCTGATTGTGCCATCCGTTTTTCCTCCGTAAATCCGGGTCTGACGCCCGGGCAAATTCGGCCGGACGCTTTTTCCGGCGTCATGCTGCTTCGTTTATATGCTGTCTGTTACTTATGAATCCATCCGGTTGCGCCGCGCAGACTGACAACAAACCAATCGCTTTCTTCTTTCAGGATGGGGAGGCGGGTTCCTTTGTCAAGCAGGGCTACCTTAGGCGCTGAAGTATCATTCCATGCGTATACCGCTGTATTCTTCACAGTCACATACCAGGACGGATTGATGAAGATGTAGTCAGCGTTGATCCAGCCGACGGGAGAATCCTCAGAATCGCCAAGGGTACAATAGACAAAGCCGTTCTCTTCTTTTGCCCCTGATGCTGTGTCTGCGTCTACCACGATGGGCAAATCCCCGTAGTTCAGCGTTTGTATTGCTCTGGAAGAGGCAGTGGGTTTCTCGCGCAATGTGAGCGTATCGCACAGCACCACGGCCGGATAACCGATCTGCTGTCCCGGCTCACAGGGCGGGATGATTTCCGCGCGGACGATGCCGACGGAAGCGAACGTCAGAACCAGTGCGGTCAGGATGATCAGCCATGCGTGCTTTTTCATGTTCCATTTCTCCTTTTTGTTTTATATTCATAATATATCACATTGGAGGCCTTATGCGTCAGATTACAAAAGATATTCAGATCAATATGGACGGAAACCGGATCGGCTTCCGCCTTTCCAAACTGGACGCTTTTTCCGGCGTTATGCTGCTCCGGCTTCTGATGCGGCTGGAAGATCATCAGAAATGTCATCCTGAGCAAGCGGCAGCGCAGTCGAAGGACCTTACGATGCTGGACCTGATCGCCTCCCTGTCAGAGGAGGAACTGCGGTCCGTGATGACTTCGGTGCTGAACCATGTTTCCGTGCTGCTGCCGGCCGGTCCCCAGCCGGTGATGACCGGCAGCGAATGGGGATACCCGGAGCTGGAGCACGATACGCCCTCCTGCATGAAGCTGCTGCTGGAGGGCGTTGCCTGGAGTCTTTCCGGTTTTTTCGGCGAAGGCGGATCGGGGACGGAGACCGGCAGCCCGGGTATATCCCCCTGACCTGCCCGAACATTGACGAGTTCCTGTTCCTGCCGGTGGCGGAGGGTTACTGGCGGCAGCATGAGCTGTGGGACGGCACCTATACCCTGGACGACCTGCTGGATATCACGGAGCTGATCCGGGTAAGGATGGAAAACAACACCCGGGCAGCCGAAGCTGCCCGGGGATGAGGAACGTTATATCGTTCTTTAAGGCTGTTCAAAGACGGAGGCTTCTATGCCGCAGGGTTTCAGGGCGGCGGCCCGGACGGCTTTCCAGTCACAGCACCGGAGGTAATTGCTGCCGGGCAGCGACGGAAGCCGGTTCCAGGGGCGGTCGAAGACCAGGACCTTCAGGTCCGGCAGGTGATCGAAAAACCGGAAAGCCAGGGGAGAATCCTCCACCGCATAATCGAATTTCATTTTGTAATAGTCGTCCAGGGAGAGGCTGGTGGCGCCGTGCTGCATACCGTTCTCCCGGCCGTATTTGTCCAGGGTGAACAGCGGGATATCCTGCAGGCCGTGGTTGTCCAGCCAGGCGCGGGATACGTCATAGCAGCTGCCGGGACGGCCGGTGATCACCGACACATTGTGGCCGGCGCGGAGCCATTCGTTCATGACCGCTGAGGCGCCGGGCGTTTCCTCAAAGGCGAGGATCCGGTCCGGCTCATGGCCTTTGACAAGCAGCAGGCGGTACTGCTCCTCCGTCAGGCCGAAGGCGTGCTGGAGGTTGAAATAACGCATCTCCTCGTAGGGCACGTTTATTCCGAACAGCTCGGAAGCGAGAACGGAAAAAGATCTTCCGGTTTCACACAGGCAGTCATCAAAATCAACATAGATATTCATGGCAGAACCCATCCTTACTGTATTTCAGAAAATATGATATCACCCCGGCGCGGGGTGAGGCAAGTACGGCGGAAAGGAGAGAAGAAAGATGGCGGATCAGGAGTTCCTGGCTTCCTTTGCGGTGGAACTGGATGAGGCGGGGATTGCCCGCCTGCAGTCGGTCCTGGCGGAAAACACGGCGCTGGCGGATTCCCTGGCCGCGGCCTTCGGCGCCGCTTCCGCCTCCCTGCATGCTTTTGCGGAGGATCTGGGCCTGCTGCCGGATTTCTCCGGCAGGGGTGTTGTGACGGAAAGCCTGAACGGACTGGGCGGGCTGTCCCTGGGCCTGGATCTGTCACAGGCTTTCACGGATTATGAGCGTTTCACCGCCCTGGTGAAACAGCCGATCGCCCTGAAAGCCAGCGCGGCGGGAATCACTTCCGCGGCCCGGACCGCCCTGAACAGCGTCCGGAGCCTTTTTGCGGCGCCGGTGACGCTGCACGTGAAGGCGGAACAGGAAGGCGGGGGAACGGATCCCGGAGGCGGACCCCCGGTGAAAATGTCCGCGGGCGGCCGCTTTTCCCGGCCGACGGAGGTACAGGTGGCGGAGGACGGGGACGCGGAATACATTATTCCCGTCAAAAAGGAGGAACGGGCGGTGCCGCTGCTGCGCCGGCTGCTTTCGGAGCTTTCGCCGGCGGCGAGGGAAAAACTTACAAATTATGAATTCGGAATTCAGAATTCAGAACTAAAGACGATGGAAAACGAGGAACCGACGAAGACCGTGTTTACGGGATGCCCTGCGGCGGGACAGGTGCTGAGCATTGTCACCCGGGACGCCCGGTCGGTTTCCGCGCCGGTGAGTATCCAGGTGCATGCTTCGGGCGCGGACGCGAAGCAGATCGGGCAGTCCCTGTACAGCGTGACGGAGCGGTACTTGCTGCGGACGCTGGAATCCGCTTTTTCCTGAAAAATCTATTTTGCGGTTTTCGACGGAATAGCCCCCGCTATTTTCTCAAAGCGGTTCCCAAGATTCCGCGAGAGTGTGTTATAATCTTCCGGTCAGGAGGAGATAAACATGCTTGTACCGGTTTTATTGTTTATTCTCGGACTGGTCCTGCTGATCAAAGGCGGAGACTGGTTTGTGGACGGATCCAGCGATCTGGCGCGCCGCTTCCATGTACCGGAGCTGATCATCGGCGCGACGGTGGTTTCCATCGGAACAACCCTGCCGGAGGTGCTGGTTTCAGCAACCGGCGCCCTCAGCGGCCACAGTGAAATTGCCTACGGAAACGCCATTGGCAGCATCATCTGCAACACGGCGCTGATCTCGGCAATCACCTTCGCGGTCCGGCCCTGCAAGGTGGACAGGCGCACTTTCCGCACCCCGGTGGTCTTTTTCTTCGCCGCGGCGGTCTTCTACGCGCTGAACGCCTACATTGACCGCTACTTCACCCGGCTGGCGGGCATCGCCTTGCTGCTGATGTTCGCGTTCTATATCGGCTATACCGTCTGGTCCGGCAAGCGGCACGGCTTCGGAAAAGAGGACCGGGCGGAGGACTACAAGGACAGCCCCCTCTGGAAAACCATGCTCATGCTGGTTGCCGGCGCGGCGGCCATTGCCGTCGGCGCGAGGCTGCTGGTGGATAACGGAACCAAGATTGCCCACGCCATGGGCGTTCCGGAAACTGTCATTGCCCTGACCTTTGTGGCCCTGGGCACGAGCCTGCCGGAGCTGGTCACGGCCATCACCGCCCTGCGCAAGGGACACAGCGCCTTAAGCCTGGGCAATATCGTGGGCGCGAACCTGTTCAACCTGGTGCTGGTTTCCGGTCTGAGCACCACCCTTTCCCCGTTTGCCGTACCGGCGACAAACACCGTGTTCGGGGTTCCGGTTTCCCTGGCCGTGGACATCCCCGTGATGTTCTTCGTCATGGCCTTTATGACCCTGCCCGCGCTGAAGCGCGAAAAGCTGACGCGGCCCCAGGGCATCTGCCTGCTGTGCGTTTACGCGGCCTTCTGCATTTTCCAGTTTGTAAGGTGAGAACGGAGGCTCTTCCTTTCGTTCTTTGGCCTGCTGCGGCAGGCCTTTTTTGATGCCCGGAAGGAGGGGAAACCATGAACGCCGCGTCCGCCGCCTATGTGACCGCCCGGGTGAACGGAGATTCCTGCGCCTGGCATTTTACCGGCGTGACTTCCATTGAGCACAGCCTGTCGCTGACCCTGGGCAGCACCGCTTCGCAGGAGGCGGAACTGATCAACGGGGCGCGAAACCAGCCGGACCGGGTGACGCTCACGGTCATCGAAACGGACGCCGAGCATATGCCCGGCTGGTCCGCCCATATGCTGGCGGCCATGGCCTCCCTGAAGAGCCGGCGGGTGCTGTGCGGCGTGGTCACCTCCATGGGCACCTACTCCAATATGCTGCTGACGGAAATCACGGCGACGCAGGATGAGGAGAACCAGTGCGGCTGGAGCGGCAGCCTGTCCTTTACCCAGTATGTGCCGGCCGACGGGAAAAACGCCGGCAGCGTGAAAACCAATGACAATTCCTCCACCCGGGAACATACCGGCTTCACCGGCAATGTGCTCCGCCTGACGGGGGAAGCGGCAAGGCTGATCCGGCAACGTCTATGACCCGCGGCAGCACGGAAGAAACCTTCACGCAAAGGATGATCCGTTGCGTTATGACTGAAATCATTATGAATTATGAATTGTTCTATCAGCTTCCTCTGACTTCCGCGACCCGCCAGGTGATGACCTTCGGCGCGGAGATCGGTGGGGAACCTTTTCAGGCGCAGATTGAGATCCGGTACCTGCCCGCGGCGGACCAGTGGTTTTTCTCGCTGTGGGATCACGCGGCGGGAGAGCTGCTGGTGAACATGATCCCGCTGATCTGCTCCCGGGGAGAAATCAATGACCTGCTTCTGCCCTTCCGCCATCTGCGGAACGGCAAGAGCGTGGGATCGCTGATCTGCCTGAAGGGCAGCGGAGAACCGTCCAGCCTGGATCCGGCGAAAGGCACGATAACAGACTTCTGTTTGCTGTGGGGGAGTGGCATCGTCTCTGACGATGCCAAATGAACAATTATCCGCTGCGGCGGGGGAGATCCTTCGACGCGGGCGCAAGCGCCCTTGCTCAGGATGACATCTGGAGACAGCAAAGCGCAGAAACGGAACGTGACAGAGGGACAGATCAACTGTACACAGCCTTTAGCCGTGACAGTTGGTCTGTCCCTGCTGTCACATTCCCGGGATATAATCATTCTGAATTATGAATTGAGAATTGCCTTTCCTTGTTGTACAATTGCATTGCAATCTGAAACGGAGCGGATGAATATGTTTATTTACGAAAAGGACTACATCATGCGCATGATCTACGGCATCACCCAGATGCTGGCGGTAATCCTTTTCGGCAAAAAACTGAATTCAGAGGAAGTGTTCATTGCCCTGGGAGATGAATTCAGGGGCAGCAACGATCTCCTGCTGGAGATGGTGGACAAGGGCGAAATCAACGCCGCGGAGGACCGGCTGTTTGATATCATCGAAACCTCCGGCATGGCAAAGGACGCGCTGGGACTCCTGATCCTGCAGTTCTACGATCATGTGAACAGCAAGGATGATGAATTCCTGGCCAGGGCGGAATTCGACCGGGAGGAAATCCTTCCGGGGCTGAAGGACGCCATGAGCCGGATCGGCCTGGACGTATCGGAGTATACGAATATATAAGAGCATGGAAAAGAATCTTTTCCGGTCACTGACCGTCCTGGCGGACGGGGAACAGGTGACCGGTTTTTGTTATGCGCGCCTGACGGGCCGGGAAGCCCTGGGTCTTTTGCCGCTGCCCTATACGCTGCGGCTTCTGAACCTGCCGGATTCCGGAACCGGGCTGCTGTACGCTGCCGGGAATCTTTCGGTCCTGCGGGACGGATCCCTGCTGGCCTGGGGACGGGTGTCGGCGGTGCTGCGGCGGACTGTGCCGGAGGGAAAACTGACGGAGGTAGTCTTTTCCCCGGGCCTTCCCCTGTGGGAAGCGCCGGTCTCCCTGTCGGTGGAGGCCGGCGTTTCCGTTTCGGAAACCCTGCGGAGGATCCTGGCCGCTTCCGGAACGGGGATCTCCCTCCTGGCCTTTCCGGGGTCGGATCCTGTCCGCACCCGGGGCCAGGCCTTTTACGGCCGGGCGGCGGAATGCGCGGAGGAGGCGCTCTCCGCTGTACCTGCCCGGGCCTGCCTCAGCCCGGCCGGCCTGCGGGTGATCCCGGCGGAAGGCCTGCCGGTGAGCCTGTATCTGACGGAACGGGACCTGATCGACGCTCCTTTCTTTACAGACGGGCAGATGATCCTGCGGACCACCGTGACCGGCTGGCCTGTGGGGGAAAGAATCTCCGTCAAATGGAAAGACGGGTCCGCGGAGGGACTCGTCACAGAACGCAGGATGGATATTGATACGCTGAACGGGAAATGGGAAAGCATGCTGCTGATCAGCCTGAAGGCGGATCAGCAGAGGCAAATGCTGAATTAAGAATTCAGAATTAAGAATTCAGAATTCAAACTTCCCACACCGAAAATAACTGTTGAACCTTGAAAAACCTATAAAAGCCAAGAGAAAGATACGTCAAGCAGCCTTTAGCCGCAATGCGTGCTGGTAACTGACTGGA
>Ga0310695_10002014_pt1 | contig 44637 bp, 35 predicted proteins | sample RumenRJG_04DNA_FD_203882 | JGI IMG/M metagenome (GOLD analysis project Ga0310695, IMG submission 203882) | Bovine rumen microbial communities from Lethbridge, Alberta, Canada - RJG_04 (v2) (version 2) | ecosystem: Host-associated > Mammals > Digestive system > Stomach > Rumen | place: Canada... | reverse complement strand
AAGGTATTGCATTCTCTTTCAAATACGGTATGGACATAATGAAAGGCATCGGAATCGAATCAAAGGTTATCCGCGCCGGCAAAGCAAATATGTTCTTCTCTCCCGTATTCCGCAACACGCTTGCAACAACCACGGGCGCAGCAATAGAACTTTTCAACACTGACGGTTCGATAGGTGCAGCAAGAGGCGCAGGCGTAGGTGCTGGTATTTACAAATCGTTGGAAGATGCATTCTCTAACCTGAAAAAAGTAGAAGTTACTGAACCGGACATCGAAAACGAACAGCAATACATCGATGCTTACAACCGTTGGAAAGAGGATCTCAACAAAATAACAAAATAAGAAAATTAATAAATAACCAAATAATTTTAAAAAATTTTTAAAGAAATGGCAAAAGAATATTTCGCAGGAATCAGCAAGATTAAATTTGAAGGTAAAGATTCAAAGAACCCTATGGCGTTCCACTATTATGACGCTGAAAAAGTCGTAATGGGCAAAAAAATGAAAGATTGGTTGCGTTTTGCAATGGCATGGTGGCACACACTTTGCGCTGAAGGCGGCGATCAATTTGGCGGCGGCACAAAGAAATTCCCTTGGAACAACGGTGCTAACGCAGTAGAAATTGCAAAAAACAAAGCTGACGCAGGTTTTGAAATCATGCAGAAACTTGGTATTGAATACTATTGTTTCCACGATGTAGACCTCGTTTCTGAAGGCAATTCAGTTGAAGAATACGAATCAAATCTCAAAGCAATCGTTGATTACTTAGAGCAGAAACAAAAAGAAACCGGCATTAAATTGTTGTGGTCTACCGCTAACGTTTTCGGTAACGGCCGTTACATGAACGGTGCTTCTACAAATCCTGATTTTGACGTTGTTGCACGTGCTATCGTTCAGATTAAAAACGCTATTGATGCAGGTATCAGACTTGGCGCATCAAACTACGTATTCTGGGGCGGTCGTGAAGGTTATATGAGCCTTTTGAACACTGATCAGAAACGTGAAAAAGAGCACATGGCTACAATGCTTACTATGGCTCGTGATTACGCTCGCAAAAAAGGTTTCAAAGGTACATTCTTAATCGAACCTAAACCTATGGAGCCTTCAAAACATCAGTATGATGTTGATACCGAAACTGTTATCGGTTTCTTGAAAGCTCACGGCTTGGAAAAAGATTTCAAAGTAAATATCGAGGTTAACCACGCTACTTTGGCCGGTCATACATTTGAACACGAACTCGCAGTTGCTGTTGATAACGGAATGTTAGGTTCTATCGATGCTAACAGAGGTGATTATCAGAACGGTTGGGATACTGACCAATTCCCGATTGACCAATACGAATTGGTACAGGCTTGGATGGAAATCATCCGTGGCGGCGGTCTTGGCAACGGCGGTACAAACTTCGACGCTAAAACTCGTAGAAATTCTACCGACCTCGAAGATATTTTCATCGCACACATCGCTGGTATGGACGCTATGGCTCGTGCTTTGGAATCAGCTGCTAAATTGTTGGAAGAATCTCCTTACAAGAAAATGAAAGCTGAACGTTACGCTTCATTCGATTCAGGTAAAGGTAAAGAATTTGAAGAAGGCAAACTTACTCTCGAAGACGTATACGAATACGGCAAGAAAGTTGGTGAACCTAAACAAACTTCTGGCAAACAAGAACTTTACGAAGCTATCGTTGCAATGTACGTATAGTTTTTTCATAGCATAAATATAAAAGAGATTGTCTAAAAAGGCTTATTGGAACGTAGGCGGCTCGCCTGCAAGTACTTGTAAAGCAGACGAGCCGTCTGCAATCCACTTTTTAGACAACCTCTTTTTATTTTTTCATTCTGTATTGTTTCGGACCAATGCCTTTTATCCTCTTAAAAAACCTTCCGAAACTGCTTTGATCGGCAAAATGCAATTTGTCAGCAATAATATCTAAAGGCAAATCCGTAGACTGCAAAAGCCACGAGGCCTCCATAAACAACATCTGATTGATATAATCCATAACCGTCCGACCCGTTATCTGACGCACTATGCGGGATAAATGCGTTGTCGTAACAAATAATTTTGAAGCATAAAATGCGATGTCGTGGTGTTCGATATAATGTCTTGGCAACAAATGCAAAAAACCTGTAAAAAGTTCTGCTGTTCTATCGCTGTATTTATGACAACTTACAGCCCGCTCCTGAATATCAGTTAAATCAAGCAAAAACAGAGTATAAAGCGTGCGGAGAGTTTCTAAGAGAAATCCATGCGTAGAAAATTGATACTCAATAATTTCACGCATACGTTTAGAAAGTCTGCTACGGTAATTTTCCGGGACATGAACAACGGGTTCGCCCCATTCCACCAACGGCAAATAAGTCGTTCGGATAATATCGCGATAAATCGGCATTTCAAGTGTCATATTCTCGTCAGCCAACAAACAAAGACTTTTGTAATCACTTGAACCGCTTACAATTGTTATCTGAAAACCGGGTGAATAAACGTATAAATCACCGGGCTTTAGAGTCAGCTCTCTGCCGTTGAAAATCAGCGTAAGCCACCCTTGTTCAACAAATGTGAAAGTATACGCTGCTAACGAGTCTTGCATCTTGTTGGTTAAAAGCGTTAATTCCGTGTTGGATTCAGCACACAAAATCTCCTCCGAGGGAATATCCTCAGAACGAACCCCATAAACCGATATAAAAAAATCTTTCAGTCTGTACATGGCAGCAAATTTAATAATAATATTTCAAAAAGTTGATGTTCGTTTCAAACGATTTTTTGTATTTTTCAGACCTTAAAAATGACAAGATTTCATCATATAATTGCAAATTATAAAAAACAAAAAATAAAATAATGGAAAAAACAGATAATCAATTAATTAACAGCAAAGACATTTATCTTGCAGGAGGATGTTTTTGGGGTACGGAACATTTCTTTAAACAGATAGAAGGCGTAATAGAAACTCAAGTCGGTTTTGCCAACGGTAACACAAAGAATCCGACATATAAAGAAGTTTACACCGACACCACGGGATACGCCGAAACTGTCTACGTAAAATACGACCCGCAAGTAGTAAGTCTTGAATTTTTGTTGCAGATGTTTTTCAAGGCTATTGACCCTTTAAGTCTTAATAAACAAGGTCATGACGAAGGTACACGTTATCGCACCGGCATTTATTACAAAAATGAGGAAGATTTACCAATTATCGAAAAGGTTTATAACGAAAAGCAAAAAGAATATCAGCAACCTTTAGCAGTGGAAAAATTACCGCTGAAAAATTTCTACACTGCCGAAGAATATCATCAAGATTATCTCGAGAAAAATCCTATGGGTTATTGTCATTTGCCTTTGGAGCTATTTGAATTCGCAAAAAACGCAAATAGGAAAAAATAACGGACAATTAAATGTTCGTTTAAAACAAATTTTTGCTCGTTTAAAACAACGATAATAATAGTAATTTGTCGTAAAATTACACCATGACTTTTTTTATTAAAAAATAGCACTACACAAGATTAAAACAGAGGAAAAAGTTACTATACAATTATAATATTATGATTAAGACTTAAAGCAACAATAATAGTAAAAAACAAAATTAAAAAACAACTAAAAAAGGAAGTTTTATAATATCTTGCTGATTTCCAAAAATAATGAAATCGGCAAGATATTTTTTTTTACAGTTATCAAAAAATATAATTCATCAACACATAAAAACCTGACGTGCCGTCGTTTTTGCTAAGTGCCTTACCCCAATCCGCTGCAAGAACGAAGTTTGAATTCATTGCGATTTTCAGACCGATACCAAGGCTTGAATGTAAGTTTTCTCTCTCTCCTGAAAAAAACGTATCGTATTCTGAAACAGGAACAAGACTCATATCAATTTCATGACGTTGTGAAACAAAACCCATATCGCTGAAAAGATTTGTGCCAATAGAAAAATTTTGTCTGCCGAGCATAAAACTATAAAAAATATGTCTCAACTCGATATTAACCATCACACTTCCGTCGCCAACAATACGGTTGCGGAGTACCCCGCGCATAGTCTTGCCTCCGCCGATACCTTGCGAAGTAACACCGACAAGCGTTCCCGTATTCCAATGCGGCAATAAATAAAACGGTATGTCCCCATAAATTCTATGCTGCCAACCCAAACGATAAGCCAACACCGTACGGCGGTGATAAAGATTGATATATTGACGGTGATAAATCGTCAGCCGCCCCCAATTATTGTTGTCAGAGGATAACAAACTCGGAGCCGAGGCTAACAAAATTTCCGTCCAAACACCTTTTGTCGGAAACGCTTCGTTGTCGCGTGTATCAATGCCAGAACCTAATCTTAAATAAGTATCAACACCGCCGTCAGATTCTTCACCGCTAATTAAATTCCACTCTACGTATTTATCATAAACACCGTCAATATCAGGAACATCATGACGGAGTTTATCTTTATTAACCTTTCCTATACGCATATCAAACAGCGTGAAACCTGCCTGCCAATACCATAGGGAAGTTTTTTCGCTGCGAATATTAAGCATAACACGACGCATATCCCGTTTGTGAGAATAAAAAATGCTCGATTTGTAATCATAGGAATCCTCTTCGGTAAAAGATTTTCTGTAATAGGTCTCTCTACCGTTAAAACCGCTAAAATCGCAAGTAATATCGTTCAACCATGTAATATCCGCTGTTGTTCGACACGAAGGAATAAGTTTGTGAGTATCATAATACGCCCTCATCAAAGTCGTTCCCGCAACATAACGGCTACACTCTATGTACAAAGAATGATTGTAACGCGGAAATAAAGAACCGTCACCATACCAATATAAGTTCGTTAACATTCCGTATTGAAAACCGAGGTCGTTATCGTAAGCCACAACAGGCAATGCACCAAATGAAAAACCCGTTTTCTTAAATTTTACAGTGTCGTTTTGAGCATTAACATTTATCAATATCAACACATTGATTACCAACAAAATAACTAAACGTTTCATCATATTTTTTTTGCAAAATTAACTATTCTGAAATTAATACGTACCCATTTTGTTTAAATACTGCGATATTACATTTTTTGCCGGTATTTTTTCGCGTGATAACAAAAGAGAGCTTTAAGCGCAATCTTAAAGAAATTAAAAAAAATCACCGATATTAAAAAAAATTATTACCTTTGCGCCGAAATAAAAAATCAGACAAATATGTTAGAACGTTTTTTAAAGCAGACATCGTTTAAGGATTTGGACGATTTCGAAAAAAACTATGAAGTAAAAGTCCCTGAAAATTTTAATTTCGGTTACGACGTTGTAGACGCTTGGGCAAAAGAAGACCCTAATAAAAAAGCTATGATTTGGGTCAATGACAAAGGCGAGGAACATACGTTTTCTTTCAAAGAAATGAAAGAGTATTCCGATAAAACCGCTTCTTATTTAATGAGTTTGGGTATAAAAAAAGGCGACCGCGTAATGCTTATTCTTAAAAGGCATTATCATTTTTGGTTTTCAATAGTAGCCCTTCACAAAATCGGTGCGATCGTTATTCCCGCAACCCATCTGCTTACAAAACACGACATTGTATATCGTAACAATTCAGCCGGAACAAAAGCTATTATCTGCTGCGGTGACCCACTGATTTTAGAGCACGTTTCTTCGGCTATGAGCGAATCTCCTACCGTAGAAAAACTAATCTCCGTAGGTCCCGTTATCCCCGAAGGTTACGAAGATTTTAATGAAGGCATCAAAAACGCAAAACCTTTCACCCGTCCTGAAAACGTTAATACAAACGATGATATTTCGTTGATATATTTTACCTCCGGAACCTCTGCTGAGCCCAAAATGGTAGCTCATTCGTTTACCTATCCGCTCGGACATATCACAACGGCGGCTTATTGGCACAACCTTACGCCAAACGATATTCATCTTACCGTAGCCGATACAGGTTGGGGAAAAGCCGTTTGGGGAAAACTTTACGGTCAATGGATTGTTGGAGCGTGCGTTTTTGTTTACGACCACGAAAAATTCACTCCATCAGACCTTCTGAACAAAATCTGCAAATACAAAGTTACGACATTTTGCGCACCACCCACGGTCTACAGATTTTTGATAAAAGAGGATTTAACCAAATACGATTTATCGCATTTAAGATACATAACCACTGCAGGTGAGGCTCTCAACTCTTCAGTGTTTGAAACGATGAAAAAAATCACCGGCCTTAACATTTACGAAGGTTTCGGTCAGACGGAGACAACGCTTTCGATTGCAACGTTCCCGTGGATGACCCCGAAGCCGGGTTCAATGGGCGTTCCTAATCCGAATTACGACATCGACATCGTGGATCAGGACGGCAAAACCGTCAAGACGGGAGAACACGGCGAAATCGTAATCCGCCTTGATAAAAAACGTCCGCTCGGACTTTTCAAAGAATATTTCAGAGATAAAGAACTGACAAAAACCGTTATCACAGACAACGGTACGGTTTATCACACTGGCGATGTGGCTTACAAAGACGAAGACGGATATTTTTGGTTTGTCGGTAGGACTGACGATGTTATAAAATCCTCTGGTTACAGAATCGGACCTTTTGAAGTAGAAAGTGCGTGCATGACACACCCCGCTGTCGTAGAATGTGCCGTAACAGGCGTTCCTGACCCCGTAAGAGGCTGCGTAGTAAAAGCAACGATAGTTTTGGCTAAAGGTTATTCACCTTCGGACGAACTCATAAAAGAGATTCAAAACCATGTAAAAAATACGACCGCACCTTATAAATATCCCCGCATAATAGAATTTGTGGACGAACTGCCCAAAACAATTTCCGGCAAAATCCGCAGAGTCGAAATCAGGGAAAAAGACCACAAAGAAAATTGTTAGAAAAAAATATTAAAAAAAATATTTCTATCTAAAAAAAAGTTGTATTTTTACGGTCATAAAAACTATATTGTTCAACCATATAAAATCAAATAAAATGGCAGAAGAAATCAATTCAATTTTTAAATTGGACAATGAAACAATAAAATTGCTTCAGACCAAAATTGGCACCAAAGCTGACGGCATGATTGGCTCTGATACCGTAAAAAAACTTCAAATTTTCTTGAATCAGGAAATCAACGCTTCGCTCAAAGAAGACGGCAAACTCGGACCTAAAACTATGAAAGCCCTTCAAGAGTATGCCGGCGTGGAAGCTGACGGAATATTCGGTCCGCAGACAGCAAACGCCCTAAAGTTGAAACTAATGGAGAGCGAAAGCGGTGAACAAAACATAACAAGTTCTGCAGGTTTGGACGCTGTTATGGAAAAATATATGCGCGAACACGGTATCGGAAACGCATAATAACTTCCATCAAATACAAGCTTTTAACGCCTCAATCTACTGAAGATTGAGGCGTTTTTTATTGTTACAAATGTAATCCCAAAGATAAAGAAACCGCATTCCAACATATTGTAAGGCATATTTTTAGTGTTGTAAAAAGTAAACTCCAAGTTGTCAAATGTAAATATAAAAAAATAAATAAAATTTTACACAAAAATTTGGATAATTGATTAATTTTCACTTACTTTGTCATCGAAACGAAGATTACAAGGCACTAAAAAAACACTAAAACATCTCAAAAGTCCTAAATAAAAAAAGATAGTTATAAAAGTAAAAAACGATTTTTGTTTTGTTTTTTCCTTGTACGTTTGATTTTTTGAGTAGTACAAAGCGCAGCAACTTTTTTTAGAAAAAAAGAAAGTTCTGCGCTTTTGTTTTTTTCCTCCTACCCCATTTTCTTATCCTTAGGAAAGGGCATAAAAAAAAGAGAAACTCACCGAATTATCTTCAGAAGTTTCTCTTTCTGTGGTATCACCTGGAATCGAACCAGGGACACAAGGATTTTCAGTCCTTTGCTCTACCAACTGAGCTATGACACCATCATCAAATATTAAATATCAAAATAAAAACAACATCGTGGTATCACCTGGAATCGAACCAGGGACACAAGGATTTTCAGTCCTTTGCTCTACCAACTGAGCTATGACACCAACACTTACAAATAACTTGTTTTTTTCAACGGTGCAAAGGTAGAGAGTTTTTTTTACACCGCCAAATTTTTTTGAATTTTTTTGAACTTTTTTTTGAAAATTATTGTTTCATACGAGCTAACTCCTTGGCTCTCAACATCTCTTCGCGTTCACGATTTCTAAGTTTTTGCTCTTGATAATTCTTTTCATAAAGCAAATAATCTTTGTAACGGCTGTCATCACGGTCTTTCCAATAGGTTTTACCGTAACGGCTTAAATTAGCTATTTTCTCATACAAAACAGTACCAATCTCTTTACGCTTTACTGTATTACGTGTACGCTCGTGTCTTACCGCCTCAAGAGCCTTCATTACCTTTTTCGTAGCAGCTATTTGAGTTTTTATCTCTTTAATATCCTGCTCCGTCAAATCGTATTTCAAAAGTCTGTCCTTAAACTTCTTAAAAACAGTTATAACCTTCTCTCCTATCTGAACAAGTTCCTTCGTCTTGATTCCCGTAAGTTTCTGACTCGGGAAATATTTCTTAGTTTCCTTTTTCGTGGGAACGATTATCGAAAACTGCAAGAAAAAATTACGAATATGATTTATAAGTCTTTCTTCCTGTTCATTTTTCACTCTCGTTTGAGCCTTTACCTTATCCGCAAAAAAACTGTCTTCTGGATAATGTTTGTACTCGTCCAATCTTTTGTAGAGCATATCAATATCCTTTTGAGTAACTCCAAATTTCTGAAAATGACCTAAATCTTGTTCCGCCAATCTTGCGACTATCGTGCCCCTTTCTATTATTTCAGATGACGAATAATTGTATGTAACTGCTTTTTTCATTTCTAATAATCCGATTTTTTCGGGTGCAAAATTACAATTTTTTTTATTTTTGCAATGTTATTTTGTTGTTAATTATATTTTCAAAACCGCTAAAAACGCCTTCTGCGGTACCTCTACGTCACCGATTTGTTTCATACGTTTTTTACCTTTTTTCTGCTTATCAAGAAGTTTGCGCTTACGGGAAATATCACCACCGTAACATTTTGCCGTAACATCTTTTCTAAAAGCCTTTATCGTACTTCTTGCAATAATTTTAGTACCGATGGCAGCCTGAATTGCAATATCAAACTGATGTCTTGGTATCAATTCTTTCAATTTTTCACAAATCGTTTTACCGAAATCGTAAGCATTGGACTCGTGAATAAGACTTGACATCGCATCGACGGGTTCTCCGTTAAGAAGTATATCCAACTTTACAAGTTTTGACTCTCTGTAATCAATCGGATGATAATCAAACGAAGCATAACCTTTTGATATTGACTTTAATTTGTCATAAAAATCAAAAACTATTTCAGCAAGCGGCATTTCAAAATTCAATTCGATACGATCTGCCGTTAAATATTGTTCGCCGATTTTAATACCGCGCTTTTCCATACAAAGTTTGGTTATCGGTCCGTAAAATTCGGCTTTTGTAATAATATCTGCTTTAATATAAGGCTCTTCGATTGAGGAAATCGCTTTTTGTTCGGGCAATCCTGCCGGATTATGAACCTCTATCGTCTCGCCTTTTGAAGTATTAACTTTGTAACTAACGTTAGGAACGGTTGTTATAACGTCCATATCAAACTCCCTCGAAAGCCTTTCTTGAACAATGTCCATGTGCAACATTCCAAGAAATCCGCATCTGAAGCCAAAACCCAATGCAATTGAACTTTCAGGGGCAAAGGTCAGCGAAGCATCATTCAACTGAAGTTTTTCAAGACTTGTTCTGAGCTCCTCGTACATACTCGTTTCAATCGGGTAAACTCCGGCATAAACCATTGGTTTTACCTCGGCAAAACCTTCAATTGCCTTCTCACAAGGTCTTTCAACGTGCGTAATCGTATCACCGACCTTTACCTCTACGGCGTTTTTAATACCAGAAATTATATAACCTACATTGCCGGCTGAAATTTCGTCCTTAGGAGATAAATCCATTTCCAAAACTCCGACCTCATCGGCAATATATTGTTTTTTGGTATTGACGAATTTTACTTGTTCGCCCGTTTTAATTTTTCCGTTATAAACTCTGTAATAAGCAATTATACCTCTGAAAGGATTGAAAACTGAGTCAAAAATCAAGGCTTGAAGCGGCTCATTAGGATCACCTTTGGGAGCAGGAATTTTTTCAACAATTGCGTTCAAAATCCTTTCAACACCAAGTCCCGTTCTGCCCGAAGCCTCAATTATATCCTCACGCTTACCGCCGATAAGCTCTATGATTTGATCTTTGACCTCCTCAGGTTTTGCGGCAGGCATATCCATTTTGTTGAGAACCGGAATTATTTCAAGGTCGTTTTCAATCGCCATGTAAACATTGGAAATTGTCTGAGCCTGAATACCTTGCGTTGCATCAATCACTAAAAGCGCACCTTCACAAGCCGCAATCGAACGCGAAACCTCATAACTAAAATCCACATGACCGGGAGTGTCAATAAGATTGAGAATATACTCCTGATTATTAAAAGTATACTTCATCTGAATAGCATGAGATTTTATCGTAATACCACGTTCTCTCTCCAAATCCATATCGTCAAGGACTTGGTCTTGAAGGTCGCGGTCATCAATAGTTTTGGTAAATTGCAAAAGTCTGTCTGCTAACGTACTTTTGCCATGGTCGATATGCGCTATTATACAGAAATTTCTAATGTTCTTCATCGAAAGCCGTTTTATTAAAATTTGAGCGCAAATTTAATAGTTTTAACCGTAAAAAACAAATTTTTCTAAAACTACAAAAAAACAAAAAAATACCCTGCACACCAACTTCTTTTTTAGTTTTTTCCCAAAAAAGTGTGCAGAGTATTTTTCCCTTAGAATTTTTTATGTCTGATATTATTTTGCACTCTTTATAATAGAGGACATATCGTACATAGAGCCGCTGCCGCTACCGTTGATAACGGTCGGAACGTGTCCGTCCCATTTCTCAATCCAATCCTCTTGAATAATATAAGGACTCAACGAATTGGAAATCGTCTTGTTGTAATAAGCCTCTGCATCGGCTTTGATTTTCATAGCCTCAGCAGCACCTTTGGCCTTTGCAATTTCGATTTTAGCATTAGCCTCTGCCTCTTTTACCTCGTTTTCGGCTTTCAAAGATGACTGAACTGCCATGTTTTTGGCATCAATCATTTTTGCCAACGACTCAGGAGGAATAATCTGAGAGGTAAACTCCTCAACGATAAAACCTTCGTTGTTCAAACTATGCTCAAGTCTTGCCCTAACGTCAGCCTCAAAAGTAGCCCTGCTCGACATAATGGAATCTGAGGTAAAATTATTAGCACAAGTTCTGTAAGCCTCATAAATACAGGTGCGGATATAACCGTTTTCAAGTTCCTCAACAGGCTTACGGTACTTTTTGAAAATATCGCACGCCTTTTCAGGATTTATTCTGTAAGCGATTGAAGGATCCATCGTGAACTGCGCCGCATCTTTAGTATTAACTCTAAACGGCTCGTATGTTTTTCGCTGAACGTGAAGCGGATACGTAAAAACGTCAGTGGCTAACGGATTATAAAAAACCCAACCGCTACATGTTCCTTCGATACCGCCGTAATCCTGCTCAGAAACACTCCATTTATGAAATTTAATACCGATTTCGCTCGAATCGATAATCGTGCATGATGCACACATTGAGACAGAAAACATAATCAACAACAAAAATACGATTACTCCGAATTTTCCTTTCGGCTTTGCTGTCCCGTTAGAATTTTTTGCGTTCATATTCATATAAATTTTAAGTTTTGACAAATGTATTTTTTTTTCACGAAAAAACAAAATTTACACGCATAAAATTAAACCAACTACAGAAAAAATAAAACTTTTCCATATTTTTTTAGTTTTTTTCAAAAAAAATCATTTATATTTGCGATATGGAAAATTTAGAAGAAACTGATGTTGAGTTATTAAGAAACAGCGTAGAAAACAAATTCGGTAGAAAAATTACATACGCTAAAGATTGTGGAGAATTATCAGAAACTGTTTTTGAGACGACGGGCAATAAGGTAAGCGAGACCACATTAAAAAGATTGTGGAATCTTGTAAATTCAACTTTTAATCCATCAAAGTATACTTTAAATTCACTCGCAAAATATCTTAAATTCAGCGATTTTGACGATTTCATAACACACAAAAACGATTACCGCAAAACTGCTGAAAATATGCTCATTTGGACGCAACTCAAAGACGAGGCGATGAAAATTTCCAAAAATATATTTTTCGGCATCAAAAATTCGTTGGGTGTTAATTACGAAAAAACTGTCCACAGAGCATTTATTAACGAAAAAATTTCTGCGTTTTTGGAATCCGAAAAAACGGCTTACGCGTTGGTAGGCCCCACGGGTTTCGGCAAAACGACGGCTCTTGCCCAAGTAGCGGAAAAATATTTTATTAACGCTGATACCAACGATATTTGTTGGTATTTTACTTGTACAAACAGCCCTACAAACACTCAAAACAAGGATTTAATCAATATTTTTGCAAAACTTTCGGGCTATTCGGGACAAACAAGTTATAAAGAATATTTTGAAAAACACCCCGCTACTCTAAACGGCAAAATCGTTTTGATTTTGGACGAAATCTCCTCAATAGAAACTGCGGATATAGCCATGAACATTGTTTCGGCATACAAAAACGAAAAATATCTGAAACTTATAGTTTCGATGAATCCGCTTTTGTGGCAATACATCGGCAAAACTATAAAAGAAATCAACAAATCATGTTGGTTTGATGCTCAATGGGATATTGCCTCGAGTAGTTTTTCCAACATTCCGCACCTCTCCTCTATTGAGATGCAACAAATCTTAAAGAATTGCAACTGTTTGACACCCAGAAACTTTGAGATTTTACACAAAGAAAGCATGGACAATGTTTTCAGTATTCCTTATTATTTGGAATTACTGATTTCGCTGTCACAAAAAAATTTGACGGAAACCCTTTTGTACGAAACATTCAACAAAAGCAAAATCGACATAAAATCTTACGGCAACAAAACGCAAAAGTTTATTGATTTCTTTTTGTTTACGACCAATTACGGTTTTGAGGCCGAGACCGCGGACAAAAACCGTTTGACACGTCTTATAGAAGAATACGGAGAAGAGTTTAGAGAATTGCTTTCAACCGGAATTTTAACAGAATTTTCCTCAACGGACAAAGACGGCAAAAGACTCACGCTCTTGAAATTTTCGTCGAAAAAGTTTTTAGCTTTTCAATTAGCTAATTATTGGCTGAAAGAATTCGGACTCAACGAAAGCCTTTTTATGGAGGTTTCATCGTATTATTCTGAAAACCCTGAAATGAAACTTATGATTTTCGGTTGGTTTTTAAGATATGCTTTTTACGAAAAAAATCTAAAACTTTTGAAATCGTTTTTCAGGCTCACCGATATTCATTTCAAAGACAACGACATAAGTTGTAAAAAGCTTAAAGAATTGTTTTGCACGGAGATAAGATACTATCCTGAACTTCAGGATTCGCTTTTGCAAACTGAGGAAGAACGGGAATTTTATTTTCAGGAATATCCTGATTTTGATAATATTAACGGTTTTTATATCAGATATACGGATATTTTTTGCGCCACGAGTGATAACTCTCACGAAAAACTTTTGCCGCTAACGCAAAAAGCATATATACTTTTCAACCAAGGTCTTTACAAAGATGTTGATGAGATTTACACGTTAATTCAAGAGATTGACACTGAAAAAGACGAAGATTTTGATTTGTTGTTGAGATTATGCGTAGAACTTCTGGCGGATTACGGACGGTCAAAAAAAATAAATGCAAAACTTTCGTCATACGTTGAAAACTTTTTCATAGAGTATTATTCAGAGAAAAAGGCGGGAGAAATTTCAAAAACCGAATGTATGGCAATTGATGTGCTTTTGATGACGGAATGTTTCAAAACTGCTAAAAGCGTAATCGAAAAACTATTTCCAACAAATGACACAAATTCAGAAGATTTTTGTTATAAACATCTAAAACTCAGATATTCATACGCTCTGATGAAAATGAATTACGCACAAAAAGCCGTTCAAATTTTTCAAGAGAACAAAGACGGTTTTATTGATTTAATACCGTGTAATTCATTTAACACCACGCTCAAAACGTATTATGAAATAATAAAATACATAACTAAAAAACCATTACCGGAGGATTTACCGGATATTTTTTAGTAACTAACCGCATCATTTTCGATATGGAAATTATCAATTTAGAAACCGCCATACACCGATGATGCAGGCGGCAAAAGCAGAAGTTTTTTTTAAAAGGTATTTTGGCTATGCTAAATTCTCAGCATTATGAAAGAAAACTAAGGACAAACAAAATTACAGTTTCATAATTTTCGTAGGACACGCCAAAGTACATTTTCCGCATTTGATACAATCGGGATTGAGATAGCCTGCTTCGTCGCCACGGCTATCGTAAGGTGTCAATTGCATCGGACATACACGAGCACAACTTTTGCATTTCATTTGACAACTGTTTTCTACTTTTACGCGTTTGAATCCGTCGCTAAAATTACCTTTCTTAGGCGTTGCCCAAGCAGAAAGTGTTCCCATAGGGCAAAACGAACACCAAGAACGTGGAGCAAATACAAATGCCAATATTACACCAACAAGTGTTGTAACAGCAACTATATTCCAAAAAACTTTGCCCACAGCATTCCAATCGCCCCAAGCATAATACAATTGAATACCAAACACCATAAATATGAATACAACCATAAAAATTCTAAATCCCGATGTCCTAACAAAATTCGGAATCGGTTTGTGCGGCGAATATTTCGACAACAACCGATCAAACATATTACCTCTCGGACAATAGTTGCCACACCAGAAACGTCCTTTTTTGATTGCCATAAGCACCGGCGCAAGCATACATATCAACGCTACCAATCCAATTACAGGGAAAAACCATCCGAGAATCAAATACGTAAATAATATCAAATACAAAGGTTTTCCTTTGGTATAAAAATGTTTGTGAAATGTTTTTTTCTTAATCTGTGTCATAACGTAAAATTTTTATTGTTTATGGCGCAAAATTATCGTTTCGATAATAGACAAACAAACGTTTTTTTCTATCTTTGCATAAACAAAATCTATCATTATGACATTACAACAATTAAAATACATTGTAGCAATCAATACGCATCGAAGTTTTGCCAAAGCAGCTAATGAGTGCGAAATATCGCAGCCTACACTCAGTGCTATGCTCGTAAAACTGGAAGAAGAACTTGATGTAAAAATTTTCGACCGTACCAACAAAAAAGTAATTCCCACCACGATAGGGCAACGGATTATACGTCAAGCCGAAAAAACGCTCGTAGAAGCAACAAAAATCAATGAAATTATAAACGAAGAAAAAGGACAAGTAGCGGGAAAATTCAATATTGCAATAGGCACTACAATTGCGCCGTATATTTTACCCGACTTTATTAATCATTATGTCGGCACATATCCATCGGTAAATCTTTCTATCAAGGAATTAAAAACAGAAACCATTCTATCTGAACTTCAAATAAATCATCTTGATGTAGGTATTGATATTTCAGACAACAAGATCGAAGGAATACTTGAAATACCTCTATACACAGAGCGTTTTTACGTGTATTTAGCAGAAAGTTGTTGGCGCAAATTACCTGTATTCAACCCCGAAAATCTCGAACATGAAAAAATGTGGATAATGAAAGAAGCTCAATGTATGCGGGAAAATGCTTTTTCGTTTTGTAAAGCACGCACAAAAGGAAATCGCATATACGAAGCCGGTAGTATAGAAACATTAATAAGAATTGTAGATAAAAATGGCGGTTTTACAATAATACCGGAAATGCATTTACCGTTTCTTAGCGAACAACAGCGCAAAAACATTCGTCCGATAGAAGGCGACTATCTTTCGCAACGTCGTATCTCACTGTATATCAAAGAAGATTACATTCGTCAACGTATGCTCAACACAGTTTCGGATACTCTAATAAAATTTATTCCGCACAAAATGCTTGATAGTCATTTGATAAAATTCGGCATTAAATTATAAAATACAGGCTTTTTTATCAATATAAATTGAGAGAAAAAAAACGTAAAAAAATTTTACACCATTGTAAAAATTTTTTACAATATCATTTGTTACAAAATTTCTCAAACTTCTGATTATCAAAACATTAATTATTTTGGCATGGTGAGTGTACATTTTTTTTGTGTAAAACCATTTTTAAATACATAAAACCATGAAAAAATTATTAATGCTTTTGACGGTTATGATTTTCACCGTTTGGACGTATGCTCAGAACTCCGAAGAAAAAATCACGGAAGATAGAATTTTAAATAGTTTCAACAGAATTGGCGTTTCATCTTTCGTTAATGTCGAAATTATCACCGGCAAACCTCAGCGGGTTATTGTCTGCGGTGAGAAAGAACTCGTACAAAATTTAATAACCGAGGTCAAAAACAACGAACTTCAAATCTGGTATCAATCTCCAAAAAAGAAACAAAAAAAATCTGATTATGGCGATTTAACAGTAAAAATTTGTGTTGAAAACCTTACAGATCTTTCAACTTCGGGAGCTGTTAATACCGTCTTTCCTGAAAAAACAATCTTGAAGAAATTGAACATCAGAAATTCAGGTGCTACAAAAACCACGTTCAAAGATTTGGAAGTTTTAGAGCATCTCTTAGCTGAGGTCAGCGGTGCAAGTACGCTCGATATTAACGGTAGCAATTTCAGCGACGTAGAAATCGGAGCTTCGGGCGCAAGCAATATTGAATTTTCAGGAACAGCAAAAATCATGAACTTAGGAACTTCGGGCGCAAGCAACATAAGACTTTCAGGATACGCTGACGAAATAAGTATCAGAACCTCAGGGGCTTCTTCCGTAACATCAAATCGTTTTAGTGCCGAGAAAAAAAGTTTTAGCAGTTCCGGCGCATCTGGAATTTTTATTGGGGATTAAAAAAAAGTTTCAGGAAAAATTTTAAGTCGTCAAGTCTTAAATGAACGGTTCTAAAAAAAAACAAGCCCGCAGAAAAAAAATCAACGGGCTTGCTTTCTTTTAAAAAAAACTGGTATTTTTAACCTAAAATTGCTTTTTCTATATCTTTGGTCGTTTTCGGAACGGGAACACCTAATACTCTACTGCCTGATGATGTTATCAACAAATCATCCTCTATGCGTATGCCGCCAAAATCTTTATATTTGAGAACAGCATCATAATTTATATACTCACTGAATTTATTCTCAGCCTTCCAACGCTGAATAAGTTCCGGTATAAAATAAATTCCCGGCTCGTCAGTTACTACCATATTTTCTTCAAGTTCAAGACCGTAACGCAAACAATTAGGACCAAAAATCTCACTGCGGGGATTCTTCTCGTCATAACCGACATAATCCTCACCGTAATTCTCCATATCGTGAACATCAAGACCAACTAAATGTCCCAAACCATGAGGGAAAAACAATGCGTATGCTCCTTTTTCAACTATTTCGTCAGTATCACCTTTCATAAGGTTGAGATCCTTTAATCCCGAAGTTATAATCCTTGCCGCACGCTTATGAAGCTCAGGCCATTTAACTCCCGGACGAGCTGAATCCACAATGCCCCAATTTGCTTTTACCACAATGTCATAAATCTCTTTCTGACGTTTTGAAAACCTGCCGCCTAAAGGAATCGTTCTTGTCATATCACCGGCATAATGCGAAAGCGATTCAATACCGGCATCTACCAACAAAAGCTTTCCACGTTTTAAATTCTCACTATAATTTCTATTATGAAAAACCTCTCCGTGAATTGTTACAATAGGCGGAAAACTCGTAAAATATCCACGCGAAGTAGCATACTCGTAAATCTTTCCGGCTACAAGCCTCTCGTTGAAATACTCCTCTGCCCCGCCCGCATATTTTATAACATAATTCATCATTTCCGATGTCAAATTAACGGCTTGCTCTATCTCCTTGAGCTCCTCAGGCGATTTTACTTTGCGCATCTTAACAATGGCTTTAATCATTTCAACCGACTGTTTTGAAGCCAATTCCAAAGGATTAACACCAAGAAGTTTTGAAAGCGTTAAAGCTATTTCGGCATTATAAGGGTTTATAAAATGAATTTTGCCTTTATAATTTTTCAACTCGGACTCCAATGCAGAGGTTTCTTTCACATTGTCAATGCCCGAGGTCAAAGCTTTTTGAGAAAGTGAAGGTACCGGACCGTTCCAAATAGCATCATCATTACTTTGCGGCGTACCAAAAAGACATTCTTTTCCCGTTGAACAGTCCATCAATAGAAACAAATCAGGCTCGTCAATTCCAGCAAAATAAAGGAACGTACTATCCTGACGGAACGGAAACGGATTGTTTTTGTAATTAAAAGGCAACTCCGAATTGCCAGGAATCAAAACAAGACCGTCTTTAAGACTTTCTGCAAGCCTTTTACGGCGTGATTTATAAATTTCTGAACTAAACATGACTTTTTAATAATTTGATAGCCTCAAAAATAGATTTTTTTTTGCAGAAACAAAATTTTTTTTGATAAAAAAATAATTTTCGGCATTTGTTTTGAATAATGTAAAGTACATAAACAAATTATTATTTACAAACTGTCATAAAACCTTAAAAAAAATGCCATATAGAAGATTACCTAATACAGACACCGCAAGGGTCAAAGCCATGAAAAGGGCGCTGGAATTGTCAAAAAAATATTCTCCCGATATGTTAGCGTTCAAACAAGCAACGCTCAACAAAATATTGGCTTTTTTGCCGCTGTTTGAACAAGCAATTATGATGCAAAAAGAAGCTCATACGCGTCAAGTTACTAACAGCAAAGAATTTACAGAGTCGTTCCGTAAGGCAAAACTTTATATTTCACATTTTCTTCAGGTGTATAACTTCGCAATTTTAAGAGGCGAAATCAAACCCTCGACCCGTAATTATTTCGGTATTGACGAGAAAAACGGCTGTCTTCCCGATTTAAAAACCGAAAACGATGTCATAACTTGGGGACAAAAAGTTATCAAAGGCGAAAACGAGCGCGTATTAAAAACCGGCAACCCGATTTTAAGCCCCAAAATTGCCGTCGTAAAAGTTTATTACGATGAATTTGTCGAAAAGTTAAATTTTCAAAAAATGCTCCAAAGTATTTCCGTAAGAGCTAACGACAAAGTCTCGTCCCTAAGACCTGAATGTGATAAAATTATATGCAGGATGTGGAATGAAGTCGAAGAATACTATTCCCAAGAAACCGTTGAACGCAAACGCGAACAAGCCTCAAGATACGGCGTTCAATACGTTTACCGCCCGAGCGAAAGACGTGCTTTGCAGTCGGGTTTAAGTGCTGCATCTTAATAAAAACAAGAAGGAAGTATTTTTTTTAAGGCGCAAAAAAATCAAAAAATGAAACAATCTCCCGTATTCTTCGCACTTTTGGGAATGCTGCTGCTTATCATAGGTTTCAACGGTCTGATGGCGCATCTTTTCTCCAAAAACGCTCAAAAAATAGAAGACATAGAGGTTGTGGATTTTTCACAAATCAACGACTATACGAAAAGGAATCATAATTTTTGCATCATCGGGAAGGTTTTTTCCGATGATGCTTTTTTTATGCCCGACGACAAAAGCCGTAAAGTTATAAAAGGCAGTCTTCAACTCGTTGTTATTTGGCCTAATAATACTCAAACTATCCTCATTGATTATGAACGTCAGGCGGAATATTTAAAATTTCTTGACGAAAAAAATAACGCTCATTCCTTTTCAGCACAATACATCGAAACCGTAACCGACACTATCGGATTATTAAGCAAGCTAAAAATCAAGAATATAGGAAAATATCTAAACATAAATTATTTCGGTTACAGATTCAGTCTTCCGGGGCTTTCGGTAAAAGGAATGCCCCAAGTAAAACTAATCCGCAAAACATTTTTCTGCGGAGAAAAATCCGTGATTTTTTTTAATCCCCACAGCGAAAACGGCAGACTTCAAGGGTTGCCCGCCGTCGGAAAAATCGTGCCGGAAAAATATGCTCTTGAAAGGCAAAGTTTCAGCACCGAAACAAAAATTTATACGGTAATTCTCATTATCGGCGGTTTGATGTTCCTTGCTCTCAAACTGTTATAAAATTATCTGAACTCTGAATAATACGGCAAATTTTGAAACGTTAGGATTGTCCAAATGCGAAAGCCTCCAAACAGCATCAACACGGAAAAATTTAAAAATATTTTCGATACCCACACCCGTTTCAAAATAAGGCTTATTAACATCGCCCAAAGATTCGGGAAAATCCATCAAAGCCATTGCCCGACTATTTTTATCGCTAATATCACCGATAAGACCTTTTCCATAAGCAACTTCCCTCCATTTGAGTTTTCTAAAAAGCGGCACTCTATTGAAAAAGAAACCGTTGAAATGATGTTCCAATGTTACGCTCAAATAAGTATCGGAGGCAAATTCGTACAAATTCATCAAATTGAAAGCGTATTTGTCGAAAGCGTAAGTTTCGTTTCCTTCGTGAAGTTTCAAAAGCGGGAACGGTACTGTTCCGACAACTTTTCCTGCCTCCAAAATAGCGGTTAATTTTCCGATAGGATTGATTGCGAGTTTTTTAGTCATAGTTGCAATAAATCTGTAATAATTATCGGTTTTGCCTTTATTATCCCAAAAACCAGCCATTGCCGTTATGTCAAAAGCGGGAAATCTGCTTCCGGTACTGCGGCGCAAAAAAACTCCGTCAACGAATTTCTCGTTATAACAAAAATGAAGCTTGTAAAAAAACTCGTATGTATCAATATGCTTGTAAGTTACATCATTAGCAGAGTTCTGAAATTTTATAAAGTCAGTAGGATAAAGTTGTCTGAACTTAACTCCAAAATTATTGGAAAAACCTTGAAAAAATTCATGCTCGTATTCCGCAGAAGATTCTCTTACAGGCAACAAATTTTTGTTAGGACGTTTTGAAAGCATTGACGAAAGAATGTTATCCTCGGAAAAAGCCATGCTACTTTGTCCTAACTGTTCCATATCGTATTTGTGCCCGAGCAAAAGCGTACGGCGCGGATTTTTGTTGATAAGGTAAAGAGCATCAACTCCGTATTTGAATTTTTTATCTTTGAAACCGTAAGCACCGTAAGCCGAAAGCATTATTTTTTTGGAAAAATCATTGCTCGTTCTTCCACCGAGTCTCAATCTCCAACCCTCTATCTCGTTGTGTGAAAGTATTTTATAATAAGGTCCGTATTCAAAATTGCCGTGCGTCCAATATCCGCCGATAAACATTTCAACGGCACTCGTTACGGTTTTGAAGACGGGAACCTCTTTGATAGAATCCACCATTTGATAAATATTCAGTTCTTTTTGCGTTAATTTTTCATGGCGGTTAGCATTCCAAAACGAAGAATCCTTTTCGTTTGCATCCTCAAGAATTTGAGTTTCACGACTTGAGGTCGCACTGAAAAAATTATCGTCAAATTCAGGATTAATAACAATATCCTTTCGTGTCATGGTTTTTCGTGCAAAAAATCCCATTGTGGAGTCCGTCAAATTGAAATCCATAAACATATCTTCTTTTTTCAAAAACCACAGACTGTCGATTTTTTCGTATTCCTGACTGATAATCATATTGTTGATGTAATTGAGATTTACATCGTTAGCCATTTTAGCCGTAACTTTTTTTACCGCCCACGTTGTATCATTAATCCAAAGGTCTCCGCTAAAAGTATAAGTCTGTTTGAATTTCGGTTTAAAAGAAATGTGGTAAAGATAACTTCCTTCTTGATAAACGCTGTCCAAAAGGTAAAATTTATAATTCGATTTCCAAAAATCCGAGACAGGCGAAACAAAATCGTGTCCAAAAGCAGGAATATAATTTTTGTAGATATTAACGTCGATATACATTTGACCGGTGTATTGTGAAAGTGAGGAATTTTCAACACCGGAAATTTTTGAAGCCTTGATAACTTCTTTCTTTTTGGAAGGGTTGGATTTGTGATAAACATCAGAAATAGATTCCGAAATCATAACCGGCAAATAAACTTTTCCCGTCTCGGCAGAGGTGTCAGCGTAATTGAAAACGAAATCAAAATTTTTCATAATTTTTCTCTCCGCCAAATTCTCTCCAACATTATTAATATCAAGTTCCATTTTGTTATAAACCTCATATTGATAACATTCGAGTTTTTCAGGATTGTTACGTTTTCTGTTAGCAGCTACGTTTCGCATAATACGCCATGCAGGATTTTCGCCGGGCGTTACAACGATTTCATCAAGTTCAAGATTATCGGGAGAAAGTTCAATTTTAAGTTCTTGATATGCGTTTCTTCTTAAAATTTCGATATGCGGAGTGTAACCCACCATAGAAAACACAAGCGAATCCGTATCAATATGGGCTTGAATAAAAAAATTACCTTCAACATCGGTAATTGTTCCCGTAGTAGTTCCTTTGAAAACGATATTTACAAAAGGCAGGGGTTCACCCGTTTGAGAATCAATTACTAATCCGCGAACCTTTGTCTGCGCCGAAACACTACTTAAAAACCCCGTCAGAACGATTAAAAACAACAATACATATTTTTTCATAGTTTTTTTCTAAAATTTAAAAAAATAAAACGTTGCAAAGTTAATATATTTTTTTTGTTTGTGTTTTAAGTCATCATAAAAAAAATTTTACCGTAAAAGAAAAAAAATATAACTTTGCCGTTTCAAAGAGTAATCAAAAAATGTCAGAAACAAATTTCAAAAAGGCAGATTTGATTGCGGGCTGGTTGGTTTTTCTGACCGCCTCAATCTCATACCTTTTAACAATTGAACCGACCGCAAGTTATTGGGATTGCGGCGAATTTATCTGTACGGCATACCGTCAAGAAGTCGGACACCCACCGGGAGCACCTTTCTTTATGATTTTAGGAAGGTTTTTCTCGCTTTTTGCAGGCGGTGATGTTACAAAAGTAGCGGCAATGATTAATTCTATGTCGGCATTAGCAAGCGGATTTACCGTTTTGTTTATGTACTGGTCGATAACACACATTGCAAAAAGAATTATTTGTACCAAAGATATTTCCCTGTTTGAAAGCATCGCCATAATAGGTAGCGGCATAACGGGTGCTCTTGCTTTTGCCTATACCGATACATTTTGGTTTTCGGCAGTAGAAGGCGAGGTTTATGCCATGAGTTCGCTTTTTACGGCTCTTGTTTTTTGGTGCATCTTAAAATGGGAGGAGTCCTCTAACGAAAAATATTCCAACCGTTGGCTTATTCTGATTTGTTATCTAATGGGACTTTCAATCGGTGTTCACCTTTTGAACCTGCTTGTAATTCCTGCCATTGTCTTGGTTTATTATTTCAAAAAATACACTATTACGACCCAAGGTATCATAAAATCGTTAATTTTATCGCTGATAATTTTAGCATTCGTACTTTACGGAATTATTCCGGGCGTGGTTTACATTGCATCCGTTTTTGAACTTATTTTCACAAACGGTTTCGGTGCGCCTTACAACACAGGTACGATAATTTATGCGATTCTCGGTATCAGCGGTTTGGGTTACGGACTTTATTATTCCTTCAAGAACAGAAAAGCCGTTCTCAACACCGTGCTTTTGGGCATAACGGTCATAATCATAGGTTATTCGTGTTTTGCGATGATTGTAATCCGTTCGATGGCAAATCCGCCGATGGACGAAAACAATCCCGATAACGTTTTTGCTCTTCAATCGTATCTCAACAGAGAGCAATACGGCGACCGTCCGCTTATTTTCGGCGAATATTACAATTCTCCTTTAGTTAGTTACGAAGACGGAAGTCCGGTTTATATTCAAAAAAACGGACGCTACGAAATTGCCGATTATAAAACAAAACGCAGATTTGAACCTGGTTCTACGACGTTTTTTCCGAGAATGTTTTCGCAAGAGCCTTCACATTTCAAAGGCTACGAACATTGGGCAGGTGTCAATAAAACCGATAAACCATCATTCGTTCAAAATCTTAAATTCTTTTTCGACTATCAGGTCGGATATATGTATTTGAGATATTTCCTTTGGAATTTTGTCGGAAGACAAAACGACATTCAAGGCCATGACGAAAATCTTATCAACGGCAACTGGATTTCGGGTATTCCGTTTATTGATAACGCAAGACTCGGCGATCAGGATTTGCTGCCCGATTATCTTAAAAACAACAAAGGGCGCAACCGTTATTTCTTCTTACCGCTGATTTTGGGCATTTTAGGAATGATTTTCATGCTTAAAAGCAATGCTCAAGGCAAAAGGTATTTTTGGATTATAATGCTTTTCTTTGTTTTAACGGGTGTTGCAATTGTGGTCTACCTCAATCAAACGCCTTATCAGCCAAGAGAAAGGGATTATGCTTACGCCGGTTCGTTTTACGCTTTTGCGTTTTACATCGGTTTCGGTGCGGCTTGGCTCATGAAAATTGTTGATAAGTATTTCAACAAAAATATGATTGCAGCCTTAGGAGCAATATTTTTATGCTTTTTGTCAGGTCCTATTGTTTTGGCGGTTGAAAACTGGGACGACCACGACCGCTCGGGACGTTATACGGCAAGAGATTTCGCTAAAAACTATTTGGAATCATGCGAAAAAAATGCAATTTTGTTTACAAACGGCGACAACGATACTTTCCCGCTTTGGTACGCTCAAGAGGTTGAAGGCATCAGAACGGACATCAGAGTCGTAAACTTGGCTTATATCAACACCGATTGGTATATCAACCAGATGCGCAAAAAAGCATATTTGTCGGATCCTCTGCCAATTAGCATTCCTAAAGAAAAACTTACGGAAGGTACAAGGGATATTGTTTATTGTCAGGAGATTCCGCAAATGTTTTTCAACGAGAAATATGCCGCTAACAAAGATAAATATCAAAGTCAGACAGAGAATTTACATTCGCAATTAATCGACATTTTGAAGCGTTCAGGTTTCAAAAATGTAATGCCTAACGATTACAATGCGGTTGTAAATCAAAACAAACTTCAAGACCAGCCTGCTCAAATCATAAGGTTTATTAATTCTTTGGCATCACAGCCGGAAAAATTTTCGATTCCTTTAGAGGAGGCTACCGCTTTGAAAACTTCAGCTGAAAATCTGATGAAGAATATCAGTTCAGAGCCCGTACCGCTGAAAAACGTTATTGATTTTATAGCATCAGAAGATGCCCTTGAAACGGGTCAAAACGGTGAGAAATATTATTATTGTCCTACGACAACATTCTCGCTTGAGGTTGATAAGAAAAAAGTTATCGCCTCTGGCATAGTTGCAGAAAAAGATTCGGCTAAAATTCTTGACAAGTTGGTTTGGAAACATCCTCACAACTATATCCGCAAAGGCGAACTCATGGTTTTGGACATTTTGGCTAACAACAATTGGGAACGTCCTATATACTTTGCGATTACAGTCGGAGGTGATGCTTATCAGAATTTAGAACAGTTTTTCCGTCTTGACGGTTTAGCATACAAAATAGTGCCGATAAAAACTATTCAACAATCGGGCGAAAAAGGTTGTATAGATTCAGATGTGCTTTTCGATGCTTACATCAACAAATTTTCTTGGGGCGGCATCAACGACCCAAAAGTTTATTTGGACGAAAACAACCTTAGAATGACGGCTAACATTAAAAGCGGTTTTTCACGTCTTGCCGATGCGCTTTACATTGAAGGCAAACACGACAAGGCTAAACAAGTGCTTGACGAATGTTATTCCGTAATGCCACTTGATATAGTTCCTCCGTCGTATTATGACATATTCTTGGCAGATTTGTATTATAAAATATCACAAAAAGAAAGCGCGCACAAAATTTTTGACGCTTTAGCAGAACAAACTGCTCAAGAATTAGAATTTTTTGTATCTTTGGATGAAAACGAACAGGAAAAAATTCAAGATGATTTTTACCGCTCCGTTGCTATAAGTCATGAAATTATCAGACTCATAGAAGAAAACAATGATAAAGAATTTTCTTCCCCGATACGAGAAAGATTTGTCAATACGTTAAGACAAATGCCGCTGCTTAGAAATATCTCATTGGAAACTTTAGGCGATGAAAATTTCATGAGAGTTTATCAGTCGATGAGTGATTTCAACAAGCAGTTGGTTCAGATGTATCTCTATCTGACGGGAGTGATTGAACAGTAAAACTTTTTCAAAAAAAAGGAGGTTGAAATGTTTTCACCAATAGTTCATCCGCCGGAAATTATACGGCATTTTTTCAAGAAATACACTTGGAAACTTACTCCTGAGGATTCGTCACAAAAAGTCTTGTACATAACTATTGACGACGGACCGATTCCCGAAATGACACCGGGAACGCTTGACATCTTGAAAAAATACGATGCTAAAGCAACTTTTTTTTGTGTCGGCGAAAACGTTGAGAAATATCCCGATATTTTTCAACGCATAATTATGGAAGGGCATAGTATCGGCAATCATACTTTCAACCATCTCAACGGATTAAGAACCAAAAATTCCGTTTATTTGGAAAACGTACAAAAAGCCGATGCTTTGATAAATTCAAACCTTTTCCGTCCGCCACATGGCAGAATGAAAAGCCGTCAAAGTACGATTTTGTCAAAAGATAGAAAAATAATCCTTTGGGACATTCTCTCAAAGGATTATGACAAAAGGATTTCAAAAGAGCGGTGTTGGCAAAACGTTTACGAATATGTCAGCCCCGGAGCTGTGATTGTTTTTCATGACAATCTCAAAGCCTTTGAAAACCAACGTTATGCGTTAGAAAAGACTTTAGAAAGATTCACTCTGAGCGGATATGAATTCAAAGCCATTGGGTACAAAAAGTTGAATGAAATTTAGTTTTTTCGTTGTTAATAACTTAAAAAAAAATGAATTCTACGACCACGATTGACGTGCCTATAGGCAGCGGTGTAGACCTGCTGATAGGCATACTCATTATAATAGGCGGAGTTGTGGGCTACAAACGCGGCGTTATAGTGGAGTGTATAAGTTTTTTTTCGGTTTTGGTTTTGCTGACCATTTGTGTTAATATTTCCAAATCCGTATTCAAATACTTAACCCCAAGAAGCGACGTTCCGGATTTGTTTGCCATAATTTTGATGACGGTAATTTTCATCGCCGGTTTGGTGTTTGTTGTCAGCAGGGTCAATTTCAAGACCTCGAAGGCAATAGAAGGTACTACATCGGGGTCTACGTACAGAACGTTAGGCGGTTTTTTCGGCGGATTGAAATTTTATTTTATTTCGGCGGTTTTCTTGGTAACGCTTTTCAAAATTGACGAACACGCTAAATTTTTGCCCGATTCGGCTAAATATTCAAGGCTTTCAAGGGGCAGTATTTGGATTGTAACATCAATTTTTCCGTATCTGCAATTAGACAAGAAAGAGCCGAGACAATTTGAATATCCGACCGATAATTCTTCAAAAACTAAATAAAAAACAAAATATTATGATAGAAATTGGTTATATCAACAAAATGCAGGTTTTAAGGCTTACCGAACACGGTGCTTATCTCAACGGAGAAGACCTCGGCGAAATACTTTTGCCGAAAAAATTTCTCACCAGCGAAATCAAACCCGGTTCAGAGGTTGAAGCTTTTATCTATTTTGACAGCGAAGACCGTCTGACAGCAACAATTCAGCACCCATACACGCAAATCAATAAATTTGCATATTTAGAATGTGTTCAAGTTTCCAAAAACGGAGCATTTCTTTATTGGGGGTTGGACAAAGACTTGTTAGTACCCAAATCAGAACAAAAAGACAAATTCGTAAAAGGCAAAAAATATTTCGTTTACGTATATTTTGACGAGGTTTCAAACCGTATTGTGGCCTCAAACCGTCTTAACAAATTTTTAGCGGAAGGCGACCCCGAATATGCTCCCGGCGATAAATGCGAAATTTTTGTAGGCGAGCCGACGGATTTAGGTTTCAGGGTTATAGTTGATAACGCTCATTGGGGCATGATTTATAAATCGGAACTTTTCAGAAACGTAAAACCCGGTGATTACACCTACGCTTATGTCAAAAAAGTACGCGAGGATATGCGTATTGACATGATGCTGGAAAAAAGCAGCGTTAAAATCGTAGACTCCCTCGAACAGGAAATTCTTCAAAGAATAAAAGATAATGGCGGAGCTCTCGCATTAAACGACAAATCCTCGCCCGAAGAAATTTTTGAAGAGTTCGGTGTCAGCAAAAAAATCTTCAAAAAAGCAGTCGGCGGACTCTATAAGTCAAGACTTATAACCGTTTCTGACCAAGGACTTAAAATGGTTTAAAATTTTATAAAAAAAACTACGAAAAAACATTCAACTTAATTAGTAGAATGCAACTATATAGATAACATTATGAGAATAACTGAAAATGCCGAGGAGGTTTTCCCGTTGCAGATGTTGGAAAAAATAACATCCATTACCGTCAAAAATTTCATCAAGGCAGGCTACATAGGTCCGGAAGATTATCAAGATTTCACCCAAACGCTCAAAATGCGGTATTTATCCGCAAAAGAACGCATTGAAGGCAAATTCAAATCAGATTCCCTTCCTCAAACTTATATGTCCTCGGTTATAAAAAACATGATGTTGGAGGAGCTCAGAGCCGGTAAAAAATACAAAGAACGCTCCATTGAGTTCCAAAAAGCGGCTATCATAAAAGGCGACAAAGATGATTCTCTCTCGCCTGAAAACCGCACCGTCATCGAAAACGAGAAGAAACACCTTCAAAAGGTTTTCTTGACATTAGGCAAAGACCGCGCCAAAGTGGTGATGTGTTGCAAAATGGTATGGAAAATAAAAGTTACTGATTTGGAATTCAGAGATTACCTTCAAGGTCGGGATTCCAACGGTGCTGAAAAATACCTTGATTTTGATGATAAAGAACAAAATCAAGATATTTATCAAAGGCTCTGCATGATAACGAATTTGGTTGAAAACAAAAACAACAAGCCCGATGCCGTAAGGCTTTGGCTCAGCAAAAAAATCGAACAGGTAATAACCCGTTTAAACGCCAATCGAATTTCAAAATATGATGCGGAAACCTTCGGAATACTCTTAGAAGAAACATATTATTAATAAAAACTATTGCAAAAAGGAGGTTTATCATGGTAGAATTAAATGACAATCTCAAAGCAAGATACGCCGATTACATCAACGGCAAAAAAGTCAATTTGAGCGACGAAGAGCTCAATATGCTTGCTCAAGACGACGCCCTTGCCGCTGAATGTATGCAGATTGCTGAAATTTCCTCCGAATACGACAGTCAGGAAATAAAAAAAGGCGTTAAAAATTTCAAACTCAACGTTTTGTTAGTATCCGTTGCAGCATGCCTTATGGTGGCTTTGATGATAACGGTATTTTACGAAAACCAGACAGATAATTCTCAGACCAAAGTTTCCGTACTTTCGGCAAATCAAGAGCCGGAAAAAGGTTGGGGAGAATTAAGCGAAGGAGCCTCGGGCAGTGTTAAAACCGCTTCTACGAGTACCTCCGGGGATTTTTATACAGCAGCTCCCGACACGCCTTTTGAATTGGAACCAGCTCAACAGGGCAAAATTTTTGAAAACGACCCCGTAGATATTTTTGTTTCGGGCAACCCCGTCCCTGTTATGAAAGCCAACGTAAAAAGCGTTAAGAGCAAAGACCAAAAAGAGAAAAAAGTAAAGAAAGTAAAATTCAAAGACGGACTTGCTGAAGGCCTTTATGAATACCGCATTTATCACGAAGGACAACAAGTGGATCAAGGCGGTTTTGTAATCGGTCAAGATTAGAAAAAAACGCTAAAAACGTTCAAAAAAAATTTGCCTAAGAAAAAAAACTTACATACATTTGCTTTTGAAATATTTTTCAAAACTTAAAGTATGTAAGTTTTTTTTGCATTTTAGTTATAACTATGGAATTCACTTGGGAAAATTTCAAAAATTCGTACAAGACAGAACAGGAAGCCCGTCAGGGGTTTGTAAGTTTTTGCGACAGTTTGATGGAGAAACTGTATCCGGACTTCAGCCTTAAAAATTCTGATGAAATTTCTGAAAATGAAAACAAAAAAGACCGTTCATTAGGTAAAAAATGTATAGTTTATTTACCAAAATATTTTCTTGACAGCGTTTCCAATTCGCGCAAAGGACAAATACGCAAATCCTTAAACGATAATCTGCCTTACATGAAGGCTAATAAAATTACTCAATGGGTTTTGCTTTTGCCCCACGTTTTTTCTTTAGACGAAGAGTCGTGGTGGGAAAACTGGTCGCTTAGAATAAAACAAGAAAACGGCATCACACCTACCGTAAAATTAGGCAACGAGCTGATTCAATTGTCTGAAAAATTCAATCTCTCCCCCTTTGGAAACGAAGCTCCAAAAGAGGAAGAATCAAACGAAACGGACGACGATTTGATTGATTTTTCTTTTGACTATTCCGCCGAAGAAACTCAGGAAGAAAATCAAGAAGAAAGTCAAGAAGAAAGTCAAGAAAAAAATCAGGAAGAAACCACTGAGTATCAAGAAGAAAAAACCTATAAAGAGCCGGAATCAGAAGAAAATTCTAAGGCAGCAACAGCTGCAAAACTTGTTGAAACAACGATTTCACAAGCCATGACTTCCAAAAAAGTTTCAGCAAAAAAGACTCATGAACCGACATTGGAAGAGTTGTCCTCAACATACGATTTCAAAACCAAATTTGAGGCTCTCGAGGCTGAAAAATTAGAATTGCCTGACAAAAAAGGAAATAATCAAAGGGCTGTTTTTGACAAACGCAGAGACGAAAGCAGCGTTAAAAATTATCTTAACGATTTTGTTTTCGGCGATTTGTCGCAGTTTACGGGCAAAGACCTCATCAAAAAAGCTCAAATTTACGTCAACAACGAACAATATTCTCGCGGCCTTTACATTTACGAATACGCAAAACAAAAAGACCTCGTAGACAGTTCCTTAGCGACAGATTACCGTAAAGGTTCAACAGAAAGCAGATTTCAACTCAATTATAAATACGCCATGATAAAAGGCGATTTGCTGTTTGCAAAACGCGATTTTATCAACGCTGCCGAAACTTACAAAAGTGCCTGCGAAGTTATTGATTCTTACCGCGAAACATTGGAAGAATACGAATCGGATATGTCCGTTACAACAACAAGCACTTCCCTTATGCGCAACAACGAGGCAATCGTAAAATATTACGAGGCATACGGCGAAGCTCTTTTACAGGTCGGTGATTTTACGGGCGCATTAGAAAAATTTGCTTTAGCTTTGGATCACGACCCCTCAAACAGAAATATTCAAGACCGTTATGACTTAGCGGAATATTTGGAAAAAGGTTCAAACTTTTTCTCCAACAAATGGCTTTCGTGGTTGAATATTTTCATTGCACCGTTCTATTATTTCAAAGCCAGAAAAATAGATCCGAGTATCAAAGAGCTTGAAAAAGCGGAAAAACTCCGCCGCAAAGCAATCTGGGGACTTGTAGTGATATTCTTGTTGTTAGCAGGAGTTTTTGCATTATTATATTTAGGAAAAAAACTTGCCGATTCTACCGTTCAAACTAAAAAGGGTGGAATCAGCGTTAATACGGCCTCAACACCGCTTACACTGCAAATCAGCAAAGGCGATTATTACATGGACAAAATTTCGCCCGAAAATCCGCATTTCATCGACTCTGCAATTGCTGCATATCAGCGCGCTCTTAGAATCGACAACACGGACACTAACGCTGAAAACGGTTATCAAAAAGCCTGCATCGCAAGAGCAAATTATCTGACACAAGTTCAACAGCATATTTCAACCGACAGCGCATCATATTTCTTGAGTATGCGCCGCCCGACTGAAGGTTTAAGACTGTTTAAATATATGTACGACCCGGAAGACAAAACCAAAGGAAAATTCGGTTTCGTTGATACTTTGGGCAACGTGATAATTGCTCCGATGTTTGACTTCAATTATAAAAACATGAACGAACAAGGCGAAACGTTCTACAACGGCAAAGCCAAAGTTTGTTTGAAGGTTGCTGACAACGATACAGTTTATTTCTACATCGATCAACGCGGCAATAAGATTGAAGATTTTTAACCGCATTATGTTTATACTTTAAACGTAAGGGGTTGTCCCTAAAGTGGAGTTTTTTTTAAAATAATCGCCTAAGAGACAATTCTTTACGTTTTTTTTATGTTTCTAATAAAAAGAAAAATATGAAACCTTTTTTATTTCTGACATTACTTTTAGTTTTGACATTAACAAGCCTTAAAGCTCAAAATTTTTCCGGTAATGTGATTTTAGGCATCAACGGGGCGCAAGTAGACGGCGATACACAGTCAGGATACAAAAAAGCCGGTTTAAAACTCGGTTTTGACGTTTCATTATTTGATGAAAAAAAAGTTTCCTACGAAACGGGATTGAATTTTTCGTCAAAAGGTGCAATCGACAAAGTAAACGGCTTTACGCAGTTTAAAACATCGCTCAATTACATTGAAATTCCTTTACTGCTGAATATCAGACTCTTAGAAAAGTTTTCTTTTATTGCAGGTGCTTCATACAATTATCTTATCTCGTCCAAAATAACGGAATATGACGGAACAGAAACCAAAGACCCTGATTACCTTAAAAACTATGACATAAATGCCGTTACAGGAATAAAAACCGACATTTGGAGCGGATTTGAACTCAGAGCAATTTTCAATTACACATTAGGACACATAACATCAGACCCCGATATGAAATATTGGCGCAATAACGTTTTGAATCTGTCAATCGTAAAAAAATTCGGACTTAAAAAATGAAAATTTTAATTGCAATAACAGGTGCAAGCGGCAGCATTTACGCTCAAAGACTTCTCTTAAATTTAGAAAATTCGCCCAAAATTGATAAAATTTCAGTAGTATTATCAAAAAATGCGATAAAAATTTATGAATCAGAATTAAAAACGACTGTCAAAGAAACTAAAAAAATACAGATTTTTGAAGCTCAGGATTTCACAGCACCCTTTGCCTCAGGCAGCGGAGAATGTGATGCAATGATAATATGCCCGTGCTCGGCGGGCAGTTTAGGAAGAATAGCTTCAGGCGTTTCAGATTCGCTTATAACACGAGCCGCTGATGTAATGTTAAAAGAAAGACGCCCGTTAATTTTAGTTTTAAGGGAAACTCCTTACAATTTGATTCATATAAAAAATATGGAAACTCTTACACTCGCCGGCGCAATTATATGTCCTGCTTGTCCGTCATTTTATTCCAACCCTCAAAACATAACGCAACTCGTTGATACCGTGGTTTTAAGGATTCTCGACATACTAAAAATTCCAAATGACGGCTTCAAATGGGGCAAAAACTAACTTATTGATTATCAAAACTTTAAAATTTTAATATTTTTTAACTTTTTGGTTACAAGCATACTTGTATTAAAGAAAAACAAATAAAAAAATATCATTTTTAGCCGCATTTTTATATATTTTTAAGCACGAAAAGTAAAATTTTGTTCAAAAAATTTGGAACGTATTTTTCGTTACTTTAACTTTGCCAAAAGAAAATCAAAACAGACTTTTTGTTAAATACGGAAAGCTTTTTAGACTCAATTGATTATAAATCACAATAAAAAATTTATAATTAACTGAATTAAAAACTTAAAAAAAAAGCTTTCACCATGAAAAAGTTAGTTTATTACATTACGCTTTTAAGCGTTAACATTCTGAATTCAAGCAGCGCGACTGCCCCTGAAATCAGAAAAACGGATTTCAATCCGATTGTTATCAGAATTGATAACTTTACGAACAATTTTTCGGAATTGGAAAATTGTTGCAGTTTTAGAAATTATTATGCGCAGAAGATTTCATTCTCGCCGCCTTGACCTGAAGAAGAAACTGAAGGACAAAAAACAGTAGCAAAGAAAGAAAACAAGAAAAAATCAAAAGAAAAACTTGTTTTCAACTTTCCTAAAACAGAAAGTTTCAGAACTCTGTATGAAGAGACAATCAGTTTCATAAAAAAACACGAAGGTTTTGCCTGCGGTAAACCTTATTACTGCGTTGCCGGTTATCTTACAATCGGTTACGGACACGTAATCAAGGAAAACGAAAATTTCGGCGAAAAAATTTCTAAGAAACAAGCTGACAAACTTTTAAGAAAGGACTTCAACAAGTGTTTGGCATTAGCTCAAAAACACACGAAAAACCTTTCTGAAAACAAACTTTTGGCCGTTGCGCATTTTATCTACGCAAAAGGCATAGGCAGTTATTTGAAAAGCAATTTAAAAAAGAAAATTGATATGAATGAAAATCCTGAATACGAATTCCTTAAATGGTGCAATTATCACACACCTAAAGGCAATCTCGTAAAAAGCAAATATTGTCTAAAAATCCGCGAGTGGGAGGTCAAAATGTTTAATTCGGATACTCTTAAAAACGATTCGGATACTCTTAAAACGGAATTTATAGAAAAAAGCGAAATCTAAAAATTTAGATTCCGCTTTTTTTATTTTCTATTCACTTATCGTAAAACTATCAAAATCTGCATAACCGCCGGGTTGTTTCGTCGCATAATTAAACAATGCAAAACGTTGTCCCATGAAATGATCAAGTCTGTAAACCATTTTCAAGGTATCGCCCAAAGGTTTGAAATCTTTGCCGTCGAAAGAATAGAAGAAATTAGCCTCATCTTTTCTGTCCTTAAAATCACAAACGGCTTTCAAATAAACTGTCTGCGAATTACAATCCACACTTGCCGTTTCTTTTTGCGGAACAGTTTTGCCTCTTTCCTCAGTCTGATTATCAACGGTTACGATATATTTTTTACCGTTATCATTTTTAACACCGATATAACCGAATTTGCCGGCAAGAAGCGCAAGACCTGCAACATCCCCGTCTTTCAATTCATTGACATCCAATGAGATAACAGCCTGAGATTTAGGACCGAAAGTTCTCTGCGAAAGCATATTACGGCTTTGCAAAAATATACTGTCCACTCTGCCGGTTTTCAATCTCAAAAAGCCTTTCCTATTAGACAACGACCACAAACTATTGTCAGGATTGTGATTCCACTGCCAAACAAGCTTCAATTTATCACTGTCAAAATCGTCGCTATCAACAATGCCGGGTATCAAACCCTTGCTTTTGGGCAAATCCAAGGTATCAGGAACTTTTCCGTCAACACCCAAAACAGGCCAGCCGTCTTTCCACTGAACGGGAACAATATACGGAATTCTGCCGACAGCTCCTCTGTCACCGAACAAATAAGCATACCATTTTCCATCAGGAGTGTCAATAAGACCGCCTTGAGCAACTCCCTGATCTTGAAATACAACTTTTCCCTCGTAAGGTCCGAATAAATTGTCAGCCCTATGACAGATAACGGTACGCATTCCGCCCCAAGGCCAAACGATATTGAAAAGATAATATTTTCCGTTGATTTTAAACATTTGAGAACCTTCGGCATTGAGCATAAGGCTGTCTCCGGCAGGTTTTCCTGCATTTTCAATCAAAACTTTTTCGGTGCCGGGTTTTATACCGCTAAAATCGGGTTCAACCTCCCTTATCGAGAGTTTTCCGTTACCGTTAATCATATAAATTTTGCCGTCATCTTCAAAAACAATAGTATGGTCGTGAAACGAAGGTGAAAATTCGTATCTTTCCCATTTGCCGCCTTCAATGTTATCGGTTATAAAGAAATATGTTTTTGCCGTTACTTGGTCGAAAGTGCTGACTATGAATTTGTTATTAACATATCTAATACAAGATGCCCATGAACCTTTTCCGTAAGTATTTTTACCATTTTTAAGCTCAGTTTCGTCCTTTTCGCCGAGTATGTCATAACAATAATTTACGATTTTCCAATTCGTTAAATCCTTTGAACTCATAATCGGAACACCCGGATTCATGTGCATTGTAGTACTACTCATGTAATAAGTATCGCCTACTCTTAACATCGACATATCAGGAACGTCAGCCCAAATAACGGGATTTAGACAACCTAATTCAACATTTTCAGCATTTTTGCTAGAAGGTTTGTTACCGCAACCAAAAAGAAAGGCAGCTGCAGACAAACAAAGTGATAAAACTATTTTATGCTTCATATAATTTTGATTTTTAACTATATTTTTCATTTATCTCGTCCAAAACCCGAAAAATTTCATCAGGATCCATAGAGGTTACAAGCTTCATACGGTAATTCTTAAAATCAGGTAACGCCTTGAAATACTGAGAGTAATGCCGGCGCATTTCTAAAATTCCACGTTTATCGCCTTTCCAATCCATAGAAGTTTTCAGTTGAAGTTTTGCAAGATTTACTCTCTCTGTAACGGAAGGTTCTTCAGGCATAACACCAGTTTCAAGATATTCTCTCACGGTCTTAAAAATCCACGGACAACCTACTGCCGCACGACCTATCATAATACCATCAACACCGTAACAGTCAATCATTTGCTTCGCTTTTTCAGGAGAATCAACATCTCCGTTGCCTATTATCGGAATTTTTATGCGCGGATTATTTTTAACCTGACCAATTAATGTCCAATCAGCCTCACCTTTATAAAGTTGCATACGTGTTCTGCCGTGAATCGCCAAGGCTTTGATACCGCAATCCTGAAGTTTTTCGGCAAGTTCGGGTATTATTTTAGAATCCTCGTCCCAACCGAGACGGGTTTTTACTGTAACAGGCACATCAGGAACGGCCTCTACAACTTTTCTAACGATTTCCAACATCAAGGGAACGTTTTGCAAAAGTCCTGCACCATCGCCTCGAGTTGCTATTTTTTTTACGGGACAACCGCAATTTATATCAATTAAATCCGGTTTCGCCTCACGTGCAATTTGCGCAGCCTCAGCCATGTGCAAAGGGTCATGTCCATAAATCTGAATGCCGACAGGACGCTCTGAATCCTCTAAGTGCATTTTTTGTACGGTCTTGTCAATATTTCTGACAAGTGCCTCACTTGCAACAAATTCCGTATACATCAAATCAGCTCCGTATTGTTTGCAAATATAACGAAACGATACATCTGTAACATCCTCCATCGGCGCAAGTATCAACGGATAACGATTGATTTCTATATTTCCGATTTTTAACATCTTCTTTTAAGGAAAAAAGAAATTCCCCTGACAAACACAAACCAATTTCTTTTCTATTCCACAAATTTATAACCAACACCTTTGACAGTACGGATATAATCTTCACCGATTTTTTCACGGAGTTTCCTAATGTGAACATCTATTGTACGATCGCCAACAACAATAGAATCACCCCAAATTGCAGAATAAATTTCGTCGCGGGTGAAAACTTTTTCCGGTTTGGATATTAACAAAAGTAACAAAGAAAACTCTTTTCTCGGTAATGCCAATTCTACACCGTCGTTAATAACGGTATATTTCTCTCTGTCAATCACCAACTTACCGAGTCTGATAATGTTTCCTTCTGAAACCTCAGCAAAATCGTCAGTCTTACCGAAACGTTTCAACAAAGCACTTACTCTCGAAATCAAAACTTTCGGTTTGATCGGTTTAGAAATGTAATCATCAGCTCCTGCCTCAAATCCGGCTATTTGTGAATAATCTTCGCTTCTTGCCGTCAAAAATGCAACGACCGTATTGTTCAAAGCCGGTTGTTTGCGGATTTCTTCACAAGTTTCGATACCGTCCATTTCAGGCATCATCACGTCTAATATTATAAGGTGCGGAAGATACTGTTTCGCCAATTTAATTGCATCTTTTCCGTTGCCGGCTGTAAACACATTAAAACCGGCTTTCTTTAAGTTGTATGACAAAAACTCAAGAATATCGGCTTCGTCATCAACCAAAAGAATTTTGTAATTGTTGTTGCTGTTAGCAGCGTTGTTAGTATTGTTCTCCATAGCAGTAAATATGTTTAATCAGTAACGGCAGCTTTTTCCAATGTAAATGAAAAAGTCGTACCCTCATTAATTTTGCTTTTTACCATAATACGTTCTCCGTGAGCCTCAAGGATATGTTTAACAATAGCCAAACCTAATCCCGTACCACCGCTTTGCGAGCTGCGCGATTTATCAACACGGAAAAAACGTTCAAATATACGTTTGATATTTTCCTCATCAATTCCTATTCCCGTATCCTGAACCTCCACAAGCCATTTATTGTCAATATCATAGATACCGACAGTAGTTGAGCCGTCTTCACGACCGTAATTTATGGAATTGACAACAAGGTTTGAAATAACTTCAAAAATCCTCGTCTTGTCGGCATTAACATAAATCGGCGGGGTCGGTTTGAAATCGGTTTTCAAAGTTATACGTTTCTTTTCGGCCTTGATTTCGTAAAGTTCCATTATATCGTTTACAACGGCGGCAAGGTCAAAAACCTCATAATTCAATTTCAAATTGCCAGTCTCAAATTTAGAAATAGTTTCCAAATCGTTAACTATCGAAATCAAACGGTTGATATTCTTGTCCGTCCTTTCAAGATATTTAATACAGATTTCAGGATCTTCTGAACCACCGTCAATAAGCGTAGAAATATATCCCTGAATATTAAACAAAGGCGTTTTCAACTCATGTGAAACATTACCTATATATTCTTTTCTGTATTTTTCGTTGCGTTTGAGCATCGCAATCTCCTGAGTTCTATCTTTTGCCCATTTTGCAACATCATCGTTTACTTGTTCAATAATACCATTAACGTCTTGAGAGCCAGAGTCATCAATTTTTAGTTTCAACTGTTCCGCATCAGCCTTTGAATAACTCTCCAACGTGCCGTATATAGGTTTTACTTGCGCCCTGACATAATTATCAAAAACCCTTTTTAATATGAAAAACGAGAGTATTCCGACTCCAATCATAAATACTCCAACCATAGCCATCCATGAAGAAACACTCTCCATAAAACATGCTACTGTCATTGATACCCCCACCGTCACGGAAATTATAACGGCAATTATCAACGACAATTTACTTGCAGAATAATTTTTCATAATAAATGTCCATTAAATTTTAGTCGCAAATTTAATATTAAACATTAAAAAACAAAAAAAATCACGGCTGTTTTTTTGTTTTTTTTGCTTTTACTTTTTCCTCGGCGTATCGATATTGTAATGTAAACCTACACTTTCACGTCTGCGTCTTGCCATCTTAATAACAAGCCATGCCGTATTGATAGCATTTCTGAGCTCGCAAAGCGGAACAGTTATTTTTGAACGTTTGTAAAGTTCCTCAGTCTCGTTGTAAAGAATATACAGACGATCCAAAGCCCGCTTCATCCTAAGATTACTCCTTACGATGCCCACATAATACGTCATTATTTGTTGCAATTCTTTGAAAGACTGCGTTATAAGAATATTTTCCTCGTTATTGACAGTTCCCTCGTCGTTCCACTGAGGAATATCATCGCGGATTGTAAGCTTGTCAAGAAAATCCTTTGAATGTAATGCCGAACGATGTGCATAAACCAAAGCCTCCAACAAAGAGTTAGATGCCAAACGGTTAGCACCGTGAAGACCCGTACAAGAGGTTTCACCACCTGCGTAAAGATGTTTGATTGTAGTCCTTCCGAATTCATCAACACGGATTCCACCGCAAAGATAATGAGCAGCCGGAACAACAGGTATCGGTTGTTTAGTAATGTCAATACCGATTGAAAGACATTTAGCGTAAATATTCGGGAAATGTTTTTTAAGCTCTTCGTGGTTGGTACCCGTTGCATCCAAATAAACGTACTCGTCACCACGGAGTTTCATTTCGTTATCAATAGCCCTTGCAACAATATCCCTGGGAGCAAGACAACCTCTTTCATCATATTTTTCCATGAACGTCTTGCCGTCTTGAGTCTTCAAAATCGCACCAAATCCTCTCATTGCCTCCGTTATCAAGTATGAAGGTCTTTCGCCCGGATGATAAAGCGAAGTCGGATGGAATTGTACGAACTCCATATTGTCAATAACACCTTTAGCCCTATAAACCATAGCAATACCATCGCCGGTGGCTATCGTAGGATTGGTGGTAACCTGATAAATGTTTCCTATACCGCCAGTTGCAAGATATGTAATTTTCGACAAAATCTTTTCAACTTTGCCCGTGTCTTTGTTCAAGGCATAAATACCGTAACATTCAGTATTGTCATCATAACGTGTAACTGTCTGACCTAAATAATGTTGCGTAATAAGTTCAACGGCAAAATAATGTTTTACCAATTCGATATTCGGATTCTTTTTACAAGCCTCAACCAAAGCCCGTTCAACTTCAAAACCCGTATTATCTTTATGATGCAAAATTCTAAAATCAGAGTGTCCGCCCTCTTTATGAAGATCAAAACTACCGTCAGGACGTTTATCAAAGTCAATACCCCATTCCACTAACTCTTTAATCCTTTCAGGTGCTTCCTCCACAACTATCCTTACAACACTTTCCTTGCTCAGATAATCTCCTGCCACCATTGTGTCGTGGATATGTTTTTCAAACGAATCCGTAGGGTCGGTTACCGAAGCTATTCCGCCCTGTGCATAATTCGTATTGGCCTCTGTTACGTCATTGGCTTTCGTAACTATCAAAACCTTACCATATTCTGCGGCTCTTAAAGCAAAACTTAGCCCGGCTACTCCGCTGCCTACTACAAGAAAATCCGTCGTGCGCATTTTTTGATAATTTATTAAGTTTTATTGACGCAAAATTAACGCATTTTTCAAAAATATCAAAACATATATGACGAAAAATTAAAATACATTTCTTATAAAGGTTAAAAACTTCTGTCAAAAGAAATTAAATTGGTTTTGATACCGATTTGAAAGAATTTATTCTCATCAAAAACACCGATTTGAGAAAACAAACAAAAATTCTTCAAAAAACATGGGTGATAATTCAAGTTAAAGTAATAATTCAAGAGTTTAACGTTAAGTCCTTGTCCTACTGAATTATCATACTCATGTTTTCGTGTATTATAAGAGCGGAGAACATTGTTTCCGTATGAATATTTTCCCGGATAATCCTTTCCGATTGACAAATAATCAAGCGTAAAATCAACCATAAAAACTTTGGAAGAATATTTTATCTGCGCCGAAAATTCCTTTAAATTAGCACCGTAAGGATTCGCATAACACTGATTATAAATCGAATAAGAATTGTTAGCATCGTCATGCGAATACATATAAGGTCTGATATAATCCGCTTGAAAAAGGTATGAAAAATTTTTCAAAACGCCTTTTCCAAAAAATCCTTTTACGCCAGCTTGTAAAGAATATTTGTTAGCCCACCAACCCGTATTAGCTTTGAACTCGCTAATTTTGAACTCGTCAATCATTGCTTGAGCATAAAAAGTCTGCTTAAAAAACTTCAACTTGCCAAAAATTCCCATCAATTCGTTGTCGGGCGAACCCAAAGAATATTCAACGGGACGGGTGAAAACCAAAGGGTTAATATAATGCAAATCCACAAAACGGCTGTTGTTAAGAGAATCCCTACGTACAAGATTTACCGCTTCAAAACCGCCTAACGAAAGCCATTTCGTAGCATTCCAACTAAAAAGATGATAAACAGTCCATTTCGTTTCTACAGCTTGAAGTTTTGAATCAAGATTTTTGCCGCCGTTAATCGAGAAAATATAATTGAAATGTCTTACATCTACCTTAATATCAAAGTAATACATTCCGCTATTAGAGGCTGACATTATTATTGAGCGCAAACCCTCACCGATAAACTTTTTGCCCTTTCCTAACGAAAACATCAAATATTTTACAGGTCTATAATTAATATAAAACTCAAAATATTTTACAAAATAATTCTTCTGATTTTTCGTAAAATCACCAAGTTGCGGAAAATAACCTAAAGAATCTGCAAGCAAAGCCCTATGAATTAGCGGTTTTGAATATCCGCCCAAAACACTTGCATTTATTGAAAGTTTATCACTGAACGAATACCCTCCGCTTAACCCCAAAAAAGAATTGTACAAAAATTTATCTTCAGGCTCTGACTGATAACCCAAAGAAAATTCCGTTACGGGCATGAGAGAAAAGGTATTTTTGGAAAAACTTTTTCTAAAGCCGTAAATATCTGAACTATCAATATTTACGGTATATGATTTTAATTGGGAATGAAAGTTTTGATTATAGAAATTAGCTTTTTCCAACGAGTCCTGTTCATAACTTCCGATAACAACATTCCGTGTCTGCGCATTAACACAAAACGTTAAAACACAAAAAATCAAGGTCAAAAAAGATTTCATTTATTTTCTCCCCTTTGCTTTTCCTTACGTTTTGTGATAATAGCCTGCGGAATATGAAAGAAAAACATCAGCACCAAAAATTCAACAAGAACAAGCCTTAAAAACGAAAGATGCTGCGAAATCCACCACGAAAAAACCGCAAAAAGAGCATTAAAGGTTACTAACCAAAAGTCAATTTGCTTATGAGTAAAGCCCAAAGATTTCAATCTGTAATGAATATGATGATTGTCCGGCTGCATAATCGGACGGTGTAAAATGTATCTTATAAACATAACCCTTACAACATCATAAAGCGGCACAATCATAAAGGTCAAAGCCACAAAAGGCGCGTACTGAATCGGATTCAAATAATCAGAGACCTCTTCCATAGCATTGTATTGCATAAAACGCAACGCCATAGTAGCACATATCAATCCCACAATCATGCTTCCCGTATCTCCCATGAAAATCTTATTCTTCTTGCTGAACATATTATAACGCAAGAAACCCAAAACCGAACCTATAAAACTGACTCCTACAACAGCAACCGAATATACGCCTTCCAAATAAAACCAAACGGAAAACACACCAACTGCCGTAACAGACAACAAACCCGCCAAACCATCAACACCGTCAATAAGATTATAAGCGTTAATACAAGTTATAATAAGAAAAACCGAAAGTAGCAAACTTAACAAATAAGGCAACTCATAAAAACCGAAAATACCACCAAGACTCGTAATTCTAACATCTCCGAAAACCACAAGTAATGTAGCGGCAAAAATTTGTCCGAAAAGTTTTGTAAGCGGTGCAATCAAAAGAATATCGTCCTTGATACCTATAAAAAACAGCATTATCACGGCAGCAGCAAGACCAAAAACAAACTCACTACCTACAACACCTTTACAAAAAAGGAGCATAGAAATAGTCAAACCGGCAAAAATAGCACAACCGCCGAGGGTAGGAATCACACCTTCGTGAAGCCGCCTTCCGCCGCCTTTTTCACAAAGCTCTTTTTGTTTTGCCACAGCAACAATAGACGGTATCGAAACCAAACTTATTATTAAAGCAGTAAAAAAAGCCCCTAAAATTGTTAAGTTTTCCATATAATTAGCCTACGTCCTCAAAAAATACGGCGCAAATATACAACTTTTCCTGTTATAAATTGTTAAAAAATTTTCAAAAAAAACATTTTCTTAATACAAAGTTTAAGTAAATTGAAAATTACTTTGAGTATTATATTCTATTTTTGCAAACGATGATAATCCTTAATTTTTCACCTTTTTAATAACAATAACAGAAAGTGTATATCATTGTCGGTGCAACACAAATGCTTGGAGCTCATTTAGCCTATGCCATGCTAAAACAGGGGCAGAGAGTTCGTGCTGTTATGTGTAGTAAATGCGATGATAAAAATTTCACGAAACACATTTTAAGTTATTATTCAGGCGATTACGAAAATCTTTTCAACGAAATAGAATGGGTTGAGGCTTGTCCTTTAGACCTTGAGGCTATGACAGAGGCTTTTCAAGGCGGCGAAGCTGTTTTTTATTGCAGAAAACCGTTTTTGAGTACCAAACATTCTTTTGACGATAATATCGAGGAAATCAGAAACGTCATAACGGCAATAAGAGAGAATTCTGTCAAATATTTCTATTATATCAGTTCTTTAGATGTCTTGGGACAAGAGCCTGATTATAAGCTAATAACAGAAAATTCTCAACGAAATCCCAAAGCTAAATACCCGACAATGACAATGCTCAATTATATGTGCGAAATGGAAGTTCAAAGGGCTCTGAACGAGGACATAGAAGGAGCTATTGCCAATACGGGAATCATTTTAGGACCGGGCGATTGGAAAACCGACACTTCAAGATTATTTCCACTAACGCTCACTTATAATTATTATGCGAAAGGCGTTACGGGATTTGTAAGTGTCAATGATGTCGTAAAATCTCTTATGACAATGGCACGCAAAAAAATAACGGGAGAAAGATTTATTTTAGTTTCAGAGAATTTGAGTTATCATCAAGTTTTGAAATTGATGACTCAAAAACTGAATGCGCCAGAGCCTAAAAAATACGCAAATTCTTTCAGAATGACGATTTATAAGGCTTGTTACATCGGAAAATCACTGCTGACAGGCCGCCGTCCGATTTTGGACAATGCGTATTTTAACAGAATGACATCGTTTGAAATTTTCAGCAACAAGAAAAGCATCGGAACGTTAATCGTTAATTACGAACCGATAGAACAAGTAATTGAAGAAACAGCTCAAATTTATCTCAAAGAAAATTCTTCGGAAATCAAAAAAACTTATAAATTTGCCCGAAATTTCTTCTAACAGAAAACATGGACATCAGAGCAGTTAATAGCATATCAGAAAAAGAAAAAGAACTTGACAAAAAACTTCGTCCGCTGACTTTTGATGATTTCAACGGCCAAAAAAAACTCAGAGAAAATCTTGAAGTTTTTGTTAAAGCCGCAAAATTAAGAGGCGAGGCTTTAGATCATGTTTTGTTTCACGGACCTCCGGGCTTGGGAAAAACCACACTT
>Ga0310695_10002012_pt1 | contig 44645 bp, 49 predicted proteins | sample RumenRJG_04DNA_FD_203882 | JGI IMG/M metagenome (GOLD analysis project Ga0310695, IMG submission 203882) | Bovine rumen microbial communities from Lethbridge, Alberta, Canada - RJG_04 (v2) (version 2) | ecosystem: Host-associated > Mammals > Digestive system > Stomach > Rumen | place: Canada... | reverse complement strand
CATTACATATCTTCGTTTACATATAAAAGATATATGTCTTTTGATAATAAATTTTAGACATTTCTATCCCTTATATACACATGAATTATATTAGTCTTTAAATAAAAAATAATAGAAATATAGAGGGGCATAAAGCCCCTCATTTACCAAGTATTTTCTTATATGATTTTTGATATATCTCGTAAAGAGTTTTGCATATCTCAGAATCAAAATTCTCGATATACATCTCGACATAGTATCCACCAAACTCTTCGTGGAATATATTAAGAATATGAACCTGACAACATTTGTTGAGATAATAATAATCAGCTTCTTTGATAATCTTATAGATTAATTCAAGCTCTGATTTCCTCATGCAATTGAACATGAAATGGAGATTAACTCCAGTGATTTCTCTGTATAAGGAACCTTCATAATCTTCAAGTTCATCACCCTCTATTCCGTCATAAAGTTCTTCGGATGAAAGAGGTGATACGATCACATCAACAACAGGAGCAGTTGGTTCAAATTGACGTAATAACTGCATACGTTCTCTATTATACTCGGTCTTTGTTTCGAAGTAATTAAGACCGAGACATTTCTTAAATAATGTCATGTATTCATATTGAGAATCACCACCATCAAGCAAAGCAAGTAATGTTTCTTTAACATCACCAATTGATTCATATGCTTCTTTCTCTCTTGGCTTAAATACCGGCGGTAAAGCAGCTTTGATAAAAGCAATTGCTTCTGATAAAGATATCCTTAATTCCATTTTACCATTCTCAGGAATTTTGGAACAGGTGTAACAACAGCTTCTCTTTAAATATAATTCCTCATACATTCTTCTGTATAAGAAATCTATTGGTTCAACATCCTCTATATGAATTGTGAAAATAGTATCATCATATGCAAAGTCATTGATGATTCCTTTACTTAAAGAAAGATCAATAAACTCGTTATGGGGACAATCGATTTTTGTTATTTTCATATCAAGACCTCCATTTAATAATTTAGAATTATTGTTATTCATTTTTAATAATAGAAAGGAATGATTTTATGGGTGAAAAATTCATACTCCCCGGAACTGGAGTACAGATGGAAACAGATCAACCCACTCAGGCTGCTCCGTTGTTAAGATATTATTCACCTCGTTTGTTTGGTGCACCACCTCAATTGACAAATCAATGTGATATGCGTATATTGAGTTCAGATGGTACTAACCCAGGACCTGTAGGCGACTTCTATCTTACAAGAATATTACAAGATGCAAACATTGCAAACTTTGTTGTTGGCAGAGCTCGTTTCATTGGTGGTTCTGGATCCAAAGCTAGCGTTATACGTGAATGCTATTATTATGGTAAAGCATTATCAAAGTATAATATTTATGATACCAAAGGTGGAACCCAGGGATCACCAAGTGTTGCTCAATCTATTTTAAATGAATCATCAAGCGATGCATATCAAAAAGCATATGGTGAAGCAAATCCTGGCGGTGGCAGTGGTGGTGAAACCAAATCATGGAAACAACATTTATCAGAATTCGGTGATGCCTTCAAAGGTGAGTACGAGGGTAATAGTGATGGATTGGCATCAATAGATTTCTCATCACACGAAGGTTTGTTGAGTAGTATTGATAATCTTGCACTTGGTGGTGGTGCTCTTGTTGCCGCTTTAAAAACATCATTATCAGTGCAACAACCATTCTACACATTTGAAGATGACTGGAATACATACATCAATAATGTTAAGATGATGATAAACACTGCTGTTATCATGCTGGGTTTACAACGTGCATGTGTTCGTATCGGAGATAATTATTATCCCATAGGAATGGATGTTAATGTAAAAGAAGAAAATGATGTATGGGCTAACTATAGATACATAACACCGACATCTGATCTTGGTTCTGTTACTGCAAAGAATTCTGATAATGGAGAAACATCACAATATGTTTCATTCATGATTGATCCGGCTGGTGTATCAGAATCATTTTCAAATACAATCGGTCAATCACAGATATATTCATCTGTAATAAACTCCGGTGCATCGGTTGGTTCCGAGTTAGCATTCATAACAAATGCAACTGCGGGTTCAGCATCAGACCAAGTTGTTAATCTTGCTAAGGATTCTAGGAAAGCTGCTAATGATATATTGAAGAAATTGTCATCTGGTAATAAGGGTAGATTTACAACGGCTATTGCATCATCAATGGCTCGTTCATTTACTGGTGACCACACAATATATCCAGAAGTATTCCAAGGACATACAGCAACATCATCAATGTCGGTAACTGTTCATTTATCATCCGATGGTGGTGATCCTTATTCTTACTTGACAAATATTCTTGTGCCATTATTCTTTATAATGGGAATGGCATTACCACAGTTATCAAGTAATAATGCTTCTGCATATACATTCCCACCAGTAATTCAATGTAATATTCCTGGTATGTGGGGTACCCGTTTAGGAATGATAGAATCAGTATCAGTTAGTAAGAATCCTGATGGTAAAGATGTATCTGTAAATGGTTATCCTTTACAGGTTGATGTCACAATCAATATTAAGGATCTTCAGCATGTTCTTATGACATCACCAATGAACAAAGTTTCAACATTCCTCAATAACCACACAATGTTTGACTACATTGCTCAGATATCTGGTGTTGATAAGTATAGAGTTAATGGTTCAATGAGAACTGTTGCTCGACTTGCTCTTGCTGCTTCTGCTGTACAGAACACATTTAACAACATATCGAATGCGTTAATGACAGACTGGCACTCTCTTACAAATAAGATTTATGGTTACGACAGACAATAAAAAATTGGCGGGGATAATCCCCGCCAATATCTTTATTCGATTTTACCAAAGAATCGTAACATTGAAATGCTATAGACTATTGGATCGAAATGCTTTAACATTTCGACCAAAGGTATAGCATCTTCTAAAGGAATTATAACAGAACCGTTCATAGAGGATATCTTTATACCCGGGAAACATTCATTCTGTTCATTAGACCATACAGCAGGAATAGCTGTCATTCCTGCAGTTGATAAAGCTTTCTCATTCTGAAAACGATCGAGAACCCTCGAGTCGGTCTCGAACTCAAACTTGTTTACATTTGGAAATATTGTAAACAGATTTTCTGATATGAGTTTTATTGCTTTATCTAATAATGATGTGAATGAATAATATCTGTTACCTGTTATGAATAAACGTTGTTTACCATATCCTTCTGAAATGGTTATCGCATATGTTGGATATATAACATAACCAGAATTGGTTCTGTTTTCCTTTATTGTCTGGAAATTGCCAGATGGTTCGAATTTATAATTATAAACCACGGACAAATCCTTGTTTACGGAATCTCTGCTACCTCTGAAGATGTATGTATCAATTGTCATTGTCTTCGTTAACCTCTCTATTAGGAATTGTATATTCGAAGTTAACATACGCAGCAGCAACAAGTTTATCCAACATCCTGTTGTAATCGACTATGTTGTCACAATCAAATGTCAATGCAGGATCAGGGAATTCATCACATATGAAATTGAATAAGTCATATTTGATGTTTGGATACTTGTTTACATCAGTATCAGAAAGCATCTTTGTATCAGCCCAAGGTGATATCATACCAGACTGACCAACATCCTTTGATGATTCAAGTAGATCAACTATACCCATCATAGACGGATGAAGCTGTCTCTGAACAAAATTGATCTTATGCTTATCAACTCTTCCTAATGAGTTTGGCCGTGTGTTCACGTGATTCGCAAGATCACGCAGTTCTCTTATGAACTTCTTCACCCTTTCGGTGAATGTGCAGACTATATCGTGACATGGATATCTCCCGACATTCATGTACTTTTCGTTTCCAAGCCCACCATTAGCTTGTGGGTGTACTCCCATTTCTGGGATAGTCGTTGAGGCTGTGTTTATATATACTTCTAACATATTCGACATGTCTCCTGCTTTTCTCTGGAAGTTGTAATTCACACATAATTTCTTTATTAGAAAATCCTTGTTCCATTAAAGAAATTATATCTCTTCTGAGATTTTTGTAACCGGCTGAAACTTTTGGAATATCGTATAGATCAGCTATATGTTTCCATTTACCTCTAAATTTTATATCACGTATAAGGGTGACATTGACACCAACAATTTCAGCAATTTCTTTATTATTCAAATGACCAACTTCAAGCATTTGACACACTTGATGTATCTGTTCTTCTGAATAAACATTTGCAGGATTATCAGTACCATATCGAGGTTTTGCAAGTCCGGTTTTCCATGCATGTCGAACATTATCAAGTCTTGTCATCCATTCTAAATTATCAACACTATTCTTTTCCTTATCCCCATTCTTATGATTCACTGTTTCAAGTTTATCTGGATTCGGAATAAATGCTAATGCAACAAGACGATGTAATTGTCTTGTATATGTTTTACCATTATGAGATAAGTCTACAAGACAATATCCTTGTGGATTCTTGAACGGTTTCAAAAACTTGTTTGTGAATTCACTAAATATTTGGCCATCAGTATTTATCAGATATTTAGTTGGTTCACTATCAATGTATATTCGTTTTGTGATCGTATTAATCACCTCCCAAATATACAATATATATTTTTATTTATCATATAAACACTTGCCTGCGAATCGAGGATATATCTTCAACGTTGTTACTATACCTTTCGGAAGTCTACAGCATTACCATTCGACATTTAGTAGTTGAAGCTTTACCCAACGCTCATTCTGTTCGTAAACTATGAGTCGTCCCCTAATTATCCGGCTTAGGGCTTCCCCGCATATATGAAAAGTTAGGCCGCCGTATGTTGACCTTTCTTAGTAAAGCGAAGCTGCTGATAATAATCGAGATCATTTGCAAAGTCGGTGACATGAACTGTACCAAGCTTATACATATTCTTCAAAATAAGATCAGTATGGAACTTGAGTATCGGTTGCATTTCCTTCATCTTAATTAAGATACCGAATTTAAACATCTTCTTCAACTTATCAGATACTTCAGCTGTTACTATTGTTGAAATAACCTCATTGAGTCTGAGACGCTTATTCTCATATGAATATATATTGATATCTGTAAATTCAGTCTGAAGAATGTACCTTAATAATGACACCATATTACGCTTATCTATTTCAGGAATAGGAAGTACCTGAGCAGATATTGTATCGAGCATACGAGCAACATGCATTTCATGACAAGCTCCTCTATGTTCAATGATGTTGTCATAATAAGATAACTGATATACCCACCACTTCGGATCTCTTAATTCTTCGATTGACGGTGGCTGATGTTTTCTTATAAGATGAATTGCCATAACAAGAACAGATCTAACGTAATCAAACTTATCAAGACCCTTCTTATATCCCTTGATATAGATATCTCTATCAGCGATAGGCTGGAAATAATCATACTTATCTTTGTCATCAGATATATGATCACAAAACTGGAGTATGGGGAAAACTCCGAGGTAACACAATGGAGCCGGAATATGCATAAAGCATGAAAGAATTGGTTCCATGGTAGTGAATATTTTGACCATGCCTATTTTTGAATAATAGATATGTCCATCGATAGATGTTTCTGATGCTTCTTCATATTTAATTACAATAGGAAGAAGTGACTTAAGAGTTATTGAATCTTTACCAGAAGGATACAGTAGCTTATCAACAAGCTGGTATTCTGAATAAAGAACATTCTCAATCAGATATCTTCCATGGTCATCTTCTATTGGAACATAGAGACGATTATGAATAACGTCTTTTTCGAGATTCTTATTCTTATCACGTGCACCACAATAGATGTCGAATTCAAGAATACCAAGACGTGAATTACCGATAACCTTTGTTGAAAGTTTATCACCTGTTTCACGACGACGATGCTGAATCTCTTCTGCCGAAGGATATGGATTCCATTTCCAATTTCCTACATGAATGAATGGAGTTGTTGAGATATTGTCGATTGGATTCAAACTCAGCACATTGATAATTTCAATGTCTTGTATGGCACGTTTTACATATTGCCATAAGGGTTGGTCTACACCCAAATCGACTTGAATATTACTCAAGGGATTGTGTGCGTGTTTGATGAAGTAATCAATCATTGCGATCATCCTCCTAATCTTAAATAGAGTATAGGACAGTTCTTCATTTGTCCGCAAAAATAATGTGTATGTCAAAATTAAAATTATAATTGAAAGAGAGATGATATAAGTGGCTGATAAAGTACCAATGGAGTTCTCTCCTTATATGGGCCCTGATGCAACAAGACAGGCCTCACGACTGATGAAGAACTTGTTTGATCTTCATACGAATCGTTACAAAGGTCGTGAAGATATAAATGGATCTCAGTATGAAGGTACTGTTGAAAACTGGGGTTCTGAATTACTTTTAGAAGCTCGTAAAATTCTTTTGGATAAACCATCTCTGAAAAATATCTTTATAGAAAATACAATGGATTTCTATTTTGATATAACGTATTCAGGATTCACAAACACTTATGATCAAGAAAACATGTTATGTGCTTTATTGAAAAAGGATGTTTTATTATCCAATAGAACATATAGGATCAAATTTACAAATGTAGAGCATGTATGGATTCCTCGTTCCCAGAGTTCTTCAGATCCCGATGTATACTCTGATGAATTCATACATACAACGGATACACCGATTCTCATTGTCGAGAAAGAAGATAATTCTATTGATGAAATACCTCTTAAATTGACAGATGTGGATGGTGGGACAACACATTACTATTTCCATATAGGAATAGAAACAATAGATATGTTTGATTTGTCTACATATCCAGATGAGCATAATACATTCATAACCTATCCTATCACAGATTCAATGAATGGTAGAGCATGCATTTGGATGTGTATAAATCTCTTGAAGACATTTCCTCCTGTGATAATGGAAAATAATTCTTTACAGGATAAACCATTTCTTTCAATAGGAACAGATGGTCATGATAGATCTATGTTATATCCTTTATTGAACTTCTCTTCTGAAGATATTGATGTGACACATTACATCATAAAGATCGTTCCAGCGGCTGTTGATTCTTTTGTTGAAAATGTAAAAGCAGAAGCAAACTATACATCAACAATTGGAGAAATTCATTTACTTGAATATGAAAATGGAGTTCCATCAATGGCATCGGGTAATCCTATTCCGGCTCCTACTTCTGATACTGTCATAACTTATAATCATGATTATGTTAAAATGACATTGTACAAGAAAGCCGAAGGTGAAACCAATTACGACTGGAATTTCAAAACACCTAAATCAGGTGATTATGATTATGATGGAAGCACCTATAGAAACAAATGCTATGCATGGTTGTACTTATCCGTATTTAATAATAATACGAATGATACAGATATTTCTGTTAAGAAGGTCCCATTAATCTATATAAGATTTAATGACGATGCATATCTCTCTGCATATGAAGGATTATGTGAGAATGCTGTTTCTGGTGTTCATGTTGATGTTACTTCAGATTATTCAAACAATGGTGTTTCTAAAAAGAATGGTACTATTCATAATATGGGAGACTTTGATGGTTTACCTTCATACTTTAAAATTATGATACCTGATACTATTCATAGAGCACATCTTGAAGCATATGCTATAAGAGATAAACTCAATAAGAGAAATCAATCTGCTATGGATAAACAAACTGCTGGTATCCTTATAGACTCAGCAGTACCACAGAATGAAGTCCAGAAGATTGATAACAACATGCCTGTTGTTATTTACTATGATTGGGATAATCAGTTTGATCGTAAGTATACATACAATAGAGACGATCCTAATATTTCAAAGACAAACAACCTGTCTGAGATTGCTTATGTTGATGAGAATAACTTCGGTAATTCCAAAATGTCAAAATATAAATCATTACCGAAGTTTGTTTATCATGGTAATCGTCATTTCTCTCTTGGTATGATGGGATTTGACCCCGAGTTGGAAACCGGTAGAGTATACATCATTTCAAATGATCCCGCTATATATGAGAATAATGAAATTACTCGTAATCAGAAAGCACCGGTTACCTTTGCAAGAATGTGTGATATTCCCACAGATTTCTTACAACTCACAAACATCAAGGGTGTTGCACCAACTGTTATAATCGATCCAGAATACATCAGGACTATTTGTTGTTTCTCAGATGATGATAAGAATGCATTGTATAATCTTACAAATACAGATCATTGTCTTCCTTTTGATTTTAATGGAACACATTCATTCATATGGCCAACACCAAGTCCTCCATCTGATATGAATGTGGAATCATTGATGGATGATAAATTTGCAAGATATATTCATTTGAATGATACAATAGATATATCCGATAATTCAACTGTTCAGTTTGATGTTTCTAATGGTGGCAGTGGTTACGAAGTTGATGATGAATTCAAAATATTCATTTGTGGAGTATGTCTCAAAGGCGTTGTTAAAACAGTATCAGATGGAGTCGTTACTTCATTCAAGTTTTTGCCTGATGAAACAGACAATCCTCCTACAACAACACCTCGTATTGTAAGATCTAACATAGGTACTTCCACGTCAGTATATTCAGCAACAACAACACATGGATCTGGTAGTGGATTACAAATAAGAATGGTTGTTGATTCATTTATATGGGATAACACAGAAATGCAAAAGTCTCAGGTTTCTCCAAAATACGTTCCTAACGTATGGGCATTCTATCTTGATCCATTCGGTAATATATGGGTATATCAATATGGATATGATGAAACCGTTAGTGGCGATAGGTTCCTTAAACTGGAACAAATCACTGGTGCCACCATATATGAAAATACAAACGATTCTGGTTATAAGTCTCCTTCTAAATATAAATTCAAAGACGTGTTCTTGAATAATCTTATAAAGCCAATAACAAACAAATTATCACAAGATATACATAATGATCATCTGATTCCATATACATATCTGGTACAATCATTGAGTGATGTATTAAAAGATGATGATAGAATCTTTACAACAGAAGATATGTCAGATTATATCAATTCATCTAATAAGAATACCCAAGATACTTTGTTTGTATATGGACAGAATAATCAACATTCAATGTATAAGAGATTATTGTCATATCGTTGGGGATATATTGCTGGTTATGGATTCCAAAATCCAATGGCTGTTGAAATGTATCAGGATCTTAACGTTCCTGAATATTATGACAAAACCAACAAACTCAAACATTTCTTGGTTGATGGTTCTCAACCAAAGTTATTCTTGTTTGACCCATCAATATCGAGCATTGATACATATACTCAAATATCAAAAGATGTTTCATATGTATCTACGTCAAAACCATTTTTATTATCAGATATAATAATGGATCTTGACAATGATTACAATCTTGATTTATATGGACCTATTCCAGAGATTGTTACAGACAATGGTGGTGAATTCGTATTAACCAGAAATGTATATATCAATGATGAGTATGATGATTCTGATATTGTTGAAAAACGTCATGATTTAGAAGTATTAACGCGTGAGGTTTTGGCAGATAGAGTTAAGCATAATTATCCTGAATCAATACCTGCTAAATATGAAGGTACTCCGTATGCGTATTCAAAAGAAATGTTGATAGATTTCTTTATGAAGAATGATATGCCAAAAGGTAGATCTGCTGGTAATCCCGGATTCAAATATACAGAAGGACCAGAGTCTATATATCGTAGACCATTGGTTCGTTTGTTCCGTACTAAGGGTGATATCATAACAGATCGTTTTGGTCTTCCTGTTGGTGAACAACCAACCGGTGCATTCAAAGAAGTATCTACTGAGGTATTCAATACCAATGTCAAAATAGATACAACTACTACCACTGCGAAACCATGGAATGTTTTCAGAATAGATACCGATGGTTCGGAGACTATCGATCTCAATGGTTTTAGAATGTACGATGAATTGAGTAATGATATTTCTGATTCTACATTATTAATCATAGATGGTGTTTTGTATGTATCTCATATCACACCAGATGGAATAACATGGGTAAAAATAAACAGAAATATCTAAGAATAAGGAGGGAATGTAATGATTCCAGATAAACTGTTAAGATTATTGGGATATAATAATCTCTCAGTAATACTTGAACAAGAACGTCGTCATTGGTTAATGAAGACTGACAATAATAAACAGATCCAGGATCAATTGACTGGAGATATATTCCAGGGTAAAGTGGATAACATCGGCAGCGATGTTATCCTTGAAGCCCAAAAGCTTCCATATAAATATGACTATACAAGTGAAATCAAATGGGGTTTATCAAATGCTGATAAGATACTCAATGTAACAAACTCAGCATTTCCTCATTCTGCTTGTGTAAATGGTCTTTTGTTTGCAAGAATCATTTCAACAAATTATCCATATGCACAAGATGGTCAAATGCAGCATAATCATTATAAGATAAAATTTACAAATGCTACTGAATGCATTCTTCCATTTGGTGCTTCTCCTTCATCACCAGAAGTATATGCTGATAGATGGTTAAAAACAACAACTCCACCAACACTCATGATTCTTGATAATAACACCGGTAAATATTCTATTACAAGACCATTGACATTTGATGCAAGTGTATTAAATCCGGTATATTATTATCCATTATCAGAAACATTACAACCATTCGATGTTACAGATCTGGGTTATGGTGAATATGAGCTTTCTGCAATAAACGATGATGGTTTCATTGGATATCCATTATTCTGGTTTACATGCGACAACTCAAACATTGGTTCAAACTTAACATTCGATGCAAATAATATAAACATGCGTAATGAACAGATCTTCTTTATTTCAAATGAAGGAAATGCATCTGCTTATAATGCAAAAATTTATACTGGTATCGATGGTAATAATGATGCTACTCCAGATGGAACCGAGACATTGAATTATATCATCAGATGTTTCTGTAAATCTGGTGACTCGTTCGTTGGTGGTGTTGTAGATTTCTCCAAATCATTAGACACATCAACAATCAAACTTGTGAATACATCAACACAAACAGAATATACTTTTGCATTCATGTGTTCAAATAATGATTCAGTGAGAATGTCTTCAGATGCACCATGGGAATATAATTCATCATTACCTGCATATGAAATAGATATGTCTTACTTTGATCAAAATTGTATACACGGTGACAGTTTATCAACACCACTTGTTTCAATATTTGATGTTATATTCGATCCAAACGTTCCTTTCGTTAAGAGAGTAACTGATGTCGGCATTTCAGGCATCCGAATGGGTGTTTCTAATATATCATCTGATGTATATGATAAGTATCCTTATAATCTTAATAAGTGGGAAGGATTACCACAATGGATGAATGATCTTGAAGATGGAGCAATGCCTGAACATTTGGTGATGTATGCATTCCATCAACCACCTACATATGATCCTGATAATCCCGAATCAATGCAAGGTGCTGGTCTTATACTCGATCCAGGTAAACACAAAGAAGATGATTCTGAAGATACTACTGACAATATAGGTAGAGTTTATATTTTATCAAACGATGATTTGGAATACAAAAACAATGCAAACACAACCTATCCAAAGCCAGCAAGAACTGCGGCTCGTATGTGTGATATTCCTACATCAATTGCTCAGTTGTCTGGTGCAATGGGTATATCATCATCACCGATAATAGATGATAGATATGTTCGTACAGAAGCCAGCTTCAATCTTGAAGACAAGAATAGATTGTATAATACTATTGGACCTAGATGGGTTCGTCCTACAGCTCTTACTGCTAACGGAAATCCCGTATGGTCTGAACTTGGATTCCCTGAGAGATTCTGTTTTCCTGGTGAACAAACTCTGTTGGCTGTTGACATGAAGGATCACAATGACTTTAGAGTTGTTGAAAACTTAAATCCAACTGTTGATCCAACAATGGTTGATTTAAAGTCAATAGATGAAAGAGGAACGGGTTATGCAGTTGCCGACACAGGAGAATGTGTTGTTGGTGGTTTTGCATTCACATATGTTGTAGACACAGTTGGTGAAAATGGCGAAGTACTAACGGCATCAATACTTGCTCCTCGTGAACCATATGAATCAATAAACCTTGCAAACTTTAATCTTGTTGATGGAAGAAATATTACTGAAACATATGGTACATCTCCGACATCAGGAACAGGTAGAGGATTAAAGATATCTTTCGTAATTCCATATGATTATTTTGAAAGCATTCTTCCTAAGAAGGGTGAATACTACAATGATCTGTTTGCGTTTGTTCGTTTAAAGGATGGCTTGTATGAATACCAGTTTGAAATAAACGAATTTTCATCAGCAACTCCTAAACCTGGTACATGGGTTAAACGTACAAGAATATCTGAATTCGAAGTAACTTCACATAAAAAATCAGAAGGTGGTATAGCATCAAACGAATCATATATCAATTCAATGATTCCTAATGTAGTAGATGCAATGCCTGTAACAATGAAAGACGATCATGTTGATATATCTTCAATCAAGGTATTACAAACATCCTCATTCATTAATGTAATCGACAAGACTAAAACTCCTGTTGTTCCAGCATTAAGATCAGAGGACGCTGATTTAGATAATGTCGTTGATTTGTGTAAATGGTACTGTGATGGTATATTCGATAGATACAATGACGGTACGTCGGTTGTTCCATTGGTTGCAGCTGGTAAAAACTCTGAAGCAATACGTGCAAAGCTGAAAGAACTCAATCTTCTCAGATTCGATAGTTATGTTGTATGGAGATGGATACATCCTTCAGATATGTATGATTACAGATTTGAATGTGGTATTGTCTACAGAGGATTCAGTAACTTGTTCTCAACAGATACATCAACACTGTTACCAACAAACAAATTGACATGTGATAACTTTGTTCATACAAATGGAAATACAACAATTGTTTGGGATGTTCCAGGTATTGGTGTAATGATGTGGGTATATGATCCGACATCTACTGAAAAAGAGGATTATTTCATCGATCCAGAAACCATGGACATTCATATTCTTAGATCACCGATGACTTATGATAAGATCGATATCCGTAGTGTTCCTAGTGTTGAAACACCCAAGATTGTTGATAATAATAATAACTTCAATTTCTATGTTATGACAAATAATCCGGATGAAGTTAGAGCAACAGACACAAGTGTTATATATCAACAACCAGAAATGACAGATCTCAATCTGTGTCAACCATCATATCCTGCAGGAAATGAATTCTTACATGGTAACTGGAAACTTGTATTCCCGCGTGTATCAAGTTACACATTAAGAGATGATTTCAATCATACCAAATTCATACCAAAAAAGATGCAAATCATAAAGGGTAGATCAATATCCAATGTTGGTGCAGTATATGACGAAGCAGGAAATGATGTTTCCATGAAGAGCCTTATTGTCGATGAGGGTACTGATAAAATACGTCTTAGACTGTTTAATTCAAATACTCATACTTGGGAAGAAGTATAAAAAAATATGGGGGCCATAACGGCCCCCATAAATTTATTTCGTTCGAGCATTCTTAATAAGATCCATAACAACATCGCATGATTCAGCCACACGAATGGTATCACCATCAATAGTTGTTATCTCAGTTGCATGGAGTGAGATATCTTCCATTACCCTTGATATAGTTTTTATGTTTATATACATAGGCTGAGAATTATAACGAACCTTTATGAATGATGGATCGTTACACCGAGCTATCTGTTTTAATGATTTGATTGCTTCTGTAATTGTTTCTTTGATATCCACGTCTTTGAATCCAAACATTATAATTCTTCCTCCAGATTCTTATCAGTCAGACCGTAGAACACATAGATCTGTTTGATGATTGTGATTGACTTTGTACCAATACCAGGAAGAGTTGTGAGTTCCTTCAGATCAACGGTGTTGTAGAACTGACGAGCAGTAAGCTCAGCATAACCACAACGAGTAAGTTTACCTGAAAGAATAACGTTACCACAATACTTGGTGCAAAGATCAACGAACTTAATCTCATCAAGATTAACCTCATCATCTTTATTAAACTCATGATATCTTGTTTCTGATTCATTATAAATAACACGAGTCTCTTCAAAAGCATGACAGAGATCTTCAACAATATTCTGGTCAGCATCATTGTTAAAGCTGAGACCAGTTGTTATTGTTGCGTCAACTGGTGCTAATCTTGGTGTACGGAATTTGAAACTACCGAATCTCATTTCTTCCTTGTGATCAGTCAGAATGAATGATATATTATATCTATTGAAGTTGATGATAATATATTCAATATTTGATGAAGGATATTTCTTGGACAATGCGATACGGTATCCATTACCATTGTCATGATAATTCATACAGGAGAACAGCCCATGATTCTTGAGCTGATCTATCAGAATTGTCACCAGGTTAACCTGATTACAGAGTATAACTGTACGTACTGAAAGTAACGGATGGAACGGAAGAGGCGTGTCAGGATGACGTACTACCCAATCCTTAAGGTTGTTTTCGTCGTTTGTTCTCATGATCATGATGGTTTACATCCTTTCTGTAAATAAATTTTTATATTACAAGGTATCGTATCCCATATCAAAAAAGCCTTCCAGACTTTTTTCTTTCTTCTTCATATAATTTGTCTCTTTCAGCAACAAGCTTTTCTACAGAGAAATCGAATCCTTCAGCTTTAGCCTTCTTTACTTCACCTATCTTAGAAAGTATCTGTTCCATTGTCATGTACGGACATGCAAGATCTGGCTGTTGATATGCGACATAACATTTTATCTCGTCTTCAGTCAAACCATTCTCGGCTAATGTATCGAAATAAATCTGAATTTCGCTTCTATTTGCTTTTCTGATGAGTTCCATTATCTCTTCAGGTTTTTCGTTAACGAAAAGCTCTTTTCCATTATTGAGATCTATTTCTGTATCATTATCCTCATCACGCATCATGCATGAGATATCTGTATGTCTGATGTTTATCTTCGAGCCGTTTGTTCTGGTGACAGTTATGAACTCCTCAACATCACGGAATGAATATTCAAATGATTCACGAAACTGTTCGAGTTCACCCGAGATTTTGTTATCGAAAACAGAATCCGCAATATCAGAACAAGCCACTTTTATTTGATCCGAGATTTCTCCAAGTGCAGGTATTACCTTTTTATTGCTATATTCTTCCACATTGTATATTGCTTCCTCAACAGCATTAATATTTGTCGCAATATCCTTTGTATTGTCTGCCATTTCTTTACAACAACTATCAATAGAATTTAATGCTGTTGATTCATTTTCAGTCTCTTCATCTAATTCGGTGAGATCCTCGATATAAGCCGCAAGACTAGATAAAGAACTCTGGATTCCTAATAAAATATCATACTTTTTCATTTTTAAAAATTCCTTTCTGTAAATAAATTTTTATATCACGGGGGCATATCGCCCCCGTAATCATTTTAATAACCTTCATGGAGTTTTAACGAATCATCGTTCTTGACCCATGATTCAACACGAACGTATGCTATACCTCCACCTGCTTGACGTAATACGACCTTTGTTATACCGGAATTGATTATTACTCTTTTACACATAGAGCAACAATCAGCATCAGTATATGTACCATCGTTCTCAACACCAACGAGATACATTGTTGCGTCTTTACGTCTAACGGGATCAGCATTCATTATGGCATTCTGTTCAGCATGTACAGAACGACATAACTCATATCGTTGACCGGAAGGTATGTTCTTTTCCATGCGGAAACATGTACCACGATCACAACAGTTTATACGACCGCGTGGAGCACCAACATATCCAGTTGATATAATGACATCATCTTTTACAATGATTGCTCCAAAGCGACGTCTTAAACACGTGCCACGTGAAGATACCGCTTCCGCAATACGTAGATAATATTCATCCTTACTAGGTCTATGATTATCAGCAGCATCAAAAGTAGGACAAATATTTCCATCGATATATTTCTTCCATTCTTCTGACGAAGACACAGGTTCTTTTGAATATCCCCCTAGAGCATTTTCAAACATTGTGCCTTCTGATTCTTTTTCAGGCATATTAACACCCATATTATTTACCTCTTTCTTACTTTGCTTCAATTGATACAAAGATCATTCCTTTTACATCGTCAACACGATATGTCCAGTCAGGATGTGCATTACGCATCCAATCGAAATAACCCTCGTATTGTTTCGGTTTACCAGATAAAGAAACAACCACATTCTTATTATTATTTGCCATGAGATTCTGTGTCTTCTTTATGGCATGATTGATCTTTCGGTTCTTTAATAATGTTATTAAACCCACCATTATCACCTCCTCATATTAAGCTGACTATCTTTAGAATTATGGATACAATCAGAAAGACTATTCCAAAATCCGTTAACCATGCTGATATGTACATAAACGGATGACTCTTTCTGATTACCCACAAAAGCTTCATTTTTCCTTCCGTTTTCAGAAAATCATTTTTCATAACCTGTCTCTTGGCATATTTATATTCTATTCCAAGAGCGATTATACATAGAGCAAATATACCCGCAAAAATCCATAAGGTTATCTTTAATGCCAGCATTACATCTTCCTCCATTATTTATCACTTGAGATAGTTTTCTCTTGACCAACGAATCTCTCAACATCTTCGTCGATCATATGTTTTATTTCTGCTTTAATTTCATCGATGTCCATTTCATTACAATCCTTATCAGAAGAACACATTAAAATGACCTCCTCTTATCAATTATTTTATGGATATCAAACTCTTCTGGTTTAACACCATAATCTTTACCTGATAGGTTTTCATAGATATCGACACGTTTAAACAGCTTACGTGTGTTGCCATCGATCCAGATACTATTAATCGGAACCTCAGGATCTTTAAAGATCTTGACAGAAACCGAATCCCCAAATATACCTCGATCGATGGCATACTTAATCCCCTTGAGATAATCCTTACCCATGACAGAGATGTATATGTTATTAGTACATCCTTCATAGTTATAATATAAACCGATGGAATCCATGACTCCTTCGGATATAAGAATATTGATAGGTTGATATAGATCCACGGGAATGGTTATTCGATATAGGCCAGTTTGTTTACACCGGTTAGTCTTATACTTTAACCATCTCATCTCAGTATCATCATTTTTATATCTACCTATTAGATTACCATTTGTCATTTGAAACCAGAATCGATCTCTAACGACATTGATATTATCAATACCAAGATAATCAGTTATGTACTTTCGTGGATTTCCAACATAATGAAAGAATTGTAGATCAGTTAATGTGGGATAAGTACCAACACGAGATTCAATATACTTACAAACATTCTCGATATTATCCATATCAGATACAGTCATAGAAGGAATCTTTGTTGATATTGTTTCTCCAACATTTAACTTTCTACCACCCACGAATTTAGGTATAGTCATATCATCAAGAAATCCAATAGCATCAATAAACTTTTGATCAACCATTCCATGTGAATTACATTTAAAACAGTTATAACCAACAGGTCCATCATCACTACTATCAATCTTGATATAACAATGCCATTTCTTATCTCCACAGATAGGACACTCTTTCAAACGGTACCAATTGCTGTTGGCCCTTTTCAGCTGTCCGTAAGAAAGTAGCTTATCTTTAAATGCTTCTTTAAATTCATAAACATCTTTCTTCATCTACATCCCTCTTTTCTTCATATATTAATAAATCTTAATACTTCTAACAGTATACCATCTATATTATTATATATAGATTTAAAATAAAAAATAAGAAATTAAGATTCTTCTAACATCTTCCTTATTCTTTCTTTCTTAACTACTTCTACATGTTTCATTACATAATCAAGAAGGATATTATACCAATAATTGATATCATCTGTAAGAATACCATCATTAAGTTCCATAAATGAAGATTCAAATACAAAGTAATCAACAGCACATTGTTTATCTTCATCAAAGTGATTGAATATCTTAGCATTATTAAAATTGATTAATCTATTCTTAGGAAACTTATTTCTTACAAATACAGAATCAGATGATCCAAATCCTACTTTAAAGATAGAAGGTGAACATGTTTCAATCTCATCTACTTCTGTAAGATCATACATGTTATTTCCTATACGGATATAAATAGGAATAATAATTTCATCTTTATCCCTCATATTGATAAGCTTCATAATAAGATCTTTGTCTTCAATGTTAAACATAAAAACATTCCTCCATAAATATATTTTTAATATGAATAAATCACTCAAAAAGTGTTTTAGAAATTGTTGCTTTGATGAAAGGAGAGTATAATAAATGTATATCTATGGTTACTTCAATAATGATATTCCTAAGGTATCTTTAGGCAGTATTCATTTCTTAACATCTCAATTGGAAGAGTTCATATCTTTATATGAAAAGAAGATTCTTATAACTGAACAAGAAGATCGAGATAGATTGGATCAATTGAAAAAGATTCTTTCTATATTAAAAGCAGAAAGATATGATCTGTTGATGAATAATCCCGGCTGCGTTATAGACTATGCTGACAACAATGAAGAATATCTACCATCTTATTTTCCTTTATAATGGAAGATTTTCTATGCTACCATGAAATCTATGCTACCAGAAGGATTATACTTATTCTTGATATATATATTATTACTATGAGAAAAGAATAAGAATACGCTTATTCATCTCTCTTACCAATAAGGAGGTATATTATGAAAGATATTTCAAGAACATGCCAGGCGAAAACAATGGGGATTCAGAAACCCCTTGGCGCAGCACTTTACCGTGAGTTCATGAAACTCATAGACACACTTACGCATTTCACTCCAGATGCTGAAATGAAAAATGTGCTTTCAGCAGTTGTAATCACATCCGACCTCACAAGTATGACGGCAGTCGTAACACAGGATGAATTCTTTATTCAGTTCGAAAACGATTGCCTGAGAACAGGCATCAGCGGATACGCAAGCACAAGATACGTACATCTCTTTGGTGATTCATTCACCGTCGAACAGAAAGAGCTTATTGAGAAGATATGTGAGATCTTCGAAATAGAGAGCTTCTTCAATTGCTAATTAACAATAATGACATGGGGGCCTTGAGCCCCCGAAAGGAGTCTATTATGACTATAAAACCTAATGATTTTTATACGAAGCTTGGAGAGCTTTGTAACGACAAGATCATGGGTCTGTTTTATGATCTCACATCGTACCTTTTCTCATCTGTACAGATGGAGAATACCGATGATATCGAATACGATTTTAATCATGCTGATAAAAGATTTTACATGATCATCATCGGAAAAGAAGACTCAATAATGATTAACATTAACCCCGAAGGAATCCCAAAGGGTGACGCTGTTATGTATGTAGAATACAGAACCCGTCGTGGATCATTCGAAACTGACGGAAGACGTATCCCTGCTTATGATGCCGGACAGTGGATAATAAATTCTCACTCATGCCAGTTGCAAGAATATGAGCACTGCAACTCATGGACACATTCTGACATCGTTCAGGATATAATGAGAAACTGGAGAAAGGAAAGGAAGGGTGCATGAGCACCCTTCTTCTTTTTTCTTTCGGACGTATTAATAAACCCTGAAGGAAGGAGGAACCAACATGATTGGAGAAATGGACTTCGTTAACGATGAAGAAATTTTTTCTAAGGTAACTACTCTCATGGAGAAAATTGAGAAAAATCAGGAGTTACAGGATCTTGCAGAAAGGAATGGTCTTGATGTTAAGAATAGCATCAGGTTATGTCCTACAACACAAAACAATACTGCTATTGCGGTAACTGCTTTGTTGCTTGCTCAAAAAGCAAATGATCCGAAGTTTAAAACCTTATCACAGGTAGGACTTCAAAAACGTAAACTTAAAGCGGAGATAATTAATGATTATAAAGATCAAGCTATACAGCTGATTCAGAAGTATAGAGACTCAAAATCTGTATAATCTAAATACTTCGCCACAACTTTGTAATTTACATCATGGCTACAATATTAGGGGGCTCTTATTGAAGCTTTGAATGTGAAAATCTATAACTCGAAAGGAAGTTATTACACACATGAAGGTATCAGATATTATGTTAGACCTTGCTACTGGTGATGCTTCTGTTCATGATGCATATATACAGGAGGCAATGGGACAAGTTAATGTTTCTGCGGCTATATATGATGCGGCTAAGACTATCGCTAATCTTGACGATAGTGAACGTTCTCAGATCGTTCAGGAAGCAGCTGATGCTGGTCTTCCTACAGATAGAGAAGGTGCCCTCGAACTCGTATATGAGTCAGTAGAGCATGAGCTTATTGGTCTCGCACATCAGTTCTACACAGAAATGTTTAAGATTGATGAAAGAGCTACTAAGCCTACAACACCTTATGCCGCAATGAACGCTCTTGCTAAGAGCTTTGGTTGCCAGAAGACACTCGACGGAACTCTTGAATACGCTATGGAATACGCTAAAGCTGTTTCTGAGGGTAAGAATGAAGTAAAACTTAAGTCCGGTACAAGACACCTTAAGGGTGCAGCTGCTGAGAGACAGACATGCAATCTTATTCAGGGTGCATGTATTTTCGCAAATGCTTTTGGTATCGACACTAAGTCATTCCTCAACAAGAAGAGCATCAAGGCTGTATGCCCTGCTGGTCTTTCTACAGACGCCGGTAAGGATGAAGACGGTAAACCATGTTGCTCACTCAGCTTTACTGTATCAGCTGTAAAGTCTGCAAATACACATCTTAAGAAGGCTAAGTTCAAGGAGTCTGACTTCACAACTTCTCCTTCAAAGGAAGATATAGCAAAGGTTCACGCTTGTGATACCGCTGTATCTGCTCTTGCTGCATTCGTAAAGTCCAAGTTCGGTGAGGACGGTAAGGCTCTCGAGGAACGCATCAAGAAGTCTTGCAAGAACTGCAATAAGAAGAAGATCGCTGATGCTGCTGAGAAGCTCAACGAGAAGTCTGACGCAAATGTATCAAAGGCTGTTGAGGTTGCTAAGAATCTCCACACTGCTTGTGAAGAATTCATGAAGGAATTCAACAACAGCGCAGATGCATTGATCAATTCAAAGAGCGAAGACTGATAACCATAAGATCGGCGGCGATAGAATGTTATTATCATACCGAAATGATTCATTCATAGTACCTCATACATCTACCTGTGTAATTCATACATTAGGGACGATTAATGATGGTGATACGATTGAAGTAACATCTCCGGTCTTTGCATCCACAAGTTTTTCATCCCGTGCTGTTAATATGAGCGATCGCTTTAATGTTACTGCACGGGTGACTTCTGGATCTGTCATAAACGATGGTGATCTCAAGGGAACACTTGTGTGTGATGATAATGATGTATTCAACATGTATGTCCGCATACAGTGAAAGGAGATGATGCTACGTGATGACATCTGATGAAAAGACTCTCGTGCCCTCTTTGATAAAATACATCGAGTCAGATTTATTCACTTTCAAAAACATCTCTTCTTCAGTAACTTTGGAAGCTTCGGAAAATGATATTCTGGATAATCCCGCGAAGTGGGATGTGGTTGTTGCTTATCTTCCATTGAAGTTTTATGATATCATAAACTCAATACCTGATATGGTTCATATCGAGGAATTCGATAAGAAGTACATCCGCAATCCTAAGTTATGTGCGTATGAGCGTTATAAGACCACAAATATGTGGCGACCTTTAATGCTACTCAATAAGTGTCCATCAATAATGGATTTCAACTTTAAATATATACGCTATTACAATATCGAGAAGTTTTCAAATATACTTTCAGTTTTGATATCGAGGGTTCAGAGTGAGTAATTACAATGACTTTCATCCTAATAAGGATAATATCAATAACTTTAATGAGGGCATAACGAATTATGATGTCCGTGATAAAAAGCGTTTGTCTTATCAGTACAACAGTCTATCCCCTAGAGGGAATGAACACGGATATTCTTTATCCTTAGCATGTCAGAGTGGTACTGACATGATGCATTCAATAGGAAATGTCACTGCAGTAATACAACAATTTGTATTAGATCTTTTTCCATCTGATACATTTGCTACTGCTTTACCTTCTACTCAGTTAGCACATAGACAACTGAGACATACACCAAAACAGATCCGAACACAACCATACCCAATGTGTATTGTTTCACCACGTATATCTTTATCTGGTCTGGACAATAGACTTGCAGCTGGTAGTTTTGCGACAACGACTTGGAATACTACGTCAAATCGTTTTCAGAATCGCTCTGAGATGCCGGAATTATTTTTCGACAAACAGAAGAAAATTATGTGGCGTGGTAAGATAAATCGCACTGTTATGTACTTTGATTTTGTTTTAGCATTTCAGAGTATGGCAGAACAAACCAACTGGGCGTCTTATCTTATAAATAAGCTTCCTACCGATGGTGGCTTTTTTGATATTGATACTGCGTTGGAAATGGCAATACCCGATGGGTTCTTGGAGGAAACAGCTAGGTATGCTGGTATTCCTGTGAAAGGACCTGATGGCGATGTTTCACGGTTTGTGGATTATCTGAATATGAATTCAGTATTTCCTATTTCATACAGATTCTCATCTGGAAGACATGCGGATGCATTCTATTCACACTACATGACTGCTCTGTTATGCAACATAGGAGAACTAAACTATTCCAACGGATCAAAATCAAACATGGTTGAATCCGATTATCCTATAACATTCACAATACGTTGTGAGTTCAATACGATAGGTATGTATGATCTCTGTGTCCCTAACCCGGGTCCGTTTAGAAAGCTTGAACCAAAGAAAATATCAATCGCAATTCCAATATTCTCGGACGTTTGGAATGAGAAAGATTTTCCGTTGGCATATGGCTGGAAAATTCAGGCTCGACCAATCATCAAGATGGATTGGGGTGAAAAAGAGGTCTTCATAGGATCTTCATTTGGTAATACCATAAATGAAATGATCGATTATCATTTGAAACATCACATGGATGTGAACTTGTTTCTCTCAGTTAAGCTAAGAGAAAACAAATGTTTAATAGATGATGGATACTGGGTAGACTGGAAACGGCGTGTCCTGGTATTTGATACAATCAATTATTCTCATACATACCGTCTCATCATCGCGGTCAACAAACTGTACATACAGAACATGTTGAAAGATATGTATGGAAAATAATATGTAAAGGAGAATTTTACAATGGCTGATAAATTCGTAAATGATCTCGATTTCGATTTCGGTTCAGAAGAAGTAACTCAGGAATCTGTAATGCCTGGTTCAACTGGTTTCACAGATCTTTTCCAGGAAAAGTTTACTCCATTCAATCCTGAGGCTATCGTATCAGGCGGTAACAACAGACTTAAGACTGGTATGTTCTCAATGGAAGTTGAGGAGACTCCTGATATTTCTCTCGCTTACAAGAAGAACGACACTCCTCTTGAGCCCAAGAGACCTGGTCGCTTCATGTAATCTGAAATAAGAAATCCTCTCGGCGACAGTGCCGAAAACGTTACACCATAAGGGATAGGCGGGGCATAGGCCCCGCTGAATCTCTTGTTGGTTTAAACGTCATTGTAACCTACAATATATCATAATAGAGAGGATTGATTTAAACATGGCATTAGAAGAATTCAAACATTTCTTTCAAGAAAATAAGAAAGATAGTCGCGTAAATGATAAGGGTGACTTGGTTCCTGATAAATGTGATAAATGTGGTTCTAAGATAGCCGTATTTTTACACGGTGAACCAATTTATCAGTGTACCAATAAAAAATGTAAAAAATACTTTGGTACTGTTCCTTGTAATATAAACGAATCATATATGACATATGAATGGTTAATGAAACAAAAATTTCCAGATCCAGATTCAACATCAGGAACATCTGATTTTGATGAATCAAATGATGATGATCCCAACGATTGTTATTCTGAATCAGATATATTTGAATCAGGTCAGTTTGCTAAGTATGCAGATGGAGTTGATTTAGATGAAGCGCGTAAACCAATAATATCTAATGAGATAGGAAAGATTCGTTCTAAAGAAGAATTAGAAGAATTCTATTCTTCCCTAAAAAGAGAACTTGGACAAGATGAAACTATCCAAGAAGCAAAGCTTCCATCTAAGAAGCGTAACAAGTTACCAGACTCAGACTTTGCTCTTGTATATACTGATGCTAATGGTAAGAAGATACGCAAGTATCCTATACATGATGAAGCACACTGTAAAGCAGCAGCTCATATGTTCCCACGTGGAGTACCGTTAAAGTACAAAGCAGAAGTAGCTCGTAAGATATTACGTCGTGCTCATAAGTTTGGTATCGATACTTCCGGTTGGAAAAATTTAAATAAATTTAAGGAGAGTGATTAATAATGGCTAAAAAACCATTTATGGAAATGGATCTCGATGATTTCGAGGAAAAGAAAGATGAGGGTGTTATTGATGAACCATCTCTTGATTTTGACTTCGATGAGGATGTCGAAGAAATTACACCATCTGAAGATACATCATCTTCCACAGAAATCAATGATGAAACCACATTATCATTACCAAATGATTTTTGGTATAAATCTGAAAATTCTACATCTGATATTGCTAAAGCTGCAACAGATGAGGACATAGTGGCTGCAGAGAAAGAGCTTGGTTATAAATTACCAAAAGCATATAAGGCTTTAATAAAACAGCACAATGGTGGTCGACTCAATAGATGTATTTGCCCCACATCATCTAAAACAAGTTGGGCTGATGATCATGTAGAGATATCAACCCTTTTCGGAATCGATAAAAATAAACCATCTATATTTGCAACAAAATTCTATCAGGACGAATGGGGTTATCCAAATATAGGATTGGCTATTGGTAGTACACCAACAGCTGGACATACGATGGTGTTCTTGGACTATAGTAAATGTGGACATGATGGTGAACCATCAGTCGTTGATATAGACCAGGAGAATAATTATGAGATATCTGTATTAGCTAATGATTTTGAGGAATTCATAAATAAGTTAATTACACGAGATGAGTTTGAAAAGGAGCAATCATCAGAAGACAATACTTCTGATGATTCATTAGAAACACCGGAGATCCCAGAAGAACCAAATCTCGATGAACCAGAAGTATCTGAAAACGATACTGCAAATGAATCAACAGAAGAAACATCCGTTGATGAATCAGAAACAATACAAGAAGGTGCCTTAACAAATGGAATTGGTCGTATAAGAAATGAGTTGGCAAAGGCTCTTGCTGGCAAATACGTTGTATCTAATCTTAATCCTAAAACAGACGAGTTCAATATAAAGGAAAAAGATGCTCCTGTAGGTAGTCCTACGACATATTGTACTCCCACAAATAATGGATTAAAGGTTGTAACACGTGGTGTTGGTATACCAATGAAACCACATTTCTCAAGTATCCCTCTTTCTCAAGCTTTTGAAAAGATAAAGGCTCTGTTTGATAAACCCGAATTACTTACTGCTGAATCCTATGTAACGGATAAAGCAGTAACTAAATTCCCATATCCTTCTCGTTTCTTCCAAGAAGCAGAAGAAGAATCAACTGATGATGAGGAACCAGAAATTCCTGAGATGCCCGATTTCGGTGCAGATGATACCGATAATGAAGGTGATGATTCTGGTGAAGCAGTGGTAACTGCTGAAGTAGAAGAAAAGATAACTCCGGAAGGTGAAGACCTCAGCAGCTTCGGTATGGATACATCAGACGTCCAGAATGATTTTGATCAGAAGGATGTTGATTCCCTTAATAAACTTATTGCGGCAGAATCAGAAGCAATCAATGATTACTTTGATGCATCTAAGGATACACGCAATGAAGATCTGAGGACATTATTCTCTGATATCGGTCATGAAGAGAGATTCCATCTTGAACAACTCATGTATTCCAAGGCAAAGCTTACTGGTGAGAAGTATGAACCTCGTGATCCTAAGGTAAAGGAAGAATATGAGGAACTCATCAATGGTGGTATGGATGAAGACACTGCTGCTTATACTGCAATGGATAAAGCATCCATGCTTCCTGACGACGATGGAGATGATTCCGACATGGAAGAACTCGAACAGGAATCAGCTCTCATTTGTAATATGCTTTACAACAATGAACTCCTTGTTTCTATATGTGAACACTGTGTATCAAATGATACAATAACAAGAGACAAGAATGTTGCAATGTTCGTTGAAGGATATATAATGGAATCAATCGATAACGTATCTTCAGCTCCTAAGGAAATGACAAAGATTAAGTCACCATTCTCAATCCTTGCAAAGGGCCTTGGTGTTGCAATAGCCGGCCTTGCTAAGATGAGTTCTATTGCTCGTGATTCTATGAGACGTTCTAATCTTAAACGTGCTAGAAGAAAAGAATGGATCCAGAAGCATGGTATTGCAGACTTATTCAAGGCAGGTATTTCACTTTATCTGTATAATGATAAAACAAGCACAATGGACTTCAATACTCCTTGTAGATATATAGACTTCTTATATAGACTTACCAAGGCTATTGGTGAAACATGTGGTGTTCAACTTACTCAGGCTGCAAAACATAAGTCTGTGCCAGATCCTATAAAGTTCACCAGCGTTAAGGAAGGTATGTATAAGCTTAGTCAGGTTGTCTTCACTAAGACAAAGGTTGTTGTTACTGATGCCAATAAGACAGCTCTTCAGAATGAGTTCTTTGGATATAATGATAACAAACTGAATGTTGCAGTTACTCATGGAACAGATCAGGTTGTTCGTGATTCTGCTAACATTTACAATAGACTTGATGCAATGATTCTTATCATCAAGCAATATGCTGAAATATCAAAGGCTGTTCTTGATCAGTTATCTAAGCTTGAGGGTGATGTCAATAGTGTTTACTATAAGAATCGTCCTGTATATAACAAAGCAAAGGATAACATGACTGAAGTAATCAAGAAGTATAACCAGTTCATATCTGCTACATCACACGATCTTAATCAGATTATGAAACTCGATAATGGTTTGCTTAAGATGACTCGTGAACGTGATATGACAGAGCAAGGTGGTGGAAAGTGGGAAGGTCCTGATATCAGAGTAAATCCTAAGACACAACCACAAGATCCCAAGTACACTCAGATGAAAAAGAAGAAGGGTTTATTCCACTAAACTAATGGATACTCATATATATATTATTACTATGAATAATAATATGAAAGGAGTATCTATATGCCACAAATCATATACACTGATACACTGACATCGGAGAATGGTTCATTATTGAATACAACTCCGGCTGCAACGTATGCAACCACTGATCTTGCTACAATATTAGACAATATTGCTAAAGGTGAGATTCAGTGTGGAACAGGAGTTCCGTTGGATGTCAACTGGAATATTCCTGAAGACCAGAGACCACCATGGGAAACTGGTTCAAATCCGAATAATCCATGGAAAAACTATTAAATATATTAACGGGTCCCTTCGGGGACCCATTGATATATTTATTTTAAGGAGGAAATAAAAATGGCTTGTTTATTTAAACAATTCACAATCAATCATCGAATGGATCGCAAACACACCGATCACAATAAAATGTATGATGGATATTCAGAATATGACTTAACGTTTATACCATCAAACAAACTATCATTAACAAGAATCGACGCATCGGTACCATATGAAATATATGTACATGAAAAGAAAACGATCAAGTATGATGATAAAGAAGCATATATTGGTGAAGAAACCGGATTCTTTGGCATAATATATTTTGCCCAATCAGAAGTTATTGAATTAATGCTCGAACCAACATATGACAAATTCATAGAGCTTATTGGTGATCGAGGCAACTATGAAAAGATATTTAAAGATAAGGGGATTGACAAATGCTTATTTTGAAAGATATAACAATCGGCTTCCGGGACAACGAATGTTGGGGTGGACCACCTGATGTACCGAAAGATGATGCATATGAGGTTGAATTCATTTATAAAGGATACGTTACTGGTGTTGGTTTTGAATTCGAAGTAAAAACAACATTATTCAGGAATGTTCCCAGAAATGTGGACCCATTCAGAGTTAGAAGAGATGATATACCTCCGGTATTTATAACACCAACACATATCTATCTCGATAAAAGGGAAGTTCAACACCTTTATCAAGATACAACTGAATTTTACAAACGTTTCATTATGAATAATATAAACGAATGTTTTGTAGAAGTATATGCAGGAGGAGGAGCGGGTTATGATAACCAAAGAAGAGCTTGAGAAATATCAAATAGCATATTCTCAAGGAAATCCGTTAATAAGTGATGAAGAATATGATGACCTGTTGGAAGAATATCTTCGTAATGTCGGTGAATCCAACAGACCATTCTTACGTCAGAAACAATCCGATGATGTAAATGACATTGTTGGCACACTCACCAAGGTATATGGTACGACAACGGCTATGAGACCCGGTCAGAAGATATATACTGATTGGATGAGACAGAAGAATATACCTCTTGATGCAACGATAACTATACAACCAAAGTTCGATGGTTGTTCGGTTGCTCTTGATTCTAAGACAGGTAGATTCTTCACAAGAGGTGATTATGATAACGGTGAGAGTTTGGATGTGACGGCATTATTTGAGAATCTTTATGATGATCTTTCCAAATTTCCTGATGCTGTTAAGTTCGAGGCTATCATGTCACATGAGGCATTCAAGACATTAAAACCTGTGAAGAAAGATGGTACTCCATATAAGAGACCAAGAGATGTTGTATCCGCAACCCTCACAGGACAAAATGTTGAGATGGCTCGATATATAACACTCGTACCATTAAGAGCTATTGACAATAAGGAGCAGTTCATTCCGGATGAACTTGTCGATATGTCTGTATGTGCTCATGCAAATGAGATAGATAAAATAGACAACTTTATCTCTAATAAACTTGCTGATGGTGCAACCGTTGAATTCAATGGATGTACATATTCTATTGATGGTGTTGTCGTATCTATTACAGATGCTCATTTTAGAACTGGTGAAGAGGTGGCAATTAAGATTCTTAACAATATCAAAGAAACCCGAATAATCAATATCGATTATCAATATGGAAAGACTGGAAAGATTACTCCTGTTGGTATTCTCGAGCCAGTGTACTTTGATAATGTTAAGGTTGATCATGTCGGTTTATCCACATTAGACAGAGTTGTTCAACTTGGTGTCAAGTATAATGATACATGTCGTATCGTATACAACATCGTGCCGTATCTTATTGATACATATGGTGATGGATCTATCCCAATACCAGTTCCTCAGAATTGTCCCATATGTGGAGCAAAGCTTAACTTCAAAACTCTCAAGACTGTTAGATGTACCAATCCCCAGTGTTCTGGATTGAAGGTTGGTATGATTCACCGTTATTGTGAGAAGATGAAAATGATGGGCATTGCAAAAAGCACAATCACTAAATTCTTTGAAGCAGGACTTATATCTTGTATTGGAGATTTATATCGACTTACACCAGAAAAGATTATATCTTTAGATGGTTTTAAAGAAAAATCAGCTAATAATATAATCAAGAGTATACATGATGCATCCATTAATGTTGATTTGGCTAAATGGTTGGGTGCATTACCTATCAAAGATATATCGGCAAAAACATGGCAGCTTGTTATCAATGCAAGATTTCCTTCTGATAATATGAGAGCTGTTAATACATATCAACATGCGATAGCAAACGGAACACCTGATTCATTTATGATGGAATGTGTTCCGAACTATGTGTATGGATTCTCTGCTAATACATATTCTGCAATGCGTGAAGGACTCGTATTATATTGGGATGAAATACAAGACGTACTTCAGTATATATCATTCAATGTATTGACTGATCTGAATAAACCAACGAGAGGACGTGTTACTCTGACGGGTACAAGAGATGAGAAGTTAATCAATTATCTGAAAGAAAAAGGATATGAGGTTGACGATTATTCATCAAAGACAATCGCACTTGTTATTCCAAGTAAGGGATATATGTCAAGTAAAGTTGTCAAAGCCAAGAAGACTGGTATTCCAATATACACAATTGAAGAAGCATATGGGGCTCTGTGAGCCCCATGTATTCTAATTAAGAATTATAACGAGGAGGTCTCATAATGGAATTCACATATGTAACAACTGAGAATGAAACTCCATTTGATAGAAACATCAGAAAGTATATATTAAAAGATATGGAGAAAAACATAGATGACGAAATAAAAAGGATCACATCAAATCCATTATCTGCGCGTCTTTTGAAGAGAATAATATTTGACACCCAGTATGGTATGTCAGTAAATTTTGATGCGGAAGCAACACCTTTTGCTGCAAGGATAAACCAAATCAAACCGTTAATGGGTTGGACTGGAATAACAAATCGTTATGGTCAGATGGTTTGTAAGAAACTTTCAAAGACACTATCAATGTATTATCATATAATGGATTCCGAAAATAAGTATAATCGCCTTAAGAAGACTGCGAGAGGTCGTTCTACTCTAGCTGGTTGGCTTGGTCTAGATGAATTCGATACTCGGATTCGATCATTAATGATGACTCCATCAAAAACAGCATCATTTGATTCTGTTATATGGTCTGGTTATATAAGTATTGAAATTGAAGATCCATATCCAGATCATATTAGAGGAATCCATCTTTGTTCATATAAATACATAAACACATTCTATCCAAAGATAGACTTATCAGATCTTAAGGTAACACATGCATTACTATTTAACGGATACTATGATTGGTTTCCGATACCAATACAATATACACGTTATGCAGAAAACAAAGATATGTTCGGTAAAGAAAAACCGGATGAAAAGTTCGTAAAGAAATATATTAATCGGAGGAAATCAAAATGAGTAAAACAATAAATGAGTTAATGGACGTGGAGATTGAAAATATCCGCCGTTTTGCTACAATGGTAAATGGTTCCATAGACATTATAAGAAAATTCATATATTCTGATTTTGATCTGAATTATGAAACCCAGTTCGGTATCGAAGGAACCATGACACGAAAAGGATATGTCATTAATGCAAAAATGACAATTCCTTTATCTTTTAAGATAGAGATAAAAGAAAACTCAATCAAGGATAAGGATATAAAACCATTCCTGGTTATGGAAAATTCCTATGGTAAAATAACATCCCATATTAATAGCAATGACATAGTCAAATATGATCTTGTCGAGTTTGAACTTGCTTTACTGGGATATTGGTATGACTGGTATACAAAAGAATGGCTTGCTCCTTATAAGTTTTAAAACGATTTCATAAGTGCGTTTTGGAGGTGATCATATGACACAACGCGAAAAGGAAGAAAAACTATTAAAGGAATTAAAGCATCCTGATGAAGGCACCGCCTCAGTAGGAAAACTTATAGATTCGACGATACGTGCTGGTCATAAAGTATACTGTGCTACTGACTGGCATTTATGGACCCGACTTCACAAAGGAAAGCCAGAATGTAAAAAGAGAAAAGAATTTGATAAGATCATAAAGAATGTTAATGAGACAATGACAAAAGATGATCTGCTCATATATCTTGGTGATCTTGTTGATGGAGAATTCCAAGAAAAGGAAGAACTCAAATCGGTGCTTAAAACATTACCAGGAAAGAAAGTTCTCGTGCTTGGCAACAATGATTTGTTTGGTGTTCCATTCTACAAATCATGTGGTTTTGATCATGTTGTTCAGTCATTCGTATGGCATGATACAATATTCACACATATACCTATAAAGAATTCAAATCAATTAAATGTTCATGGGCATTTACACGGTTTCAGAATCTATTGGATTCCTTACAAGAATCAAATAGATGTTGCTGCTTGCGGTGGACGCAAAGAACTTGTTGACCTAAAGGACGTTTTAAAAAAACAAAAGAGTTACGCAAAAACGGTTCGCGAATCCCCAGAGCACTTCAACGAGGGGTACAATATACAGCCGTCAGCGCTGTTCGATATTGTATGTGGCGAATCAGTGATTGAAGACCCTTTTAATGATTAAAATAAAAAGAACCCTTCCTCGGGTTCTTTTTTGTATAAGGAGATGAAATTATGTTGAAAGATGAGGTATTAAGTCAGCTTGATAATATATCTAATATACAATCTGATTCGGAGTTATGTGTTCTTGAATCAATGATAGATTTCTATGATAAACAATGTTCTATAATAGAAGGAAATCAAGGAGTTGTGGATATATATCAAGAATCGGCCGATGGTAATTTACTTCAATCTATTTGGAATGCCATTAAGAAATTTATCCAAGGTATAATAAATGGGTTTAAGAAAATTATCAATAACTTTAAAAACAGAGCATCTGCATTAGATGCTGGTGGTAAAGGTAAAGGTATTGTATCTGTATCAGCCATAGCAGAAGAAGTCTTAGGTCATGGTAAGAATGACCCAGATGACATAGATAGTTGGCCGGTTCCTGCAGTAAATCCAAAATACATTGTTGCAGAAAGTTACAACGATGAACTTGTTGGTGATATATTTACAGAAGGATTTGATGAAGAATTAAATACCGTTTCTGAAGAACCACCACAGAATGTTGCTATAGTTGTTGATCCTAAATCAAAGATACCAGGAACAACTATTGCTCTTAAAAAGAATACTGTCAGTGTGGATTATATAAATAATAATAAGACACTCAAGATTACTTATTATGGATTTGGAAGATTTTCTAAAACAAAGATAAAATCAGATGATCCAAATGTAGATGGTGATTTACCGAAGCAGGATAAAGAATGGTATTCTTCACCAAAGGTAGCTTTACATCTTATGACTCATGATGATACAAGGAACAAGATAACAGAACTTGTTCAACTTGCATTAAGAGTAATGAAGCATCGTAAGCCGGAAGATATTAAAGAACTCAATAAATCTGGTAAAATAAGTAAGCTTGTTAAGATATTCTTAAAACCCGAAGCACATACATACGAAGTGCCAGTATCCCAATTAACAGCAGTACAAGCATGGGCTTCAAAACTTCTTACTGACATGGAAGCATTCACAAGTACTGATGTTAATATTAAAACAATGGACCCAGAAACGATCAAATCATTAAACATGGTTGTTCGTTTATTAATGAGAATACAGATATCTCTTAACTACATTTCTTCAGCATTCAATAACATGAGTATCATAGATGCTTCATTCTATGGACAAATCAAGTCATTGGATAAACTTGATGAGTTTGTTGATAAATGTATTAAGGCTGGTATTCCTCCAAAGTATATTGCTTATAATACTTGGCTCATATCTAACGTATGTATTCGTGGCACCGGTGAATATAAACCGATCTTCGGTCATGCTCGTGCAACTATATTCCCTCCCAATCAGAAGATAGTTCTCAAGATTGCTTTATCAGGTTTGGGAACTGTATCTAATGAAACAGAATCCCGCTTTACAGAAATATTCAAGAAGATGGATCGTATTGATTTAATTGCTCCAGTAATTAAAGATTTCAAGAATAATGCTATAGTTGCTATGGAACGTGTCAATGGTAACTTCGATTTGTCATCAGATGTTCTTAAAGCATATACTAAGAAAGCCAATGATGCTCTTACTGAATATCAGAATAAGACAGGTAAGAAGCTTAACATCAAGGTTGGTTCACAACACATAGGCAACGTTGCTTATGATAATAAATATAAGGTATATCGTTCAATAGACTACGGTGTACATTATAGAGAAACAAAGTAATGAGGTGATATACATGAGAAATGAAATACTCCGGTCTATTGACAATATAGCAAACGAAGAAAGCGAATCACTTCTGAATGTATCAAATGCTATATTGAATTACTATGAGAAACAGCAGATTGTTCTCGAGAATTGTGATGATATATATGCATATGAATTTCCAGAGGATGGTTTTATTCAAGAAGCTGTTGAAGAAGGAACAGAACCTATTGATGCATCATTAGGTAAAAAGAAACAGGAACCAAGCATTATCGCCAAGATATGGAATGCAATAAAACAATTCTTCAGAATGATAGCTGATTCCATCAGCAGACTTATTGACAAAATTACCGGAAGAGGCGGTTCTTCAGAAAGTGGTAATAAGATAATATCTTGTGATAGTATCGTATTAAAACTTCTCACTAATTCTGCAGCTAATAAGCCAGACAATACTCGTGAATGGCCTATTCCGAGAGTAAATCCCAAGTATACTGTTGATGAAGAAGACAGTGATGAAGAGGGTGCTCCTTCTGAAGAAATAGGAGATGAAGTTGTCGAAGAAGCAGCCATGGGTAATTACAACAAATACATCGTTGTTAATATACCAACAGGAAACGGTTCGACATTTTATCCTAAGCAAGTAAAAGTTCCTAATAATGATATCATTGCTGCTGTAAATAACACAGAGAAAACAATTACTTTCCATCAGGCTGGTTTCGGTAAATGGGATTCAACATCAGGTGAAACTAACGCACATGAATCAACACCTGATCTCAAAGGAACTAAGAAGCCTTGGTCTCATTCATCAAAGACCGCTCTTGCTTTAATACAGAATCCAAAAGCAATGGATAAGTTGTCAGAACTCGTTGATTATGCTATTGATGTTTTATTCAAGAATGAAAAGAAGCACCATATCAAATTCAATACGACATGTAAGGCTGTTATTGATGATATCAGTCATACTGTTAAACATGCTAAATGTAAAGAAGTAAAGGTTTCTCTTAAAGAACTTACTGATTTCCAGAAGAAGATCAATTCAATGGTTGTTAAGATTGACAGGTTCTCAAATATAAATGTCAATGTATCAAAGTTCGATAAGAAAACCATTAACAGCTTTAATGAATTATATAAGAAACTCCTTGATGTTCAGATATCAATGAACATGGTTTCTTCATCATTTAATACATCACTCATTATAAATGCTCATTACATCGGAGCAATAAAGAGTCTTGCTCTTCTTGATGAGTTTGTTAATATGATGATCGAAGAGGGTATACCTCCTAAGTATATAGCATATAATACATGGCTCGTTGCAGATGAATGTATACGTGGAAGCAAGACCCAGTACAAACCTATATGGGGTCAAACACGTTTTATATTCTTCCCACAGAATAAACAGCTTTGTTATAAGATCGCTATGTCCGGTGCTGGTATAACATCTAACAAAGCAGAGATAAGAACATCAGAAATGTTCAAGAAGATGGATCGTATTGATCTCATTGCTCCTGTTGTAAAGCATTGGCACAACGATGCTATAGTTGTTATGGAGCGTATCAATAATGATGCAACACCATCATATGCAACTTGTATTTCATATACAAACAGATGCAACGCTGCTATCGAAGAATATGAGAAAGCTCATAAAATCAATCTCAATATTCGTATTGCTGATCAGCATAAGGATAATGTTAAATATGATAAACAAAACAAATGTTATCGTTCTATCGATTACGGTATTGCAACGAGAGCATATGTTAAAAATGATAAAAATTGAGTTTAAATGGGGGCTATATGCCCCCATTAAATTTCTATTATTTTGATGCTTCATATAAATATTATTAATATGAATAAAGAATAGAAACGAAATTCTTTAACGTTTCAATTCACGTCTTTATTCAGAATAGGAGTAAATTATGATTAATAAAGAAAAAATCAAAAACATCGAAGCCGCTGAAAGAATGTGGCCTGAGTTATTCACCGAAAACGAGTCAGTGACACTCACGAACGGCGAGGAACTAATCAACCGATACGGCAAGTATCAGCCAAACCTTACGTTTCTCATTAATGAGAAAAACGCCTCGATGGTTTGGGAAAACGTACCCAAGGAGATAAACATAAATTTCGACGGAGATCCTTTGTCTTTACCCGGTGATTACTGGGTATCCAAGAAAGGAACCCATTGCTTCAGACCTAACCCAAACGGCAAACATATACTCGTTAGAGTAGATTGGGGTGGATGCTTCATATCAAGCCGTGGCGACGAATACGAGGAAACAAAACCATTAGCCCTCTTCGCAAAGAGAGCTTCCTCCAACGGTGGAGGAACAGGTTATAACTTTTATATATTCGATAAGAACTTCCGTAGAGAAGTGTCTATCGAAGACATATAAGGAGGTAACCGCAATGGATGATAAGGATTTAAGAAAATATATCACGGCAATAGTTATGACACGAGTATTATTCACTGACGAGGAATTTACAAATGCTCCTCGTCAATTGAGAGAAAAACTCTTCATGGTGTCGGCAGATTTGGCTGACTGGGATAGCCCAGGACTCGATCTCAGAATGAAGGCTATAATGTATTCCATCGGAATACTTGACGATGGAGAAATACTCGATTTCTGCAATAAGATAATCGAAGTTGATCCAAACCTAAAAGAGTCTGTTATGGAATTCGAGAAAGAAATGGATGCTACAAAGCACATAAGAAAAGCAGCTGCCAAAATTATAGCGGAAGGCGGAATCCATATCGAGCAGTAAAAAATAATTGTGCGGGCCATTGCGGCCCGCGTATTTTTTTTTGTTTATGAAGCGATCTGTTGTTCAAGATAATCAAGATATTCGATTGTGTCATGGAGTCTACGTTGAGACATAGAGATTCCGTTACCACCAGATTCTGTAAAGCTATTACAGATCTTATCAATATCAAATACATCGATTGTTCCTGCAACATCAGGTGCATCAGCAAGCAATACTTCAAGCTCTTCCTGTGCAGTAAGCATGAAAGTTTTGTATGCTGCTGGATTATTTTTGAGATCTTCCTTAATATTCTTCCATGAGAACTTATCAGATATCTCTTCTCCGTCCTTTGATATAACTTTATATCCACGACGGTCACCTTTGATACGTCCCTTATCTTCAAGGAACTTAACAAGTGTTCTGAGATTATCAGCACCTTCATTACGTTTATCAATAATGATTCTGAATCCAAGTCCGGTCTTGGCATTACCACTTTCATTAGTAGATACCTTTGTTGGTTCAAAGAGTACTGTATTACCTTCGAATCCATCGGTGTCAATATGATAACGAGAATCATCCTTGATCTCACCAGTGAATGTCATGAGAGCAGAAGCATTATACTCAAGACTTCTACCACCAGAAACCTTGACATCCTTATTACCATACTGAAATTGCTTCTTCGGACCAGCAAATGCAGTCATAGCAACGTTAGCATTTTCATGAGCAATAGTAAGTACGATAATGTTGGCTTCTTTCATCATAGGAAGGATATCACTGATGACGCCTTTAAGAGTCTTAGCATTCTGCATACCATCTGTATTAGAACGCATCTCTTTCTGTTTATCCCATTCTTTTCTATCACGCATGTCATATTCTTTTGCAATAACATCGGATATAGAATCAAGGAAGAATACAGTAGGTGGCATTAACCAGATGGGTTGGTTCTGATCATCCACCTCACCTGTATTCTTTAAGAGAACAGTCTTTGCACTCATCTTTCTCTCATATACCTCAGTGACATAATTCTGAAGAGTATCATATCCAATAGCTCCGTTCTTAATAAGGTATCTTGGATATTTACCTGTAAACCATGATTCAGGAAGTCTGGTAAGAGTCTTTGCTCTCTGAAGAGACAGTCTGTTTTCAGCATCAATGTGAACAATGTTTCCATCATGGGCATATGCTATATTAGCACTCATTTGGATTCCAAGAGTAGTCTTGAATGACTGAGTTGGTCCGGTAAGAACGTTCATCGAACCAGCCTGCAAACCTTTACATATTCTCTGCTTAATTATCTTTCCGGATTCATCACGTACATTAACTTTATAACCTAAGGCATAGTCTATAACAGATATACCAGTAGAGTAGCAGTAATCAACAAGAGTATTCTTTTCAAATACTTTTGATGTACCACCTCCGGACATAATGGTCATAAGATCAGCATCTTTGAGTTCAGCTTCAAGAGCACTCTGTTTTTTAGTAGCCAAATCCATTTCCTCCTTAAAAGTTATTTTTGGTATAAAGATGTTGGTCTATATCAAGAAATAGTTATTTTAACCTCCTTATTTTCTTTAATAAGAGACTCTGCTGTGAATATGTGTGCTTCTGAATCAGTATTATCTGAGAGATATTTAACATAAAGCTTGTCATTTGTTATATTCTTTGGAATCATCTTATATATACAATATTTTTTCATGTTTCCATCATCACACGGAACTTCATATCCATTTTTACGACTTAACTCAATAGTGATTTCTTTTGCTTGTCCTATTGCATTCATAAATTCTAATGTAAATTCTATTGTGTTATTCTCTGTACGTTCGAGTATTGCGTACCACTTAGGATTACCAATACCATCCAAACATCCACAAGTATACGAATAATCTTTATAGTCAAACTCTATTGACACAGGATCTGTTGATTCAGAAACACAATTAAGTTCATCAATTGTATCCTTGAAATTCAATGATACGATTTTGGGTTTACCAATAATATCTATCGATCTATTATGGTATACATCAATGATATTAGAACATATTTTCTTTAAGTCATCTTCTGTGTAGTATTTATCAATACATATATCATATTTATCCGCGTCGTCTATTGATAAACAGAAGTTTGTCGTCTTCATTGGTGAAACACCAAGATCTTTTGTAACAGCTGGTTCTATCAATACGAACGATAACTCATCATCAGATACATTTGTAAGAATACCAGTCACACATATTCTTTTCTTGTCACGTAATAACTGGGATGCTGGATGACTCTTAAGACGTACATTATACGGAGAACCAATGGTATAGTATTTTTTGTCGAAAGACTTTTTGACAATGAAATGTTTATGATCCACATCGGACTCTTTCTTCATTTCAAGATCATCCATTGATGTTATATCACAAACTTTATCCATGAATTTAGATAACTCATCATGCATGGCATTAAGGTTTCTAAAGATTGGAACAAGATTATCTTCATTCTTATATTCATATACCTCAACGGATTCTGCTTGTGAAAGCTTCTTTATTTCGGAATGAATGAGCTGAAGTTCATCTTTAGTTAATTCATCATCACTATTATTTCCAATTACATCTTTTGCATACACAAAGAATGATTTTCCCAGTGATAATAAACCAGTTTTTCCATCAAGACAAACCTTTGTTGAATATCTTCCATATATAGGATCTGTAACAATATATCCAAAAGAAGAAGAGACGACAAATGTCGTCTCCATTCCTTCAGGTTTTCTTATAAGAAATCCATGATATAATATATTTGAAATTTCTTTACTCATAAAAATCACCTACTTCTATTTTTACTATACGAATAGAATTTTTATTCATATCAGTATCAATCTTATAGCTCGTCGAATTGACAGGATATGTTTTTGTTTCGTGTCGTTTATCATCAACATAAGCAAATTCAAGGACTGTCGGAGTTGAATTCAAAAGAATACATTTCTTAAACAACTTATTTTCTTTATAAATAGCGAAGAATTCACCGGGTTTGAAGTAATCTGTATCAAAGTGATAAATGGTCTTTTCTTTTATTCCAGGTGGTAACTCTTCCTTGATATCCTTTTTATTCTCTTCTGTGAATTCTTCTACTGTATTTACTTCGTCTTTTACTTCCTCAACAGATGTATCATCTTTATTTCCAGAAAAACCGAACTTGTTATAGATGTCCTTGATCTTTATTTTTAACCAATCGATGTTGAATGGTAGTACATGGAATTTATTATCATCCGTATCATCTATTCTTGATGGTTCTATACACATATCATTTCTCCCATCATTTGATATTATTTTAATCATTTGCGGACCTGGATCTGTATTTGTATTACCATATATTTTGTATATCGTATAAATATTTCTGTCAGTATATGCGCTTTTATCACCCCATTTCAAAGCACCCCAGTTAACATATTTTTTATCAAGGAAAGCAAATGGTTTCATATATAAATGCTGGTCTGTGATATATATACCAGGGAACTTATCCAAGAATTTGCCGGGTATATCATTCTTGTTAATTCTTATAACATCATATCCCTGGTCTTGTAATGAACGATCTATTTCTGGAAATAAGTCTCCTGTCTTATTGATGATGACTCCTATTAAGTCAAAAGGACCATCTGTATCAACAATGAATATTGCATCATTGTATAAACTCCATATGATGTCTCCAACTTTTATGTTTTTATTCATAATATTTTTCCTTTCCGGTTGATGTTATCTCTTTGAAATACTTAATGTAATCATTATTGGTACGATTCTTATACCAATGAGACACAATCACCAATTTATTGTTTTTGATTGTGTACAAGAGTCTTATTTGCATTTGATTGGCTTTTGTCTTATACACATAGAAATTATCGTTTATTATGTTATGGATCGTACTATCGTCGTTGAATACTTTCCTTATGTCAATATTCTGATCCTTGTACTTTGATATCCTTTTATTCAATCTTTCAATAGACATGTCTATTGATCGTTGAACATCTACCTTTGCCTTTGAGTAAGTCTTATCCGCTAGGACGACTTTCATCATTATCCTCCTCTTTCCTAATAATTGAAGCACCAAGTATGGTTGCCTTTCTTATGATTCGTTCATTTGCTTTATCTTCATAATCGTCTACTTTTATTCGGACACCCACGTCTAACCCGATATCTTTCAATGAGTGTTCTCTGATAATCGAGTTTACCTTCTTAAGAGTTTTTGTATCAGCAAATCGGCACACATCATCTATTGGATATAAATAGTCATTCTGTTTTGGTGTCCCTGTTGATTTTGGATTCATAATCTTTAACCTCCTCAGTTACATCTATACTGTATTTGTCCTTAACATATTCAATCAATGCAGGAACAGGTTCTACAATAGGATGCACCGATATATCTTTTTCTATGTCTTTCTCTTTAATGTCATCATCATTATCAGTTATCACTTGATACTTTAGAAAATGATTCTTCTTATAAGCATTCATGATAGCATGATATTCCATAAGTTCTTCATTCTTACAATGAATGATGAATCTATGAGGATTGTGTATTTCTTTAGATACTTCTGATCTGAGTTCTTCTGGTGAGTATACATGCATTGTATCAAACTCGAGAGCAAACTCATTAGGATATGTTTCAACCTCGAATTTATCATTACAGAAGAAGAATACACGTGGTTCATCTTCACCGTATTTCCATCTTAACCACGGACCTGTATAGAATACATTATCACCAAAGTCAGTATATCCATGATAGTGACCAAATACACATAGCTTAGAAATACGACCTAACTGTTCTGCAGAATGAAGTATCTCATATTGTGTTGATTTACATGGAGCTTTTGTTTCTGATGATACAGGACCATGTCCAACAATCAGATCATATGATTGAGAAAATGCTTGTGAATAATCTATGCTGCCGTATTCTTGTGGAAGGTATAGTACCTTTGTTCCATTGTGTAGTGTAACTGAACATGCAGTCTTGGTATAGAATACTTCACCGTTTGTCAATTTCTCTAACAATGGTAAATATATTTCATATTGTTCATTGTCATGAGTATATGTTCCATGTATGAAATGGACTGGTACATGTTGACGACTACGTCCGCAGTTGTTATACACAAGATTCACCAGGAACAAAGCAGCAAACTTTGCTTCATCAATTGTTAACTTATGATCAAATAGATCACCTGCTACGAAGATACAATGACATTCTTCCTTGTGGTCTTTGATTAAACCCAAGAATTTATCCAATGATTTAAGATAATCCATTTGGGGGAGTTTAACCCCCAAATGTAAATCTCCTATAAACGCGTAAATAGTAATCACTCCTTATTGTGTTTGCGATTTAACCAAGATTCAGTCTAAAATTGTTTGTTATTTGTTATCCCATTTATGGTTATTAATGAGATTCAGTAGATATTCACTTATCTTTTCTTTTCCACCAAAATGATCAAATATTTGACTTTCTACCATCTCACAATAATTTTTCTGAGAAATGGATATTACTTGTATTACATAATGGCCTGCAACTTCACCAGAATAAGTTTTATATTCTTTAAATATAAACCCATTTTCGTCAAAGTCCATATAGGATTCTAAATCAACAAATCGATTAAAATTGAGCTCACTTGAACCATCATTGTATTTTGTAAGCATGAAAACGATGAACTTATGACCACGTTTCATTTCTTTAGCATAACGGTATACCTGTGGTAATACGTCTTTATCTGATAATAATTCAAGTTCTTTTTCTGTCAATGAAACTGCTATACCTTCAGGGTTTCTACTATCATTGCTTTTAAATAGTCTTAATATACATTGATTGTTTTTGTGATCATACGCGATGAATTCACTTCTGTATGATATTTCTTTTCCTTTAATACGCTTTCTCTTTACCTTATCTAATACAATCATTCTTTAAACCTCCTAAACATCAAATCCATTTTTGTAAAATGAATCGAAATTATGCCATGAGTCTTCTATATAAGCCCACGAAACGGAACCGTCATATCGGACTCCCATTTTTATTACAAATCCACCTGTAAGTTTTATGGCTGCAACCTGACTGATGCCTTTACCCCAACCATAACGCTGTTCAATATGCGCTGTATCCAAAAAGCGTATATGCTTCTTCTTAACAAGATATTCGAACATTTCTAATGTAGGTTTAATAGCATCCTCATCATCTTTTTCGTCAGTATCATTTGAAGATGTTGTTTCTTCAAGCTTTGCTGATTGTTCTCTGTTTTTACTAAGCAATCCAGTAACAGTGTTGATCAATTCCAAATGTGCCGATTTTTCCTGTTCCTTTTTCTCACAGTCTTTTTTATACTCATATTCTTCATATGTCATTCCGTTATATAGAACCTCTTGTAATAGTTCGTCTGATTCAAGATATTCTTTCAATTCATTTGGTATAAAGAATCCTGTAGCTTCTGATATTTTTGCAGCATCATATTTCTCTTTACATACTAAGAATCCTAAATCATTGAATGTCTTGTTGATGATTCCAAGCTCTGTGATGTCCTTTATATCAGCAATATCACATGCTTCGATATATCTGATAACTTTACGTATTTCCTTTTTTGACATCGGTACTATGTTCTGACAATAAGGACATTCAAAAGAGAACTGCAATGTTGGTGGATCAACAACAAGCGGAACTGTTGGTGTCAAATCAGATAGTTCATTGATCTCAACAGTTGTTCCACATTTACAACACATGCAGTGTTTGATTTTTAAAGTAAGCGGTTTTGATTTGAATAATGTTTTTAAATTTAAAGATAAGAGACGACTCTCGGTAGGAAATCGCTCAATGTTCATTATCATCTTCCTCCTCTTCAAAATGAATATCTCGTAATTCCGATAATAAGCATACAGCATACTTTGCATCATTACTGTGTACTGTATCACCATAAATATATACTCGGTCAAATATAAGAATATAGTCTGATAAAGAAACAGTCATTCTTTCATAAAGATGTTTAAACATATCATTATTGATACGAGGAACATCATCATCAGTATACATATGAGGTCCAACAGAAGCTAGCAAACGAAAGCGTGCTCCATCCATTAGTTTTATATACATATTACCTCTTCTACTGCAAAATTCTTGAATAAACTTTATAATGTTCTCCAATTCATTAGCAGGCACATTGGAATACATTTCTTTTTCAAGCAACTCTTTTCCCGGTGCTGATAATTCTAATGATCCATATTTAGGATTCCTTGGATCAAGAAGATGTCGGTCCGTCTTAGGCGAACTGTACCGGAATAAGAATCCAGGAGACATATAATTCATTTTTCCAGGTTCTATATATCCCCACATATGATCGCATCTATAATAATCATTACCTGATTCATCAACAAACGTTGGACCAGTACATATACGGAATTCATTTGTGTTTAATTCAGTTATATAGAATTTTACATCCGACTTTGATGATGATTCGTCTGATAATCCGATTTTATCGGATCTGATCATTATTTCATTACCGCCAGAAAGAATATCACATAAATAATCATATTGTTTCAAATCTGGTATATACCATGTATTTGGTATCTGCATTATTAACCCAACCTTTCTTTTATAGCATCAATGGGTGTATCAGTATAAATACAATCCTTATTGTTTAATAATATACAATAACAACCGTTATTAGTTGATGGAACTATCGCTTCTATGCAAGATTTCTGTATAATAACTTCCCTTGGTACATCATTTGAAAATATAGGTTTTGTTGTTACCTGTATAAGATATCCTTTATACATACGCATCAACCAATCAATGGAAGCACTATCATCAAATGTGGTGATTGCGTGAATATAGATAGTACCACTATTTGTTGTTATGCATACCCCGTTTTTATCAAACGCTTCTTCTATCTTGACAACTGAGTCAAGATCTAAAATAAATTCCTTCTCTTCCGGCTGATCTTTCTTATCCTTCTTCAGATCTGATATCTTTCGATCTGTTAGTCTAACAAAATGCATATAACTCATTCCTCCCAATAATTATTTGCTGATATTATTCCCAACAATATAAAATTTATTCCCACGAAAACAGTAAATATTGTATAGGACAATTTGATTCGTTTACTATATTTTTTAAATTGTACACTATTCGGGTTGGTTGGTAACATCGATACATTGTATATTAGCGATAATGTAGAAAATGCCAACCCAAT
>Ga0310695_10002011_pt1 | contig 44712 bp, 36 predicted proteins | sample RumenRJG_04DNA_FD_203882 | JGI IMG/M metagenome (GOLD analysis project Ga0310695, IMG submission 203882) | Bovine rumen microbial communities from Lethbridge, Alberta, Canada - RJG_04 (v2) (version 2) | ecosystem: Host-associated > Mammals > Digestive system > Stomach > Rumen | place: Canada... | reverse complement strand
TACTTTTGTGATATTTTATTTGGCATGTTGTAAAGGTACAAAAACTTTACGACATAACAAAGCCCTGGCTTGAGAAAGTCGGGGCTTTGCGTAAAAAAAGAGGATGTGCCTATTTTGACACACCCTCCTTGGAGTATGAGGATATATTATCCGACAAACAAAGAGAAGCCCACCCCAGCCCTCCCAAAGGGAGGGAGCCTGAACGAGGCTCAGTATTCTCTCACCTCTAACCGTCTAACTTCTAACCGTCACTTTTCCCCCCCTCCCTTGGGGAGGGCCGGGGTGGGCTCCCACTCCCCTCTCCCTTGGAGGTTGCTCCGCAGGCTATTGCGGATTAAAAATCCTGATATTCAGCTCAGGCGGATAACATATCCGCCTGAACGTTAGGCTCCCTACGCCCCGAAGGGGGCATTGATATGCCAGCCCCGGGCAACGCCCGGGGGGAGAGGATGCAACAGGGATAACGCCCTGGAAGGGCAAAAGAATAACAGCCCACCACTGCAGAGTGGCAAAGGGAGTGAACGGAATAATAATTCTTTTGCCCTTTCTGGGCGAATGTTGGTTGTGGACTATTCCCAAGCCGAGTAAATTTCTCTACCGAGGCAAGGAGTTGTGGAGTTTTTTATCAGCCACCAGTTCAGGCGGATATGCTATCCGCCTGCTTGGAGTATGAGGATATATTATCCGACAAACAACACCCCAATACCTATAGCTGACTTCAAGCAAGGTTGCTCCGCAGGCTATTGCGGATTAAAAATCCTGATATTCAGCTCAGGCGGATAACATATCCGCCTGAACAAAAGGAGCCAAGTATCAGGGCTGACTTGTTTTGGCCTTTCTTTCTCCACTTTGTTTTGAAAGCGAGCAAGCTCGAGCGCAGGCCGTGTTTATCCCAACCGTCAATACTCCCCTCCCTTCTTTTGCTCTTTCTGGGCGAATGTTGGTTGCGGACTGTTCCCTTGCCGAGTATATTTCTCTACGGAGGCAAGGAGTTGTGGAGTTTTTTATCAGCCACCTACTCTTTATAAACAGGTATCTCCTAAACTCCTTATCTCCTTAGAATTAAATAATCTGTGCTATTCTTACTTCTTCGGTGTGAGTGCCAGGCGGATTCCTTGCCGGGCAATCTTTGTGAAGTCCCAGTCTTCGGGCAGGCCGAGGAAGCGTTCCCTGATGGTCATGGTGTTGGCCCAGCACGCTCCGCGGATGACGTGGTTGTCGTTGATGTCATCGTCGTTGCAGCGTAGGCTTGACTTCGGGTCGGTGACGGCATAAGACGGGTAGCTGCCTCCGAAGTCGTAGACCCACTCGTAGCAGTTGCCTGTCATGTCGTATATGCCCAGTTCGTTGGGTAGCAGTTGTTTCACGGGATGGATATCGTCTTTAGAGTTTGCTTTCACCCATCCCACATCAGTGGCTGTGTTGCTGCCAGAGAATGTATAGCCGTGTGAGAGCCTGCCTCCGCCCGCAGCATATTCCCATTGCGCTTCGGTTATAAGCGTGAAGTTGCGCCCGGTGAGCATCGAGAGCTGCGCGGCAAAGTTGACACACTGGCTCCAGGAAACCCTGTCGACCGGGTATTGCAGGTACTTGCTGCCGGTGTTCTTGCTGGGGTTGCTCTTGCTTCCCATAACGGCGTTCCATAGTTCCTGCGTCACCTCTGTTTCAGAGCATAGGAAGTCGGAGAGCGTTACCTTGTGGGCAGGGCTTGAAACCGAGCTGCTTTCGCTGCCGGGGCCCATAGTGAACGTGCCACCCGTCACGCCAACCATCTTGAACTTCACTCCGTACACGCTGAAGCTCTCGCTGAGCACAAGCGGTCGGAAGCGCAGGGTGAACAGGCGGTCTGTCGGTGAACTGCTGTTGATGAGGAACTGGTCGGCGGCAATCTCTCCGCCATATTTCACGGTGACAGTCAGCGAAGCCATCGTGTTGCACGGCACGGCTATGTAGATGTCGTCGTTGGTCTTTCCGTTTGTCATTGCTATGCCAGAGACTGTTATCTTGCCAAAACCATTGGGCTTTCCTATGTTTAGGCGGTTAATCAGTGAGGAACTCTCGAGCTCAATGGTCGCCTTGTTTGTTCCGCTGATGCCTCGCAACAGTTGTTCGCCCTTGGGTATGCGCACTATGGCAGCGGTGTTGACGAGGCGCTGCGCCTTTATCTTTCCGTCGCTGATAGTGGCGTTGCCCCATATGAGCACCCTATTCTTCAGGTCGGCCAGCGTTCCGCTCTGCGATGAATAGTCGTAGGAGAACGAACTTTGGTACGGGAAAGCCATGTAGAGGTCTTTCGTTCCGGTGGTGGGCAGGCTGCTTGCTGCGTTCTCGAAGATTGCTTTCTTGCCGTCGGCAGAGATGGAGTTCTTCTTTATTGTGAACTTCTCTATGCTTCCGCCGCCTTTCAGCCTCACGCCGATAGCATCGCCGTCCTGCCATTTCATCACCATTCCCTGTTTAGAGTCGTAGTCCATGACGGCGCGTGTGCCCTCCTCGGTGGCCAGGTCTTCGCAGTCAATCTCGAACGAGACATAGTGTGTGCCGGTGGTTTCGCTGTCTACAGTGCCGTTCTCCGAGTCGTTCTGGCAGCTGGCGAGCGTGCCTGCGGTGGCCACGGCCAGCAAGGCTGCAATCGCAGTAAGTATGTTGTGTCGTTTCATTATAGTGTCCTCCAGTGGTGTTATTTTTTTGAATTGTCGATGATAGTTTCCGAATAGTTGTCGGGCAGCTGCACTTCGGTGCCGCCGTTGCTGCTCACGTTGACGATGCACATCACCTTGTGGTTGCCGTCGACGGTGGTCAGGGTGAGAATAGCACTGCCCATGTTGTGAGCCGTGACCACGTTGAGCGAGTTGACGGTGGCCACCTGCTCGTCGCTCGACTGCCATTTAACTGCCTTGTTGGTTGCGTTCTCAGGCGTGATAGTGACCGTTATGGTCTGGCTTTCGCCCTCAACAAGGTTCAGCGTGGCCGGGCTGATCTTCACGCCAGTAACGTGAACAGTTTTGTCGGTTGGTGTTGATGGCTCAGAAGGGTCGGTGGGCTTTGATGGTTCGGTCGGAGTTGTCGGCTTGCTGCTGATGTCTTCGGCAGGGTCGTCGCCTCCGCAACTTTGCAGCACGGGCAGGCACAGACAAGCCAATGCCGCTGCGGCGAAAAATTTGCGAATGGTTGAATGTTTCATGGAGGTATAATTTAATTATGTAAATAGTGTTCTGGTATAATGCGGAGCTTACAGCTGCAATCCTGTTAGCAGCTCCTTGTAGGCAGCTATTGCGTCGGCTATCTCGCTCAGGCGTATGAACTCGTCGGCACTGTGCGAGCGCGAGGAGTCGCCGGGACCCAGCTTGAGCGAGGGGAACGACATCAGAGCCTGATCGCTCAGCGTGGGCGAGCCAAACGGTTTCATACCCATAGCCATGCAACGCTGAACGATGGGGTGGCTGGTGTCGATGTGCGAGGAGCCCAGACGGAACGAGCGTGCCTTGACCTCGCTGCTGAGGTGATGGCAGATAATGTCGAACACCTCATGGTTGGTGTATAGCTCGTTGGTGCGCACGTCCACAACCATTCGACATTCGTCGGGTACAACGTTGTGCTGAGTGCCTGAATTGATTACCGTGAGCTGCATCTTGGTCGGGCCGAGGAACTCGCTCACCCGCTCGAAGCGGTAGTCGCGCAGCCAGATGATGTCGTCCAGAGCCTTGTAGATGGCGTTCTCGCCCTCGTTGCGTGCGGCATGTCCCGACCGTCCGCGAGCCACCACGTCGAGCACCATCAGTCCCTTCTCCGCCACGGCAGGCTGTAGCGAGGTGGGTTCGCCCACTACAGCCACGTCGATTTTGGGCAGCAGGGGCAGCGCACGGGCTATGCCGTTGGCTCCCGAGACCTCTTCCTCTGCCGAAGCAAGATAAATAAGGTTGTAGCTGCGCTCTTCATTGCTCAGCAGGCGGAACACCTGCAAGAGTGAAACCAGTCCGCCGCCGCAGTCGTTGGCCCCCAGACCGTAGAGCGTGCCGTCCACAATGTCGGGCGAGAAGGGGTCGCGCGTCCAGCTGCTCACTGGGCGCACGGTGTCGATATGGGCATTGAGCAGCACAGTCTTCCTCTCAGGGTCGTAGCCGGGAGCCACGGCCCACACGTTGTTGGCTTCGCGGTGGCAGCTGAGGCCGTAGCTGCGCATGGCGTTCTCCATGATGTCGGCAGCCGCTGCCTCTTCGCGGCTCACCGACGGCGTGGCGATAAGCCTCTGTAGCAGCAGTACGGCATCGTCAGTATATTGTTTCATAGCTTTCGGTGGTAATGAGTTGAGTGCAAAGATACGGTATTAAATGAAAAATACCGAACGAAAAAGCACAAAAAAGCCCCCCTTAGTCCCCCCAGAAGGGGGGAGGGAGACTTATAAGGCTTACAGGTCTTATGAGCCTTATAGGTCTTATGAGCCTTATAGGTCTTATGAGCCTTATAGGATTTATGGATATTTCAGTCGCCGAGCAGTTTGTCGTGGTCGGTCATGGCACATACGCATGAGTCTGACCATACGTTCTCTGCCGTTTCCACCATGTCGATGATGGTGTAGATGGGCAGAATGATGCCCATGATGCTTATTGACATTCCGATGCCCGACATCAGTGAGAGCGTGAGGAAGTAGCATCCCATCGGCACTCCGGCGTTGCCCACAGCCGCCACCACTGCTATGAGCATCCAAAGGAGCACCGTGGGCAGGGTGATAGGCGTTCCGCCGTTTTGCATCACAAATAGCGAGGTCACGAGGATGAAGGCAGCGCAGCCGTTCATGTTGATTGTGGTGCAGATGGGCAGCACGAAGCGGGCTATTCGCGGCTCTACCCCGAGTCTGCGCTCTGCCGACTCCATCGTGACGGGCAGCGTGGCAGCACTGCTCTTGGTGAAAAGTGCCATCAGCACGGCAGGCATCATGCTGCTCAGCACGCGAATGGGGTTGAGTCCTCGCGCCGTCAGCAGTAGCGGCAGCACCACGAAGAACTGCACCACGTTTCCGCCGAGCACCACAAGCACGTAGCGGCCTATGCTGTCGGCCACCACGCCGGCTGTGAGCTGTGCCGACAGCTGTGCCGCAAACGCCACGATGCCTGCTGGGAGTATGCGTATCAGTCCCCTGATGAGCATGAACAGCAGCTCCTGAAGGCCCAGAAGCCCCTTCACCACTACCGCCTTGTTGTCGGACGGCGGCATCTTGGCCAACGCTATGCCTATGGCGAACGCCAGCAACAGCAGCGACAGCACATTGCCTTCGAGCAGCGGGCGCACTATATTGTTCGGCACCACACTCAGCACGTGGTCGTAGTACGTCTCGCTGGGTGTGCCAGCCATAGCCTTGCTGCCCTCGGCCACTGTTTCTACCGGCAGGTTGCCGGGAGCTATGGCCACGTAGAGCGCAGCTCCCACGGCGGTGGCGGCAAAGGTGGTAAGCAGGGTGTAGGTGAGTGTGCGCCCGAAGATTTTGCCTGAGCCTTTTGAGCCGAAATCGGCAAAGGTGGTGATTACCGCCAGCATTATCGTTGGCACGGCCAACAGCTGGAACAACCGTGTGTATGCTGAGGCCACGAACTCCATCAGCTGGTCTACCCAGCCGATTCCCAGCACTCCGAGCACTGCACCCGCTGCGAGTGCTAATAACCAGATAAGTATTTTCTTCATTCGTTATAGCTCAAAAGTAATATTAGCATAGATGTTGCGCCCCTTTTGCGGAATGTTGTTCCAGTCGGCATAGGTGGCATAGTGTCGGTCGAAGAGGTTTTCCACACCGAAGCGTAGCGACATGGCGGCAGCTTGCCGCGTTGTGGATTTGTTGCTGTGGCTGCCCAGTGCAAAGCGTGTGGATGCAGCCACGTCGCACACTATCCATCCGGCGGTTTCGGCCTCGCCATACTTTGTAGCTGCGTTCGCCTGTCGGCCATTGCCTCGCAGGGTTGCCACCACCTTCCATTGGCTTAGACTTGCGGTCACGTTCGTCTGGTAGGCGATGGGCGATATGAGCGGTAGCGGGTCGCCGTCGGCATCGCGCCCCAGGGCATAGGCGAGCCTGCCGTCCCACTTCAGCCACCGTGCAGGCTCCCATTCAGCCGTCAGCTGCGTGTTGGCAACAGTGGCACGGCTGATGTTTCGGTACACCTTCACACCCTCTGCGCCTATCGTCATTGGGCTGAGCCGCTGTTCGGGCAGTCCGATGATGTAGTTTGCGAAGAGGAACACGTTGCCCTCGATGCCCAGAGTGATGCCCTCTGTCGGTATCCAGCGCAGCGAACTGCTCAGCTCCACTGCCGACTCGTTCTTCAGCGAGGGGTTGCCCATGTAGTCGTAGCGGTCGAAGGTGTTGTTCAGATAGTATCCGTAAGCCTCCGTCACGGTTGGTGCGCGACTGCCCCAGCCTGCCGCTATGCCCAGCTCGCAGCTTTCAGCGCGGTAGGTGTATCGTGCCGATGCTCTTGCCGTGAGCTGGTGATAGCCGTCGGTCATGGTCGGGAAAAACACTTTGAGTGCGTTATAGCCCTCGTCGCTGTTGAGCCGTTGCTGCTGCCATGCTACCTTTGCCGACAGCCGCAGCCTGTGGCGGGCCGACAGCCTTATGTTGTCGGTCAGCGAGAGCCCCGTGTTCAGTGTGCCGACATCGGGCCATGTCACCATATACATCGGGGCGGCTCCGCCGGGATACATCGTCATGTCTGCAAACAGCCTGTTGTAGTACAGGTCGAAGTTGGCCTGCCACTGGTGGCTGCGCAGCGAGCCGGTCAGGAGGCTGTAGAGTCCTGCCGTCTGGCTCTTTCCCGGCATATCCATGTGTATTTCCACGTCGGGGCGGTGGGTGTCGTCCATCGTGTGAGTGATGCGGTTGTAGTATGCTTTCGTCTCCCACGCGTCCAGCACGCTGTGTCCGTCGAAGAGATGCCTGTGCGACAGTGAGGTGATTATAGCTTCGGCCTTCGCCACGTCCATGTTGAGAGCCGGGTAGCCCACGTCTGTGGCGCGGTCGAAGATGACGGTTGCCTCCAAGACATCGGCCTTGGCGAGGCGTGCTCCGAGGTTGGCAAAGGCGTTCACCTTGCTGAATTGCGAGTAGGGCAGCCTGCCGCCGCCACCGACGGTGTAGTCGTTGGCATGGCGGTAGAACGCTCCGAGGTTGGCATAGAAGCTGTGTGTCGACACAGCCGCATCGGCACCGTAGACCTGAACGTGTCCGTTCCACTCGTGTCCGGCTGAAAGATTTATGCGCAGAGGTGCTCCGGCGAAGCCAGCCTTGCGCAGCCGCAGGTCAAGGCTTCCTCCGATGTTGCCGGTGGCCTGCGGATTGCCGTCGAGTCCGCTGCTGAGGCTGATGCTTTGCAGGTTTCCGCTCTCCACATACGACGTCACCGGATCCATCTTGTCGGTGCAGGCATAAAATATCTTCATGCCGTCGATGGTTGTCGACAGCCGTTCGGTCTGCATGTTGTTCACCACCGGCTCCCACGCATAGGAGCCGCGGCGCACCAGGTTGACCCCCTTGAGCTGCGCGAGGTGCTCGTCGATGCTCGCCGCAGAGCCTTTGACCGCGCGCTTCTGGCCGCGGCCAGCTTCTGCCACTACCACCACCTCGTCAATGTTCTGCGTCTTGTCGGGCAGCGAGTCGCCCCTGAGCGTAGCCGTAAGCAATAGTATTTCAAGCATAAGCGTAGCCCTTTCCTGATAGTTGTCGTCAGATAGTCACATCCCAGTAGAGCGAGCTGAAGCCGTCGCTGAGGTTGTCGCCTCCAGCCACTACGTTGCCCTGACTGTCGCGCACGGTGAGGTGTATGCGCCACAGCCCCGTCATGGTCAGGTTGACCGTGCCTGCATACGAGCCGTCGGCTTGACGCTGCAGCGGAGCATTGTCGGGCGAGCCGTGATGGCCCATGTCGGGCATACGCGGGTCTATATCTATGGTGAACTGTTCGGTGGCGAGGGCGTAGGGAGTGGTTATGGGGTTGCTTTTCTTCGACACGTAGGCCCTGATGGGGTTGCTGCCGGTTTTCCACTCGGTAGGTTTCACGAGCGACAGTATGTAGGACTCGTCGCCAACCTTGAACGACTGTAACCATTTCTGACCGTCGGGCAGTGGCTCCACATTGATTTCGGTGGCATCGGCGCTGCCGTCAGTTCCCAGAACGCTTGCGTCGTAGGCCAAAGTCCAGCTTCCGGCATCGCCGCTGTTCATCAGGAACGACACCCAGCCGCGCTTCAGGGCCGGGAGTCCGTCGCTGAAGCCCTCCACCGATGCGCCTACGGGAGTGCTGTGCTTCATGTTCATCTTGGTCATAGTCATCAATGGGGTGATGGCCGTTATGTTGAAGTCTTTCACATAGTTGCCCGACGATTTCTTTGTGGCTACGAAATACACCTCGTTGTAGCCTGTGTGGAACTTGCCAGTGGCGGTATAGGCAAACACATTGTACTTTCCGCCGACCGTCAGCGACAGTTCAGGCACTATGTGCAGCGTTTGCAGGAACTTGTAGACCTGCAGTGCCTCCTCAGCCGTGCAGCAGTCGACGTCGCCGTTGATGGTAATACCCGGAATTTCGATTTCGGCAGTGCCCAGATCGTCGTTTGAATTGCAGGATGCCAATGCCAAAGTGCTCAGCAGTCCGATAATAAGATACTTGATTTTCATTCTTTTTACCTTTTTACCTGTTATCAAATAGTTTTCCTTACTTAGTTTTCTCGGTGCAAAGTTCCGATGTTTTGGCCGCAATCCAAATACCATATTCGTAGTATTTCGCATACCAAACACAGACTTCCTGTCTACCATGCGAAATACCATAAAGCGGCGATTGCGCACGACGCGATTTTGAAGTTACTTTGCAGTCGTGCTTAGGGCTTTGTCTCAAGCCTGTGAAGCAGGGCTGGCAAGAGGTTTCCCGTCAGGCTGTTGATGCGGGGCGAGCTTGGCTACAGCAGCTTCCGTGTTTCCGAAAGTTAAATTAAAAACAGGTAAAAAGGTATGAAAAGTTTTCAGAGAATTTTGTTGACGGTAGCGGGCGCAGGCTCGCTGTTCCACGTTCTGGGCGCTCCCATCGACGGACAGGTGGCCGATGCCGTGACAGGCGAGGCCATCATAGGCGCTTCCATAGTATATAATAATAAGGTTGAGGCCGTTACCGACATCGACGGACGTTTCCATCTTGACATAGTCTCCTTCCCTTCAGACATCAGCGTGAGCTATGTGGGCTACGAAAGCAAGAGTATGAAAGTGAGCCAGGGCGACTCGCTGGTAGTGATACGCCTGCGCGAGGATGCCCGACGGCTGTCGGAGGTGGTTGTCGTTGGCTACGGCACCCAGAAGCGCACCCAACTCACGGGCAGCGTGGCCACCGTCAAGAGCGATGTGTTCGAGAAGTCGCTTGCTCCAACGCTCGATGCGGCACTCGTGGGGCAGGTGGCAGGTCTGAGTGTGGTGGCAGCCAGTGGACAGCCCGGTGCCAGCAGCCAGATACGCATACGCGGAGGAAACTCGGTGAACGCCTCCAACGAGCCTCTCTACGTCATCGACGGCTTCATCTACTTCAAGGATGCAGCCAACGGCAGCACCGGACTGGGCGGCATAGAGAGCAGTCTGAACCCGCTGGCGACAGTCAATCCCAACGACATAGAGCGCGTGGAGGTGCTCAAGGACGTGTCGGCCACGGCCATCTACGGTTCTCGCGGTGCCAACGGTGTTATCCTCATAACCACCAAGCGCGGCCAGACGGGTGGACGGCGGCCACGCATCAGCTACACCTTCAACGTGGGAGCAAGCCACGTCAGCCGCCATCTCAGCCTGCTCAACGCCTCGCAGTGGGCACAGTTCCAGAAGCAATACTATGGCAACAAGGGCGGCTATACCGACCAGGAAGCAGCCTCTCTGGGCAAGGGCACCGACTGGCAGTCGGAAGTTCTGCGCACAGCCGTGCAGCACAGCCACGAGCTGAGCATCACCGGAGCTACCGAGAAGACCCGCTATGCGTTCTCGGCGAACTACAACAACCAGAACGGAATAGTGCTGAACTCGGGTTTCAAGCGATATAACTTCCATACCAACGTGGAGTGGAAGCTCCGTGAGAACCTGCGCTTTGGCGTGAACACCACCTACGGACGCTCGCGTCAGCAGGGACTCACCACCACCGAGGAGCAGGTCTACAACTCCTCGCCATTCTCGGCAGGCATCACCAACAGTTTTGTCTATGCCTTGCTGATGCCGCCCGTGGTGCCGGTATATCAAGCCGACGGCTCCTACAACTTCAGCAATCCCTACGAGTATGCCTATTTCGCCATCGGCGACCATGCCGCCAATCCCGTCTACGACCTGAAAGAGAGCGTTGCCGAGAACACCAACAACTATCTGCTGAGCAACGTATGGGCCAGCTATCATATCGGCGACTTCACGCTGAAAGCCACCGTGGGACTGAACAGCGAGAAGCTGACGCAGAACTTCTTTGCCGGAGCCTACACCTCGCTGGGCCTTGCCACCGAAGGCATCGGCGGAACAGGCAACCGCCAGACCGACGTATGGCAGCAGGAGTACACAGCCACCTACTTCAAGGACATCAATGACTATCACCACGTAGACGCACTGGCTGGTTTCACACGCCAGACATCTACCTCGACATACAGCACTATACGTACAAACCACTTCACCAACGAAACGCTGAAGCAGTACAACCTCGGCGACGGCTCAGGCATATACACCCCGCAGACAGGTATCACCGAGTCGGCGCTCAACTCAATCATAGCCCGAGTGAACTATACTCTGCTCGACCGCTACAATGCCACTGCCACTTTCCGTGCCGACAACTCTTCGCGCTTCTCCAAAGACCACCGATGGGGCTACTTCCCCTCGCTGGGACTGTCGTGGAACGCCGACAAGGAGCGCTTCCTCGCCGCCTCGCGAGCCATTGACTACCTGAAAGTACGCCTCTCGGCAGGTCTTGTGGGCAACCAGGAGATACCCGACTATGCCTTCACCACCAGCTATGCCACTGCGTCCTACGGCGGTTCGAGCAGCTATGCCAAGCAAAACACCGCCAACGACAACCTGAAGTGGGAGACTACGGCAAGCTACAACCTGGGCGTAGACCTGGGGCTGGCACGCGGCAGGGTGAACATTGTGGCCGATGCCTACTACAAGAAAACCAGTGACTTGCTGCTTGTGGTGCCCGTGGGCTTCGCCAGCGGTGTGACCACGCAGTTGCAGAACGTGGGCAACGTGGTGAACAAAGGTTTCGAGCTGAGTGTCGACGTCAGCCTGCTGTCGCCCGACGCAGCCGGACGCAAGCCGTCGTGGACAGCAACTGCCAACATAGCCTACAACCACAACGAGATTACCGACATGGGAGCCACCAACGACATCATCCAAGGCTCCGACAAGCAGCAGATACTGCGCCGGGGCGAAGCCCTCGGGTCGTTCTATGGGCTGCAGTTTCTGGGCATAGTGCAGCAGGGTGAAGACGTTTCAGTGCTTCCTACGGTCAACGGCCAGACTCCAAAGCCCGGCGACCTGAAATTCCTGGATGCCAACGGCGACGGCAAGATCGACGGCAACGACCGCCTGATACTCGGCAGCGCGCAGCCAAAGCTCGTCTATGGATTCTCCACACAGTTCAGCTACCGTGGCTTCGACCTCTCGGCTTCGTTTGCCGGAAGCTATGGCAACAAACTCTACAACGCTCTCGCTCGACGGCTCGAGCAGACCGGCGACTCATACAACCTGCTTTCAACGGTCCAAGACTCGTGGACACCCGAGCGCGGAGGCAATACCCTCGGTCTGGCAAGCAATCCACGGCCCTTCAGCTACATCGACTCGCGCTATGTGCAGTCGGCTTCCTACCTGAAGCTGCGCAACCTGACCATTGGCTACCGCTTCACTTTCGGAAAGCAGAAGCCTACCGTCGTCGAGAGCCTGCGACTGTATCTGACAGCCACAAACCTCTTCACCATAACGCCATACAAGGGCTACGACCCCGAAGTGAGCGGCGGCACCGATGCCGGAGCCTATCCCTCGTCGCGAACCATCAGCTTCGGAGCCACCATAGAGCTGTAGGAGAGGGCAATATACCATGTTTGTGGGAGTGAGGCTAACGCATGAACGGTATGCAGAATGGCCCATGAAGGGTATTTCCCACCATGCGTTTTCGCCGTAACTTTGCACTCAGAAAAAGATGCCGGGGGCATCACAGCTCCAAGTGGTGGGGCTTTCGCGCCCGGCACAAGAAACTATTTGATTATTAACTTTTAAGGTAAAAGGAGATTAAAGCATGAAAAAGAAGACATTACTTTTGGCTGCCTTCGCAGCAGTGGCATTGCAGTCGGGACTGACCTCTTGCTCGAGCAAGGACGAAGTGGTAGACAGCGGCAGCGGAAAACAGATTGACAACAGCAATGTAGTGGCCGACGATGCCAGCGCACTCTCGCTCGTCAACGGAGTCTACAGCCACTGGCAGCCCCTCTCGTCGTCGTTCTCGTTCATCATAGAACTCAACTCGAACAAGCTCATTTCCTTCGAGGGCGAAGAAAGCGAAGCCGGACCGGTGAACAGCCGCTTCGAGCAGCAGCCCGACACGTGGTATCAGGTGAAGATTTTCAACCATCTGCTCCTGGGAATAGCCCAGGACAACGAGGCCATCACCACCATATCCAACTCGCAGAAGGCAGGCAAGGTGACTCAGGCCGGCTACAACGCAGCTGTGGGCAAGGCCAAGTTCCTTCGTGCGCTGGCCTATCTGAAGCTGGTGCAGCTGTGGGGCGAGGTGCCGGTGTTCACCGAGGAGGGCGGCTCCACCACCGAGAGAAGACCCATCGACGACGTGTTCGCACAGATAGTGAAAGACCTTACGTCAGCCGAGAGCCTGCTGCTCGACTACAGTGGCGACCCTCGTGTGCCCTCGAAGCAGGCTGCGCAGGCTCTGCTGGCACGTGCCTACCTCGTGTGGGGCGACAATCCGCTCTCGTCGGCTGAGGTGCAGGCCATTGCCAGCAGCCAGACCGACCCCGCCTTCACCAAGAACGATGCGCGATTAGAGAAGGCCGTGGAGTATGCCGACAAGGTGATAGCCAGCGGAAAGCTCGCTCTCGACCCCGACTACTCAAAGCTCTTTGGCCGCGAGTATGAGTCGAACAAGCGCGGAACCAACGAGCACCTCTTCACCATAGCCCACGACGGCGACAAGAACGACGCGCAGGGCAACCACCAGACCCACTGCTCGTGGACATTCCCCTTCCAGAACGGAGAGAACGGCAAGGGATACAGCGAGAACCACACCGAAGTGGCCGACGACAACCTCTTCGACGACTGGAAGGCAGAGCTGCCCGGCGACAAGCGACTGGCCGAAACCTACCTCACTCAGCTCAAGAACCCAGAGGACGGACTCACCTATCACTACTACTCGCCGGTGTATACGCCCATCAACGGCAAGGGAGTAGACCGCAGCTACGACGATGCCGAGAACCTGGAGATTACCGCCAACAGCGTCGACCGCATCGAGATACGCTATGCCGAGGTGCTGCTCATCAAGGCTGAGGCCCTCGTGCAGCTCGGTCGCAACAGCGAAGCCGCCGCACCGTTCAATCAGCTGCGCACCCGTGCAGGCGTGCCGACAGTGGCCGCGCCCACATTCGACCAGATTAAGCGCGAATGGGACTACGAGTTCACCTACGAACAGTTCTCGCTGCTCAACTCGCTGCGATGGAAAAATCTGATTTCGTCGGTGAAGAAGGTGTCGGGATACAAGCACTTTGCCAACAACTGGAAGTCGCTCGCGACCTACACCAGTGCACAGGAGGCTTTCTTCCAGAAGGTTCACAACCACCTGGTGGCCAAGTACAACAACGTGAGCGGCAAGCACTACCGCCAGCCCATCCCCAAAGGACTCTCGGGCGAGGAGCTCGGCATCCTGCCGCAGAACCCCGGCTATTAAGCCCCCTCAATCCCAAAGGGAGGGGCTGAAAGGCTCTCCCATAAGGCTTATAAGTCCTATAAGTCCTATAAGTCCTATAAGCCCCATAAGACTTATAAGCCCTATCCCCCCTCCTCCCCCCTTGGGGGGATTGAGGGGGGCTTCTTGGTTTGGGAGGGGTTGGGGGTGGGCTTGTAATATGGGCCATATTACTTTGTGTCTGCTTGCCTGTAGTCTGCCGTTTGTCCTAAAAACGAAAATAAATTTGGAGTTTCCCTTTGATTACACTACCTTTGCAGTACTACATCTTACAATTCTGAAAGGCTATGCAGAATAATTGTCATCTGTCGGTTCTTATCCATGAGCAAGCCAAGCGCTACGGTTCGAAGCCTGTGCTGACGTTCCGCAATTTCGGAAGTCTTCAGTGGCGTTCGCTTGGATGGAACCAATTCTCGCTGCGAGTTAAGCAAGTGTCAAACGCTTTGCTCAATCTCGGCATGAAACCACAGCAGCGCATCGGCGTGTTTTCCCAAAACTGCGTTCAGTATCTCTACACCGACTTCGGCGCTTACGGCATCAGGCTGTGCAGCGTGCCGTTCTATGCCACCAGCTCCGAGCAGCAAGTGCAGCACATGGTGCGCGATGCCGAGGTGCGCCTGCTGTTCGTAGGCGAGCAGGAACAGTACGACAAGGCGCACAGGATATTCCCTCTGTGCCCCACGTTGGAGCGTATCATCGTGTTCGACTCAAGCGTGCGCATCAGCCGCCACGACCCCAATGCACTCTATTTCGAGGACTTCATAAAGCTGGGAGAGGACTTTCCTCGCCAGTCGCAGGTTGAAGAGCTGTGGTCGCAGGCCAGCTACGACGACCTTGCCAACATCCTCTACACGAGCGGAACCACCGGCGACTCGAAGGGCGTGATGCTCACCTACGGGCAGTTTCATGCTGCGTTCGAGGCCAACGGCAAGTGTGTGCCTGTGACAAAGGACGACAGAGTAATCAACTTCCTGCCCTTCACACACATCTTCGAGCGCGGCTGGGCTTACCTGAGCCTGACGATGGGAGCTGAGCTGATAGTGAACACCTATCCTAAAGAGATACTTGAGTCGATGGTGCAGACCCATCCCACGTGTATGTCGTCGGTGCCGCGCTTCTGGGAAAAGCTCTATGCAGGAGTGAAAGCCAAGATAGACAACGCCAGCCCCATGCGCCGCAAGCTCTTCCAAAGAGCCTTGGCAGTGGGCCGCAAGCGCAATATAGAATACCTGTCGCGGGCCAAGCGCGTGCCCCTGAATGTGGAGATGGAGTATCAGCTGATGAACAAGACCGTGCTCAGCCTTGTGCGCAAGCAGCTCGGACTGACCAATCCCAACATCTTCCCCACGGCAGGAGCCTACGTTTCGCCCGAAGTGGAGGAGTTCGTACACTCCATCGGCCTGAAGATGGTGGTGGGCTACGGCCTTACCGAGAGCCTTGCCACCGTGTCGTGCGACCATCTCGACGAGGGCTACACCATCGGTTCGGTGGGCCGGCCTATCGAAGGAATCGAGATAAAGATAGGTGAGAACGACGAGATACTGCTCAAGGGCCCCACCATTACGCAGGGCTACTACAAGCGCGACACCACCAATGCCGCCGCATTCGATGCTGACGGCTTCTTCCACACAGGCGATGCAGGCTACATGAAGGACGGCGAGCTGTTCCTCAAGGAGCGCATCAAGGACCTGTTCAAGACCTCCAACGGCAAGTACATTGCCCCGCAGATGATTGAGGGCTTGCTGCTTGTCGACAAGTTTGTAGAGCAGGTGTGTGTGGTTGCCGACCAGCGGAAGTTTGTCTCGGCGCTTATCGTCCCCGATTTCGAAATACTTGAGGAGTGGGCCGCCGACAACGGAGTCAGCTATGCCAACCGCGAAGAGCTGTGTCAGGACCGCCGCGTGAACAAGCTTATGGCCGAACGCATCGAGACTCTCACCCAAGGACTGGCCAGCTACGAGAAGATTAAGAAGTTCACCCTTATGGCCCACCACTTCTCTATGGAGTCGGGCGAGCTGACAAACACGCTTAAGCTCAAGCGCTCTGTCATCTACAAGAACTTCAAGGACACTATTGACAAGATGTACGAAGTGTAGTATGATAACTGCCGAACAACTCAAAGACATTCAGCAACGGTGCCAGGACCTGCACCGTTACCTTGATATTGATGCAAAGAAAATAGAATTCGAGGAGGAGCAACTGCGCACTCAGGCTCCCGATTTCTGGGATGACGCGAAGCGTGCGCAGGAGCAAATGAAGAAGGTCAAGGGCATTGAGAAGTGGCTGAAAGGCTACGAGCAGGCCAGGCTTTGCACCGACGAGCTTGCCCTCGCCTTTGATTTCTACAAGGACGAGATGGTCACAGAGGAGGAGGTAGACACCGACTACCGCAATGCCGTGAAAGCTATCGAGGACCTGGAGCTGATGAATATGCTGCGCCAGAAGGAGGATCCGATGGACTGTGTGCTGAAAATCAACTCGGGAGCCGGTGGCACCGAGAGCCAGGACTGGGCCCAGATGCTCATGCGTATGTATATGCGGTGGGCAGAGGCGCATGGCTATCGCGTCACCATTTCCAACCTTCAGGACGGCGACGAGGCCGGAATAAAGAGCGTTACCATGCAGATTGAGGGTGGCGAGTATGCCTACGGCTACCTGAAGAGCGAGAACGGCGTTCACCGTCTGGTGCGCGTCTCGCCGTTCAACGCACAGGGCAAGCGCATGACCTCGTTCGCATCGGTGTTTGTCTCGCCGCTCGTCGACGACACCATCGAGGTGTATGTCGACCCGTCGAAGGTGTCGTGGGACCTCTTCCGAAGCGGAGGTGCCGGCGGACAGAACGTCAACAAGGTGGAGACGGGAGTGCGCCTGCGCTATCAGTACGTTGATCCCGACACGGGCGAAGAGGAAGAGATACTTATCGAAAACACCGAAACGCGAAAGCAACTCGAGAATCGAAACAACGCCATGCGCCTGCTCAAGTCGCAGCTCTACGACCGCGCCATGAAGAAACGCCTTGAGGCGCAGGCCAAGATCGAAGCTTCGAAGAAGAAGATAGAGTGGGGCAGCCAGATACGCAGCTACGTTTTCGACGACCGCAGGGTGAAAGACCACCGCACCAACTACCAGACCTCTGACGTGGACGGCGTGATGGACGGCAAGATAGACGGCTTCATAAAGGCTTATCTCATGGAGTTCCCCGTCGCTGACGAGGGTTGAGGCCGACCTGCCGGGGCCGTAGCGCATCACGACAGGCACGGCAGCAGTATATAGAAAAACGATTTTAAGAACCTAAAAATACTATTAAAGCTATGAGTAAGAAAAACAATGCCCGCCGCGCTGCATTTCAGAAGCGGCAGGAAGAAGATGGAAAGAAAGTTGTCAACTGGATTTTCGGAGTGCTGGTAGTGCTCGCGCTGGCCTTCGCAGTTTATTCCATGTTCATCGTCAGCTAAGCTATGAGCGGCATGGAGATAGAACGCAAGTTTCTTGTCCACAAGCAGATGGACTGGAAGAAGCTTGCTACCGAGAGCAGCCATATACGTCAAGGGTATATGGCCGCTTTCAATACAGTAAGGGTGAGGCTGCGCGACGACCGCGGATACCTTACTATAAAAGGCCACTCGCACGATGGCGGCTTGAGCAGATACGAGTTCGAGAAGGAGATTACGCACGAGGAAGCACTGCAACTGCTGAAGCTTTGTCAGGAGGGAATAGTCGACAAGCACCGCTATCTGGTGCCTTACGCAGGTCATGTGTTTGAGGTTGACGAGTTCCACGGCGACAATGAAGGGCTGGTGATGGCCGAAGTGGAGCTCAGCGACACGAAGGAAACGTTTGAAAAGCCCGAGTTCATTGCAGATGAAGTCACCGGCGATCCCCGGTTCTACAACACCTATCTGCGCATGAAGCCGTTCAAGCTCTGGAAAGAAGCCTTACGACCGGAATACCGATAACTACTCCCACTGCTGCACCGAGCATATCGGCAAGAAAATCCCTGAAATCGCCGCTTCGCACACCGTTGGTGAGATAGGCTTGGGCCAGCTCTATGAGGCCGCCCATAGCCGAAGGGATAATCCAGCAGTAGGAAAAGAGAAACCTCATGCTGCTCAAACGCAGTTCCAAGGCAGGCAACCCTGCCTTTTTTTCGTGCCTTATGTGTTCGACAAGCAGCACCAGAGTCATGGTGAGGAACATCACAATGTGGGTCCATTTGTCAATCATGCTCACATTGTCGAGCGGTGTTTCGGGCACAGGAATGAGGCAAATAATCCATACTACCACGTTGAGCAGTATGGAAAAAGCGTATGCAGCTGTGAAATCTTTAAGGTTTTTCATTTCAAAAAACAAAGAAATCAGGTGTTTTTGCTTACTGATTGTGCAAAAATAGATATTTATTCTTACTTTTGCAAAGACTAAATGCAATTTGTTTATGTCGCAAACAGAGAGAGCCAGCTTTGGAAGCAAGCTGGGAATGATACTTGCCACCGCTGGCGGAGCAGTCGGACTGGGTAACGTCTGGCGCTTTTCCTACATGACCGGAGACAACGGTGGAGCCGCATTTATCTGCATATACATCGTCAGTGTGCTGCTTTTGGGACTGCCGTGCATGATTTGTGAGTTCATCATTGGCCGCCATGCCGCCTCGAACACGGCCCGAGCCTACACCAAGCTGTCCAACGGAACGGCATGGAAATGGGTGGGCTACCTCGGCGTGCTTACCGGATTTCTCATCACCGGCTACTATGGTGTGGTGTCGGGATGGTGTCTTGAGTATCTCTACGCATCTGCAACAGGAGCCATGAAGGGCGGACCCGAATACTTTGCAGACTACTTCAAGGAGTTCTCAGCCAACCCGTGGCGACCAGTCCTGTGGCTTGCATTGATACTGGGAGTGGCTCACTATGTGATAATCCACGGCGTGCGCAACGGCATCGAGCGTGCTTCAAAGATTCTGATGCCCCTGCTGTTCGTGCTGTTGCTGATTATCGTGGTGGCAGCGTGTATGCTTCCGGGAGCCACCGACGGCCTGCTGTTCCTGTTCCGGCCCGATTTCTCCAAGCTCACGAGCGATGTTTTCCTTGCCGCTCTCGGCCAGTCGTTCTACTCGCTGAGCATTGCCATGGGTTGCATCTGCACCTACGCGAGCTACTTCAGCCGCCAGACCAATCTGGCATCGTCGGCTATCCAGATTAGCGTGATAGACTTTCTGGTGGCCATACTTGCCGGAATGATGATTTTCCCGGCTGCCGCCTCGGTTGGTGTGCGCCCTGACAGCGGCCCGTCGCTGATATTCATCACCCTGCCCAACGTGTTCGAGCAGGCTTTCAGCAGTGTTCCCGTGGTGGGATACATGGTTGCCGTGATGTTCTTCATGCTGCTTGGGCTTGCTGCTCTCACGTCGCTCATCTCGCTCCACGAGGTCAGCACCGCCTTCTTTCAGGAAGAAATGCACATCACTCGCAACCGTGCGGCATGGATAGTGACGCTCAGCTGCGGTGTGATAGGCGCGTTCTGCTCGCTCTCGTTGGGCAAGCTCGACGTGCTCTCGATAGGCGACAAGTCGCTGTTCGACCTCTTCGACTTCGTCACCGGCCAGATATTCCTGCCCATCGGAGGCTTCCTCACCTGCCTGTTCCTGGGCTGGTATGTGCCAAAGAAGCTCGTCAAGGACGAATACACCAACTGGGGCACCCAGCGCGGAAGCCTCTTCGGAGTGTTCTATTTCCTCATTCGGTTTGTCTGCCCGACAGCTATCTTGGCGGTGTTCCTGCATCAGCTGGGCATCATATAATAATAAGGTGAAATGAAAACAAGCAACAGAGCCAACTTCTCGAAGTTGGGAGTGATACTTGCCACAGCCGGCAGTGCCGTAGGACTGGGCAACGTGTGGCGCTTTCCGTATATGACGGGTCACAACGGCGGTGCCGCCTTCATACTGCTCTACATCGGCTGCGTGCTCATATTGGGCATACCGGGCATGGTTGCGGAGTTTGTTGTTGGCCGTCACGGTGCCAGCAATGCCTTCAGGTCATACGCGTCGCTGAGCCGCAGCAAGGGCTGGGGCGCGGTGGGAGTGCTCGGAGTGATTACGGCAATGATTATCCTGGGGTTCTATGCGGTCGTTGCAGGCTGGTGTCTGCAATACCTCTTTGCCTCGTTTTCGGGCAGTGTGCTTGGCGACCCGGACTATGTGGCCGACTATTTCAAGACCTTCTCCACCCATCCCGTCAAGCCGGCACTGTGGGCACTGGCCTTTATCGCCGTCACACACGTGGTTGTCACTCGCGGCGTGAAGGGCGGAGTGGAGCGTGCCTCCAACCTTCTCATGCCCACGTTGCTGGTGTTGCTCGTGGGCATTGTCGTGGCATCGTGCCTGCTTCCGGGTGCGGGCAAGGGCATAGAGTTCCTCTTCAAGCCCGACTTCTCAGCCATAACGTCGTCCACTATACTCGAAGCGCTCGGCCAGGCGTTCTTCTCGCTCAGCCTCGGCACGGCCTGCCTGTGTACATACGCCTCGTATTTCGACCGGAAAACAGACCTTATGAAGTCGGCCACACAGGTGGCACTGATTGACTGCGTCATAGCTATCCTCGCCGGACTGATGATATTCCCGGCAGCCGCCGCAGTGGGAGTGAACCCCGACAGCGGCTCTTCGCTCGTGTTCATCACCCTTCCCAACGTGTTCCAACAGGCTTTCTCGGGCATCCCCATGCTCGGTAATGTGGTGGCATTGATGTTCTATGCCCTGCTCTCGATGGCCGCGCTGACCTCTACCATCTCGTTGCACGAGATAGCAACGGTGTTCTTCCATGAGGAGCTACACCTCTCGCGCCGCGCGGCAGCCACCATCGTGTCGGCCATCTGCGGTGTGTTCGCCGTGGTGTGTGCCCTCTCGGTGGGAGCCGTTCCGGGTCTGCGGCTGTTCGGATTGTCGGCTATGGACTTTGGCGATACCCTCACCTCGCAGTATTTGCTGCCCATAGGGTCGTTCTTCACCTGCCTGTTTGTAGGCTGGGTGGTGCCAAAGGGCGTGGTGTTCGACGAACTGACCAACGGCGGAACCGTCTCTTTGCGCATCTATCGGCTGTGGCTCTTCGCAGTGAGAGTGGTCTGCCCGATAGCCATTCTGCTCATCTTCGGCCATCAGCTGCAACTGTTCTGACCGCTTGCCGCACGTCTGCCGAAGGCGCAGCGGGGTGAATATTAAAGCTATTAGTAATGAAGTGGTCTTCGCGTTATTCCCTGATTCATTCCGACAGGCTCATCCTCGTCTTCGTCCTTGTCCTTGGCCTGGCGGTTGCAGCAGTGGCGTGGCTTGTGGGCAGGCAACCGGTGGAAACCGCTTTCACCGAAACCGACTCGCTGCTGTTTGCAAGAAAATCTGTCTGGGGGGGTAGATATAAGGCACGAAAGCAGCTCACCTACCGTCAGGACTACGTTGCAGCCAAGCCTTTCGCCTTCGACCCCAACACTGCCGACAGCACCGAGCTGCTGCGTCTGGGCCTGAAGCCGTGGCAGGTGCGCAACATCTACAAGTACCGCGCTAAGGGAGGAGTGTTTCGCAAGGCCGACGACTTTGCTCGGATATACGGACTGAGCAAGAAGGAATACCGCGCGCTGCGACCGTATATCACCATTTCCGACGACTACCGGCCTGCCGCCGAGCTGGTGGGCGAGCGCAAGCCGTTGCAGGTTTCGGAGCGCGACACCCTGAAGTTTCCCGTAAAGATTGCTGCCGGCGAGCAGGTTGCGCTCAACCGTGCCGACACTGCCATGCTGCGCCGGGTGCCCGGCATAGGCTCGGCGTGGGCCAAGCGCATAGCAGCCTATGGCAAGCGGTTGGGCGGATATGTGGCTGTGGGGCAGCTGCTCGAGCTCGACGACTTTCCGAAAGAGGCTCTGGCTTACTTCCGTGTAGACTCTCCTACGCCCGAGAAGCTTAACCTGAACAAGCTGTCCGTGGCGCAGATGCGCCGACATCCGTACCTTAACTTCTTTCAGGCAAGGGCCATCGACGACTACCGACGGCTGCGCGGGCCGCTTCACAGCCTCGACGACCTGCGCCTGCACCGCGATTTCAAGCCCGAAGACATAGAAAGACTCAGGCCGTATGTCTGCTTCTGATGGCTCTTCTATAGGCTAATTAGATGCCTAAGTTATCCGCCTGAAAGTCGAAAAAGGCTGGGAATGTTTCTCCAGCAGCCCCGTAACATTGCTACAGCTATCCTGGAGTAATGCTCCAGAATAGCTGTAAGGTTGCTCCAAGGCTCTTGGAATAAGTTTACGGAGGCTTCCGTAATGTTTACAAAAGAACTCTACAGCAGGTCTTTCAGCTGAAAGAGTTTCACGCTGTTGCTGCCCTTGATAAGTATGTAGTAGCCTTTAGGCTGCTCCTCGGCAATGGCCGCCTTCACCTCCTCTACGTCGGCAAACCGCCGGTAGGGGCTTTCCACTCCGAGAAACTCCTCGCCCACGAGCCACACACAGTCGAAGTTGGCCTGCTGCAGGCGGGCAATCACCTTGCGGTGCTCCTCCTCCCACACGTCGCCGAGCTCTCCCATCTTGCCCAGGATGGCCATCTTGGGGCTTACCTCCATGCGCTGGAAGTTGTCGATAGCCGCTGCCATGCTCGTAGGGTTGGCGTTGTAGGCATCCACAATGAGGTGGTTGCTGGCCGTGTGTTCCAGTTGCGAGCGGTTGTTGCTGGGCCTGTAGGCTTCGAGTGCGCGGTTGATGTCGCCGGGTTCCACACCGAAATGCAGGCCCACGCTTATTGCAGCGAGCAGGTTGTCGAGGTTGTAGGTTCCTATTAGGTTGGTCTGCACCTCGTGCGACGGCTGCTGGCACGATGTCCCTTGCACCTCGTCGTTGAGCCGCCAGCGGAAGCGAAGCAGCGGCGCGCACGAAACCACCTCGCCCACCACGCGCGGCTGATGCTGGTTGCTGCTTGCGTACCTATATATATTAGTGATGTTGCGCTCGGCTGCCATAGCTGCAAGATGCTCGTTGTCGGCATTGAGGAACACCAGAGAGTTGCGGGCAGCGAGGAAATCGTAGAGTTCGCCCTTGGTTTTCTTCACTCCCTCGAACGAGCCGAAGCCCAGCAGGTGGGCCCTTCCCACGTTGGTTATCAGTCCGCAGGTGGGCTCAGCCGTCTCGACGAGCGTCTTTATGTCGCCCGGATGGCTCGCTCCCATCTCCACGATGGCAATCTGGTGCGAGCTGTTGAGGCGGAACAGCGTCTTGGGCACGCCCACGTCGTTGTTGAAGTTGCCCTCGGTGGCCATGACGTTGTAGCGCTGTGCGAGCACTGCCGCCACGAGTTCCTTGGTTGTGGTCTTGCCGTTGGTGCCCGTGATGCCTATCACGGGTATGCTGAACTGCCTGCGGTGCTCGCGTGCCAGCAGCTTGAAGGTCTGCAGGCAGTCGTCAACGCGTATCACTCTGTCGGCAAGCTGCTCGCTCACGTCTACGTCTTCGTCGACAATGGCATAGCTGCACCCCTTGAGCAGGGCATCCTGGGCAAAGAGGTTGCCGTTGAACGATGCGCCCTTGAGGGCCAGGAAGATGCTTCCGGGCGTGAGCTGACGGCTGTCGGTGGTGATTACGGGGTGTTCGAGATATAGTTTGTAGAGCTGTTTTATTTCCATGACGGTCTATAAAGTTAGGTAAACACTGCACAAAAATACAACATATAGTTTGAATAATGACGGAGAAACTATTTTTTTTAGTACTTTTGCCCGTATGGAAAACAGAGTATCTGGTACGCTGAACACGGGTGGACGGCTGATGGACCTGTCGGTTGCCAAGGTGATGGGCATCGTCAACGTCACCCCCGACAGCTTCTTTGCCCAGAGCCGCACCACTACAGCCGACAGCATAAGGCGCAGGGCCGCCGAGCTGCTGGCCCAGGGTGCCGACATCCTGGACGTGGGAGCCTATTCAACTCGCCCCGGCGGAGAGCCGGTGAGCGAGCAGCAGGAGATGGACCGCCTTGGTGCGGCATTGCAGGCAGTGCGCAGCGAGTGCGGCGACGTGTGTCTCTCGGTCGACACTTTCCGCCCCGAGGTGGCGCGGATGGTGGTTGGCGAGTTCGGCGTGGGCATCATCAACGACGTGACGGGCGGCAACCGTAATGGCGTGTTCGGTGCGGAGCAGCTTGCCGACGACACCGACGACGACGTGCCTGCCATGTTCCGGGCGGTTGCCGAGATGGGAGTGGCCTACGTGCTGACGGCTCTTCAGCCGACGGCAGAGGCTATGGTGCTGCCTGTCTCGAAGAAGATAGCCCAGCTCCATGCCCTCGGACAGAAAGACATTCTGCTCGACCCGGGCTTCGGTTTCGGCAAGACCGTGGAGCAGAACCTGCGGTTGCTTGGCGAGATGGAGAAGTGCCACGTGTTCGGATTGCCGCTGCTCGTGGGGCTGTCGCGAAAGACGATGCTCTGGAAAACGCTGCAAACCACTCCCGAGGAGGTGCTCAATGCCACCACCGTAGCCAATACCGTTGCGCTGATGAAGGGTGCTTCGGTGCTCAGGGTACACGACGTGAGGGAGTGTGTCGAGGCTGTTAAGATAGTGGGCAGTATGCGGGCGTAACCCTTCCAGGCGTTTGCCATTTTTAGCTGATAACCCTTTAAAGTGAAGAAAACAAGTGGGTCTGTTTGAATTTAGCGTGAAAGACATAATCGACATCGTGCTCGTGGCACTGATGTTGTACTACGCCTACCGGCTGATGAAGGAGTCGCGTTCGCTCAATGTGTTCGTCGGCATCATGGTGTTTGTGCTTGTCTGGCTCTTCGTAAGCCGTATGCTCGAGATGCGTTTGCTCGGCAGCATCATGGACAAGCTCGTCAGCGTGGGTATGATAGGCTTGATAGTGCTCTTCCAGGAGGAGATAAGAAAGTTCTTCTACAACCTCGGCGCCCATCAGAAAGTGCGCAAGGTGATGAAGTTTTTCATGCCGCGTGGTCGCGAGCGCACTGCCGACAAGGAGAGCATCATGCCTATCGTGATGTCGTGCATGAGCATGAGCCGCAACCGTGTGGGCGCGCTGATAGTGATAGAACGCAGTATTCCCCTCGACGATATTGTCGATACGGGTGACATAATCGACGCGCGTATCAACCAGCGACTCATTGAAAACATCTTCTTCAAGAACTCGCCGCTGCACGACGGGGCAATGATTCTGTCGAAGAAACGCATCAAGGCCGCAGGCTGCATACTGCCCGTGAGCCACAATCAGGACATACCCAAGCACCTCGGACTGCGCCACCGCGCGGCGATGGGCATCTCGCAGGAGAGCGATGCCATGGCTATTGTGGTGTCGGAGGAGACCGGACGAATAAGTGTGGCTATCAGGGGCAACTTCCAGTTGCGCCTTTCGGCAGAGGAACTGGAGCGTGTGCTGACGGAAGAGGCTGGGCTTTAAAACAATAATCAACACACATTAAGCTTGCCACAGATGCTTGATAGCAGGCTTAATGATGTTGAAAATGCCTGAAAAAACTAATAAGTGCTTAGTAGTTATTTAGCGTGTTGACGCCTGTATTCAGTAGGAGTCACTCCAAATTGAGCCATAAACAGACGGTAGAAGGTCTGTGCAACGGGCATACCGCAGTCGGTTGCGATACTCTCAATGGTGAAGTCGGGATTCTCTATCAGCATTTTTGAAGCACGTTCCATCCGCAACGAGTTAATGTAGCGGGGGAATCCCATCCCAGTATGGTTGCGGAAAACCGATGCAAACTTATTCTTCGGGATGTGAACATACTTGTCTAAGAGCTTCCTTGACATGTCCTCCCGTAGATAAAGCTTGTGAGACAGGATGGCTTTTTCGGCTCGCTTGAAAAGCAATTCGTCGTTGTCGATCATGGGCATGTGTAATATTGATAATCGTTATTATGTTGCAAATTTAAACAAAGATAGCAACAAATCGGTACTAACTGCTGAAAACATATCTTATTTGTTCTTTCTTGTTATCTTTTTAATTCGTATTACAAGCTGATTTATTGGCATTTAATGGTTTTATGCGTGTTTTTTTCTCTTTACAAATGCCATCCTTCAGCGATTGTTGCAGCCTGCCTGTCCGCATTTGTGGCGCGTCTGTCGATGCAAACTTCCGTTCAGATACATTCTGAAATAAAGTTTAAGAACTAATCCGATGTTAGTAGTTGGAAATTTACTAATTTTGCATACAATGAAAAAGAACAACCAATAAAACGTTTTAATCATGAATCTATTACAACAAATCGTAGCACGCGCTAAAGGACGAAAGCAGCGCATCGTGCTCCCCGAAGCTACCGAGGAGCGTACACTGAGGGCTGCCGACTGGGTTCTGGCCGACGAGGTGGCCGACATCATCCTTATAGGCAATCCGGAAGAGATTGCCGGTCTGGCTGAACAGTGGGGACTGACCCATCTTGACAAGGCGACAATCATCGATCCCGACAACAATCCCAAGGGCGAGGAGTATGCACAGCTGCTTACTGAGCTGCGCAAGAGGAAGGGAATGACCATCGAACAGGCCCGCGAGCTTATGAAGAACCCGCTCTACCTTGGCTGCATGATCATAAAGACCGGCGATGCCGACGGACAAATCAGCGGTGCGCTCTCTACAACGGGCGAGACACTGCGTCCGGCATTGCAGATTATCAAGTGTGCACCAGGCATAACGTGCGTCAGCGGAGCCATGCTTCTCATATCGAAGCAGAAGGGCTATGGCGAAGACGGTGTGCTCGTGATAGGCGATGTGGCCGTTACACCAGTGCCCGATGCCAGTCAGCTTGCACAGATAGCAGTCTGCACGGCACAGACGGCCAAGAGTGTGGCTTGCTTCACAGAGCCGCGTGTGGCTATGCTGAGCTTCTCGACTAAGGGAAGTGCCAAGCACGAGGTAGTGGACAAGGTGACTGAGGCAACCCGTATGGCCCAGGAGATGGCTCCCGAGCTTAAGATAGACGGTGAGCTGCAGGCCGATGCTGCCCTCGTTCCGGCTGTAGCTGCAAAGAAAGCACCGGGAAGCGAGATTGCCGGTCATGCCAATGTGCTGGTGGTTCCAAACCTCGAGGTGGGTAACATCTCGTATAAGCTTGTGCAGCGACTGGGCGATGCCAAGGCCGTGGGTCCCATCCTCCAGGGTATAGCACGCCCCGTGAACGACCTCAGCCGCGGCTGTTCGGTGGAAGACATATATTATATGGTAGCAATAACCGCCTGTCAGGCAATGGATTCTAAGTAGGAGGGATTAGGGTTGATGTATTAAGTATTGTGCTTTGCATATATTAAGTAAAACAAAGCCTTGCGCAAAGCGCAATACATCAACCTTTAACCTTAAAACATAAACCTTAAAAATGAAGATTTTAGTACTTAATTGTGGAAGTTCGTCGATAAAGTATAAACTCTACGACATGGACGACGAGAGCGTTCTGGCCCAGGGAGGCGTGGAGCGCATTGGTATTGAGGGCGCGTTTCTGAAGCTTACGCTCCCCAACGGTGAGAAAAAACAAATCATGCACGATATGCCCGACCATAAGGAAGGAGTCAACTTCGTGTTCCAAACCTTGCTCGACCCCGAGCTGGGAGCTATCAGCAGCCTCGACGAAATTGATGCCGTAGGGCACCGTATAGTGCAGGGCGGCGACCTTTTCGAGAAGAGCTGCCTCGTGGACCAGAAGGTTGAGGACGGCATAGAGAGCCTTTGTGACCTCGCGCCGGTGCACAACGCCGGACACCTGAAGGGCATCCGCGCCGTTGACCACCTCATGCCGAACGTGCCGCAGGTGACAGTGTTCGACAATGCCTTCCATAGCACCATGCCGGCATACGCTTATCTCTATGCCGTGCCATACGAGATATACGAGAAGTACCACGTGCGCCGCTACGGTTTCCACGGCACGAGCCACCGCTACGTGTCTCACCGTGTGGCTGAAATCATGGGACGCGACATCCGCGACCTGAAAATCATAACCTGCCACATAGGCAATGGTGCCAGCGTTGCTGCCATCAAGGACGGCAAGGTGATGGATACCTCGATGGGACTCACGCCTCTGGCCGGTGTGATGATGGGCAGCCGTTCGGGCGACATCGATGCTTCTGCCGTGACATATATCATGGACAAGCTCGGCAAGACACCGCAGCAGATGGCCGACTACCTGAACAAGGAGAGCGGCGTGCTGGGCATCAGCGGCATATCGAGCGATATGCGCGACGTTGAAGCTGCCGCCAAGGAAGGCAACGAGCGTGCCAAGCTGGCATTGCAGATGTATGCCTACCGCATCAAGAAGTACATCGGAGCATACGCTGCCGCTATGGGCGGAGTGGATGTGATAGTTTGGACAGCCGGAGTGGGCGAGAACCAGACCGGAACGCGTGCCGAAGCGTGCGAGGGACTGGAGTTCCTTGGCATCGAAATCGACCGCGAGAAGAACGCTGCCGTTCGCTCGCGCGAGGAGCTTATATCCACTCCCGAGTCGAAAGTGAAGGTATATGTGGTGCCCACCGACGAGGAAATAGTCATTGCCCGCGACACGATGGAACTTGTGAAAGGGCTTTAGCTCTCCGGCTCTTCCAAGAGCAAGGAGCAAGAAAGAAGGGGCAAGAGGATGATGTCATTCTCTTGCCCCTTGCTTTACATACATAAAAAAGGGTTTCCTTGTTGTTTCGTGTCTGTTGCTTTGCTGCCTTTCACCGCTCTAATGGGCTGCGGCTGAGAACCTGTGGCTTACCTCGCCGTCGTAGGTGTTGACCTTCAGCACCACGTCGTGGTCTGCGGGAAAGGCCGTGAGGGGGATTGTAGCATAGATGCGCGAGGAATAATACTCTGGCACTGAGTTCTGATTGTGGAACAGGGTGAGGCGTATGTCCTCGTTGTCGGCCAGTTCTTCCTCGCTTTTCTCGGCTATACAGCCAAACACCTGCTTGGCATCAAGTCCCTCGGCAATGCCTGTCTTAACCAGCAGACAGAGGTTGAGCATCTTGCCTTCGCAGCTCAGCCATGCACTCTGAAGGGTCACGGCATCGTCGTGCATCTGCTCTTTGTCTTTCAGCTTGCGTGGCTTCAGCCACAGGGCTTGCTGTGCGGCGATGGGCGAAACCTTGTCTTCCACCTTATTATAATATAGCAGGGCACGATAGGTGCTGTCGTTTTTTGTTGCCCATTGGCAGCTTAGCGGCTTGTCGAATGTCAGCTTGCTGCCGTCGTCGGTAGTGGCATCTGTCAGCTCTTTGCTGTTGCCCGTGACGGCCATCACCATGTCCGAGCGCATATAGGAATATCTGCCATCGCCCGACTCGTATGCGTCGTGGCTGCAGGCGGTGAGCATCGTCGCCACCACAGTAGCCGCGACCGTAGCCATTGCGGCAGCTATCGGGTGGCTATTGCTCATGTTGCGTGGCAGATAAGTAGTTCAGATAGGGGTTGGCATACATCTTGAGCATCTGCAGCCGCAGGAAAGGCAGGTCGGGCTGGGGCAGCTCTATCTTTGCCATCTGTGCCGAGAGATACTGCTCGAAGGCATCCTTGTCGGCCTGAGTATATAATCCTGACGGAACCTTCAGGCCTTCGGCAGCAGGCAGCTGACCGCTGTCGCGCAGAATGTCGAGGGCAACCGCATTGACAGGATAGACCTGATAGCCGCGGAATATGGCTTGGTCGATATGGCTTGCCACGAGGTTGAAGAGGTCGTTCTTGGCCGTAGTGCCGTCTATCGAGGCGAGCCACTCGTCGATGCACGGTGCTGAGCGGTAGAAAACGCGTCCCTTGTAGCCCATTATGCCGGTGCGCATACTCACCACGTCGTCCATCGGACCCTTATTAAAGTCGGCGTTGTCGCGTCGCTGCTGCATCTCGCGAGCCTTCAGGAAGTCGCACGGGTCGTACTCGTAGCTTATCGACAGCGGCACGATGTGCAGGCTGCGCAGCCGCTCCAATGGTGTTCCCTCGCCGCCCATAGCCATCATCTTCAGTATGGCAGGAGCCGTGCGGTCGTTTGAGTCCTTGGCGCGTCCCTCGCGCTGGGCTATCCAGATGTTCTCGTTTTTCTCGCCTATGGCATAGTGCATATAGCTGCTCAGTCGTGCCGAGGCCATGAGCATCTGTCGCGGAGGCAGCGAGCGCTCCACGATGAACGACTTGTTGACTCTCACCAGGTCCTTCACCCACGGCAGCTTCAGCAGGTTGTCGCCGATGGCAATCTCGGCGGTGGTGGTGAAGCCGGCATCGAAGAGGAGTACGTCGAGCAGAGCCGAGTCGAGCACTATGTCGCGGTGGTTGCTCACGAAGGTGTAGCAGCGCGAGCGGTCGACATCCGTGAAGTCCATCTCCAGTCCTTTCGAGGCTTTCTGCATCAGGTTTTTGAGGAAGGGATAGCAGAAAGCTTTCTGGAATTCGAGGTTTGTCTTGCAGCCGTGCATCTTTACTGCGATGTCGTCGATGGCCACTCCTGGATAGAGGTAGGCCAGCACGCTGCGGAACTGCTGGTCGGCAAGCAGGCGGTCGTAGGCCGCGGGCAGCTCGTCGGGAGCAAAGGGGCGTATGTCGTCGAAGTTCATGGCGTTTTGAGTGGTGATTGGTGTTCTTGGTGAGTGTTTTCCATGCTCCCCTCCCTTGGGGAGGGGCTGGGGGTAGGCTTTCTTAGAACTGGTTTTCCACGATGTCCGTGAGCACGTCGGTCATGTTCAGGCCGGCTGCTTTCACCTGTTGCGGTATGAAGCTGGTAGGCGTCATGCCGGGCGTGGTGTTTATCTCGAGCATCATAATCTTGTCGGTGCCGTCGGGCTGACGCGTTATGATGTAGTCGATGCGTATTATTCCGTTGGCATGGAGTATGTCGTAGATGCGGCTTGTCTCCTCGGCAACGCGGCGTGCGGTGTCTTCCGGTATGCGTGCCGGAGTGATTTCCTGCACCTGTCCGTTGTATTTGGCATCATAGTCGAAGAACTCGTTTGAGGTGACAACCTCCGTTATGGGCAGCACCACCGTCTTTGTGCTCGTCTTGTAGATGCCGCAGGTGATTTCGGTTCCTTCCATGAAGCTCTCTATCATCACCTCGTTGTTCTCCATGAAAGCCCGTCGCAGGGCAGGAGCCAGCTGGTCGATGTCCTTCACTTTCGACACTCCGAAGCTCGAGCCGTCGGCTGCCGGCTTCACGAAGAACGGCACGCCTATCTCGCGTTCGATGCGTTCCTCGTCGAGGGTGTCCTCTTCGCCGCGGCGCACAAGGATGCTCGGAGCCACGTTTACGCCGTAGCCCTTGAGGTAGTTGTTGAGGATGTATTTGTCGAAAGTGAGCGCCTCGATGAGCACATTGCTTGTTGAGTAGGGCAGGCCGATAAGTTCAAAGTAGCCTTGAAGGTAGCCGTTCTCGCCCGGTGTGCCGTGGATGGTGATGTAGGCATAGTCGAACCACACGGTCTTGCCGTTGACCTTGAACGAAAAATCGTTCTTGTCGATGCGTGCCGTCTCGTAGTTGTCCAGCTCAACGTGCCAGTCCTGTCCCTTCATGTCTACGATATACACGTCGTAGCGGTTCTTGTCGAAGAAGGAGTAGAGGCCCTGTGCCGAGCGGAGCGACACCTCGTATTCAGACGAGTCGCCTCCGCAGACGATGGCTATCTTGCGTTTTAAAATTTCCATAATAGTGTTTGTCTTTTTTTTTATGTGTGTGTTGTCTTTATATATCTTTTCCATTTGGCTATGAGCAGCTGCATATCCTCGGGCAGTTCGGACGTGAAGTCCATCTGCTGCCCCGTCCTTGGGTGGACGAAGCCCAGCGTTCGGGCGTGGAGCGCCTGTCTGGGGCAGAGCTTGAAGCAGTTCTGCACGAATGCCCGGTAGCTTGCCGTGCGCTCTCCGCGCAGCAGCTCCATGCCTCCGTAGCGTTCGTCGGCAAAGAGCGGATGGCCAATGTGCCTCATGTGGGCACGTATCTGGTGGGTGCGCCCGGTTTCCAGTATGCACTCCACGAGCGTGGTATAGCCGAAACGCTCCATCACCTTGTAATGGGTCACTGCCGGCTTGCCCAGCTCAGAGCCCGGCGGCAGCACAGTCATGCGCAGGCGGTCCTTGGGGTCGCGCGCTATGTTGCCCTCTATGCGCCCGGTGTCTTCCACGAAGTTGGCCCACACCAGCGCGTTGTAGCTGCGGTGGGTGGTCTTGTTGAAGAACTGCAGGCCCAGGTTGCGCTTTGCCTCCGGCGTCTTGGCCACCACGAGCAGGCCGCTGGTGTCTTTGTCGATGCGATGCACCAGCCCCACTTCCGGGTCGTTGGGGTTGTAGTCGGGATTGTCGCGCAGGTGCCATGCTATGGCGTTGACCAGAGTGCCGTGGAAGTTGCCCACGCCCGGATGCACCACCATGCCTGCCGGCTTGTTTATCACTACGAGGTCGCTGTCCTCGTAGACTATGTCGAGGGCTATCTCCTCGGGTTCTATCGACGTGTCGTGGTGCGGACGGTCGAGCATCAGTGTCACCACGTTGCCCGGCCTCACCTTGTAGTTGCTCTTCACGGGTGTTCCGTCGACGTAGATGGCACCTGCCTCGGCTGCTTTCTGTATGCGGTTGCGGCTCGAGTGCTGCAAGTGCTCGCTCAGAAACTTGTCGATGCGCGTGGCCACCTGTCCGCGGTCCACGGTGATGCGGAAGTGCTCGTAGAGCAGGTCCTCGTCGGCGGCATCAAGGCCGCAGCCCTCGGCCAGCTCTTCCTCGTTGTCGAAGGCGTTGCTTGTCATGGGGCGGCTGGTTTTTCGGCTGGTGCGCTGCCTTCCTCTTCGTCGGCAGGCACCTCGATTTCTTCGTAGACATCTTCGTAGATGGGCTCTTCAACCTCTACTTCCTCGTACTGGAAGTCGTCCTGGCTGAACTCCGACCTTATGCTGTCGGTGGCGCTGCGTGTGCCGTCGCCCACCTGGAATATCAGCTTGGCATCGGCTGACACCCTGTCGCCCGTCTTTATCGGGCGTCCGTTGACGGTGATGCCGTATATCCACTCGCGCTCACCGGGGATGTACTGCGGTTCGCCGAGCTTGAAGCCCAGCGACATCATCCTTGCCTGCACCTCGCGCCATGAGCCGTTGTCGATAACGTCGGGAATGACGAGCATCGGCGAGCCTGCCGAATTGATGGTTATGTAGATGGTGTGGCCCGGCTTCACCCTCTTTCCCATCACTGGAGCCTGCTCGATGATGCAGTCGGGCGGCAGGTTCTTGAAGTAGGCAGTGTCGTTAACCACGAGAGCAATCCCCAGAGAGTCGAGCTTGGCCTTGGCAGCGGCATACTGCATGTGGACCACGTTGGGAACGACAATCGACTCTCCGTGCCTGGTATAGGATGCCAGACCGTATCTAACGCCTATCGCCAGCAGGGCCACGACTATGGCAACGGCAACGACGTGCCCCCATACGTAGGTGCTGGAAAACTTTTTCAGAAGCTTTTTTATAGTCATAGCGGTGCTATCGTATAATAGTTATAGGTGTCATGGCAGGCAAGTTTATTGCCCTGACTGCTGACAAAGGTACGAATAAGTGAGTACAAAGCAAAAAGCAACGGCTGAAAGTTTTGTTTTTTTTTGCCAGCCAGTTAGCTGCCTTCAACCAAAACAACTTGTTTTGCCTTGCAATAAAGGCCAAATTGCATTGCAATAAGCACCAAACTGGAGACCAAAACAAGTTGTTTTGGTCGATTGAAAAACCGCTTTCGCAACGTCGTGAGGCTCAGACTGTTGCGCGCGGAGGACTTTGCTGCTGTAAGACGAGGCGGGCGGGGCTGTGGCTGAAGCGTGCTGTGGGGTGGGGAGTAGGCTGCTGATACGACAAAAAAGCGGAAAGAAGTGGAGTCAGTGCTTCACTTCTTTCCGCTCTTTTGTCTCAAATGAGCTTTCCGCCGCTTGGCGAAAGCTATTTTCCATGATGCTCGTCAGAAACAGTAAGCTTCTTGCGGCCCTTGGCGCGACGCGAAGCCAGTACTCTGCGACCGTTCTTTGTTGCCATTCTCTCACGGAAACCGTGCTTGTTCACTCTGCGGCGATTGTGCGGCTGAAATGTTCTTTTCATTGTGTTATATGCTTTTTATGTTATTATTTGCGCTCGTAAGCAGTGCATTTGGGGTGCAAAAGTACTTATTTATTTTCAAACAACCAAAGGGAAAGTTATTTTTAGTTGAAAAATCATCTGTTTTTCTATTATTTCTTTGTACCTTTGCGCCGCATTTCGGGGCTCATGCCGGTTGCCGGAGCAGTTGTTCCGGGTCTGGACAGGGCACAATCGGACTGATTATTAGTAACACATTATAGTATAACACGTTATGATTAAATCACAAGACATTAAGAAGGGCACTTGCATCCGCATGGATGGCAAACTGTATTTCTGCATCGACTTCCTGCACGTTAAGCCGGGTAAGGGTAACACCATCATGCGCACCACGCTGAAAGACGTTGTCAGCGGTCGCGTACTCGAGAAGCGCTTCAACATCGGCGAGGCTCTCGAGGACGTTCGCGTGGAGCGTCGCCCCTATCAGTTCCTCTACATGGAGGGCAGCGACTACATCTTCATGAACCAGGAAACGTTCGACCAGATACCCATCGCCCGCGACCTCATCACCGGTGTGGACTATATGAAGGAGAGCGACGTGGTTGAAGTGGTAAGCGATGCCGATACCGAGACCATCCTCTTTGCCGAGATGCCGGTGAAGACCAACCTGCGCATCACCCACTCGGAGCCGGGCGTGAAGGGCGACACCGCTACCAATGCCACCAAGCCAGCTACGCTGGAGACTGGCGTAGAGGTGCGCGTTCCGCTGTTCATCAACGAGGGCGACCTCATTCAGGTTGACACTCGCGACGGCAGCTACCTGCAGCGCGTGAAGGAGTAAGGAGCTGGTTGCTTTTTTGACTCTGCAAAGATGAAATACTCGGTTATTGTTCCGGTGTATAACCGCCCCGACGAGGTGGCAGAGCTGCTCGAGAGCCTTGCCGCGCAGAGCAGCGGCGACTTTGAGGTTATCATCGTTGAAGACGGTTCGACGGTTGACTGCCGCGACGTGTGCCGCAGCTACGAGGACCGCCTCGACCTGAAGTATTTCGCCAAACCCAACAGCGGCCCGGGGCAGAGCCGCAACTATGGGGCAGAACGAGCATTGGGTGACTACCTGCTGGTGGTCGACTCGGATGTCGTTCTGCCCCATGATTATATCAAGGCTGTCGACGAGGCACTTGCTTCGGGCAGCAATGACACCACTCCGATAGCCGCTTTCGGCGGTCCCGATGCCGCTCACCCGGCGTTCACCCCCGTGCAGAAAGCCATTTCCTACTCCATGACCTCCTTCTTCACTACCGGTGGCATTCGCGGCGGCAAGAAGAAGCTCGACAAGTTCTATCCCCGTTCGTTCAACATGGGCATACGTGCCGACGTGTATCGGCAGCTGGGAGGCTTCACGCGGATGCGTTTTGGCGAGGACATCGACTTCTCCTACCGCATCGTCGAGGCGGGTTACGAGCCACAGCTCTTCCCCGGCGCATGGGTGTGGCACAAGCGGCGCACCGACTTCCGCAAGTTCTGGCGGCAAGTCTACAACAGCGGCATCGCCCGCATCAACCTTGAGAAGCGCCATCCCGGCACCCTCAAGCTCGTGCATCTGCTCCCCACGGTGTTCACTCTGGGTGTTGCCACACTGCTGCTGCTCGCTGTTGTGTTGCTGGCTGTGGGTTGTTGGAAGGGCGCATTGGCTGCACTTTCGCCATTGCTGCTCTACAGCATCATCATCTTTGCTGACTCGTCGCTGGCCAGCAAGAGCCTGAAGGTGGGGCTGCTGTCGGTTCCTGCCGCCTTCATACAGCTTACCGGCTACGGAACGGGCTTCATCGAAAGCTGGTGGAAGCGCTCTGTGCTGGGCAAGGACGAGTTCCAGGCCTACGAGAAAACTTTCTATAAATAAGAAAACTATTTCTTGCATTTCTGACAATACTATTTATTGGATGCAGTAGTGATACCGAAGACCGTCATGGTCCCCCTTTTTTCTGCGTAAGCACTGACATCTGATGAGGAAAACGCCAAGAAAATCTGGTATCATTCGTATATGACTTTAAAATGCAGAACGTAACTTCGCTCCCATCCTCCCAGGAGGAGGGTAGCTTAAAGCTTAACATAAACCAGTGGGCAGCCGAGGACCGCCCACGCGAGAAATTGATGTCGCTCGGTGCCGAGGCGCTGAGCAACGCCGAGCTGCTGGCCATACTGATAGGGTCGGGCAGCACCAAGGAAACGGCTGTGGAACTGATGAAGCGGTTGCTTGCCGACTGCGACAACAACCTGAACACACTGGGCAAGAAAACTCTGCGCGAGCTGTGTGCCTATAACGGCATTGGCGAGGCTAAAGCCGTAAGCCTGCTTGCCGCCTGTGAGCTGGGCAAGCGCCGCGCCATGGAGAAAGCACAGCAGCGACCATGCATGGACAATGCCGTCAGCATATACAATTATATGCACCCACGGATGCAGGACCTCTATCAGGAAGAGGCATGGGCACTGCTGCTGAACCAGCACCTGAGGCTTATCAAGGCCGTGCGCATCTCGCAGGGCGGCATCACCGAGACGGCTATCGACGTGCGCGTGGTGATGCGCGAGGCTCTGCTGGCCAATGCCACCGTGGTGGCCCTCTGCCACAACCACCCCTCGGGCAACATCAAGCCCAGCCGACAGGACGACGGCGTGACCGAGAAGGTGAGGAAAGCCTGCGAAACAATGAGGCTCCATCTGCTCGACCACGTGATCGTCACAGACGGAGCCTACTATAGCTACCAAGAACAGGGACGGCTGTAGCCCTGAGGCTACCACTTTCTTCTTACCTTATTTATTATATTAGGCAAGCCGTCCATCATGCGTGGGAAGAAGATGTTGGGGATGGCTACGCCAACAGCAATGAACAAGATTATCAGCGAGGCGTTGATGGCGTTGAACATGGCGTAGGTGACTTCGCCCACCACTCCGTTCATGTCGATGAAGGCAAACAGCGCACGGTACATGAGCACTCCCGGAACCATTGGTATGACACTGGGAATGGAGATGCAGTGGTGGGGAGTGTTGAGCTGTCGCACCACTCGTGTGCAGAGCAGGCTGACCAGTGCCGAGCCGGCGAAGGAACCTAACACAGGGCCGAGGCCGAGGCCGATGTTGCCTGTCGAGGCATCGAGATTGACGAAGTTGCGCGTGCAGACGGCCACTATTCCGCCCAATGCTACTATGGGCAACAGTCGTGGAGGTGTGTTGAATAGCATGGAGAAGCCCACTGCCGCCGTGGCTGCGCCCAGCGAATAGCCCAAGTAGGTGTGGTGTGGAGTCATGCTGAGGTCGTGTACGAAGTTATCGATGCCACATACTTTTATGGCGAAAGCTATGCCGAAGGCCATCGACAGCACGGTGAGCAGCGTTATCACAGCGCGCCCGATGCCCACAAGGGTGTGGCCGCTGAGCATATCGCTGACGAAGTTGATTAGCGGAATACCGGGAATGATGAACAGCGTGCAGGCCATCAGCGGATGCCAAGGTGTCTGGCTTGAAAGGAAGTCAGGCAGATTGCCCGACACAGCCGCCTGCTGCGAGAAAAGAGCCAGCATCCAGGCTATCAGCGTGGAGAAGAATGTCACCACGCAGGTGACGAAATAGCCGTTGAGCTTTCTGGCGTGGAGCATCTGGCGCAGGCGTAGACCCATCATTGCAGCAAGCGAGGCATAGACTGCTCCGATGAAGTCGCTGCCAAAGAGGAAGCAGAAGCCGCCGCAGGCCGCACCGCCGCCAAGCACCGTGAGCCACGGCGAGTAGCTGCGCTTCCGGCTTTCAATGAGTTTGAGTTCTTCCTCGCAGCGTTCCACGGTGTATTCTTCGTCGATAGCTTTGAACGACAGGTGGCTCACGTCGTTGATTACCGCCATGTTCACTCCCTTGCGCTCGCCTGGGCAAAACAGCGTGATGGGGTTGTTGTCTTCTGTGTCGAGGCTAAGCCCCAGCTTGTGGAAATCGGTGAAGATGTGCATCTTCTCTGTTGGCAGCCCCAGATGGTCGGCCATGCGCATCATGTTGCGCTCTATGCGGCTCGTGTCAGCCATGCTCTCCATGAGCAGGCGTCCCGTGTGGAGGGTTAGCCGCAGTTTGCGCAGCACCATTGTGCGTTCGGTTTCGTAAGTAGTGTTATCCATTTTTTTTCTTATTTGATTGTCAACAGTCTACAGAACAACGTGTTATGTGTTTCGTTATTTCTGTTGCAAAAATACTCTTTATCCCGTGAAGGCGCAAATTTTTCGTAGGGTTTTGATGCAAGAACGTGCGTTGGATAGTGGTTTACCTGGCATGAAAGCAGCAGCCACAGGCCGACATGATGCAAATAAAAGCGGGACAGCATCAATGCGGCTTGGAAAAAATAGCTATCTTTGTTGCATCAAACAACTGTAATAATACCTAACCCATCATGGAGCAGAAACAAAAGACCGACATAGAGCAGCGCATTGTGGATGTACTGAAGACCGTCTACGACCCGGAGATACCCGTAAACATCTACGACCTGGGAATGATTTACCGCATCGAGGTGGCCGATGACTTCACCGTTGACCTCGACATGACCTTCACGGCTCCCAACTGTCCTGCCGCAGACTTCATCCTCGACGACGTGAGGACAAAGATAGAGAGTCTTGAAGGCATCCGTTCGGCAAACATCAACCTCGTGTTCGAGCCGGCATGGGACCAGAGCATGATGTCCGAGGAGGCACGCGTGGAGCTGGGGTTCGACTGACATACAGTTAATAGTTAACAGTTAATAGTTAATAACTTCGGGAAAAGGCTATGGACAGCATAGTTAAGGCAAAGGCCGACTCATTCTCAAACAGAATAATAAATATGTACAAGCACTTGAGGAATGTACATAGAGAATATGTTATGTCGGTGCAGGTGCTACGAAGCGGTACGAGCATTGGTGCAAACCTTGCAGAGGCTGTGTATGCCCAAAGTGCAATGGACTTTGTGAGCAAGCTGAGCATAGGACTGAAGGAGGCCAATGAAACCCAATACTGGCTGGAAAAGCTAAAAGTAGGAGGCTATATAACAGAAAAAGAATATATATCTATGGAAAAAGACAACAAAGAAATAATGAAAATGCTAACAAGTATAATAGTTACAAAGAAGAGAAAACTTGGTTTGCTATAGGCATTTGCAGTACTATTGACTAAAGTAGTTTCCTGTTGTATTTCTTATGGCAAGAAGAACTGTTAACTATTAACTGTTAACTATTAACTAAAGAAGGTATGAAGAACATATATTTCCTGTCTGATGCCCACCTTGGGTCGCTGGCCGTGGAGCACCGACGCACCCAGGAACGCCGGCTGGTGCGCTTCCTCGACGAGATACGCACCAAGGCAAGCGCCGTGTATCTGCTTGGCGATATGTTTGATTTCTGGTATGAGTATAAATATGTGGTGCCGCGAGGCTTCACGCGCTTCCTCGGCAAGCTGTCGGAGCTGACCGACAGCGGTGTTGAGGTGCACTACTTCACGGGCAATCACGACATCTGGGCCTATGACTATCTGGCCACGGAATGTGGGGTGATACTTCATCGCAAGTCGGAGACGCTGGAGCTGTACGACAAGGTGTTCTACCTTGCCCACGGCGACGGCCTCGGCGACCCCGACAAGAAATTCAAGATTATCCGCTCCGTGTTCCATAACCGACTGTGCCAGTGCCTTTTCTCAGCCCTCCATCCGCGTTGGGGAATGAGTTTCGGACTGAACTGGGCCAAGCACAGCCGCATGAAGCGCCCTGACGGCAAGGAACCGCCCTACATGGGTGAGCAGAAGGAGCATCTGGTGCTCTATGCCAAGGACTATCTCAAGGCTCATTCTGATGTAGACTTCTTCATCTTCGGCCACCGCCACATTGAGCTCGACCTCATGCTGAACAAGAAAACACGCATGATAATCCTCGGCGACTGGATATGGCAGTTCACCTACGCCGTGTTCGACGGCGAGCACCTGTTCATGGAGAACTACGTAGAGGGCGAGTCGGAGCCTTGATGCGTTGCCTTTATTGTTTCCGCTTCAGGTTTTCGAGCATATCCTCGGTGGTCATGGCGAGGTCGTAGCGCGGTTTCCAGTTCCATTCGCGTTGTGCGCAGGTGTCGTCGAGGCTGTTGGGCCAGCTGTCGGCTATGCTCTGCTTGAGCGGGTCGGGCTGGTATACCATCTCGAAGCCGGGCAGATGGCGGCGTATTTCCTCGTAGATTGTTTCCGGTGCGAAGCTCATGGCAGCCAGGTTGAAGCTGTTGCGGTGGACCAGCCGGTCGGGGTTGGCCTCCATCAGCTCTATGGCAGCACGCAGGGCATCAGGCATATACATCATGTCGAGGCGAGTGCCGGGCTTCAGTGGGCACACGAAGCGGTCGCCGCGCACGGCATGATAGTAAATGTCGACAGCATAGTCGGTGGTGCCGCCGCCCGGCAGGGTGACGTGCGAGATGATACCGGGGAAGCGCACCGACCTTGTGTCTACACCATATTTATTATAATAGTAATCCGAGAGCAGCTCGGTGGTCACTTTCGATATGCCGTAGATGGTCTTCGGTCGCTGTATGGTGTCCTGCGGAGTATGCTCCTGTGGCGTTGTAGGGCCGAATGAGCCTATCGAGCTGGGTGTGAACACGGCGCAACCGCGCTCGCGAGCCACCTCAAGCACTCCCAGCAAGCCGTCGATGCCAATCTTCCATGCCAGCAGGGGCTTCTGTTCGGCCACCACAGAGAGCAGGGCGGCGAGGTTGTAGATGGTGTCGATGTTGTAGCGTTCAGCTACAGCAGCAATCTGTTCGGGGCGAATCACGTCGGCCAGAGCCATCGGACCGCCGTCGCGCAGTTCGCCCTTGGGTTCCTGTCCGGCGATGTAGCCAGCCACTACATGACTGCCGCCGTAGATGTTCCTGAGCTCGCGTGTCAGCTCAGAGCCTATCTGGCCCGTTGAGCCAATAACAAGGATGTTCTTCATTGTGTGTTTTTCAAAAGGTTAGCAAGGTGTTTTTCCTATATTGCAAAGTAAGCGATAAATTCTCATCCGGTTGTATAAAAATGCAATAAAAATAACTGCCGTTAAACAAAAATAACATTCACACCGGCCTGAGTCTGCGGAAATATGAGTTAATTTGTGGACGTATAGAAAGCTTGGACGTGAAAACTGCTAACCAAATAAACAATACTATGTACGGAAAACTGAAACAACATCTTGCCTCGGAGCTTGCAGCCATTCGCGAGGCCGGTCTTTACAAGGAGGAGCGCCTTATCTGTAGTCCTCAGCGCGCAGAGATAGAGGTGGGCGGCAAGCCTGTGCTCAACTTCTGTGCCAACAACTACCTTGGCCTATCCGACCATCCGCGGCTCATAGAGGCCGCCAAGAAGATGATGGACGAACGCGGCTACGGAATGTCGTCGGTGCGCTTCATCTGCGGCACTCAGGACATTCACAAGCAGCTCGAGCGCGCCATCAGCGACTATTTCCACACCGACGACACCATTCTCTATGCCGCGTGCTTCGATGCCAACGGCGGAGTGTTCGAGCCGTTGCTCACTGCCGAGGATGCCATCATCAGCGATGCGCTCAACCATGCTTCCATCATCGACGGAGTGCGCCTGTGCAAGGCCAAGCGCTACCGCTATGCCAATGCCGATATGGAGGAGTTGGAGCAGTGCCTGAAGGATGCTCAGGAGCAGCGCTTCCGCATAATAGTCACCGACGGAGTGTTCTCAATGGACGGAAATGTGGCTCCGGTTGACCGCATCTGCGAACTGGCAGAGAAGTACGATGCCCTGGTGATGGTCGACGAGAGCCACTCGGCAGGCGTTGTAGGCAAGACGGGCCACGGCGTGAGCGAGTTCTTCGGAACCTACGACCGTGTTGACATATACACAGGCACACTGGGTAAAGCCTTCGGAGGAGCCCTGGGAGGCTTCACAACCGGCAGGCAGGAGATTATCGATATGCTGCGTCAGCGCAGCCGTCCATACCTGTTCTCCAACTCGCTGGCTCCGGCTGTCATCGGAGCGAGCCTCGAAGTGTTCCGTATGCTGAAGGAGAGCAATGCGCTCCACGACCGACTGGTGGAGAATGTAGAGTATTTCCGTGGGCGTATGATGCAGGTCGGCTTCGACATCAAGCCCACACAGAGCGCCATCTGCGCCGTGATGCTCTACGATGCCCGGCTCTCACAGCAGTATGCCGCCCTGCTCCAGCAAGAGGGAATCTACGTCACTGGCTTCAGCTATCCCGTAGTGCCCAAGGGACAGGCACGCATACGGGTGCAGATTTCGGCTGGCCACGACCGCCAGCAGCTCGACCGCTGCATCGAGGCTTTCATAAAAGTGGGGCGGAAGCTCGGAGTGATAAAATAGCCAAGATGTGCAAGGCTGCTTGATTGTGCAAGGCCAGCCCTGTGGCCTTGCCCCTTGCTCCCTTGCCCCAGCTATCTGTACTGGTCGGGGAAGAAGGCTTCCCAGCCTGTGGTGTTCTCGGTGGTGTCGATGTGGAAGCGTGAGTAGTGCCACACGCCTTGCTGCTCCACCACTATGCCGCCCATCAGCCCCTTGCCCTCCATGTAGTCCACCAGAGCATTGTGCTTGTTAGGAGCTTCGGGGTCGCGGTTTTCGGTCTTGGTGTCGAATAGGAACACCTGTCCGCCCGACATCCTCACCACAAAGTCTACATAGAACAGCCGCTTCTCGCCTCGCGAGTTGCCGTAGGGTATGGAGTAGTGCTGCTTGCCTTCGTCGCCGTTCTTGTACCACCAGTCTATGTACTGGCTGTTGGCCTCAAGGAAGTCGCGGAAGCGGCGTTCAGGGCTCGACGCATTGTTTAGTTCTACGAAAGGCAGCAGCGCATGATCCTCCACCTTATTTATTATATGGTGGGTGGTATCCTTGTATAGCCGTTCTGCTGGCACCTCCCATGTGTACGCCTCGAAAGAGCGCTCCCTGGCCTTTTGCTGGCGTTGCATCAGTATGCGCTCATAGTTGTTCAGCGCCTTCTGGATGATGTCCGTAAACTTGGGTTTGTTGGCATAGTAGAGGATCACCTTCATCGCATCGGTCTCAAACAGTTCGAAGAGTTCTTCCATTGCCTGTAGCAGATAGCCTGCCAGCACGTCGGTGCTATGTGCCTTCTCAAAACTGCCCAGCAGCGAGCGACAATAGTCTATATAGATACGCCTCACCTCTCCGGCACTTCTGGCAAACTCGTGCTTGTTCTTGTCCACGTCGATGATGCCCACTTCGTTTTGGAACACGATGTTCTCTGGCACCTCCACGCCCAGCCGCAACACGTCGAACTTTATCTTGCCCTCCATCAGCCTTCGGTTTTCTGCTGCTATCGACTCGCCGTGGGGCGACGGCTGCTGCTCGTCGTCGTCGAATCTGAACATCAGCTGCTGCCACTTCACCAGCCAGTTGCGCTGGAAACAGTCTATCAGTTCCTTCTTGAAGTCTGGCCCTAAGCGGTTACGGTCACTACTCTTATAGACGCTGTAGTACGATTGCAAAGCCACATTATTCAAGTTCTCACGACGAATTGCTTGCAAAGCATCTTTGTTCAGATAGTCCATATCCTCTGTGGCTATATCGATTTGGTCTTTGCTGATGTCGGTATAGACATAGCCCACGTTCAGCAGATCGTTCTTGTAGAACTTCTGTTCCGGCATTCGCATGATGCGCCCCACGGTCTGAACCGTAAACTGCTCGCTATTCAGCTTTCTGAATATCAGCAGAACGGCAGCCCGTGGGCAGTCCCATCCCAAGGCTATGGCCTGCTTGAACAGCAGCACTTCGGTCATGCAGTTTGGCTTCTCCAGTCCGTCAAGGTTCTCTTTCTCTTTCGACAGCCACACGGCCAGACGCTTGTTCTCGGTGGTGATGCCCTTGATGGCGCGCAGATAGGTCTTCACCAGCTCGGCAATCGCCGTGTCGTCGGCGGTCATGGCTTCGCTTGTGTCGTTGGGCAGCTGTATCAGCAGCAGAGGATTGATGTCGGTATCGCCTTCCTTGCTGTATGCCTCGGCTATCTGCCGGCGTTTCTCCAGAGCACACTCTATCAGGTGCTGGTTCAGCTCGCGCTCGTCGGTGTAGCCTTTGGTGATGTCGGGGTTGAGCACCACCTGCCGCTTTATCATCTCTTCGGCCACCACCTCTTCGCGGCTCACGGCCACTATGTGGTCTGAGTGGGTCAAGGGAGTGGCCGAGATGCGTATCTCCACCTTCGGGTTGATGCGTCCGAGCACCTTTGCGCTCTTGTCGGCTGTCTTCGACCAGAATAGGTGTTCCTCGTCAATCACCACCACTATGGGCAGCCCCAGCTCCTGACTGGTGCGGCGCGTTATCTCGTAGAGAGAGGCCGCCTGCTCAGAGTCGCGCACCATCAAGTTCTTGTCCTTGTTGATGCTCTCCCAGTTCACGAAGAGTATCTCGCCCGGCTTTATCACGCCGTCGGCCTGGTCCAGCTCGTCGTACATCACGGGCCTTAGCAGCCGCGTCTCGGCGAACAGGCTTTTCATCTTCTGGTAGCTCTGCTGGTGCAGCTTGTTGGGGGCTATCCATATCAGCGCCACCTCGCTGTAAGGGCTGTCGCCCCTCGACAGCAGCTCCTCCGTCAGCCCGGCCAGCATCTGCGCCGCCATCACCGTCTTGCCGCTGCCCGTGGGAGCCTTGAATATGAGTGTCTGCCTGCTGCCACTGAGCCGCAGCAGGTC
>Ga0310695_10002009_pt1 | contig 44733 bp, 38 predicted proteins | sample RumenRJG_04DNA_FD_203882 | JGI IMG/M metagenome (GOLD analysis project Ga0310695, IMG submission 203882) | Bovine rumen microbial communities from Lethbridge, Alberta, Canada - RJG_04 (v2) (version 2) | ecosystem: Host-associated > Mammals > Digestive system > Stomach > Rumen | place: Canada... | reverse complement strand
ATACCCCAAGAGTAAGTATTTCAATAGCTTTATCGTCTTTTCTCCAAATAGTTGGACATTGCTAAATAGTGGAGGAGGAGCTGTTGAAAAGGTGGAGTACCTCAATAAGAAAAGCTGTAAGGTCGGTAATACGACCCATCAGGTGAAGTGGCTGACGAAAGACCGCATTGCTATTGATGACGTAGTCGACTACCGCATTGACTGGATGATTCTAGAACGTGTGACTGACGGCATCACACCCTTGAGTCGCATTGCCAGCCAGTATCTCTCAAGACGGAGTCAGCAGAAGTGATGAGTCTGGCTGCGAGGGCCAGCCGTGCTGTTTTTTGTATGTTAGGCTTAGGGGGAAACCCCTAAGCCCCCATGTTACCGTCAGGGGATGGCGGAAAAGATATTCGGGAGACCGACGCTGGCGATTCAGCAACGGCCTCCCGAATTCAATTATCTTCTTGGCGTTACATAGATTGTCATTTCACGATGACCTTCTTCCTGCCAATGATGTTGATACCCTTTTTGGGAGAAGTAAGACGCTGGCCAGAGAGAGAGAACACACGGCTGTTGGTATTACAATCAGCGTTCACGTCTTCAATCCCAGACGGCGGATTCACCGTCAGTTTGCCGTTGACATAGTTAAATGAATAGTTTATGGCTTCACCGCCAGAAACTACAATATCGTATATACCAACAGGGCTGTTTGTTGTAGCTGCTGTTGTTGCGGTGGGCTTTACTTTCAATACGCTCTCATTTTGATTATTTTTCCATCCGCTGTAATGTAGGATGAAGTCTGGATTTGGTTCACCTTCTTTTCGAGTACAGCTCTCTACCGAAACCGTAAGTGGAGCTTTATTGACTGTTAACTTGCCAGTTATACCTGCCATAGAACCTTGCACAGTTCCTTGGTCAACGGTGATATTATAGGTATCGACATCATACGTTTTTGAGGCCCAACAACTTAGTACAGGAGTCCCTGACAATTCACCACCTGATACCTCATATTCAAATTCTGGATTGTCTTCTCCGTATTCACGTGAGCAGTCCTTGGCAATGATTACGAAGACATAACCTCCATCGTATTCCACCCATCCACCATTGTTATACCACAGTGGAGTCCAACCTTTTGCTTTTATTGCTGCCACTTGCTTTTTCGTGCACACATTTTCGCTGTAGCCATCAAATAAGAATTTATATCCATTGTCGCTTAAATGTAAACGGAAAGTGTGTGGCTCATTTGTTTTGTTCGTGGGAAGGCTATTTATCAGCAGATCCATCGCATTGCCCCGGATTCGATTATGGTCCATCCAAAAAGAGGCCAGTTTACTGCTGTTTGGCAAAATAAGCGAAGTCAATTGGTTGCGTTCGCACCATAATGTTTCCAATTGTGTGCAGTTCGACAAGTCAAGAGAGGTAATTTGATTTTCACTACATGACAATGATGTCAAAGCTTTGTTGCGGCTCAAATCAAGGGATTCAAGCGCACCTCTCCATGATAATTTTTTTATTAATGTGTTCTTTGTCAAATCAAGTGATGTTATTGTACTACTTGAGCCCGAGAGCTCTATCAACTTCGTATTGTTCGTAACGTCAAGCTCTGCCAAATTTGTAGCCCAAACATCTAGTTCTTCCAAATTGACGTTCTTTGAAACATCAATTGACATTAGCAGGCTATTGTAACCACAATTAAGTTTTTTCAAGGCTACATTATTTGACAAATTGATATCCGTCAATTGGTTTTCGCAGCAAATCACAGATGTTAATGCAGTGTTGGCCGTCAAATCAAGAGAGGTAATTTTATTTTTGTAACAATCCAATTCCTTTAGTGCCGTGAAAAATTCTATGCCTATCAGACTACCAATATTCATTTCTCTGACTTTCAACTCAGTAACTCCACTTATTTCACTTTTTGTGAGCACGCCATCTTTCCCATAGTCTTGTTCAAGCAGATAGTTGCGGAAAATTTCATCGGGAAAATTTGTCGCATCAATTAATATTTTTGTTTGGTTTTCTTCTATCGTGAAAATCCATGTCATAACTGGACTATCATTGTACCCTGATTTCTTGGCATAGGCCATAAGGGTACAGGACTCATTGATGGTGATTCCTGACGAAGTGTATCTGGAACTATTTGTTGTTGGTTGTGAGCCATTAAGTGTATAATAGATATCTGCAGAAGAATTACTTGCTGTCAAGTATACTTTAGTTCCTATATCTATTACACCTCCAGCAGGATTGGCTGACAATGATAGTGTAGGAGTCGTAGATTCCTTAACGACAACTGTATAATATGCCTTATATGAATTACTTCCATATTTCATTAAACACCATAACTTCCCTCCTGATGTTGCTACACGTCCTTTTATCGTACAAGAACTGCTACTTTGAGAGGTAATCTCATAACTAAATTGATTGTAATCTGACCAAAGGATAGAATGAACTTTACTCGGATTTGGTGTGTTATACTGACAATAGACAGTTGTAGTTTTACCCTCTTCAACAGTGATGGTTCCCCAACTTCCGTAATCAATGTCATAGTTAGATGGATTATAGTCGGAGCCAGTATTACCACCTCCTCCACCGCCGCCATTTAAGTCTATATGCACCATGTGGGTATCATGTCTGCCGTAGTTGTTTTCATACCACCAATAGTCAAACCTGATATGGACTTGGGATTGTGTATACGCTACGGCTTTGACAGTAACAGAAGTATTAGTATAACTTATGACTTCCACATTATTAATATGATCGGAAGAACAATTATAAGCATACATCATACCTGCTCGGTTCGTAACTTCAGATGGAAAGTAAAATGTTTTCGTTTCTCCAACTTCCATGGATTCATACTGGTCATAAGCAAAAGAAGATAGTGGTATAATGAAAAATACCAGTAATACTACCAAAATGGTTCTGAGTAATTGTATTTTCATTTTCGCTTTTGTTTTTGGAGGAATATGAAAAGGCGTGAAACCATCCGATTGCTTATTCTTCCCTGAGGCAACCGCCAAGTAGCCTATCTACTAAACAAGCATCTAATAGCCCACGCCCCAACGGGCGTGAACTTTCAGTCAGCTTGTTCTCAGTAGAAATATTTGGCGGTATTTCGAGGGAAGAGAACAAGAGCGTGAAAGCTCAAATCCACAAAGTATGTCGAATGGGGAGTATTACGTCACGCACATTTTCCGTTTCCGGTTAATAATTGTTTGTTAGTTGTAAAAAATAGTCCCCGTGGGCGAGCCGCACCTGTGCGGTCTGCATCCCGATTCAGTCTGTCTTTACTTTTTTCTTCTTTTTTTAGAAATTATGATGTTAATACTTATTATTCTCTATTATTCTCTTGCTTTCTGAACGACCTCGTCAGAGCTGGGTTCAGACGATGTATCGCCGGTGACAGTAGCCGTGATGACTGAGTCGGTGGTAGTAGTCACTGGCTTAGCGGAGCTTTGTGGATGGCTGGTCTTTGAGCCACATCCTGACAGCAGGAATAGGGCTAAAAAGAATAATGTCTGTTTCATGGGGGCGAAGGTAATACTTTCAGTTGACAATAAAGAATAAAATGGGGGAAAAATAAAGACTGCACCACCATTTTATAGTGATGCAGTCCTAGGTGAGCATTAACAGGCCGATTTAATGGCAATCTATAGAGTGGCCGATAATGCTCGTTGTGCTATTCCGCGTTATCTCAACGAAGAATAACTTTGAGTGGAAACCTATACTGCGTTTCACAACGGAGTATAGCAATCGTGTGATTTTAACCTACTTACTATACCGCGTCTCATGACGGGGCATAGCTATAAACAAAAATGATATTATTCCTATAACCTAATTATCCCGCGTCCTCCCGACGAAGAATAACTAGCCTGAACAATTCCTATAGTATTACACCTCCCCTCTCAGAGAAGTGTAATCCATGATAAAAGAATTAGATACCACCTCTATATATAAAGGGAACGGACGATTGTTGGTCTATTTCAGTTGATTTTGTAAGCGTACTCAATCCAGTCCAGCACCTTCTCGTCGAAACAGATGGCACTCCTGGAACTGATAGACAGCAGTACCTTGGGGTCGCCAGTTATCTCTCGTAGGTACTCAGAGCACCGTTTCGTAACCACATCGTATGGTGGCTTTCGGTTGAAGTACCTGAACAGATAATTGTAGCATGCGGAGTAATTGCTGCTATTCTCAAAGGTTCTGGGGTCATAGTCAGGGTGGATTTCCTCGAAAAACTCTTTCCAGTCGCACTTTGTATAGCGATAATCAGCATTCAGACCGAGGTATTTGAAACTGCCACCCTGTCCCATGTAATAGCCGATGTCGTCTTTCTCGTAAAGCTCACAAGGAGCACCCATCGGCTTGAAGTTCGACAGCCACAGTATATCACATCCCTGTGCTCGTGCCTCTTTATAGTAAGGTACGATACTTTGTAGCCAGATCGGAAAGAAATCCTCAAAGGCATCCTTGAACCAGGGAGTCATCTTTGCAGCCTCAGGTAAATCTTTGATAAATATCATATTCCGTAAACAATTTAGTAAGCAGTAAGCCCCGCCGCTAAACGAGGCTTACCGTTGGTTACAGATAGATAGTGAGACTGAAATTGTCCCTATCTGTCTGCTCATACTTTAAACTTTTGATGCGTGATGCTTTCAGTCGCTTGGCAGCTTCCTTGTATTTCTTCGTGAAGTCATCAATATGATGAGAGATGACGTAGCGACTCTGTAGGGTCTGGAAGTCTGCCTGTGTGCCAGTCTGATAATTCTCTGCCAGGAGGATTTGCTCGTCCAGGGCAAAGATGTACTCGTTCTGGTAAGATGACGGCTGGAATTCATACCAGCTGCCGTACACACGGTGATAATCAAAACGGTACTCTTTGTTGTACTCAACTTCTGTCACCTTGACTGTTACCAAGGGATCGCCATCTTCGTCGTAACCCAACCAGTTATTCAGATAGTTCTGATAGGAGTACTCGAAGAATTCGGCATAATCCATCTTGGTTAAATACAAGACCTCACTGATGTAGATCTTCTTTGAATTCCGTCGCTTGGGCTTCGGATTACTACTGTTTCCTGAATTTGAATCCATTTTTAGTTGAACTGTTATTGTGATCGATACTATACTTGACACTCCCGACACCTACGCCTGTGGCATTGGCAGCATCCAGCATAGTCTGGAATGTCTTTTCGGAGCCGTCGGGGTATGTGGCGACACAATCCGTGCCGCGTTCCTGCTGTGCTTTCTTCATGTTAGCCTTGGCTTCGTCGGGTATCGGGTGGTTCTTCCAGTAGCCACCACCGTTCTGCTGAACCCATTGTTTTGCAGCCGCTGTCGCCGGAACCGGGGCTTTGCCTTTCTGCCGTTCGCTCTGGGCTTGCTTCTGGGCTTCTGTCCGTTTCAAGCCTTTCAGCTTTTTGGAAATCTTTGTCTTGGCCTCTTCGGTGTGATGGCGGCCTTTGCTTTTTGCCGACAAGAGTGCCTTAGTTTCGTCAGAATGATGTTTTCCTCGCATTGAGTCGCCGCACTTGGCTGCACGGTCTTTGGAAAACTTAACTCCAAGATTCCCATCACCGTAGGCACCATTATAGCCGTTATCGACGGAATTTTTCTCCCTTATCCAGTAGGTCTCTCGCTCCTTCAGTTTGGAATTAAGCCCCTCCTGGGTATCAGAGAATATTTCCTCCAGCACCTCGTATTTCCATACCTCATTACCAATCCCATGTGTAGCCCTGGCATCCGTCAGTTTCTTACCGCCATAAGCCTTATTGGATTTGTTATTCCAGGAATGGCGTCTGACCTTCTCGTTATCAGTTTTGCCAATATAGGACATGTCGGTCTTGACATTAGCATACTCGTAGATAACTCCTCGGTATCTTCCATCTAAAGTGATTTCAGGATGCTTACTCATGGGTTTTCCTCGAATATACAATAAGTTGCACACCATAATCCTCTTGCAACGTCTTCTGCAAACGCGCAAAAGCATCGATTCTCTTACGAGTCCTTCCCAGGAGTGCGCAAGCCTCGTTCAGTTCTAGCCTTATTGTCAGACCAGACCTGAGTTCGCCATATTTTTGGGTAAGGATGTCGATATCATTACCAGCCTTTGTGACAGCCTCCTTGGGGGCTTCAACGAAAGACTTGGCTGTTTCCTCTTCTTCTTTGGCAGCAGGAACGGAAACGTCCTGCTGGTGAGAACTTACTGTTCTTCGGTCTTCACCTTGAAGCCAGTACATGAACTCTTTCATATACATTAATAAAGGGCATCAAATGCTCTGGAGTGCGGATTGTTTAATTTTGTGTCGGCAGAGTAAGGTTGTTGAAGTCATCGAAAAAAAAGGTGCCTCGCAAGACACCTTTCAGGTTCACAGGATTGTGTAGTACGCCGTACCGTTGACCATCTTCTTTTGGTAATCAGGGCAAAGGTTCGTAAGACTTGTTGCCGTTGCCTTGGCCTTTATCCCTAAAGCATCATAGATACTTTGTAGGATTGACTTAACATCATGGCTGCTGTATGCCTGACCGGGGATTAACGTCTCACGAATCTTTCTGATGACGGCGTTCATCTGCTGAATTTGGTAAATCTCCTGATCCATCTTCGTCGTATTGAAGCCGCTTGCGACAATACGCTCTAATGGTAACTCATGGAAGTAATATGCAATCCTGGAGTATTCTTCTCTGAACAGCATTTCAAATATCTCTTCAGGGTTCTGGGATGTCGCCATGTACTGATAAACCAAACTTATCTTGGTCGCCATTGTGTTCTTGGGCTGTTGCAGCTGCATCAATAATTGCTTGACTGCCTGGCTATAGTGTGTACTTTGCGCACTCCTGATGACATACCAAACGGAATGGTTCACAAGAATATCCCGGCTGTAGTCCTCTGCTATGCGCAGCAATTCTGTGTACTGAGGCTTGCCATTGACAACCCTGACATAGTTCTTATTTGGGTCATGAGCTATAAGAGCCTGTAGATTTGATAGTGCTGTTTCCTGGACACTGCCAGCACCCGACCACAGAGTAATCTGATTTTGTGTGTCCTGCTCCTTGGCAGCCTGCATGGCAGCATAGGCAGCATCGTCATAGTTAGAGTTGGTCGTGAAGAAGATATTCACCACACACCTGAAGGGATTGTCGAGGACTCTTTGTCTGCCAATAATCTGAGGTATATCGGAAGCTATGTCAATGCACAAGCTGCTGACGTTGTAGTTCGTGATGACATAGGTACTGGCGGTGGGATTATAGAGATCCACTCCCTCAAAGGCTGTCCTTGTCACAAAAGTCCACGTAGTGTGATGTTGCCCTCTCTTTGGAATAGACGTAGCCACTGATAGGCCATGATCTACCTTTTGGACTTTTGCCGTGTTCTCCGTACATTCACGGCAAACAATGCTAACGTCGGCAGGATTGATTAGTCTCTCTTTCTTGATGTATTTGGCCAGGATTGTGCAGATATCCTTAACGCTATTGAGGAAAATGACAGCTTCGTAACTAAATGACGCGGTGTTTCCCTGGTAGTATTCATCGAATACATGAATTCCATTCGGATCTGTATGCTTCATCCAATGGTCGTAAATCTGGTTGAAGGCTTGAAGTGAGCTTCTGATACAATACTTCCTTGACGTTATTTCCTCAATATTGCTCCATTCTAGTTCATAATACCAGACCTCATTCTCGATAAACTCAGGGATTCCCTTGATATAATCGACAATGGGAGTCGCCGATATGAACAGGAGATTAGTGTACTGAAACAGTCTCTCCAGGAATAAAGGCAGGACTGGTTGGACGCTGTTCTCCTTCAGCTTAACGTCCTTGACAAGACTGTGTGATTCATCGATGACGATCCTGAACAGGCATAAGTCCATCTGGAAACGCTGCTCCAAGAAGTCGGCGAGAGTTCTGAACGAGTCGTATGTAACGAGTATCTTCAATGGGCTGCCTGAATACTCCTGCTGTTGCAGATACGCGACGAACTCATTTTCAAGTTGCTCGATACTCTTCTGCTTCTGATTGTCCTTCTCGCGGTCAAAGTAGTAGTAAGAACCGGGTGGGTCTGCTTGTTCCATCTTGTTGTGGATAAGCCTGACACGAGGTGAGACGAGGATGGTATTGTACTCGTTCCATAAGCACCATGAGGTGAAACCACAACCGGTGGTTCTTTTGTTGGCAATTACTCGTCCGTTTGCAAAATACCTGGAAATCTCGTAGTTTCCGTTACTGTCTTGCCACTGAGTTATATAGGTCAACCCAGTGGGAATCTTGATAGAATTCTTTTGAATTATCATTTTACTGTGAGTTATTTATTTTCATCACTAAGGCGAATGAGGGTGTAAAAGTGTGAAATGAATCATGTTCTCCGTAATAAAGTCTTGAATAATGGCCATTTTCGATAAAAAATACACCTTGGAGTAGGGTGTAAAAGTTAGAAACATTTTCTGCTCTCCCTATATAAGTAGTGTTTTTATGCCTTTTTTCACCAAAAAATACACCCTGATAAGGTGAGTGGAGATTATCCCAATTAGCGTAGCGGTTGGGATAATCTGAGAGACTGAGACCTTTCGAGCCATAGGCGAAGAAAGAGTCTCATGTCCTCTGGAAGTGTTGTTGATGTTTTGCTCGTCCTAATGAAGGTCTTGTTCCCCTCGCTTGTTCCCTGGCGGTCACGCGCTCGGTAAGACCTTCATTACAACTCGGTCCGCTTCGCTCCCCTTGTCTCTACAGTTTTTCCTATTTTTCTTTTCTGGAGATTTTCTCCTGTGAGGGAATATCACTGTCCCCGACCCACATCTTTCAACCCTCGCTATCGCTCAGGTCTCCAGATGTTTCCCTCCCCAGTGATGGTCAATAGACCTGTCAGTGAGTCTTACAGGATGATAATCTGTACTACAGGTGTTGAGGTTCTACAGAAAAGGGGTTCACAGGGGTTTACAGTAGGGGTTTACCAAGGGTTTACTTTTTGTAAGTTCTTGGTTTTCAGATATGATTAGGGGTTTCGTAGAGGGGTGCATAGTATATATATCAGAAACCCCTCACGAAACCCCTTTAAACCCTTCACGAAACCCCATAAAAAATGACGGATGCCATATATTGCATCCGCCATTCTTTCTTATTTCTGTTCAAGTGAAGCTTCGTATGCCTTTATTTTCTTTCGGACTGTTGAAGCCGACATGCCAGACAATCCTGCTAGCGTGTCCCACCCGTACAGAGACTGACCACCTGCGTCTTTCTGGTCATGTAGTCGTTTGAGTTCTGCTATGTCGGTAATCTTCTGGCTAGCTGACGATGCGCTACTGTTTCCGTTCTGCTCAGCTTGTGGAGTGTCATTCTCAACATACTCTGCCTCCTTGTTGGCTCTGCGCTGTAGATTCTGCGCCTTACCGAACTTGTGAAGGAAACGCTCGATGCAGTAGTCTGCGATAAAGAGAGTCAGGTCAACCACCTTCTGACGTTTCTGCCAGTTGGCTGGAGCTGGGTTGTCATAGAGCATGTGGATTACAATCGAGCAGTGGAAAGCGATAGCAGCCATTCTCATGCGTACATCCTTACGGGCAGGATTTTTCTCTTCCTCTGCCAACTGGAACTGACGGTCATTCCAATCTTCAAGAGCCTTGCAGACATAATCAAGGTCAACATTGACCTCACCAACAGCCTCGTCACCCTCGCAGGGAATACGCTGATAGCAATAAGCCTCAGTCCAGTCATCAATCTGGTCTTTTAGGGCTTCGAGTTCATTCCCCTCTGGCAGTCGTAGAATACCAGGATAACGACCTGCTTCGGGAATACAAGTCCATGCGATACGGGATAGTGTACCACCCTCCAGTTCTTTCTTGAAAGATGTGTTGATGTCAGCCGGTGTACCAGTGAGCGTGTAGTTCAGATAGATAGGAAAAATGCCGTTCTTGCTGTCTCTTGCCTTGTTATTACGGCACACGTCGCCATTCTCGAAAGCTTTGCGCAAGAAGTCAAAGTTCAGGCCATTGCCTTTTTTAAGATCATAGAACAATGCGCGAACCTCACTGTTAAAGATATACATGTGACAGCCTTGGTTGTCAGCCAGGATGTCAACGTACTTTGACATTGATGTCCCGATGCCAGTAGTCTGTACAATGAGAGGTAGTCTGTTGTCGGGGTCACTCAGGAGGTCAATCTTGTTCTTGCAAGAACTGAGGATTCGGCCAAAGAGGACTTTGAATAGCTGTTCAAATTTAGCTTTGCCAGTTCCCCAGTTGCCCTCAACAACTACCTGTAGATTGGCTGCATGAGCGATACCGTCGAGGTAGACTGAACGAACCTTGGAGAAACACATTGCCCCAAGCATAGCTAGCATGTGCAGAAGCATGGCCTCTTCATATCCTTGCGGTACACCTGACATTATCTTTGCCAGGAATGGCGGCAACTCTGGCATGGTAAACTGAGACTTGAATCTCTCCAACCAGGTAGTCCTGTCCTGCTCATCGTCCTCATTGTCGTCATTCTCTGGGTTAATGTCGTCATTGGGGGTCGGAGTTTCAGCGGTTCTTCTGTCATCGCACTTAACTCTGTGTCTCTCGTCAGCCATGCGTCTGACAGTGTAGCTGTCACTTTCAGCCTCACATTCGCGCTCAGTTAGACGAGAATCAGCCAAGCGTTGTCTCTCGTACAGAGCAGCGTCGGCTTCACGCTCTCTCTCATACTTAATTGTATCGGACTCACCCTTGCGCTTGATAATCCATGTAGTAAGTAAGCCTACGACTCCTGTGAGAAGAGCCACAATGCCTAAGAATCTCTTGATGGTCTTAGGCTCTTCTTTACTGACATTGAGAAGCCCATTCACGGTTTTCTCAGTTGCAACACCTGCACCAGCAATTAATGCACCTTCACGTACAGATTTCGCTAATGTTTCTGATAATACTTTTTTCATAACTCTTAAATGAAAATGGGGGAGGGTTATGGTTACCCTCCCGGATTAAGATAAACGTGCAATACTATTAAGAATGCGACTAACCATGACAGCAGTCATTCCGAACTTATCAGCAATGGCATTAGGCAAAACGCCATCTTCGTAAAGCTGCTTGATGTCATACACATCCTTTTCAGAGAGTGTAATCGACTTACCCTTGACAGAAAAGAACACATATTCTCTACCAGTCTTGGTTGACTGATTACACATAGATGTCACAGCAGATTTGGCCATGGCGCGACGGGCAACATAGTAGCCACCCGCAGCACCAACACCTGCTCCAAGGACGAAAACAAGCGAAACATACAGAGCATGTTTATTCACGCCTTACCTCCTTCCTTGCGCGTCGCCTTATCGACGGCCTTCTTGATGCTATAGACACCGATACCAACCAGGGCAATCAATGACGCTGCCAAGATGGGGTTGGTACCATTCAGATTCACTTGGGCAGACAGAACGCCAGGTTTGACGTGTCTGCGTGCTGCCGTAGCAGCCGGGTTGAATTTTTTAATCATAATTATAAATTTAGTTAATAATGAGGGGCCGGCTATGAAAGACCAAACGCCCCTAGAAATATCTATTCCATAATCTGATCACGGGTAGCATGAATGAAGTCCAGAAGGGAATCCTTCCAATAGACTGAGCGAGGGTTGAGAGTATTAACCATACCAACGAACTGGCGGATATGGTCAGGGGTGTAGCTCTTCTTACCGGAGAGGATGCCAATCTTGTAGTGGTCACAACAGTCAAGGGACTGCCGAACCATCTGGAGGCTTTTCTGCGGATCGATGATAGGCTCGATGCTGGCCCAAGTAGGAATACCTGCCTGATGAAGGACGTGCATAGCCTGAATGCGCTCCAGATTAGGACTAGCGCCGGGTTCGAGCTCATCGCAGCCAGTGAGGCTGAACCCCACGCGAATCAGATGCTTGAACTCCAAGGCTTCCTGAACCGCGGGATGGTCAAGCCAGTCCGCGCGCTTAGTAAGCACCTGACAAGGAACTTTCTGCAAGAGGGCATAGTTAATGCACTTCCAGTTGAGATCGATGGTCTCAGGAAGGCAAGGGTCTGACACAAAGTTGAAATGCAAGCCTCCGTCCTTAATGATTGCGTCCCTCCACTTGCCAAGTTCAGCCAGGAAGATCTGTTCGGCCGTCTTAACGTCCACCAGTGATTTTTTTAGTCTTACTTCCAAGCCTCCAAGTACTCCCGAAGTAATGCCCTGATTGTTGTAACAATAGTGGCATCCATTGGAACATCCGAGGTAGAAATTGGCAGCGAAATGGGAATACTCAGCCGCCTTACCGGAGGGCTGATAGATGATTTTGCCGTGAAAGGTTTTAATCTTCTTTTTTTTCATAATTGTTTTTGTTTTGTGTGGAAGCCTGAGATTACCCCAGGCTTCCGGGTTAATAAAATAGGATTACTTCATCATCTTGTCGAGCTGGTTCTTCACGACCTGATCGCGAGTGATGTGTTTTTTGCTATTGGACTTGGCGGTGATGATAGCCGTATAGATCTCATTGGTCATGGCCTTCACCTTGTCGCAGATTACCAGAGCCGTTGCAGACTTGTCATCTGCCTTACCAATCCGGTCTGCGCACCACTGAGCAGCCGATACACCACGGTAGATCTTCTCGGCTCCCTCGGCACCAAACTTCTCCTTGAAGCTCTCGTAACACAGAGCCAGAGCGTCCGTTATGTCCTTGTCGAACTTAGGCGCGTCGGCTTCACCGTAGATAAGCTTCGACACTTCGGCTACCGTCGCCTCACGTCCGAAAGTCCAGAAGTAGGAGCCTTTCGAGATTACCAGATCGTTCTTGATCTTCGACAGATATGAAATTACGATAGGATCCTTGCAACGTGCGCCAGCGATAGCCAGACGATCCTTGGAGGTTGTGCGCGTCATGTCTGCGTTAGTCGAAACGTAAGCCTGACCAAAGTTTTCCGGAGAGTCGAAGTGTTTGTAGACAAAGTGGAAGTCGAAAGGCTTGCCACCCGTCTGTGCCGAATCAGCAAGAGCAATAAGGAACCCATGACTACGGCCATGTCCTTCGAGGATGCAATACTTACCATCCAGATTATCAGCTGGGACTTCTTCACGCGTACACGGATCGATCAGAATAAGACCCCATTCTGCCACAACCTTAGCGTCCGTAACGATGGCGGGCGTTGTCATGGTGTTATCCCGACATGCAGTAAACATTTTCATGGCGCGTTTCCAGGTGCGGCGATTGTCTTTAATCCAAAGGATAGGCAGCCCACCCATTTTGTCCAAGTGATAGATACGGTCTTCTTCAAGTGCCTGACCGTCCCACTCAGACGTGGAAGTAGCCTTGGTTAGATCGACAAAGGTACGATTGCCGATAAACTCGTTAACGAAGCTTTCGTTGAGCTTCTTTTCTGTTGCAGGGAGGCTACTGTACTTCACCTCAGCTGCGGGATTGAATTTCTTTTCCATTGCGTTTTGTTCTTTTGATGTTAAGTTGTGGCGCTTATGCGGCTCATCCGACTTTCCAGCAAAGCAAGTTATGAGTTCATCCATGCTCAATTGATGAAAACCTACTGAGCTATAATTAGCGCCGTTTTGACTCTGTTGGGCAGAGGGAGTACTGTTATTCGCCCCTGCTGCTTTTTTGATCTTATTTTCCATAATTGAAATGATTTGAATTATTTAATATGTCTTTTTGATAATGATCGTTATAATAGGAGGCATTGAGCCTAACTACCTGTATGGAGCATCCCGCATATCTTGCCAGTAGCGGTTGCTGTGCTGGCGGTTGCGGTTACGACGGTGAATAATATGCTTAGGTGCATTCACCAACTCGACGATCTCGTTCTCACTGATTGTCAAAGCAACCTTCTGAAGGTTCTGTGAGGGTCTTGCAATTTTCTTCATTCTTCTTGTTTTTAAATGTTATACTTGCTATTAATTTCTTTCAACTCATCTGACAACGATGGAATGACATCGTAGCGGCTTGTTGCCATGGCGAGGCGAAGGCGGAGGATGATGTACTGCTTCTCCGTTTGTTTTGCCGTTTGCTGGATGTCGTTCTTGCGTTTCATTGCCTTATATTTTTGATTTCTGCGGCAAAGCTACAACGTTTTGTGATAGGATGCAATAGGCGCTAAATACGATAAAGTCCGATATGCTTACCAATAAACAATTATTTGTTTTTCACTAAATAACCTGGACTATCATTCACGAAAAATCCAATTTTACTTAAAAAAATAGATAGATATATGACAAATGTTTGTAGAGACAGATTTTATTTGTTATCTTTGCAAAAAATACAGTTATGCCAGATAAAGATAGAACTAGCGTAGAATGTGCTTGGACATCCATCTATGGTTTGGATGGTCAAGACATAATCTCACAGATTTTCTCTGATGAAGATTTAAAGCGTATCTCAGACCTCAAGTTTGAAATTGACATTTCAGACTCAGACTTAGAAATAAACGAGAAGTGCTACTTTACTTTTTTAAGTATACCAGTTGTTTATACGCCAGATCCTCTTTCTGTTGTGGTTGATATGGCTAAAACGGTTGATTTTGATAAGTTTCGCTATACAATCCTCAATCTTGCGGCCGATAATATAGTGGATTACAACGTAGGCAATCTTCAAGCTATTAAATACTTTTATAGCAATGAGAAGTATTATAATATGTTCTGCGAAGCAGCATCGCTAACAGATGAAGAGAAAAAAACATTAGATACTTATAAGAGTCAAATATTGAATGGGGAGGAATGTGATGATGAGCAGATTCTATTTGTAATTAAAGATGAAAGGGTCAAATCTCTTTGGATTTATGTCAATGCCGCTGTGATGGAAAAGCTTAAATGTTATCCTGATGCTCTTCAGCTAGACAATCCTGACGCATTATTACCACTAATGCGGCTTTCCAAAGCTTTTGTAAAGTTATATAAAGAAAAATATGATATTTGGGAAGGGAGCGTCACTGAGATTTTCAAACAGCGATGGTTACTCGGTGCATCAGTTCACTCCGAAAAACCTGTCGATAATATAGAAGCAAGACGAAAAGTTCACTTTTTTTTCATCACATATTATGAGGCATATTCTGATAATTGGAAGAAGACGATATTTGAAGATATGTTACGCGAACAATGCAACAATCCAGTCAACGCTCTTAAATTTGCTAATGCTCTTAAAACTCAAAAGTATTGCAGGGAATTTTGTAGAGAATACGAAGACTATATAGAAGAAAAGGGTATTCGCCCCCTTTTCAATACAAGCATAGTTGTTCCTGTCATTCCAGATTTGGAGACCGATAAGGATGAAAGCCACAAGAACTGGTTTGTTGAGGTTGACAGAGTCAAAGCAAAAGATGGAAAGAAAAAATCTTTATATAATGCCCTTTACAGTCTATACGAGTGGTTGAAAGGAGAAGGGTATATCTCGGAAAAGACTTCTGTGGATTTGTTTATTTATCGTTTTTCAGGCTATCTTGCTCCTAAGCCATTGGAACACAAAATATCATGGAATGGCAATATGAATGTTTTGGCCTTTATTTTTAAGTGCTTATATACAAGAAAGGACGGTGGAAGTATTATTAAGCCGCCTTACAAAAAGTTGTCTGAGTTTTTTATCCCAGAGTTAAGCAACGGATCTCAACTCGCAGGAAGTCTTGACAGAAAAAAACAGATAGATATTATTCAAAAATTAGAGTTATTTGGTTTCAAGAATGTCAACCCATCCGAGATACAATAGCAACTATGGGACATACATCTGTATATAATAATGTGTAAATCGAAGAAACGTAATTATCTTAAATTATGTTTTCTGACAACTTCGCTTCTGTGTGTCAATGGATTATGGGCGGACTTGTAGCAAGAAGGGCAACGGTTGAAGAGAGGCGCAGAAAGTCAGAAGAAAGCGAAAGCCCTTGTGATGGCAGAGAGTAAGCCGACAGATGACATCTTGTTGGAATGCATGGAGTCTTTCGTTTCGCCTAGAACTTCGGATTTAGAGAAGACGGCAGCAGAGGTTTCTCTTTCTCGTTGCCTTTATTGTATGTACCGACAGGCTATCTTATAAAAAAGATGCGTGTCCTTCCATTTTGAGGACTCTAACAATTTGTTCGCTATGTTTCCTTAAACAGTATGTTTTCTCCCATGGGTACGACTTCTCTTCTTATCTAGTTTTGCAAGTTCTAATGCCTTTTCTTTATCAACAATAAATGTTCGACCAACTTGCGAAATTGCGGAATCTAATATTCCACTCTTTTTTATTCTGGAAGCAGTTGCTATTGAGCAACCAAAGATTTCTGCAATCCCCGCTAATCCTTTATATTGTCGCTTTTCGCTCAATTTGATATGCACACTTTCTTGATTGTTGAGGATTTCATCATCTTCATACAACACTTCAAGAGCCTCTGCAATCTTAGCATTGCAGGTCAACAGTTGCTCGATTACCAACTTGACAATTTCCTTTTTCTTACTCATTGCTTTATTTTTTTGCAAAATTACAATAAATAAGAATAATAAAGAAGCCTCACTAAACCGACTAAATAAATAAGAATCGCCAATAAACAAATAAATAAAAAAGACTAAACCGAACAATGCAATCCATACATTATCCGGTTCATTTCGGCGGAATTGCGGAGGGTCGAACTTCATTCAGTCCGCACGAGGAATCCATACGCTCTCTACAACCTATCTAAGCTTTCATGTTTCGTAATACAGCAAGAACGCGGGCACGAACTGCAACCTTATCCCGTATAGTTTCACCAGATTGCTGATCTCGATTTATCTACACCGCTTAAAATCTTTGTATTCGGAACCACGCCCCTAAAATAGTATGTCTAAGAAACCTAATCGAAGAAGGTCTGATAATAATGAGCTACCAATTAAACGACGAAACCTCCCCCTTTATTCATGCTGGGGGGAGGTTTTGGGGGAGGTTTTCTTGTAAAATGCTGATTTTCAGTATGCTTTTGTGGAGCTGGAGGGAGTCGAACCCTCGTCCGCACAAGGAAACCATACGCTTTCTACACGCTTATCTTGGCCTTCATTTTCGTGCTGTGACAAGACCCAAGCCACCAATCACAGCCTTATCCTCTAAAACTTCATCCTGACATCGAGGCCTGTCAAGACTATTTCCGATTTAACCTGCGCCGCTTGATCTTCGGATTCGGAACAACATCCTTGGAGCGACGTCTCGTTCCTCTACCTGGTAGTGGAATTAAGCTCGTAATCTACTGTACTTCGATTAAGCAGCGAGAGCATACTCATTGTTGCCAATTAATTTTCTGCTGACTCAGATTTAGGAGGGAACCAACGAGCCTCCGCGTGCTTACGTACCATTTCATCTCGCCGTCAAATCCAGTCAACCCCAAGAGTGAACGTGTCACGTAATTTCGGTGCAAAGTTACTACTTTTTTCGGATATTGCAAGTTATTTGCGAAAAAATATGTACCTTTGCAACGATTTTGCCGCTTATTTCACAATAATCATGAGGAATTGCGGTTATAAATAATGTAAAAAACCTACCTATTTAATAAAGATGAAACGCTTTACTACCGTATTGCTTTGCCTATTGCTGGCCATTGGATATGCCCAAGCCCAATCAGGAATGACCGACAATCAGGTGATGGATTATGTCATTGAACAGAACTCGAGGGGCGTATCACGACAAAAGATCGTGACTGACCTGATGCAGCGTGGTGTCACCATCGAACAGATTCGCCGCATCCAGAAGAAGTACCAGCGCCAGATGAAAAACGGTGCCCTTGGTGCTGACGATATTACCGCCGGTTCCAAGGACGTAAAGAACCGTATGCGTCAGGCCAACGGCGAGAAGCGTTATGAAGAAAAAGAGCGCGAGAAGCGTAACGTCTCAAAATACCGTAAGAAGGACGGACGTCCCAAGACGAAGAAGAATACCTACGATGACGAAGACGACGAGTTTGTCGAGATGGACGAGGCCATGGACTTCATGATGCCCGACTCGCTGAAATATTTTGACGACGAGGATCTCAAGAAGAAAGAGAAAGGACGTAAAATCTTCGGCCACGACGTCTTCAATCGTAAAGACATGACTTTCGAGAGTTCCATGAACATCGCGACACCCCAGAACTACCGTTTAGGCCCTGGCGACGAAGTGAACGTCGACATCTGGGGTGCTTCGCAGGAGAGCATTACCGAGACCATCTCCCCCGATGGCTATATCACTATCGAGGGTGTTGGCGTCGTCCAATTAGGCGGTCTGACCGTCGGTCAGGCCAAAAACCGCCTCCGTCAGGTTATTGGCCCACGTTATCAGGACTCCCAGATAGAACTGACGTTAGGTCAGACACGCACCATCACCATTAGTGTGACAGGCGAAGTCAAAACCCCCGGTACCTATACCATGTCAGCTTTTGCGACTATCTATAACGCCCTCTATATGGCGGGTGGTCCTAACGACATCGGTACACTGCGTAGCATCAAGGTGTTCCGAGATGGCCGTCAGATATCGAGTGTCGACGTCTATGCCTTCCTGCTCAACGGCCATCTGACCGGTGATGTCCGTCTGCAGGACAACGATATCATCACCGTCGGACCTTACGAGTCGCTGGTGTGCATTGCCGGTAAGGTGAAACGCCCCATGTTCTACGAGATGAAGAAGACGGAGAGTGCCGCCACGCTGCTGCGCTATGCCGGCGGCTTCACGGGCGACGCCTTCACGAAGTCTATCCGTGTCAACCGTAAGGCAGGTGCCATGTATTCTGTGTTCAGCGTCGGCGAGTTTGACATGAACGACTTCCGTATGATGGATGAGGACTCTGTATATGTAGACTCTACCTTCGTGCGCTACCAAAATACTGCTGAGGTCATCGGCGCCGTCTTCCACCCTGGCCACTATCAGGTGGGGGGACATATCACAACCGTCAAGTCGTTGGTTGAGGCCTGTGGCGGACTGACAGAAGAAGCAATCGGCCAACATGCCGTCATGCACCGCACACGCCCTGACAGGTCGCTTGAAGTGCTGAGTGTCGACGTCAGTGGCATTCTCAATGGCACGTCGCCCGACGTTCCTCTGAAGAGCGAAGATGTGCTTTATATTGCCAGCAACGAAGAGAAGGAAGCCGACAAGACTATCACCATCCACGGTGAGGTTCCTTACCCCGGTACTTATAAATACGCTGCCAACCAAACTGTGGAGGACGCCATTTTGCAGGCTGGCGGACTGACCAATGCCGCCTCATTAGCCAAGGTCGACGTGGCTCGCCGCATCATCGACCCTGAGGCCTCAGAAGCCAGCGACACTTTGGCTTTCACCTACAGTTTCAGCATCGACAAAGACTTCAACATCAACGAGGCTAACGACTTTACGCTGCAGCCCTTTGACGAGATCTACGTCCGCCGCAGCCCGAATTATAATGAGCAACAGAATGTCACCGTTGAGGGTGAGGTGCAGTTCAAAGGCAACTACACGCTGTCGAGCAGTAACCAGCGACTGAGCGAGATAATCAAGCAGGCTGGCGGCCTTACCAAGCGCGCCTATCCGGAAGGTGCCAAACTGGTACGCCAGATGACGCAGGAAGAACGTGAACAGATGGAGGTGATGCTGCGCACAGCCCAGCGTAATACGGGCAATGACTCTATCGACGTCAAGAAACTACAGACGATGACCACCACGACGGTGGCTATCGAGCTGGACAAAGCCTTGAAGAATCCCGGTGGCGAGGATGACATCGTGCTGCGCGAAGGCGACCGCATCGTCGTACCACGCTTCACCAGTACCGTCACTATCAACGGCGAGGTGCTCTACCCTAACACCGTGCAATACAAAGCCGGCGAGAAGGCCGACTATTATATTGATTTGGCAGGTGGCGTCAGCTCCACAGGCAAGCGCAGCCAGACCATCATCATCTACATGAACGGCAATGTGGCCAAGGCCGACCGTAAGCATCGACCAGCTCCCGGCTGTCAGATCCTCGTGCCGACGAAAGCCAAGAAGCGTGGCCTCGGCTTGACCGAATGGTTAGCCATCGGTACGTCTACCGCCTCTATCGCCACGATGATTGCTACGATTGCAAACCTTGTTAAGTAAGTAAGGATTATGGAAGAAGAGAAGAAAGAGATAAAAGCCATTAACTTTGCCGAGATAGCCCGGAAGCTGTGGCCTTACAGGAAGAAATACTGTTATGTCATGTCTGCTACGCTCATCATCACCTATCTACTGATGGTGTGCGTTCCACGATACTACAAATGCACAGTCAGTTTGGCACCAGAGACTTCCGGAACGTCATTCTCGGGCTCTCTCGGATCGTTAGCATCGTCAATAGGTCTGGGTAGTTCGTTGGCCAAAATGAACTCGCAGGATGCTATCTTTGCCGAGATATATCCAGACGTGCTGGCTTCAAAGAAGTTTATTGCGGAACTGATGCCCATCAATGTCAAGACAAAGGACGGCGAGGTGTCATGCAACTATTATACCTACATACGAGACAAGCAGAAGGAACCGTGGTGGTCTGCTGTTATGGGTACTATTACGGGATGGATTAAGCCACCTTTACAGGATACTCAGAACGGTACGGAGAAGATTTCTGTTTTTAATCTGACAAAACGGCAGAACGACATCTTCGATGCCGTACAGGGTAAGATTCATTGCTATGTCGACAAAAAGACAGACGTTGTAACCATCACCATCAAAGACCAAGATCCACTGGTATGTGCAACAATAGCCGATGCTACGTGTCAGAAACTACAGGATTTTATTACCGATTACCGTACCAACAAGGCACGTATTGACTATGAATATTACCAGAAGCTATACGAAGAGAGCAAGGCAGAATACGACAAGGCCGTAGACCGCTATGCTGCTTGTGCCGATGCATATACCAACTCTGTGCTGACCACCTATAAAGCTAAGGTTGAACGGTTGGAAAACGACATGCAAGCAAAGTATAACATTCACACCGCGATGAACACTCAGCTTCAGGCGGCCAGAGCAAAGCTACAGGAGGCGACGCCAGCCTTTACCGTCATCGAGAGTGCATCGGTTCCTGTCAAACCTGCAGGTCCCAAGCGCATGATTATTTCCATTGTCATGATGCTACTGTCGTTTGTCATACTATCTGGCTGGCTATTGGCGAAAAACAAGTAACATGGTCATTTCACTGGCTTTGCTGTTCACTGCCTGTATGGTCTCGTCCTTTTTTGAAGAGCGTTTTCTAAAAAGGGACAAGGTAATCCTTTATATCATATTCGGCATCATCATGATTCTGATAGCCGGTCTGCGCGAGGTAGGTTCCGTCCCAGACACGGTAGAATATGAAGGTATGTACTATGGCAGCAATGCTATTATGCAAGAGCTGACAGAGCCAACATTTAAGTTATTTACATCCATATTAAGACCGATGATGCTTGGCGTAAATGCCCTCTTCATGACATACGCCTTCATTTCAATAGTCATTCATCTGCCTGCATTGTGGAAGTTGTCAAAACTTCCGCTCCTGACGCTCACTATCTATATATCCTATTATTATATGATGCACGAGATGGTGCAGATGCGTGCCGGTGTGGCAGCAGGTCTGTTCCTTTGGGCTATTTACTTCTATGTGGAGAAGAAGAAGTTGATGTCATTGGCATGCATCCTCGTCGGATTTCTTTTCCACTATTCTGCAGCAGCGGGTCTGGTGCTGTTCCTGCTGAAAGACAAATTGCCCGGATGGCAAAAAACGATACTCTATCTTATTATTCCTGTCGGGCTGGTTGCCTATATTGCAGAATTGGACCTCTCGCTGCTTGTGCCCGATGAATTCGGAGGCGACAAGCTGACCCACTACCGTGAACTGAAAGACAAGGGTCTGGAAGATGAACTCGCCGGCTGGCCACTCAGGAACAATATTCTCATCTGGATAAACTTTGTGCTATATACGGCTTCTATCTATTATAGCGAACTACTTACAAAGCATTGCAAGTATGTACCCATAGCCATCAAAGTACAGGCCATCGGCTTCTGCTTCCTGTTCTTTGCCCATGGCGTCAGCGCCGTTCTGGGTAATCGCATGAACGACTATTTCTCTATCGCCACCATTATATTATGGACGGCCTCAGTATATGCTTTCTCGCCGAGAATCGTCAGCATTGCCATTAGCAATTTTATCTCTACCTTCAGATTCGTATCCAGTGTCATTGCCTATGCTCTCGCACTGTTCTTTTATAAATAGTAAAGTGAAAAACGTATGTTAGCTAACGTCAATCAGCGAACGCTCCTCATCCTCAAGAACATCGTGGCTTCGGCTGTGGTGAAAGGGTGGTCGGCTTTGGTGGTTTTACTCATGGTGCCACTGACGCTGAAGATGCTTGGTGCCTACAGCAACGGCGTCTGGCTGACGATTAGCGGCATACTGATCTGGATTGACTTTATGGATATTGGCCTGGGCAACGGACTGCGCAACACCGTTGCCAAGTTTGTGGCATTGGGCGACACCAAGAAGGTACGCATGGCCGTATCATCTACCTTCTTCATTCTGACACTCATCATCATCCCCTTGCTGCTGCTCTTCTGCACCTTTATCCAGCTGACCGACATCTACAGTCTTTTGGGTGTCGACCCCACAGTGGTGCCTAAGCTTGATGTCATACTGACGGTGGCACTGACACTGACCAGCATCACCTTCATACTCAAGGCCATTGGCAACCTGTATATGGGACTACAGCTACCGGCTGTCAGTAACCTGATTATGTGTTTGGGACAGACACTGGCATTGGCTGTCACGTTTATAGCCTACACGCTGGGCTGTCGCTCGTTGATGTATGTCGTGTTTATCAACACCTTGTCACCGCTTATCGTCTGGAGTATCTTTTATCCCTACACTTTCACCTTTCGTTACCCACAGTACCGGCCATCTCTTGACCATATTGACAAGCAGATGTCACGCCAGTTGTGCAGCCAAGGCGTCAAGTTCTTTGTCCTGCAGATATTCAGTGTTGTTCTTTTTGCCTCAGTCAACGTTATCATCAGTAAGCTCTTCTCACCGTCAGAGGTGACACCTTACCAAATAGCCTACCGCTATTTCAGTCTTGTACTGGTAGCGTTCAACATCATAGCCATGCCCTTCTGGAATGCCACTACCGATGCATATAGCCGAGGGGATATGACATGGATTAGAAACGCATCGCGTAAGTTGGATATAGTGGTGATGGTTTCTTTGGCCATTCTGGTGGTTATGGTCCTGCTGTCCGGATTCGTATATGACATCTGGATTGGTGACGAAGTCAAAATACCTGTCAAACTGTCGGCAGCTATGGCGGCATATATCTTCGTGTTAGTCGTCAGCTTACGCTATTCCTATATTCTGAACGGCGTCAACGCACTACGAATACAACTGATCTTCACCATCATCGCCACGGTGGCTTTCGTTCCATTATCATGGTACGCCGGAAACACCTTTAGAGACGTGACAAGCATCGTCTGGGTGATGTGTATCATCAACGTGCCTGGAATGTTGGCGAACGCATGGAAGTATTACCGGATTTTCTACAAGGATAAGACAAGTGAAGGTATCGTGTAACTCAAGTATTGCCATACTGATGGCTACCTATAACGGGGAGAGGTATCTGAGAGAACAGATGGACTCCTTGCTTGTCCAGACCTGCGACGACTGGCACCTCTTCGTGCATGACGACGGGTCGACAGACGATACCGTCAACATCGTCACTGAATACAAAGAGAAACATCCTGACAAGATAACAATTCTGACATATCCGTCACAGGGCGGAGCCTGCAAGAATTTCCTCAGTATGCTGGAACGGGTGGACGCCCCTTACTATATGTTCTGCGACCAAGACGACATGTGGCTGCCGAAAAAGACGGCGCTGTCACTTCAAGAGATGAAGGTCAGAGAGCAGGAGCAGCCTGAGGCGGGCATCATCATCTGTACCGACCTGACTGTTGTTGCCGAAGACCTAAAGGTTGTCAACCGCTCTATGTGGGAGTATCTGAGCAACTATCCTGAATACATCCGGACGTTTCGTGATGCAGGAGCCTCGGCTATCGTCACAGGCTGCGCCATGCTCTTCAATCGCAAGGCAAAGGAGGCCTGCCTGCCTTATTCTTCGGTAGTGATGATGCACGATTGCTGGGTTTGTCTTTGTTGCTTGAGTCAGCAAGGCCGACTCTACGGCATTCCACAGCAGACTATCTACTACCGCCAGCATGGCGACAACAGCCTCGGTGTCGGAGTTGGAGCAGCACAGATAGGTATCGTCTACAGGTTACGCCACTTCATCGAGCTTTTCAACTATAACGCCGCCTACTATCGTATGTTGTCTGCCCTTGGATATGGCTCGGTTATCAAATATCTGGCAGCAAAGTTACGCTACAGACGGCGTATTAAGCGAGGCTACTATTAACCGTGAAACAATGACTGAGTGCTATGGAACTGCTTCTTACCTTCGACGACAACTATACCCAACATGCAGGGGTGACCATCTGTTCGTTTCTGGCAAACAACCCAGGGGCGCACACAATTCATATCATTTCAGACCGTATCAGCGAAAGCAATCAGGCACTCGTAAAAGACATCTGTGCAGCGTCAGGAAGCACGTTAAACTTCTATTTCGTCAACGAGGCTGACACACGTGACTTCCCCGTAGGGCCAGGTACTATCAACCCTACGCTGACCATTGCCACCTACTTCAGGCTCTTCATGGCCGACCTGCTGCCCAAAACCATTCGGAAGATACTGTATATTGACTGCGATATCATTATTGACGGCCCGCTCGACGGTCTGTGGAACACGACGTTCCAAGACGGGAAGTGCATAGCGGCATTGGAAGAGTTGGAGCCGATTAGCTCTGACGGCTGTCGGCGCATGTCCATTCCGCAGTCGTCCTCCTACTTCAACGCAGGTGTGCTGCTCATTCACTTAGATCGGTTGCGTGAGTTTTTCTCTGTGGCAAAGGCCAGTGAGTTTATACGCAAGAACCATACCCTTATCAGGTATCACGACCAAGACGTGCTGAACGCACTGTTGTATGACAAGAAGCAGTTCTTCGATCTACAATATAATGTGATGGACACCTGTCTGATACGGCGTGCCACGCTGCCAGCCCGCTACGAGCAGCAGCGTGATGCCCTGCAATCACCAAAGGTCATCCACTACACTGGCTATTTCAAACCGTGGAACAGAGAGAGCCGGAATCCGTACACCTATAAATATTACGAATACCTCGCACAGACGCCTTGGAAGGGCTACCAGCCACAAAGCAAGTTTACAGACCAAAAGACAAAATGGGTGTTCTATATGAAACACTTGGTCAAGCTGTGTCTCGATACGATACACGTCAGGAACTACCGTTATATCTCGCTACTGATGCTATGCCTCTTTTGTATGAATCTGTCACGGTTGTCTGCAACAGAAGAGAACGAGATGCCTATCATCGCCTATATGGGGGTACCCTACGACAAGTCTACTGATGAAAACTTCAAGACCCTCAGCGAGTGCGGCTTTAATGTCAGCCTGTATGTTTACGGCAGTTTGGAACAGATGATTAACGCCTGTCATCTGGCCGACAAGTACGGAGTTAAGATCTTAGGGCACTGCACAGATACGCATGAGCATCCGGAAAAATCAGCTGCCGTTCTGAAAAATGTTCCTGGATTCTTCGGATATGTCTTACAAGACGAACCGACGGCTGATGAGATAAACAGATTACAAGAAGAGATGTCGCGACTGAAGAAGGTCGACGATAGCCACTGTTTCTACATCAATCTGCACCCCTATTACAATGACGGCACGCTGCGTCACTTGAAGACACGCACGTATGAAGATTATCTTGACATTGCCTCTGCCACCTCATGCCGACAGCTGTCGTTCGACTATTATCCCATAACTCACGACGGTCTGCGCGACGGCTGGTATCACAATCTGGAGATGGTTCGCCGTCAAAGCCTAAAGACAGGGAAGCCTTTCTGGGGCTTTGTCCTGTCGGTACCTCACTACGTCTATCCACAACCGACGATGGCGACTTTGCTATTACAGGCATATTCCAACTTGGCCTACGGCGCACAGGCCATACAGTATTTTACCTATTGGACGCCAGAGCCTGACGGAGTCTATGATTACCATAACGGTCCCATCGGTCAGGACGGCAAAAAGACGAGCACATACTTTTTGGTTCAAAAGGTGAATCAGGAACTGAAGACCGTCTCAAGACTGTTCTATGGCTGCAAAGTCTTTTCCGTTTGTCATCTCGGCAAGGTGTCGACGGGCGCCACGAAACAAACGACCATACCCCAGAATATCAGTTCGCTGAAAGTCAAGGGACGTCGCGGAGCGGTTGTATCGACCTTCGAACAGTCTGGCCACCGTTACCTCTGCCTTGTCAACAAAGACTACAATCACGACATGAAGCTGTACATCAAAGTGAAGAACGACACCCCACGCCGTATCACAAAAGCGCTTCATGAAGAGCCTGTCAAGTCCACCTATACCATAGGTGCTGGCGACATCATTATTTTCCGGCTGACATAGTATACCGACAATGAAGAAGATATTGCAGATACGCGAGAACAAGCCTGGCGGCACCGACAACTATTGTCGGGGACTGGAACGCCTGCTCTGCCAGGACGACGATTGTAGGGTGCTGCCTGTGACGAACATCCCTCAACAACCGTCGCGTCTGTTTCATTATACCTATCGTGACAGCGACCTCGAACCGTATGTTGCAGAGGCAGACATCGTACACGTCAACGGTTATACCGCACAAGGGACAATAGACGCCATGCAGATGGCACATCGTATGGGGAAGAAGGTGGTCTATACCGCCCACTTCCATCCATTCTGCTATCTGGGACACCCTTTGGCCGGACGGCTATTTTTCTATTTACGGATGAAACCGGCCATTCAGCGCTTTGCCGACGTCGTGACAACCATCAATAACGAAGACACGCGATTCTTCCAATCCATCCACCCACGGGTGGTACAGATTCCACACTGGAACAACGCTGCGGAAAAGGCATCGTGCCAAGAAGAGCGCAACCCGAAGATGATACTCTTCGTTGGCCGCCTTGATGACCATGTCAAAGGTTTCCATCAACTGGCAGCACTGCCTGAACATCTTTACGACATCCACTGCGTAGGTAGTGGCGAGCAGCCTTTTAGCAGAGCCGACATCACACGCCACTCAAACATCTCAAACGAAGAGTTGCTACGACTGTATCGGCAGGCGTCACTACTTGTTGTCCCATCGAAGTACGAAGCATTCTCGTTTGTCGCCCTCGAAGCAATGGTGCAAGGCACACCTGTACTGATGTCCGACAGGGTGCGCATTGCCGACTATATGGAGGGCATCGACGGCCATTCCATCTACCACTACGGTGACTCAAAAGAGTTTGTTGACAAGGTGGCACAGACTATCGGCATAACGGTCGACATCGATGCTGTCAGGAGGCGCTTCGACCCGCAGAGCATCATCTCCCAATATAAGCAACTCTACCTGTCGCTTTAAGGCTTTCTGCCGCCGAAACAGAAATATTCCGTCAAAACAGGCTTGTTATTAAAAAAAAGTTGTAACTTTGCACGCGCAAAAAAGGGCAATAGCCTCCTGACAGCCATCTATGACGAATTTTTCGGTCCTCATGTCCGTCTACAACAAGGAGAATCCCGACTTTCTCCGACAGAGTCTTGACAGCATCTTTAACCAGACACTGCCACCTTCTGAGGTTGTACTGGTGCAGGACGGTCCGCTAACAGAGCAACAACTGGAGGTAATAGCTTGTTTTCAGGCGGTCCATAATGAACTGAAGACAGTCCCACTGGCAGAGTGTCACGGACTTGGTGATGCGCTGAACGAAGGACTGCGCCACTGCTCGTTTGACCTCGTTGCCCGTATGGATACCGATGATATTTCAAAGCCCGAACGTTTCAAGACGCAGATAGAATGGATGGAACAACACCCAGAAACGGACGTCTGTGGTTGCTGGATAGATGAGTTTACGGGCGATGTGTCGCATGTTATCTCCTCACGCCGACCGCCACGCGACCACAAAGACATTGTCAACTTCGCCCGTCAGCGAAACCCGCTGAACCACCCTACCGTCGTCTTCCGCCGTCAGGCCGTCGAAGCAGCAGGCGGTTACCAGCACTTCTATCTGTTTGAGGATTACTACCTGTGGATACGCATGATTATGGCCGGTAGTCGTTTTCATAACATCCAGCAGTCGCTGCTCTACTTCCGTATGTCCGATGATATGTTCTTGCGACGAGGAGGCTTCAAGTACACGCGTTCGGAGATCAAACTGCAACACCAGCTTCACCAGATAGGCTTCATCGACTGGAGCACTATGGCTCGGAATATAGCATACCGCGCTGTCGTACGCAATATGCCCAACAAGCTACGCCGTTTGGTGTACATCAGCCTCCTAAGACGATAAAGTCACACATTCGTTTGGTGGAATAAACATTTTTTCGTACCTTTGCACCCGTTTTTGCTGTTGACTGATATTTTTCCAAAAAAATTGCAGTCATCCGCAATAAATAGCGATATGCTTCGTTAATATAGTAACAGATCAATAAGCAAACAGGAAAAAACACATATATGACGGTTCACAGCAGTGGATATATCATTGACGGAATGAACGGATTTGAGCGCAACGTAAAACGTGTGTTCGATTTGTTTGTTGCGCTGTGTTGTCTCATTATCTTCTCCCCCCTGTTCCTGTTCTGTTACATAGCTATCAAGCGCGAGAAGAACGGACCCGTCATTTTCCGCCAAGAGCGCATCGGGCGTTTCGGCAGGCCTTTTTACATCTATAAATTCCGCAGTATGAAGGTCGACGCCGAGAAGCAGGGACCTGCTCTCTGCGACAAGGATGATGACGACCGTCTGACAAAGATTGGCCGGTTCTTGCGTGCCCACCATCTTGACGAACTGCCGCAGTTTTGGAATGTCTTCAAGGGCGAGATGTCGTTCGTCGGCCCGCGTCCGGAACGCCAGTTCTTCATCGACCAGATTATGGAGCACGATATGCGCTACCAATACCTCTTCCAGATCCGTCCAGGTATTACGTCGATGGCCACACTTTACAACGGCTATACCGACACCATGGAGAAGATGTTGCGCCGCTTGGATATGGATCTTGAGTACTTAGAGCACCGCTCATGGGCGCTCGACTTCAAGATTCTCGGACTGACATTTGCCAAGATTGCCTTCGGTAAGGTTTTCTAACTGATAGTATAGGGATTTTCCCCTTATGGTTTAGGGAAAATCCTTTGCACAGGTCGCGTTTTTGTTGTTACTTTGCAGCGTGAACAAGTAACAAACATGTCAAACCGATAAAAACTCTACAGTTATGAAGAAGATGATGATAGCCCTGACAATGATGCTGCTGACGGCAGCCACGGGCAAGGCAATGAGCTACGAGCAGGCCCGCAACGAGGCCCTGTTCCTGACAGACAAGATGGCGTACGAGCTGAACCTGACGGACGCACAGTACGAAGCCGCCTACGAGATTAACCTCGACTACTTGATGGGCGTGACCAGCGTCGACGACGTCTACGGCACTTACTGGGAGCGCCGCAACCTCGACCTGAGCTATATCCTCTACCAGTGGCAGTGGGATGCCTTCTTGGCAGCCTCCTACTTCTACCGCCCCCTCTACTGGGACGCCGGCTACTGGCACTTCGGCATCTACGCCCGCTACCCGCGCCGCGACTACTTCTACTTCGGTCGTCCGCACTTCTACGCCACCTATCGCGGTGCTCACGCCTGGCATCTCCACGGCACCCACGGCTACTACCACGGCCACAGCAGCCACTTCCGCCCCGCCCTGCCGCAAGGACGCAGCCACTTCGGAATGCGCAACGGCTACGATCGCGGCGACTACCGCGGCTCACGTGCCGGCAGTTCTACCCGCGCTACAGGACAGCGTGGCGGTCATTACCAGGGTGGCGGACACTATCAGGGTGGTCGTGACAATAGCGGCTACAACAATCGCGGCGGATACGGCAATCGTGGTGGAAACAGTGGCAGCTACAATCGCAACGAGAACCGCGGTGGCTACGAGCGCTCTAACAGCGGACACTTCAGCCGTGACAACAGCAACAGCAGCAGCTACAACCGTGGCAGCAGCACTGGAAGCAGCAATTACAACCGTGGCGGCAGCACTGGAAGCAGCAATTACAACCGTGGTGGCAGCAGCCACAGCAGCGCCGGCAGCCACAGTGGCAGCGGAAACTTCACCCGTGGTGGTGGCAGCAGCAGCCACAGCAGCGGCGGTAACGCAGGAGGCGGCAGCCGCGGGGGCGGCCACTTCGGCAAAGGCCACCGTTAATCAAAAGAAACTAAAGAATCAAGGTGCGGACCTCGCAATTGGTCATACGCTCCACCTCACGCATCTGCTTGCCGTAATGGACAGCCTGTATCGCCTTGTTGACGATACCGTGTCCTACGGCAAGCACCGTTTTTCCCTCATAGTGCGTCTTGATAAAGTCCAGGAACTGTCGTGCCCGCTCCAACAGCGCGTCTAACGTCTCAATGTCGTCAGACCACGGAGCCCCCTTCAAGTCAGGAATATAACGGCCTGTGAAACTGCCCCAGTCACGCTCGCGCAGCAGCGGCGTCTGCACCACCGGCAAGCGGTGAGGCTCTGCCAACACCTCAGCCGTCTGTACCGACCGATACAAGTCGCTTGCCACCACGGCATCAATCTCCACACGAGCCATCTCGTCACGCAGGTCGCGCACCTGCCGCAGCCCCACCTCATTGAGCCGTCCTTGCGTCTGTCCCTGCATGATCTGAGCCGCATTATCCACCGTCTCTCCGTGACGCACCAATAACAACGTTGTTTTCATGTCGGCAAAATTACGAAAAGTCGGGCTAAAAACAAAGAAACCGCCACACTTTTTCTTAATTTATGTTGCGAATTATCATATCCTCGATATTTTTGATTATATTTGCACAGTGAAAAGGAAATGTAACTGATTACGCAAAAATAACGACTTATGAAGACAAAACATGTACAGTACGAGACTCGCGGCACGTGCTCAAAGATGATTGACGTGACGGCCGACGAGAACAACATTATCCAGCAGGTGTTTTTCTTGGGTGGTTGCAATGGCAATCTTCAGGGTGTGAGCCAGTTGGTGCGCGGGCAGCATATCGACGACGTGATACGCAAGCTCGACGGCATCCGCTGTGGCACCAAGGGGACATCGTGTCCCGACCAGCTCTGTCGCGCTCTTGAGGAGTTGAGGAATAAGGAGGTGAAGGAGTAAGGAGATAAGACAAATGAAAAAGATATTACAGAGTTCCGTTTTCCGCGCGCTGTGCGCTATTGTTATCGGCATTCTGCTGATTAAGTTTCCCGATAACACGGTGACAGGCATCACGGTGGCCATCGGCGTGCTCTTCCTCGCCTCGGGCATCATCTCGTGCGTCACCTATTTCTGGTCGAAGCGCCACGTCAGCGAGTATAAAATCTACGACACCGAGGGACACCTCGTGGCCGGCGAACAGCCGACATTCCCCATCGTGGGCATCGGCAGCGCCATCCTCGGACTCATCCTCGTCTTCACGCCGACGGCTTTCGTCTCCGCCCTGATGTACATCATCGGCATCATCCTCATACTCGGAGCCATCAACCAGTATATGAGCCTTATCAACGGCCGCCGCTACGGACGCATCAGCTTCTGGTACTTGGTCATGCCGACACTCATCCTCCTCACAGGCCTCTATGTCATGCTCAAGCCCATGGAGCCGCTCAACATGGCCATGCTCATCCTCGGCTGGTGTACATTGGTCTACGGTTTGGTCGAGCTGGTCCACGCACTGAAGTTCTACCGCGACAAGCGCGCCTGGATTAAAGCCCAGGAGCAGCCGCAACAGCTCGACACGTTCGAGGAGATTACGGAGCGACCTATTTCTGAAACAGACTGATGAAACGACTACTGACTATCTGCTGTGCTACGGCAGTACTCCTGACCTGTGGGACGAAGGCGAAGGCAGAAGGCATACCCGCCGTGACGTGGGACAGCCAAAGCCTGATGATCGACGGTCGGCGCGTCTGCCCTGTGATGGGTGAGGTACACTATTCGCGCATCCCTGCCGACGAGTGGGCCGCTGAAGTGAAGAAGATGAAGGTGGGTGGCGTGACCATCATTGCCACCTATGTCTTCTGGAACCATATCGAAGAGCAGGAGGGCGTCTTCCGCTGGGACGGTCAGCGCTCGCTACGCAGGTTCCTTGAGGTCTGCAAGCAAGAGCAGATGCCCGTCATCCTGCGTTTGGGACCATTCTGTCACGGTGAGGTGCGCAACGGCGGCATCCCCGACTGGGTTTTCGCCAAGGGTTGCCGTCTGCGTGAACAGAACGACATGTTCCTCGGGCTGACAGAACGCCTCTACCGTCAGATCTATACACAGGTACAAGGCTTGCAGTGGAAAGACGGCGGTCCCGTGATAGCAGCCCAGTTCGACAATGAGTATCGCGGACACGGCGCCTATTTGGTAGCCCTGAAACGGATAGCCGAGAAGATTGGCTTCGACCTGCCGTTCTACACCCGTACGGGGTGGCCCGAGCTACGCACACCGGTGCCCTACGGCGAGATGCTGCCGCTCTACGGCGACTATGCCGACGGATTCTGGGACAAACAGACGACGGAGGGAGCCGGAAACTACTATAAAGCATTCAACTTCAAGGGATTCCGTTCGTCGACAGCCATCGGCACAGACCTTTTAGGAAAGCAAGAAGAGAAGATCAATAAGGGCGACGACCAGTATCCTTACTTCACCTGCGAACTGGGAGGCGGCATGGCTACCGCCTATCACCGTCGACCGTATGTCTACCCCGAGGACGCCTACTCGATGGCGCTGGTGAAGTTGGGTAGCGGCTCTAACCTCTTAGGTTACTATATGTATCATGGCGGCACCAACCCCGAGGGCGTGCTCCACACGCTGAACGAGTGCCAGACGTCACCCGGAACTGCCAATAACGACCTGCCCGTCTGCACTTATGACTTCCAGGCACCGTTAGGTGAGTACGGTCAGCGTTATCCACATTATTATATATTGCGCCCACTCCATCTCTTTATGCACGACTGGGGCGAGACGCTGGCCCCGATGGAGGCGTCGTTTCCGAGTCCGCAGGACCTGAAAAGGGGGGAGGACACGCAACTGCGATGGGCGGTAAGGTCAGAAAGCGGGAAGAGCGGCTTTATCTTCGTCAACAACTACGAGCGCTTCTGCAACCTTTCTGCCAAGAAAGGCGTACAGTTAGAGGCGTGCGGCGTAAAGCTGCCTAAGCTGACCATTCCTACGGGCTGCATGGCCATCTTCCCCGTCAATGTCGACGGCATACGCTATGCCACCGCCCAGTTAGTGGCGCGCCGTGACGGCAAGACCTATATGATGCAGATACCAGGCATCCCCACCACTATCAGTATGCAGAACGGCAAGACGCTGAAAAATGTCAAGCCACGCGGCACGGCGAAACCCGTCTATGACAATATATACTTGATAACGAAGGCTGAGGCAGAACACCTGTTCCTCGAAGAAGACCATTCTCCATCATCCATCATCCATTGTCAATTCACAAAGGTGAAGGAGGCTGGTTCCCTGCGTACCATCGTTAAGGGTAAGGCCAAGGTGGCCGAGGCACCGTCGGAGGAAGACTGGCAACAGGCAGCCGTCTACAGCATCAGCCTCGCTGATGCGTCACTCTCTGCTCCTTGTCTTCTGAGAATCAACTACCATGGTGACTGTGCCCGCCTGTATGCTGACGGCCGGCTGATAGCCGACAACTTCTACTATGGCCGTCCGTTCCTCTACGGTCTGTGGCGATTGCCCAAGGGATGCACAGCGTTGGAACTGCGCATACTGCCACTACAACCAGACGCCCCCATCTATCTGCCCCGCGAGGCAGACAAGACGGCAGGCGAACAGGTGAACAGTATCGAGGCTATACGCCAGTGACGATACCCTGAATATAAGTCTTAAGGATGTGAATGCCCGTGCGGTTGTCGCCACCCCAAGGAATGATGAGGTCGGCAAACTTCTTCGTGGGTTCTATGAACTGTTCGTGCATCGGCTTGAGCACCTTCTCATAGCGGTCGAGCACCATATCTACAGTACGGCCTCGCTCTACGACGTCGCGGCGGATATTACGGATGAGGCGCACGTCGTCGTCGGTATCGACAAAGATTTTCAGGTCCATCATGTCGCGCAACCGCTTGTAGTGCAGTGCCATGATGCCTTCGATGATGATGACGGGCTTAGGCTCTACGTGGATGGTCTCCTTCTGGCGGTTGCTTTCAATATAAGAATAGGTGGGCTGTTCTACGGCTTTCCCCTCCTTGAGCATCTTGATATGCTCCGCGAGCAGTTTCCAGTCGAAGGCGTCAGGATGGTCGAAGTTGATGGCCTTCCGCTCCTCGGGCGTCATGCCTGTAGTGTCATTATAATACGAGTCAAGGGGAATCACTACCGCGCAGTGTGGCGGCAGTGCCTTGGCTATTCTCTTGACGACGGTGGTTTTACCAGAACCCGTTCCGCCGGCGATTCCGATGATGGTCATATCAGTTAGTGATTTACGATTTTCTATTTTTGCTCCTTGATGAGGTACACTACCGTGGGCAGGTGGTCGCTGTAGCCGTTGAGCCAGGCGCCGCCGGCATGGGTGCGCAGGGTGTTGCCCTTATACTTTCCTTCCTTCTGGAAAAGGTAGTCGCGACGGAATATTTGGTAGTTCCAGAGTTTCAGCGTCTTGTAGTCCTTCTTGCCGTCGCGGTCGAGCAATGCGTTCGAGAGGATAATCTGGTCGAAGAGGTTCCACTTGCCGTCATACTGCAGCGTTCCCGTGCCCGAGGCAAGGACGTCCCACCAGGGGTTCCATAGTCCGCCCGGCTCGTTGGGTACGTCCTTCATCTTACGTTTGGCTCCCAAAGCTTCAGCCATCGACTTATCCTGCGGGTCGTCGTTCATGTCGCCCATGACGAGTATCTTCACATTCGGGTCGGCTTTCACCAGCGAGTCTACCACCAGGCGTATCTGCCGGCCTCCCTCCTCACGATAGAACGAGGTGGCACCGCGCGACGGCAGGTGGTTGACGACGATGGTGACGTGCTCGCCGGCCAGCGTACCGCTGACGGTGAGGAAGCCACGGGTGGCGCGTGCTGAGTCCTCAGGCAGTATATATATATAAGGTACGAGCTTGACGTCACGCACTTGGAACAGCTTCGGGTTATAGACCAGGCCGCAGTCGACGCCGCGATGGTCGGGGCCTTCAAGAAGGACGTACTGGAAGTTACGGGCTTTCAGCGGTTCCTGATTGCACAAATCCTCCAAACACTTGGCGTTCTCAACTTCAGACACACCGATGGCGGCACAGCCTACGCCCGGCAGTTTGTCGGTACCCATCTCACTCAGCACACGGGCCATGTTCTTCAGCTTATTGGTGTACTTCAGCCCACTCCAGCGGTTGGTTCCTTCAGGCAGATACTCATAATCGTTCTTACCTACATCGTGACATGTGTCGAACAGATTCTCCAGGTTGTAGAATCCTACGCCATACACCGAAAACTTCTTCTGTGCCTGGCTTGCGCCCGTTGTCAGAAGCAACGTCAGCGCCATAAAAAACAGACATTTTTTCATAAGCGGTTAGTAATAATGATGCAAAGATACATTTTTTTTTGGAAAGTATTGCAGTTTCCTTAAAAAAAGTTTTGTCGGTTCGGTATTTTTTCTTAACTTTGCGTGCAAACAATGATTACTAACCGTTAAACAAACTGTCTATGAGAAAAACGCTGAAACTAACAGTGATGGCCATCTGCTGTTCAGCCGCTGCCATGGCACAGGAGCCCGTTGACTCCACTGCCACAGATTTGCAGGACGAACAGGCCTTCACTTTCACTGAGGCGCAACTGGAGGATGACGAGACGGCATCGCAGAACATCACCGTCATCTCGTCGAACAGGAACGTCTATGCCAGCGAGGTGGGCTACCGCTTCAGCCCGGCACGTTTCAAGTATCGCGCCTACAATGCCAAGTACACCGACATGTACATCAACGGCAATCCCGTGAACGACATCGAACGCGGACAGTTCGGCTACTCCTTCGTGGGCGGCCTGAACAATCAGACACGTGCCCGCGAGTCATCGCTGCCGTTCGAGGACAACAACTACTCGATGAGTGCGCTCGGCGGTTCGGGCAACTACAACTTCCGTCCGTCGTCGTTTGCCACAGGCCAGCGCGCCTCGCTCGCCTTCGGCAACCGCAGCTACAACCTGCGCGCCATGTACACCTACAACACCGGCGTCATGGAGAACGGCTGGGCTTTCACCGGCTCGCTGACCTACCGCTGGGGCAACGGCATCGGATTCGTCGAGGGCACGTCGTACAACTCGCTGAGCTACTTCCTCGGTGCCGAGAAGATTCTGAACGACCAGCACCGCGTGAGTCTCGTCACCTGGGGCAACCCCACGGAGCGCGGTGCCCAGCGTGGCGCAACGGACGAGATGTACTGGATTGCCGGTACGCACTACTACAACCCCAACTGGGGCTACCAGGACGGCAAGAAGCGTAACTCGCGCATCGTGAAGGACTTCGCTCCGGCAGCCCTGCTGACGTGGGACTGGACGATAGACGAACAGACGAAGCTCACGACCTCGCTGTTAGGCAAGTACACGATGTACAGCAACAGCCGACTGGCCTACAACGGCGGTACGAACCCCGACCCGGACTACTACTCGCTGATGCCGAGCTTCAACTACAACGTGTGGAACCCGGAGGCAACACTCTTCCACGACGATGCCGCCTTTGCCAACTGGCAGGCTGCCTACGACTACCTCAGTGCATCGGAGGACAACCGCCAGGTGAACTGGGGACGTATGTACTACGCCAACAGTCTGATGGCTGCCGAGGGACAGGACGCCATGTACTATGTGCAGCGCGCCCACGACGACCAGCTGACGTTCTCGCTGGCCTCGAAGCTCGACAAGCAGTTAAGCAAGAACACGTCGCTGAGCGTCGGTCTGCAGCTGGCCAACAATACGGGTATGCACTACCAGACGATGGACGACCTGCTGGGCAATGCCAAGTTCCACAACATCAACACCTACGCCTTGAAGGACTACGGTTCACTCTCGTCGAAGGTATTCTACGACATGAACGACGGCGCAGAGGCTAAGGAAGTGAAGGTTGGCGACAAGTTTGCCTACGACTACAACATCCTGGTCAACAAGGCACAGGCATGGGCGTCGCTGGCTACCGACCTCAGATTCACCCACCTCTTTGTTGCCGGTCGTCTAAGTGGCATCACGATGCAGCGCGACGGTAAGATGCGCAACGGTATGGCTCCTGAAAACTCTTACGGCAAGAGCGGCACGGCGAAGTTCCTCGACGGCGGTGCCAAGGCTGGTGCCAACATCACCCTGGGCGGTGGCCACGCCATAGCCATAGGTGCTGGCTACGAGTGGAAAGCCCCCACCCCACGCACTGCCTTCGCAGCAGCCCAGATTAACAACGACTTCGTCAACGACCTGAAACAGGAGAAGATTTTCTCCGGTGAGTTCGGCTACCAGTGGAAGAACGCCCTCTTCAGCCTCAACCTCAACGGCTACTACACCCAGATGAAGGACGTCACCGAACAGAGCCTGTTCTACTCCGACATCGAGAGCTCGTTTGCCTACGTATCACTGAGCGGTATCGAGAAACAGTACTATGGTGTGGAGCTCGGTCTGAACGTCAAGGCTACCGAATGGCTGAACATCAAGGCACTGGGTACCGTCAGCGAGGCGAAGTACACCAGCAATGCCAATATGCGTATGCTGCTGTCGAACTCCGGCAACTACATCGACGAACTTTGTATCATCGACGGTATGCGTGAGGGCAGCACGCCACTCGCAGCTGGCAGCTTAGACTTCAGCTTCAAGTACAAATTCTGGTACATCGACATCATCGGCAACTACTATGACAACATCTATATGTACTTCGCTCCCATCTCGCGCCGCGAGACCGAGGTTCCCAAAACCCTCGTCAACGGCGAGAAGGTGTACAACAGCCCCGACCAGGCCAAGGGCGACGGCGGCTTCATGCTCGACGCCTCTATCGGCAAGACATTCCGACTGAAGCAGGGCCGCCGCATCGGCTTCAACCTGATGCTGACCAATATCCTGAACAACATCAAGATTTGTACCGGCGGTATGGAGCAGAACCGACTCGACACCAAACAGGAAGAGGAGCGCACGAACAATGCCTACCGCTTCCAGCAGAGCCCGCGTAAGTTCTATGCTAACGGCATTAACGGTTTGTTGATGATTAACTACTATTTCTAAAGAAAGGAGGACTACAGTATGAAAGCTATCAAATATTTAGCCTTTGTCGCCATCTGCATGCTGGCAGCAGCGTGCGAGAAGACGGAATGGGACGTCATCACCCCTGCCCCTTCTGAACTCTACGGCAATAACAGCATCACGAACGACAACATCGTCACCATTGCCCAGCTGAAGCAGATGTATCCCAATGTCTTTGCCAGTACAGACGAGAACGCACTGGTTGACAGAGACTTGAAGATCAAGGCACGCGTCACCGGCAACGACCTCCGCGGCAACATCTACAAGCAGTTTATGGTGCAAGACGAGACGGGAGCCATCATCATTGCTGTCAACGAAAGCGGCATCAGTGGCTATATGGCCGAAGGGCAGGAGATTATCATCGACCTGAAAGGCCTGTATATTGGCGGCTACCGCAAACAGCCCGAGATTGGTGCTCCTTACAACGGCAGCAGTATCGGACGTATGCAGAAGGACGTGTTCCAGAAGCACTTTAAGTTCACAGGTAGCGCACTTCAGCCCGTACAGCCCATCGACTTCGACATCAACATGGACAAGGACGAGCACTGTGCTAAGTTAGTGACACTGAAGAACGTCACCTTTGCTGATGCCAACGGCACTAATACCTACGCACCTGGCGACAACAGTGCCCCCGTCGTGGGTGGCTGCGTCAACCGCGCGCTGACAGGCATCTCGTCGTCAAAGTTGGTCATCCGTACCAGTACCTACGCCAAGTTTGCAGCCAACAAGCTGCCTTACGACGAGGTGAACAAGAAGCCTCACGTGGTGAACATCACTGGTATCGCTACCCGCTACAACGACACCTGGCAGATTCTCATCCGCAAGGAGAGCGACATTGAGATTGTGAATTGATAATTGAGAATTGAAAATTGAAAATTTTAAAAATAAAACTATGAAGAAAATACTGTACAGCGTCATGGCCTTGGCCATCGCAGCCATGACATTCACCGCTTGTGAAGACGTACCCGCACCCTACGACACCCCTACCGGTGGTGGTGGAAGCGGGTCTGGTTCACTACCTTATGCATCGGCCAATCTGAACACTGGCTGGTCGCTCGTCGAGATAACAGCTGGCGCCCAGCCTTGGAGCAAGGGCAGCAGCTATGCTCAGGCTACTGGCTATCAGACGTGGGACGGTGCCAGCACGAAGTCCAACAAAGCTGTCGAGGGATGGCTCGTGTCACCGGCCATCAGCACTGTCGGTTACGAGAACGTCAAGCTGTCGTTCAACAACACCATCAAGTACACTAATAACGTGAGCGGATGGGAGGCTAACCATAAGGTCTATGCCGCTACCGACTTCAACGGCAGCACGGCAACCTGGAAGGAACTGAGCTTCACGCCGGTGGCTTCACCCCACAGCGACTGGACACTCTACTCGTCAGGCGAAATACAGCTGCCCGCAGAGTTCGTTGGCAAGGAGACTGTCTATATCGGTTTCTGGTTCAAGGCTCCCGACAACGCATCGACTACCTGGGAGCTGCAGAGCTTCAAGATGGAGGAAGGCATAGCCGAGGCTACCCCAGCTCCCGAGCCCACCCCAACTGAAGACTTAGGAACAGCAGATGCTCCGATTACTGTTGCTAAAGCCCTGGAAACCATCAACGGCTATGCCGACGGCAAGGAATCGTCTACCGAAGCATACGTTAAGGGTATCATCGTGTCGGTAGAAAACTACAACTCTCAGTACAAGAGCATCACCTACTACATCTCTGACGACGGCACGGAGAACGGCAAGCTGCAGGTGTACAGCGGCAAGGGCCTCAACGGTGCTGACTTCGCCGCGAAGACCGACCTGAACAAGGGCGCCATCGTGGTGGTCAAGGGTAAACTGAAGAAGTTTATGCAGAGCGGAACAGCCAAGCCCGAAATCAACTCTGGCAGCCAGATCATCTCTATCGAGAACAATGGTGGCGGTGACACACCGGCTCCTACGGTCGTAGGCTCTATTGACAATCCCGTCAGCGTGGCCACAGCTCTGACAGCCATCAATGCCCTGTCAGACGGTGCTACCTCTACAGAGTGGTACTACATCAAAGGTAAGGTGAAGAGCGTCAAGACGGCTGCCGACAAGATTGCCCAGTACAAGAACATCGACTACTTCATAACCGACGACGGTAACAATGAGCTTCAGATTTTCCGTGGCAAGAACCTCAACAACACCGACTTCACATCGGCAGACCAGCTGAAGGTGGACGACGAGGTCATCGTCTACGGTCAGCTGATGAAATACAAGAACAGCAGCACAGGTGCCATTGTTCCGGAAGTGGCAGAAGGCAACTACCTTGTCAAGACCAGCAACACGGGCGGTGGTGGCACCGAACCTGGCACTGAACCCGGCGGCGGAGGCGGTGAAGTGAGCGGCAACGCTATTTCCGTTAATTTCTCAAGCTTGGGACTATCCAACCAGGCAAAGGTTTCGACATTGACACTCAGCGACGGTACCACCCTGACATTCGACGGTGGCGGCAACTCAAACTCACCGGCATACTACAACACGGGAACTGCTCTCCGTATGTACCCCAAGAACACCATGACTATCAACGCCGGCAGCAAGAAGATTGCCGCTATCGAGATTGAGTGCAACGAGTACAGCGGAACGGTGTACAATGCCAGTGGCGACATCACTGTCAATAACACCAAGATGACCATTGACGGCCTCAAACTGAAGTTCGCCGGTCCCAATGCCTCTACGGCTAACGTAGCCAATGCGTCTACAACGACAGGCGCTCCCAGCCAGCTGCGAATGATGATCTTAAAAATCACCTACGCCGAATAAGCTTATCGGTTACCAACTTCCACGGCCCGCCGCCCTGCTACTCGCAGATGCGGCGGGCCATTTCGTTGAGCATCATACACTTGTCGCGGGTGATGGCAAGGCGCTCGTTATGGTGCTCCCACGGAGCAAGAATCAGCATCTGCCCACGGGCGCAGGCGTTGAAACGGCAACCACCGGGCTTCGCCAGGTCGGTGATGCCGTTCTCCTGAAGGAAGACGACAGGGTAGTCAGCATCGAAGACAGCGCGCATGATGGCCTTTTCGCCCTTTGAGATGCAGGGCGACACAAAGACCGCCCCAGCGGCACCCATCGCCAGCATCTGCGACGTCAGTGCCGCCAGCGCCTCGTCGGTGATACGTCGCGAACACTGCACCTGCACCTTCTGCGGATGGTCCAGAAGAAAGCGGTTGCCGATGGCCGAGAAGGTCATACCGGCATACTGCACGTTACGCTGCACGCGGAAAAAGTCAGGATGCTCGCGCTTGACAAGCAGGCGGCGGGGGTTGTCCTGCAGGTAAGCCTTCCACCGGGCTAAGGTGTGGTAGTTATGGAGGATGCGGTCGTTGTAGCCCTTCTCCCAGAGGAGGCCCCGCTTACGCTGCGACACTGTCGCAGCGCACGGGGAAGGCAGGACACCACCACCCGAAGCCAAGCCGCCACCACCCGAAGCCAAGCCGCCGCCACTTAGTAACCTGCCTTCCCTCGTGCGTTGCGACATTGTCGCAACGGAAGCCTCCCACGCCCGGTAAGCCCTATTACACCCCGCCTTGAACCCGCGGATAACATCTCCCAGCTGCAGCCCCTCCGTGGCCTCTCGGAAATAGAGGATACCATGCAGATGGTCGGGCATGAGCTGCAGCGCCACTACCGCCACCTGAGGATAAAAACTACTGATAGCCCACCACGCCTCGCGCACGGCCTCTCCCAGCGGCGTCGGCTGCAGACGGGGCGCCTCGACACTGTCGGCGGGAGCCTCGCACTGCCCAATCACACTGCCCAGCAACGGCCGCCGCCCCTCCACCGCCATCGTCACCATATAGAAACACTGGCTGGTATAGTCATGCTCATTGCTGCGGCGCTTCATCGACGGTTGCGTCGGACGCTTGAAGGGGTTTTCCTGTTTTTCTTCTTTCATGTGTACAAAATTACAAATAAAATTTCATTTCCCGCTTACGGAAGCTGAAAAAATTGCCACCTGAGCATATATGGTTGTTATAAGCCAAAATAATCTCGCACTTCCGTTTCGCTATCCTTTACGCGCGGGCGCGAGAGATTCACCAGAGGCCGTGACGTTTTCACCAGAGGCCGTGACGTTTTTCTCTCACGCCGTGAAATTTTTCTCTCACGCCGTGAAATTTTTCTCTCACGCCGTAAAATTTTCACAGGGGGCTTATCCGAAATCTCTCTCGCGCACGCGCGATGGAAAGGTAAAAAGAAAAAGACGCCGCCCATGTCACCCACCCCACTCCTCAAGTTAGGAGCGACATGGGCGGGATGGGTGGGATGTTTTTCGCTTATACCATCTATTATAAACGCGTACGCGCGCGCGAATGAAAAGTTAAAATCCGGCATTTGTTTGTTTGTCTCATGAAAAGTTCGTATTTTTGCAAATCAATAACAATCAAGCTTCCAACATGAAGACAACATTCAGAATCCTAACCCTGCTGCTGACAGGATGCCTGCTCCTCACGGCCTGTAGCGACGACGATGACCGCGACAGCGGCATACCTGCCGAGCGGAATGTGAACCGTAACGACATCTCACAGGAGCCTGCCCTGCAGCGGTTGGAGTTCCCAAAGGTAAAGGGCGGCGACAGCCGTGTCATCATTCACACGAATAACGACCAGTTCGGCATCAACTATAGCGTAGAATGGGACTGCACGAAGCGGTCGCAGCGCTGGTCATGCTACCAGATGTATGCCTCTAACCGCAAGCAGAACACCAGTCGCTACTATTCCGACACGAACCAATACCCGATGGACCCCGACCTGCCCGCCCAGTACTATTTCGACTACGACCCCTTCCGAGGCAGCGGCTACGACCACGGCCATATCTGTCCGTCGGCCGACCGGCTCTACTCCAAGGATGCCAACATTCAGACCTTCTACCTGACGAACATGCAGCCCCAGCGCCACGTCTTCAATGCCGGCATCTGGGAGAAAATGGAGGAGAAGCTGCGCTCGTGGATCAGCACCGGCTCAAAGGCCGAAGACACGCTCTACGTCTGCAAGGGCGGCACCATCGACGCCGTAGCGGGCGTCACCGACGACCCCATCCTGACAACTCTCAGCAACGGTCTCGTCGTGCCCAAATACTTCTTCATGGCACTGCTGCGCAAGTCGAATACGGGCTATAAGGCCCTGGCCTTTTGGGTGGAACACCTGAACGAGGACCACTCCAACGACCCGCTCGTAGACTACGTCATCAACATCCGCGAACTGGAGCGGCGCACGGGCATCGACTTTTTCTGCAATCTGCCCGACGACATCGAGAACGATGTGGAAACAACCACGACAGAAAACATCAAGTGGCTGTGGAATTTCTAAAAAACAGCACGAAAAATTTGGTGGAACGGGAAAAAAGTCGTACCTTTGCAGCCCGAAATTATCATCAAATAATAATAAACAGTAAAAATGAAAAAAGGAATTCATCCCGAGAACTATCGCCCCGTCGTGTTTAAGGACATGTCCAACGGCGATATGTTCCTTACGAAGTCCACTGCAAAAACCAATGACACCGTGGAATTCGAAGGCGAAACTTACCCTGTGGTAAAAGTTGAAATCTCAAGCACCTCTCACCCGTTCTATACTGGTAAGAGCAAGCTGGTCGACACCGCCGGTCGCGTCGATAAGTTCATGAGCCGCTACGGTAAGGCTGCCAGAAAATAAGATAATTCTCACAGGGACAGCCCATAAGAAGTGCGTCAAGGTAGTTGCATATACCTCGGCGCACTTCTTTTTCATAGAAGAAAATCATTAATTTTCTGTAAATCCTTTGGCCGTCACGGCAAAAATGCATAAATTTGTAGCTGAATAGATTTACTAACTATCAAAAACGTAAAAATGAAGACTGTTTATGAATTCTCTGTCAAGGACAGAAAAGGAAAGGACGTATCACTGAAAGAGTATGCCAACGAAGTGCTGCTGATTGTCAACACAGCTACTAAATGCGGATTCACACCGCAATACGACGAGCTGGAAGCACTCTACAAGAAGTATCACGCCGAGGGGTTCGAGATTCTGGACTTCCCCTGCAACCAGTTTGGCCAGCAGGCTCCCGGCACCGACGAGAGCATCCACGAGTTCTGCAAGCTGAACTTCGGAACGGAGTTCCCGCGCTTCAAGAAAATCAAGGTCAACGGCGAAGATGCCGACCCGCTCTATAAGTTCCTGCAGGAGCAGAAGGGCTTTGCCGGCTGGGATATGAACCACCCCATCGCCCCGATTCTGGACGACATGCTGTCGAAGGCCGACCCTGACTACAAGCAGAAGCCCGACATCAAGTGGAACTTCACCAAGTTCCTCATCAACAAGAAGGGACAGGTCGTGGCTCGCTTCGAACCGACGGAGAAGATTGAGAACATTGCCGCACAGATTGAAGAACTGCTTAAGTAGGACGACAATCTCAATTATATAAACGACAACTTGAACAACTATGACAACTGTTCGAATTGATTCCGGCGCAGCCAAAAGTTGTCTTAGTTGTTCAAGTTGTCGTTAAAAAAGAAACAAACA
>Ga0310695_10002008_pt1 | contig 44736 bp, 31 predicted proteins | sample RumenRJG_04DNA_FD_203882 | JGI IMG/M metagenome (GOLD analysis project Ga0310695, IMG submission 203882) | Bovine rumen microbial communities from Lethbridge, Alberta, Canada - RJG_04 (v2) (version 2) | ecosystem: Host-associated > Mammals > Digestive system > Stomach > Rumen | place: Canada... | reverse complement strand
GACCAGTCTTATTTCCTCTACAGGCTTTCGCAGGAGCAGCTCGCGCGGCAGATATTCCCGCTTGGAGGGATGACGAAGGCCGAAGTGCGCGAAATCGCGCGCGCGCACGGACTCGCCGCGGCGGACAGGCCGGATTCGCAGGATTTCTATTCGGGCGACATCGCCGAACTTGTCGGCGCGCCGGCGAAGCGCGGGGATATCGTGGACGCGTCGGGCAGAAAACTCGGCGAACACGACGGCTTCTGGCGTTTCACGCCGGGACAGCGCAAAGGTCTCGGCATAGGCGGCGGCATTCCCTACTATGTAATCGACATAGATGCATGCCGCAACCGCGTGATAGTAGGCCGCGCGGAGGATGCGGTAAAGACGTCCCTGCGCGTGGAAGACGTGAACTGGGTTTCGATCGAACCCGCCGCCGGAGAAATCCCGGTGCGCGTGAAAGTGCGTTCGGCCGGAGAGCCGAAAGGCCCGGCTGTTCTCCGCGGATGCGAGTGTTCGTTCCCGGAAGGCATTTCCGGCGTCGCGCCGGGACAGTCCGCCGTTTTCTACGCGGCGGACTCGGACGAACTGCTCTGCGGCGGAATCATTGTCTGACCTGGAGCGGCTGCCTCGCGCCGCCCCAGGTCGCGAAGCGCGTTTCGGCAAGCCGGGCGTATGCCGGGCATGGCGCGCTGTTCACGTACGGATCGATCGTAATGCCGCCGCGCGCCGCGAACTTTCCGTAGACTTCGATGTATTTCGGGCGGAGCAGCGCAACGATGTCGTCGTGGATGATGTTTACGACGTCTTCGTGGAAATCGCCGCGGTTGCGGAATCCGAACAGATAGAGCTTGAGGGATTTCGATTCCACGAGCCTGTCGCCGGGAATGTAGCGGATCGTCAGTTCCGCAAAGTCGGGCTGTCCCGTCTTCGGGCAGAGCGTGGTGAATTCGGGACAGGTGAACACGACCCAGTAGTCCCTGTCCGGGTGCTTGTTCGGGAACGATTCCAGCACCTCCGGCGCGTATGTGCGCGGGACGGGCGTCCCCTTGGAGCCGAGCGCCTTCACGCCTTCTAGTTCTTTGCGTGTTCTTGGCATGGCCGGTCTCAATCCGCGACGGAGCGGTCGAAACGGATCGCGGCGGCGCGTCCGTGTCCGTCGAGTCCTTCGACCTTCGCAAACGCGGCGATCGTGTCCGCGGTTCCGCGCAGGTCTTTTTCAGTGTACGAAACGAAACTGTGGCGGCAGCGGAAATCGTCCGCCGTAAGCCCGCTGAACATTTTCGCGGCTCCGCCGGTTGGCAGCACGTGGCTCGGCCCGGCCACGAAATCACCGGCGGATTCAGGAGTCCACGGTCCGACAAAAACGGCTCCGGCGCTGCGCACCTTGCCAAGCAGTTTTTTCGCGTTCCGGCACATGATCTCGAAATGCTCCGGCGCAAACCGGTTGACGAGTTCCATGCATTCGCCGATATCGGGTGCGACGGCAAGGAGAATGCCTCCGGCGCGTATGACGCGCTCGACAAGCGCACGGCGCGAAAGCGTCCTGGTCTGCCTAAGTATTTCCGCTTTGACTTTTTCCGCAAACCCCCGGGACTGCGTAACGAAAAGCGACTTCTCAAGCCCGCTGCCGTGTTCCGCCTGGGAAAGCAGATCCGCCGCGACCCACGCAGGATCCGCGGAACCGTCCGACAAGACCGCTATCTCGGAAGGCCCTGCCACCTGGTCGATCGCTACATGGCCATACACCTGGCGCTTGGCGGCGGTGACGAACGCATTGCCCGGGCCTGCGATTTTGAGGACTTTCGGGCACGACGCCGTTCCGAACGCCATCATTCCGATCGCCTGGATTCCGCCCACGCGGTATACGGATGTCGCGCCCGCCACGGAAAGCGCGTAGAGCAGCACGGGGTTCACTTCACCCGTTTTGCCGCCGGGCGTGCAGACGACTATGTCGCGCACTCCCGCCGCCCGGGCAAGGGTGACGGTCATCACCGATGTGGACGCGAGCGGCGCGGTGCCGCCGGGCACATACACGCCCACACGCTCCATCGGCGTGAAAAATTCGCCTTCTTCGCCGCCGCCCGGCGTGGAAATCTTCCAGTCTTTGCGCAGCCCGGCTTTTGCAAAGCGCAATACGCGGGAATATGCGTCGCGGACGGCGCGCCGCAGCGGCGCGGGAACGGATTCCGCCGCCTTGGCAAGTTCCGCATCCGGGATGCGGAACCCTGAGGGTTTCAGATTCCTGTTGCCTTCGTACTTCGCGACAGCTGCGGCGACAGCCTTGTCGCCGCGCTTTCTGATATCGGCAAGGACCGTCGACGCCGCGGCTTCCGCTACCGCGGGAAAGGCTTCGCGTTCAAGAAACCGCTCCACCTTTTTCGACGGGGCGGCGACAGACCACTCTTCGATCGATATCATGATTGAGGCGTCCAATCTTCGTAGCGCGTCTGCTGTTCGACCGGCTCGGAATAGATTTTGGATTCGTCGCGCTGCGTTTTCTTCTCGAAAACGGAATCGAACGTGGGCATTTCGCGCTCTACCGGCTTCATTTCGGGCAGTTCCACGGAACGCCCGCTCGCAGTCCTGCCGATTATCGCGGAAGGATTCGACGGCACGGCGGGTTCTCCGGCGGTTTCCGGTTTTTCCGGATTCTCCACGGGTGCGGAATCCGCTTGAGCTTCCGGCGTTTCGGGCGTTTCAGGAGTCTCGGGCGTCTCAGGGGCGGCGGAAGGTTCCTTGGCTTCCGGGGCGTCCGAAGCGTCTTGAGTTTCCGGAGCGGCGGGGTTCTCCTGCGGTTCGGGATTCTCTTGGCTTTCCGTCTTTGCCACCGCAGTCTCGAGTCCGGTCAGCTTGGCGGCGGCCGCCATTTCCTCGGCGGTCACGGCTTCGCGCTTTGAAACGATTTCGCGCGCAGCCTCGTCCACCGGCGCGGGCTTTGCGGTCTTGCCGCGCGGCGGCGGGGGAGGAAGCGGCTTGAGCAGCGGATCGTCGTCCATCACCATCGTACACTTGAGCGGCTCTTTTATGTACTTTTCGATTTCCGGTATCTGGAACGATTCGTCCTCGTCCGCAAAGGAAATGGCCACGCCGGTGTTTCCGGCGCGCCCGGTGCGGCCGATGCGGTGCACGTAGTCTTCCGCTTCGTAGGGGAAGTCGAAATTGACGACGAACTCCAGCGCGTCCACGTGGATGCCGCGTCCGGCCACGTCGGTCGCGACCACTACGCGCACCTTGCCGGCGCGGAAATCCTCCAGCACTTTCAGACGCTTGTTCTGGTTCACGTCGCCGGACAGCATTTCGCACGGAATGCCGTATTTGACGAGCGACGAGGCGACGTCGTCGGTCGTGGATTTCCGATTGCAGAAAATCAGCGTGCGCGCTTCGGGATAGAGAGCGAGATGGTTGTAGAGCATGCGGAACTTGTCGTCCGCGCGGCAGACGTACACGACCTGGCGCACAGTATCCGTTGCTGCGGATTCTTCTGCGACCTCGGCGCGCACCGGCTCTTCCATCCACTGCGAAGCCAGCCGCATCACGTCGTCGTTCAGCGTGGCGGAATAGAGCATCGTGGCGCGTTTCTCCTTTTGGGGGAGGAACGACATTATGCGCCGGACGTCGGGAATGAAACCCATGTCCAGCATGCGGTCGGCTTCGTCTATGACGAGCGTATCGACATGCGACAGATCGACCACGTGCGAACGGCAGAAATCTATCAGTCGTCCCGGTGTCGCCACCAGCAGATCGACCGGCGCTTCCAGAAGTTCGCTCTTCTGCCTGTCGTAATCCATGCCGCCGTACACGGCGAGCGAGCGCAATTCGCAGTATTTTCCGATCGCGTCGGCATCCTTGCATATCTGGATCACGAGTTCGCGCGTAGGCGCAAGGACGAGCGCGCGCGGAGTGCCGCCGTTCTTCTGGCGGCTCTCGGGCGTGCGCAGATAGCGCGTCAGGATGGCCACCAGGAATGCGGCGGTCTTGCCCGATCCGGTCTGGGCCTTTCCGGCAATGTTCTTTCCGGCCAGCGCGTGTTCGAGCGAAAGATTCTGAATCTCCGTGCAGTACTTGAACCCGAGATCGGCGATGCCGTGCATCACTTCGCCGGGAAGATCGAAATCATGGAAACGTTTCTTGCCTTCGGCGGGTTCCACCACGAAAGAATCGATAGACCACGCGGCGTGCGCTTCTTTGCGGCGCGCGCGTTCCTCCCGGGTGACTACGCCGCCCGGACGCATTTCGTCGAAAGGCGTGTTCTCGACGGCAGACGCCCCGTCGCGCCCGCGGCCCCTGCGTCCGCGTTCGCCGCGCGACGTGTCGCGCGCGCCGCCGCGGTCCCTGCGGCGGGCGCCCTGCGCCTGGCCGCCTTCGCGGACGGCGCTCTCGCGCTTCGCCGCCGTCCGGTCTGCGCCCGTGCGGCCTCCGCGCGTCTGGCGCTGCTGCTGATCGCCGGATTCCTGGCGCTTGCGCGACGCGTCTGCGCCGCTCCTGTTCTGCCTGCGCGCGCCTTCGCCGGACTCGCGCGCCGACGCGTCGCGTCCGTGTCTGCCGCGTTTGCCGCGTTTCTGGCGCTGGGAGTCTTTCGCGCCGCCTGTCTTGGGGTGTTTTTTCCCCGAAAGTTTTTCCAATATTCTGCGTAGAAATCCAAATGCCATGTTCCGGGCCTCTTTTTAGGGGGAAACTCCATGAAAAACAGAAAGGCGCGGGCGCCGCTGCGGCGTCCGGCCTTTCGGGCAGGAGGGACGGCGCGCGCGCCGTCCTCCATTGCAGTTTCGAATCAGCGCTTCGAGAACTGGAAGCGCTTGCGTGCGCCCGGCTGGCCGGGTTTCTTGCGTTCCTTCATGCGGCTGTCGCGCGTCATGCAGCCCGCCTTCTTCAGGACGGGGCGCAGATTCGCATCGGCCGCCACGAGGGCGATTGCAAGCCCGTGGCGGATGGCTCCGGCCTGTCCGGAGATTCCGCCGCCCTTGGCGATCACGAAAACGTCGGTCTTCGAAATGTCGAAGCCGGAAATCGCGATGGGCTGCTTGAGATAGTCGCGGAGAGCCTCGCTGGGAATGTACTTTTCCAGTTCCACATGGTTGACCGTCCACTTGCCCGCGCCTTCAAGGAGCGTCACACGGGCGACCGCAGTCTTGCGGCGGCCTGTTCCTGCCGAAATGACCTTGTTCATCTTGCGCGTCCTTTCAGAGTTCGATCTTCACGGGGTTCTGCGCCGCGTGCGGATGTTCGGCGCCGGGATAGACTTTTACGCGGGTCATCATCTTGCGGGCGATGTTGTTCTTCGGAAGCATTCCGCGCACCGCCTCGAGAATCATGCGCTCCGGATGGCGTTCGCGCATCGTCTCCGCCGTGAATATCTTCAGACCGCCCCGGTAGCCGGAATAGCGGGAGTACGTCTTCTTCTCCGCGCGGCGCCCGGTGAGGACGGCTTCGCGGGCGTTGATCACGACCACGAAAGCGCCGGCGTCGACCGACGGATCGAACGAAGGCTTGTCCTTCGCGCGCAGTTTGTTTGCGATAAGAACCGCGAGACGGCCTATAACCTTGCCTTTCGCGTCTACGATGAACCACGGACGGTTCTGCCCGGGATCCTCTGCTCTGTAGCTTTTCTGCATTGCTTTCTTTCCTGTGCGGATTTGTGCCCCTTCCGGGGTTTTGTCCGTTGCCGGCTGGGAAACCGTTCCTTCGCCGCGGAAGCGGCTTGCGACACCGCCTCCAGAGTTGAAAGTAAAGTATATGTATTACGCCCCGCGAAGTCAAGCGCGGAAAAACGCAGGCACACCCGGCGCGAGTCTGACCAGTTTGGCAGGATATTCGCGCCGGATGCACTTATTCCGCAAGCAGCCGCATCGGGAATGAAAGGCTGTACTTGTACGTCTTTGCTTTCCCGGTCTTCGGGTCTTCGTATTCGCCCGTGGCGTCCCACAGACAGAAACCTTCCATCTCCGGCTCGTCGCCTTGAACGAGGATGCCTTCGAAATTCACCTTTTTGGACGTGTGCGAAACCGTAGTCTTGTCCTTTATTTCATCGTATGCGGATTCATAATCGTACCAGAACGTGTACGAACCTTTGAAGATGCCCGTCGCCTGCGTGAACGAAACCGTCAGCGCTCCGTCGTTCGCGCCCTCGTACAGCCATTCCTTCGTCTCCTTGTTCTGAACGGGCTTCGTGGCCTTCACCGCCGAAAGCGCACCCTTGGCGTTGAACTCCACCGTCATCCCGTCCTGCCAAAGCGTATCGGCTGCGGTTGCCATCGCCAAGATGCTTTCGGTCTCTTTCTTGCCGTCGCCGTTCAAACAAGTTTCCTTGTACGTGTATTCGAGATCCGGCGCATTGTCGATTTCAACGCGCAGCGCATCGTAGTAGTCGCTCAACTTCGACAATTTGTCATAATACGCGCCGGCAAATGTCGCATCGCGGTCGAATCCGTCGCCGTATTCGCCGGTTGCCTGCGGGTTCCTGCTCGTCCACTGCGGATTGAAAATCACCGGTTCTATGTGCACATTGCCGTCGCCGGGATTGAATCCGGCTGCGGCCGCAAACGCGCCGCCCTTGTATGCGGAAGGCGATGCGTACAGATATGCGAACCATCCGGCGTCCTCGTCGTACATCAACGGCGAAGTCGCGCTCGCGCTCGTGCCGTCAGGCAGTTTGCCGCTCGCCTTCACATTGCCGTCCTTGCCGACCGTCAGCGACAGATAGCCGGAACCGCAAATGCCAGAACGCACGGATACGGTATACACGCCCTCGAACCGCCCGATGACGGCCTTCGCCTCGTTCGCCGTCGCCTTGTCCTTCCACAAATTTCGCCACATCTTCACCTCTCCGTCGCCGAACGTACCTTCAACCACCGCATTCGGCAAGGTCACGTCTCCCGCGTGACCGCGAACATCAAACGACACCGGCATCGTCGCCTTGCCCGCTTTCGCGACAGCCTCGATAACGAAGAACTTCTGGCTTTCGCCTTCGGACAACGGGTCATTCTCGTCGCGGCTAAACGACGTCGCGCTGAAAGTCCAATTTGTGCCGTCAAGCGCTATTTTCCCGCTGATCTTGCCGTTCACCGCGACAGTCATTGTCGCGGAACCATAGTGCCATTCGTCATCTATGGCATAACCCGCGAACGTCCCCGTCGCCCATACCGGAAGGGCCTCGGTCGCCAGCGTTATCGTCGCGGTCTCCTTCTCCGTGCCCCTTGTCGCCGTGAACGTCACGGTGAACGTCCCCGCCTTCGTCGGGACACCCGTTATCTTGCCCGTCTTCGCATCGTACTTGAGCCCAGCAGGAAGCCCGGAGACCTTCAAGGTCCAGCCGTCCTCCGCAAGAGTGCAGTCTACAAGATCCGGATCGAACGCCACGCCGCAAGAGATCGTGCCGTAGGCGTCCGTCTCAGGCATGAGGTTCGGCAACGCGTCGCACGTGAGGTTCGGCACGACGATCTCGAACTCGGCCGTCACCGGCTTCTTCACCGTCGCGTTCGTCGCGCTCACCGTCACCTTATACACCCCCGGCTTCGTCGCCTTGCCGGAAATCCGCATCGTCTTCGCGTCAAACTTAAGTCCCGTCGGCAGACCCTTTACCGAGGCCGTGACATACGACCACGAATCATCCGTCACATAGATATCAGATAGCGTCTCATTCGGGGCGAATTCCGTCTGCGTGATGTTTAGCGAGCAAAGCCCGTCATCGTCTGCCATAATGAACACCGCCGTAACTTGATTTGTATCGAACCCTTCCGGCACGGCGAACGCAAGCGACGGATTGCGCCGCTCGTTTTTCGTGAGGTTCAGCGAATCGACAAGCGGACCTTCCCAGAGCGCAAACACGCTGCCTTTGTCGGCAGTCGCCTTCCACGTCACCTTCTGGCCCGTCTTCCACGACTTCGGCACTGTCACCTTGCCAGTGCCGGGACGCTTCGTCTTAATCACCTGCTCCGTGCCATCGCCGTTGAAGACACCAACGCCCTCTTCGACGTCAAGCTTCACGCCTGTTGCCGCGTCTTCGTCAACCTCGATACCCGCGCTCTCGCCGCCGCCGGCAATATGTCCCTTCTCGCCCTCCGACGTATCGACAATCGCCAGCCGCGTCGTTGCGCCATCGCCGTCGCCCTTCACAATCCTAATCGCCGGGCCGTCATCCCCCGCCATATCATGCCCATTCAAATCAATCCGCACCGCGCCCACATTGGCCGGTATCTCCACCGTCCCGCTCACGTCGCCCGTCAGCGTCACTACGATGTTGCCGCTCTCATCGAGCGTTACCGTTCCCGCCCCGCCGAACGCGTCCTCGCATGCCAGCACGGACGTCGGCTTCTCCTGCCACACGGCGTAGAACGTCACCACGTCGTCCGGGATTGTCGACAGGTTCTTGACGCGTACGCAATCCTGATATCCCACCGCACCGCTGGCCGTGGTAGCCCATCCCCTGAACCATGCGCCACTCTTGGAAAAGGCGACTGGCGCAAGAGACGCAGCCTCGTCGTATGTCATCTGCTGGTCGGCCATCACGCCCGTGCCACCGTTAGCGGAGTAATGCAAGGAATAGATAATCGGTTCCCACACCGCATACAGCACGATATCCGCGCCGGTCTTCTCATAGACGTTGACCACGTTTTCGCCGTCGCCGTACACGACGTCGCCCGTCGTCGAAACGGCCCAGCCCGCGAACGTATAGCCCGTACGCGTGAACGCGCAACCGTAAAGCTCCGCCGCCTCGTCCTTCACGAGCGTCTGGTTCTCCATCCGCCCCACGCCGCCGTGCGAATCGAAGCGGACGGTGTAGCGCGTGCTGACCCATACCGCGTAGAGGTGGATCACGTTGTCCTGGATCGCCGCCACTTCGGCAAGCGTCTTGCCGTCGGCATATACCGCCGGACCGTCCTCGGACAGCGCCCAGCCGACGAAGGAATTGCCGCTGCTGCTGAACGTGTTGGCCCTGAGCGTCACGGTATCGCCGTAGGTGAAATACTGGTCCTCGATCTCATCAGTCCCGTTGTTCGCGTGGAAGCGTATCGTGTAGCTGTTGGGCGTCCAGTGCGCAAAGAGCTCGTGCGCCGCCTTCGGGACTTCGGAGGATATCTCTACGCGACCGCCGCCGCTCGCCTCCGTCCACCAGCCATCAAACGCGAAATGCTCGCGTACGGGCATGGGCAGCTCGCAGTACGGGCGCTCGGCCACGTAGTCGTCCTCGGCCGGCGACACCGTGCCGCCGCATGCGTTGAAGCGCACCTTGATCGTCGTGTCTTTCTTCCAGTGCGCATAGAGCGTGTGCGGCTTGGTAAGGAGCACCCGCGTGGAAGTAAACACGCGCGTGCCGCCGCTTGGTTCGGTCCAGTACCCACCGAAATCCATGCCCTTGCGCACAGGCTCGAACGGCGGGAGCGAATAGCCCGTGTAGGTGGTTTCTTCGCAGGCATACGTGTTCGTGACGACAGGGAAGAACAACCCACCGTTCGCGTCGAACGTCACATCGAACTGGTTCGCAGACCACGTGAGGATGTCGTGCCCGTTCCACGATGCGGGTATGTCACGAGAATTTGGCCGTCCGTCCCAACCCTTCGTGCCGAGGATCACGTAGCTCTTGAGACTTCCGCTCGCGTTGCCGTACACATTCGCGCCATACGCCGGCGCATTTCCGAGATAATAGATCGCAGTGGTGGAACCCGATACGATGTAGTTGCCGAGATTCGTCACCGCCGCTGGCACCACGAAGGAATTGAGCGACGAGCAACCCGCAAACACATAGTCCGGCAACGACTCAAGTCCGCGCGGCAAAGTCAGCGCCGACAGCATCGAGCAGCCCTGGAACGCGCGAACCCCAATGCTCGTCACGTTCTCCGGAAGTGCCGCCGCCGTTAGGGACGAACAATTACGGAACGCCTCGCTACCAAGCGTCGATAGACTTTCTGGCAAGCGCACTTCTGTCAATGACGAACACCCGTAGAACGCCTGTGCCGCTATGTTCGTTACGGAATCCGGCAAATGGATGGACCTAAGGGAACTGCACCCCTTGAACATACCAACACAAATATCCGATTCACCCTCAAGCAACGTCACATCACGAATTTGTGCATAGATAGGCGCGAACCAATTGGACACCCTGCCGCCATGCGTCGGCATTGTCACGCCTGCCAGGGACGTGCAGCCCCTAAACGCCGTCGAAACAACATTCGTGACTGAAGTCGGCAGTGAAACCGAAAGCATGCGCCAGCATCCGTCGAACGCCTCCGCGCCGATTTCGACAAGCCCCTCGCCGAACATAGCGCCCGAAAGCTGCGTACAGCCCGCAAACGCCCGCGCCCCGACCGACTTGATTCCGTTGCCAAGCGTCAACGTCTGAAGGAACGAACAATCTTCGAATGCCCTATCCCCTATGATTTCAACACCATCAGGTATCACAAGATTGTCGAGGTACGTATCCTCACGGAACGCCCCTTCTGAAATGTACTTAAGCGATTGCGGCAGATCCACCGTTTCAAGATCGTACATCTGCGCAAGCGCGCAACTACCTATTCCTATCACGCCCTCCGGTACCGTCAGCGTTGTCGCATCTTTATTGTGATAGCCCAGCAGCCACCCTTGGTAAATCATAAAACCATCGGCATCGTATGCAAGAGATTCCTTGATTTTGGGCGGCAAATCATCACAACCTATCGCCGTCAGCGTGGAAGGCAAAGTCAGACGAACAATCTTATTGCAACCATCAAAGAAACCATCCGAGAGCTGTATAACACCTTCCTCCAATACCACATCTGTCAAATAGGCGTAATCCGAAGGATACAGTTTCTTCAATGTCTTGCCGCCAAGAGCAGAATCGGACAACGACGTCTTCCATCGCCGCCATTGCGCCGTGTATGTCACATCATGTGCTGGGACCGTAGGGGCGACATTTGGCGACCAACCAACAAAGTTATACCATTCCCGTGTCACCACAGGTGCGACAATTTCAGAGGCAAAGTCCTGGTCCCTCGTCACACTTCCTAAACCACCATTTGCGTCAAATGTCACCTTGTACTGATTAATTTGCCACTGCGCCGTATACGTCACATTGCTCGCTGGAATTGTCGCGGCAACTTCTGGTATCCAACCGATGAATGAATACCCATCACGGCTCATCTCTGGCACTGTAATCTCTGAGGCATAATCTTGTTCATTTGTTACACTTCCAACACCGCCACAAGCATCGAACACAACGACATACTGATTGTTCTGCCATACTGCCGTTAATACATGATTAGAAGCTGTAGCCAAAATCGTATCTTTATTCACCATATTCCCGTTCAAAGACCAGCCTTGAAATGTATATCCTTCTCGTTCCGGCACAGGCAACTCGCCGTAATTTCCATCGTACGCCAACATAAGAGAATCAAATTCTCCGATGCCACCTGTCAAGTCAAACGAAACTTCATAATTGTTACCCGTCCACTGCGCAACAAACTCCAATGATTCGGCTGGCACATTGGTCAAGATTGATGGAGACCATCCAGCAAACGAATAGCCCGCGCGACTCACTACAGGCGCAGCAACTGGCGTATCATAATCCTGCATTAGAGTACATCCACCGATACCTCCATTAGCATTAAACACCATCGGATATTTGTTTGGCAACCAACTTGCCGTCAAGACATGATTCGACGGCGTCAAAACAATTGTATCGCTCTTTATCTTTTCACCGTTGATTATCCAACCGTCAAATGAATATCCCAAACGCGAGGGAGTTGGCAATTCACCGTAAATTGTATCAAATGTCACATTTAATGTGCCCGACACATCAGTTCCTCCTGCAAGATTGAAACCGACTTCATATACTAACGGACTCCATTGCGCCGCTAAGACATGATCATTCAAATTTGTAACAATGGAATCTTCAAATATTCTTTCTCCTCCCAAACTCCAACCGACAAAAGCATAACCAACTTTATGCACATCCAAAGGCAATGCCCCATATTTTGTCGCAACTTTCACGATTATTGGCGCGACATCACCTTCGCCTCCTAAAAGGTCAAATTCAACAGCATGCATTGGTTCATAGCGTACTACTGGCCACTCCCGAGAAGCTATATCTCCGGAAGCCAAATTTCCAGAATAATTGCTGGAAAGATATAACGCATTAAATATTGATGGCAAGACTGTGAAAGAGTGTTCCTCTATAGTGACAACAGAATTTGGAATGAGTGCCTGACCCAAACTGGAACAACTGGAAAACGCTCTTGATTTAATATATTCAACACCATCCATGATGACGACTGAAGATATATTCGTACAAAAAGAAAATGCAGATTCAGGAACACTTTTTATGCTGCCGGGAATTATCAATTGGCCACTAAAACCACCGCATTGTGAGAACGCACCATAATCAATATTTGTGACACTAGAAGGGATTGACAAAGCTCCTGACAGTCGTTCGCAATAAGAAAATGCTGACTCACCGATTGATTTAACTCCTGTTGAAATTGTCAAACCTCCATCAAAGCCACGACAAAATGAAAACGCTGAATCTCCAATGCATTCAACATTGCTTGGTATACTTAAGTTACCCGTAAAACCCGAACATCCGAAAAAAGCCCGATCACCAATATTCGTTACACTGTTTGGAATCATCAAACTACCTATCAAACTACTGCAACTAAAGAAAGCATCTGCCCCAATATCTGTTACTTCCTCTGGCAACGTAAGGGCCCCTGACAATTTGCTACAATAGCCGAAGGCTCCTTGGGCTATCCTCGTAACGCCTTCTGGGATTCTTACTCCTCCTACAAGATTGCTACAACAATAAAAAGCATACTTACCTATATTAGTAATGCTATTAGGAAGAGACAGCGGCCCGCATATGTTTTCGCACCGGTGAAAAGCTTCATGACCTATGTCCTTTACACCATATGGAATTGCAAGTGCGCCATTCAATCCACTACATCCCGAAAATGCAGAAAAGCCAATACACGTCACACCGACAGGTATAGTCAAATCACCTGAGAATCCTGAGCAATTACAAAACGCCTGTTTGCTAATATTCGTTACACTGCTCGGAATTATCAACCTGCCTGTCAAACCTCTGCATTGATAAAAAGCACTGCCTCCTATAGATGTTAAACCATTCGGCAGTTTCAAAGCACCGGAAAAGTTGCTGCAACCGGAGAACGCCACTGGCCCTATGCTAGTAACCGGTATGTCTCCCAGATTATCTGGTATAATCAAATCATCCGTCCAATTAGAATACTGACCCTGCGTAATCTCAGCTGTATCTCCAATCATACGATACGACCAGGTCCGACCAGTTTCTGGGTCTGTCCATGTATCGGCCAAGCCAACACACGGAACCATTAAAATTATGGACAGAATCAGTTTTGAGAATTGTAGTATCATCGTAACTCCTTGTTTAAGACATCATATTGACACAGAGTTTTTATGCCGTCCCGCAAGAACTTAACATTTGCAATACTCGGCGAATACTCGTTTGATTGATTGTCTGCTAAATATTGATCACAATGTTCTTTAAGTGCATCACTAAACTTTACTTCCGCATAGAATACACCTGAATCACTCCATCGATCCCTTAGACAGAATGTCATCTCACGTTTAGACTGATTTGGCATGTCAACAAACGCACTCCAGAAAGTATCAACATCTATCAAATCAAAACACGGTCGTCTTCTGAAATAATGTTTCAACTCCGCCACAAATTCATCTGGCTGATCATTCAACATCCGAACTAAATTCGAAACCATTTGTTCGCGTCGCTTTACATCTATAGACCGCAGTTTTTCTTCCATCGCTTTAAGCAACTGCATAAGAACGTCCTTGTTCGACAACCTCCAGTAAATATATCCCTTCCAATTATCACTTTCGCGCCAATACTCATCATCATCGCCAGAATATATCAATGAATTATCTGATATTAGCGAATCCATATAGGTATTAAACATAGATACAAGCTCAACAGATGTCTTCTTGACGGCACCTTGTGATGACAGTTCAACAAGACATCTAAATATCAACATTATTTCGCCGGGATATTTATACCTACCTTCATCAATTCCTCCGAAAATAGTTGCAACGATTGACGCCGCTTCTTTGTCTGAACAATCATGCCAATGCCAAAGCTTAAACCAATCTGGGACTTCTTCTTCATGAAAGTACTTCAAATACTGCAATGACTCGTTAATGCGATTATTAGAAACTGGCCTATCCCACAAAATATCGCGCCACAAATCATCGTTGAAAACAAGCTCATGATTCTGATTACCACTCCATGATCCATCAAGCCCAAGCTTATTCAGCATCTCTTCAAAAACGACAGATGTCTTTCGTTCTCCAGCAGACACATCTGGACGGATAAAATCTTCAAACTTTAATGCACCTGTTTGCTTCACATAATCAAGTGAAATAAAAGCCATAGATAAGTCTAAGCAAAACTGCTTCGACTCCATGTAGCGATTTTCAATTTTAGAAACAAAGCAATCAAAATCTCTAAAGCAGTGCTTCAATGCTCGTAAGTTACACTGATGGCCGTCACAAAAAGCATCCATCGTGGAAACAATAGCTTCTTTGCTTTCCAAAAGTATTTTCTCAACCGATTTAAATACTCCTTTCCCAACCAATGTTGAAAAGACTTCGCTTAGACTTGTCTTTACCGTGAATGTCTTACCGACAACCTTTTCCCTGATTCTTTCATATGCCTTTTCATTCCTTTCTTGGTCAAGTTCGTTTTCGGCACCAACAACAATTACTTTTTGTCCCGCCTCTACAAACGCACTAACGACTGCAAGCCTCGAAGATGGCGGCATGGGACAACGCTCAAAATCATCAAAGATTAGTAAATCAGGTCTACTAGTAAATCCACTTGCAAAAGTTGCAATCTCATCGTGATTGAAGAAATCCTTTAAATCAAATTTCAACCATCGTCCAGCTGCGCCAACCAGCATACGTCCCAACATGCGCACGCTATTTTGACGTTGCTTGGGAATAATGTTTTCCAATAGGCGAGAACTGATAACTTCTTCATCAGATGCGCCATTTAGCGACACTTTCCAGACTTTTGCGCTTTTCTTTCTGAGTTCATCAATGTATTCATCAATGAAGAAAGTCTTACCACACCCCCATTCACCAGTAATAAACACAGCAAAATCTGTTTGCGACATTGCCATGTATTGGTCTAAATAGCGCTTTATGTGATTGTTGCTCATCTACTTAATTATCCCCTGTCACACCGCCTTGCGCAGGTCTTCCTTGATGTAGTATTTGCTCCCGAACGAATCGAGAAGCGCTGTGGCGTTGTCGCGGAACTGAGGCCAGTCGATGCTGCATTCGACCTCCTTGTTGTGGTTGAGCTTACCGACCTTCCAGAAGTCCACGTAACTGTGCGCCAGACGGATAACCTCCAATGCCTCATCTGGAATGATGACCGGCTCCATGCTCACCCATGTGTAGATGCCCATGTCGTGCGCCTTGCGGAGAATGTTCAGCCGCGACAGGACTGTTGACGCCATCGGCTCCCACTCGCGGCGTGAAGCATCGTTGATGAAGCTCAACGTGATGCCGAGATGCGTCTGCGATGTGAGCATGAGCGGCAAGTCCTGTTCGATCAACGCACCGTCGCCCTTCGTGAGGATGTCAACTTTGATGCCATGGCGGGCCGCGACGGATATACCACGCCGCGTCAGGTGCAGTTCCGATTCAAGAGGTTGGTATGGATCGCTCAGGAAACAGAACAATACACGACGCGTTTCATCGTCGGCGCGTTCCTTCGCAAGCCGAACGCAATCTCTCTCAAACAGTGCAAGGACGTTCTCGCCACGTGCCCGTGCCGCCTGATGCCATTCTTCCGGTTTCTTGTGCATGCAGGCAGGAGCGTAGCAATATTTGCATCCGTGAGTGCAGCCCATATAGAGATTGCACGCAAGCGGCGCATATTCCCGCGCCCGTCCTTTCGGTTCATAGATCACATTCATTGTCACACTCCAAAATCGAACTCTTGTTGTCCTACTGGATCGTACTTTGTTGCCTTGTCCCAGAAATCCAGTCCACGGGAACTTGAAGACGCATACAGCAGATGGTAGAAGTTCTTTACCGACTTCCACGATTGATATTGCAATCCAAGGGCATTCAATTTGTCAGAGTAATGCTGTCTAAATAACATGGAGAGATCGGAATACCTATTGGTCTGCGCGGCCTCGACGATTTCCTTACGCGTAAAGAAATCAGGCGTTCCAAGAAAACGAGCATATTTCGCCTGAAGTCGGGCGAATGATTTGTTCAATGTCGCGTTTACGGCGTTCCGATGGAAGTCCAGTCCGTCAAAGAACGATATCAACATGTCGCAACGTCCACGTGTTGCCTGGAAGATACTGCGGACAGTCTCAAACGGGACGGAACAATCCGTTGGGTCGATGAAGCAGAGCGTCAGCGATTCTGGCGAAAACTGTTCAAGTGCACGAATGATGGATGTCTGGTCGTTGTAATCTCCGACTATGGCATGGGCATGGGCGGTCTTGCCGATACTTTCGATCCGCTTGGCAAGAATGTCTATGACATTGGTGCTGTAATCGATAAACAACGCATCCGACAGCAAGTCAAAGTGTTCATTCTTCACAATGGAAAGCGCCGTCCCATCCTGTTCCTTGCAATTCCGTGTACAGCAACGCCCTGGACCAGAACATATCTCGACATACCGTAACTTGCCCCACTTCTTTGCCATTCCCTTTGCGAAGATTTGGAAATACTGGAGCAGGTAGTAAATCTTGTCGTTCGCCCACCCTCCAACACAGCGCACCGGCAAACCGTCAACTACCGACCGCACTTTCGTACATAAGCCGTCGGCATCCGTGTGACGCACCTCCGAATTGCGGCAACGGTCACAACCCGCGTTGTCGTGGACATCCGTATCAATTGTTGTATTGAATCTCTTCATAACTTTGCCACCTATTATATCATAAATACCGCCCGAGCGCCGTCCACTGCCAACGCAACGGTAGCGAACAGAACTGCCGCTTTCACGATCTTGCCCTCCGCTCTCACGCTCTCGTTGCCAATGCGGATGAAGGTGTCGCGATGACCTTTGACAAATGTGTAGTACGGCGTTTCCGAACCGGCCTTTATTTCGACGACCACGAACTGCTTGCCGCCCTCTTCATGGATCGAGAGGTCGATTCCCGGCATGGGGTCCATCTGCATCTTGATCGTTTCACTGATGAACTCGGCGTCGCCCTGCGCGTCGGCAAGACCGACAAGAGCGCCATCGTCCGCAACGCCGAAGAGCAGTCTTCCACCCTGTGTATTGGCGAACGCGCTGACGCTCTTGAGCCAACTCGTTGGGTCCTTGCGCTCAAGCATCAGCTTCTTGTCGTAGGCCGTCGCCTCGCCTATGTAGTCCTTCAGTTGCAATATTCAACCTCGCTTTTGCGGTATATTATACCACAATCCCCGCCGTGTCGCCGTTGATTTTGTCATATTCTCGTTCAGCCGCCGCATCTGTGTTTTTCACCCGTGCGGTTTGAGATTGGAAACAACCGGAACAACTGGAAAAAACAACGAGCGCGCACCAAAGGAAAGTTGTTTCAAATAGTTGTTTCCCATAATCAAAAAGCCAGACAGTGAATTACGCAGATGCGCCTGGCCGCTCAACTGCCATGGGCGCGAGGCATGAGACGCGAAACGCGAAACATCCCGCGCCCTGCGTCAAAACCTATCTCGAGACCCGCGCCTGACGTCTCATGCCCGGCTCAGGCACTTTCAATCGTGCCAATCTTTACCCGATTTGCAGGCCGCAGGCAGCGGATGGCAGTTAGCGATTAGAGGTGGTGCGGGGCGCAAGATGTGGCAAGGCCGCCACGGCCTTGCAGCAAGGGCGAGGGCGCCCTTGCCACATCTCTCCGGCGGGGCCCAGCCTGCCAACTCAAACACTCAAACACTTTGCCTGCGGGTCGGCTACTCGCTTGGCGCGAGCCCGACCCTTATGCGAAAAAACTTAGAACATTTTCGACAGACGGCTCGAATAAAGCCGTACCGGAAGAAACCGTCGCGTTTGCAACACCCAGAGCCCAATCGACACCGTCTGCGCTCCTGTCGAGATACGCCGTCACCTCGACACCTGAAAGCCCTGCGGGGACATTCAGATTCCCCGCCGCGATGCCTACCTTCCCGGCGGGCGGCTGAACCGGCGCCGCCTCGCAGAGAACGACGCTCCGGGCATCTTGCGGATCCAACCCGAGGCAGTAGCTCTGCCACGCCGGAATGCCGTTCGCGCCGTCTTGTGCAAGCGCGGAGGCTGTTCTATCCGCACTGCCCGCGTCCTCTGCCGGGATATTTTCATATATCCATGCAAGGGGCACTCCCAGACTGTCCGACGGGCTTCCGGCAATTTTTATGTAGAAGTATTCCGCCACTTCCACCACAAGATTGCTTTGCGCGTTTACCGACAGTTTCGCCCACGATACGGAGTCATCCGAAAGAACAACCTTGCCGCCCGTCACGGCATCCGACGGGAATTTTCCGCCGGATGTTATTGCATGCTCCGTGCCGAAATCGAAGCTCAATCCGTCGTTGGAAGTGATCTTAACTTTCACGCTTCCGCTTGCGGGGAGCGCAAGCGTGGAGGATGCGTTTAATGCGAGGACGGGAGCGGTATTTGTCGAGGAGAAGTTGAACGCAAGCGTCGAACCGTTCTCGAGCGTCACCGTGCTGCTGCCGCCGACAGCGGCTGTCGTGACGGAATTGGTGACGGCAAGAGTCGTACCGCCCTTCATCGTGACGGCACCGTTCCCGGGCCGCGCGCCGGATTTGAGAACGACCGTCACGCCATTAGACGCGGTGAATCCGCCCGTGAAATTGTCGAGCGCGACATTGTAGACATTCGTGCCGATGCCGAACGCGGAAAGCGGGCAGGTGTACGAATTCTTCCAGTTGGCGGTCATAGTGACTGTGCGCCCGATCGTATTGTCGAACCAGTCGGTCGTATCTATCGCAAGCGCTTTAAGCGCGCTGGCGTTTGAGTTGTATTTGCCGCTGAGATAGTCGATGCTGCCGATTGAAACATCGGCCATCGAATGCCATGTAAAAGGCTTGTCGCACCAATACAATCTGCCTCGCGTGCAGACAAGGCCGCCACTGCCGAACACGACGTCCGACACATTGAAGTTGAAAAGATCGGACGCGTTCGCGTCGCTGTATTCGAATCTGTTCACGCATATCGCGCCGGTGCAGGAACCGCTTCCCGACCAGATGTTCAGCTGCGCCTGAACCGATGTGGAGACCGTAGCCGTCCCCTTGACTATGAGCGTGCCTTGATGGTTTCCTACAAGACTCGCCCTGTAGTTGGCGGAGTTGTTGGAAAACGTCAAATTGTCCACGGTGAGGACAGAGTCCGCCTGCGTATTGATTATGGAGGCGTTCTTGACTGTAGCCACCGCCGCCGACACGTTCTTGGCCGTCACCGTGGCGTGGGTTCCGAGTGTTATGGGCGTCGTCAAAACCCATGTGTCTGCCGTTATGGTGTAATTCCCCCAGAAGACCGTATGATTCACGGTGTCTGTGCCTGTCACCATCGTCTTGAAAGAAACCCTCTGCCCGCCGGGGCACGACACGTCTATGGGAGAATCGCCGAAATCGACTTCAGCGTAAAAGTCCGCACCGTAGGGGGGATGGTTTATTATCGAGCCGCCCGGCTGGAACTCGATCTTGTCACCGAATATTTGCGCAAGGGCCGTATTGTCCGATGAAAATTCTATCGCGAGCGGCCTGAACGCTTCGCCGAGGTTGTTGGTGATGGCGCCTGTGGCGGCTATGACCACCCTTTCGCCGCCGTTCGTCGGAATTTGGCCCCACAGCCAATTGCCGGCGTCGGAGAAGAAACCGCTTGCGCCGCCGCCCTGGTAGACGTACATGTCAGTGTTGACGCCATTGCCTACGACAAGATACAGCACCTTGCCGCCAAACGACATAAACGAAATATCGCCGCCGCTTGAAGCGGCGTTTGCGCACGAGAGGTTCGCTATCGTGGCGGCGGTGATTGAATTATCGGCATTCAGAATTTCATAAACGCCGTCTGCGAGGGGAGAACCGTCGCCAACGGTAACAACGACAGGACCTGTCGCGGAAAACGAACCGGCCTTCGCCACGCTGCCGCCCAGGGCCGGCAAAACGAGAGATGTCCCCGACGCGCAAGTTATCGCAGGGGAAAACTGCGGAGCGGCGGAAAGATCGATCGTGGAAGTCTCCGTGGCATTCAAAGCGCCGGAGAAAGTCGACGCGGCAAGAGGCTTCACGACGGCGGAACCGCTCGCCTTCAATGTCGCGGACCCTCTGAAGTCGGCCTCCACGGTATCGCTTCCGGCAATATCAAGCGTTCCCGCCGTTATGTTGAAAATGCCGGCCGCCGAGCCTTCCTGCACGCCGCCCGCGAGTTTCAGCGTCTGCGAGCCGCTCTTCGTCAAAGTCGATGTTGTGCTTTCGAAAGCGAATGCGCTGTTCACGGTCATGGCGTCTGTAGTTTCTATAGCGCTTGCGGCGCCGATGTAAAGCCCGCGATTGACGGGTAGCGTGTTTCCGTTGACAACCGTCAGTTTCGCATTCGACATCCTAAGCCCTTTGGGAGCGAACGTCTCCGGGTTTCCTGCAAAGGAACTTGCGTGATCCGCCTTGACGTAAACCATGTTCGAACTGCTTTTGCCGCGCAGATAGAAATTGCCCGTATATCCGCTGTTGTCTTTGTAGAGCACCACTGTCTTCGCCACGTATGTTGCCGTATCGTAATTGTAATTCTGGATGTTCAGCCAGCCGGAGCCGGTAATCGGGCAGTTTATATTGACTTCGTAGTTCCAGGAAACAAGAGGTTCCAATATGGCAGGCATGGACTCCGTTGTCCCGGAATCGATCTTCAGGCTGCTCGAAGTGCCGATTGCGGTATTGCCGATGCCTCTCCCGTAGAAATAAAGCGCTCCGTTCGCCTTCAAGACGACGTTGCATCCGTTCAAGTTCGAGCCTATCATGATAAAGCGGCCGATGCCGCCCGGTATGCCTGATATCTGAAGCGACTTGTTGTTGAAATAAGTGTGCGAATCGCTGTTGCCGTCGTATGTTCTCAACGCCCTTCCGCCCTCGACGATAAAGTCGTCGTTCTTGTAAGTGGCGACATCGCTGTTCGGAACCGTCACGGCGGTTCCCGCGGCATTGGTCCAGATGTTGGCGGCGCTGAATGTCGTCCAGGTGCCGTTGATGCTGGATTTCAGATAATACGTCTCGGCCTTCGCGCTTGACGCCGCGAACATCGCGACCGCTGCAAAAACCGAACGCGATACGCCAGACAAGAGACGCGGCAAAGCAAAACGTGCCCGGCTCATGACGCCCTCCTTGCGGAGGAACCGGCTAAGAGCGCCCCCCCCCCCCCGTGACACTTTCGCGATTTTTGTCATTTTCATTTTTCTCCTTTGTCTCTACAATTGGGTTCCGCCGTCTTCCCGGCAAAAAATCCCCGTCCCCGCGCGATGCGGGAAAAAGAACGGATTATTGCCGACGAGTGCATGAAACGGTGGATAGTTTACTTTATCGCCTGCGAATTGCAAGCCCGGATTGAGAGCGGGCCATTCTTGAAGCGGGGGCGATGGTTTGATATAATCCCCGTCCGTGCGCGCACTGCGCAAAGAAAGACCAACAGCCAACCTACCGGGGATTTGATGAATACCGTACTTGTCGGCGCCCAATGGGGCGATGAAGGAAAAGGTAAGATAATAGACTTCCTCACGGCCGAATCCGACGCCGTGGTGCGATTCCAGGGCGGCTCCAACGCCGGCCACACTGTTGTCGCCGGAGGGGAGAAGTACGTTCTCCACCTCGTACCGTCGGGCATACTGCACGAAGGCAAGATTTGCGTAATAGGCAACGGCGTGGTGATGGATCCCGCATCGCTTGCGGGAGAACTTGAATCCGTCCGCAGCCGCGGTCTGAAGCCTGAAGGCCGCTTCTTCATTTCCGAACGCGCGCATCTCGTGATGCCGTGGCACCGCGCGCTCGACAAGGCGGACGAAGCGGCGCGTCCCGGCGGCTCCAAAATCGGAACGACCGGGCGCGGGATCGGTCCGGCGTATTCGGCGAAGGTGGGCCGCGAAGGACTGCGCGCCGGAGACATGGCCCGCGCGGATCTTCCCGATCTCGTCCGCGCAGGGGTCGAATCGGCCAACCGCCGTCTGCGCGCGCTCGGCGCGGAGGAAATCGACGCCGAAAAGACGGTTGCGGAGTTCATGCCGGTGGCGGAGGCGCTGAAACCCTTCGTGGCCGACACGTTCACGCTTCTGCACGACCTTGCGGACGCAGGCAAAGACATACTGCTCGAAGGCGCGCAGGCCACGATGCTCGACATCGACTTCGGCACGTATCCGTTTGTTACATCGTCCAACCCCACGGCAGGCGGCGCATGCACGGGCACCGGGCTTTCCCCGCGGCAGATAGACCGCGTGATCGGAGTCTTGAAACTCTACACGACGCGCGTGGGGGAGGGGCCGTTCCCGACAGAACTGAACGACGCCGACGGCGAAACGCTGCGCAGGCGCGGCGGAGAATTCGGCGCCACGACGGGACGCCCGCGCCGCTGCGGGTGGTTCGACGCCGTCGTCGCGCGCTATGCGCGCCGCGTGAACGGAATCGACTTCTGGGCGATGACGAAACTCGACGTCCTCGACGAATTCGACACGATCAAAATCTGCACCGGATACCGGCGCGACGACGGATTCGTCTACGAATCCTTCCCGGCGGATCTTTCGGTGCTTTCGCGCTGCACGCCGGTCTACGAAGAAATGCCCGGATGGAAAATGCCGACTTCGGACATCACAAGCTACGATGCGCTTCCGCAGAACGCAAAGCGCTATGTGGAGCGCGTCTTGGAACTCGCAGGCGGAAAACTGGGCGTGCTTTCAGTAGGCCCGGCGCGCGAAACCACGCTGCGCATAGGCGTCTGACACGCGGAAGCGGACTGCAATGCCTGTTCCTTCGCACATAGCGATGATAATGGACGGCAACGGCCGCTGGGCGAAAGCGCGCGGCAAGCCGCGCCTTGCCGGGCACCGCGCCGGAGTGGACACGGTCGAGCGCGTTCTGGGCTATTGCTCCGACGCCGGGGTGAAATACCTTACGCTGTACGCGTTCTCCACCGAAAACTGGAAACGCCCGGCGGCTGAGGTTTCCGGCCTGATGAAACTGTTTTCGCTGTACTTGAAGCGGAAACTGTCGCTCTTCAAAAAGAAAAAAGTCCGCCTGCGCGTGATAGGCCGCAGATCAGATCTGGCGGCGCCGCTGCAGAAAGAAATAGAACGCGTCGAGCGCGAGACCGCGCATTTCGACAGGCAGCTGATTCTTGCGGTGTCGTACGGGGGCCGCGCCGAAATCGCCGACGCCGCGCGCCGCATTGCGGAAGAAGCCCGCGCCGGAACGCTCGACCCGGCGGATGTTGACGAAAAGTTTTTCGCAGGAAGGCTCTACGCGCCCGACGTGCCGGATCCGGAACTTATCGTGCGCACGTCCGGCGAAATGCGCGTGTCCAATTTCCTTCTGTGGGAATGCGCGTATTCCGAGTTCTACATAACACCCGTGCTGTGGCCGGATTTCGACCGCGCGGAATTCAACCGCGCGCTCGCCGCCTACGCAATGCGCGAAAGACGCCTCGGCGGGGTGGAGGCCGTGAAAGACCCTGAAGGAGCCGCCGCCAAATGAAAACGGACTGCGGACAGGACAACGTTCCGGCCTCGCTCAGGAAAGGCCCGGCCGCCGTGGCCAAACGCACCGTGTCGGCGCTGACAACGGCGGCCGTCGTCACAGCGCTGTTCTTTTACGCGCCGGTCGCATGGTTCACTCCGGTTCTCGCGCTGCTTGCGACGCTGTGCCAGACGGAATTCTGCGCAATGGCGCGCAACCGCGTTCCACGCGTATCCGTCGCCCGCGGCGGTGCGGGCGCGCTGCTATCGTTCGCCTTCGCCGCATATTTCACCGGATGGATGGATATGAAGCCGGAAACCGCGGTCCTGGCCGGGCCTGCGGCTGCGGCGACATTCATCGTCGCGACGGCCTCGTTCAAAGGCAAAGCATCGGCGCTCGCCGCGCTCGCGGAATGCGCAGGCATCCTGTACATCTGCGTTCCAGTCGGCTTTTTCATGCTCCTCGCCATGGACGGCGGATGCATCTGCGCCGGGCCGCGCTACGGGGCCTATCTGCTTTTCTTCGTCATTGCCACGGTCAAGGCGTCCGACATGGGCGGCTACGCGTTCGGAAAGGCGTTCGGAAAGCACAAACTGTGCCCGTCGGTTTCCCCGAACAAATCCTGGGAGGGGCTTTTCGGGGGAATGTTCGCATCGGCGCTCGTCGCCTGCATTTTCTGCGCGTGCGCCGGAAACTTCAAACAGCCGGAAAGCTCCTGCCATCCGCTCTTCTGGGACTGGCTGACATATCCGCGCGCTCTTATGACAGGCGTGGCGGCATGTCTTTTAGGGACTGCGGGCGACCTGTTCGAATCAAAGATAAAACGCATTTGCGGCGTGAAAGACTCGTCGGTTTTCCTCCCCGCCGGGATGGGCGGGTTCCTCGACATGTTCGATTCCATAATGTTCGCGCCGGCCGCGTTCTGGTTTTTCCGCGCCTTCACGGGGTTCTGATTTCCGCAATGCTCGACTTCAGGGACATATCCGTGCATTACGGCGTGCAGGACGTGCTTTCAAACGTCACGTTCCGCGTAAACAAACTCGAGCGCATCGGCGTGACGGGGCCGAACGGCTCCGGCAAATCCACGCTTTTCAAAATAATCCTGGGCGAGCTTTCGCCCGATCACGGCGAACTCGTCATCGAGGAGAAACCGCGCATCGGTTCGACGCGGCAGAATCCGCAGCCGGCGTCGCCGGACGAAACGCTTTTAGAGTACGCGGTGCGCGGAGTCGCCGGATTCAGGGAGCTTGAAGCCGAACTGCATTCCCTCGAAGCCCGGCTCGAGACGGCGGCGGGGGAGGAGGAGAAAAAAAGAATCCTCTCGCGCCTCGGAGAGGTCGAATCGCAATTCGACCACCTGGGCGGCTACGATCTCGAAACGCGCGTGAAGGTTTCGCTCGGCGGTCTCGGTTTCGCGCCGGAGCAGTTCTCGCAGCCGTTCGCCGCGCTGTCCGGCGGATGGCGGATGCGCGCTGAACTTTCGCGCGTCCTCGCGTCCAAGCCCGATCTGCTGCTGCTCGACGAACCGTCGAACTATCTGGATCTTCCGGCAGTGGACTGGCTGCAGCGTTTCCTCAAACTCTACGACGGCACGCTGATGCTGATTTCGCACGACCGCTATCTGCTGCGCACTCTGACAAACCGCATCGTGGAAGTAGATTGCGGAACGGCCACACGCTACGAAGGCGGTCTCGACTGGTATCTCCAGGAGCGCGAAACGCGCTTCAGGCACCTTCTGGCGGCCAAGGAAAACCAGGACCGCCGGCGCGAACAGCTCCAGCGCTTCGTAGACCGCTTCCGGGCGCAGGCCACGAAGGCGGCGCAGGCGCAGTCGCGCCAGAAGCTCATCGACAAGATCGACGAAGAAAGGATCGTGCTTCCGAAACGCGCCACGAACTCCGGCAGAATCAGGCTGCCCGAACCTCCGCCGTGCGGGGTGGAGGCGGTGCGTTTCGAGAACGTGTCGTTTTCGTACGACGGCTCGCGCGACGTCCTGCACGACATCTCTTTCAACATTGCGCGCGGAAGCAAGATCGCGATAATCGGCTACAACGGCCTCGGAAAGACCACGATAATGCGCCTCGCGGCCGGAACGCGCAGTCCGACCGCGGGCCGCGTAGTCATGGGGCACAACGTCGTCCCGGGATACCTTTCCCAGGAATTCGCCGAAACGATCCCCGGAGACCTTTCCGTCTACCGCAACGCCAAGAACGCCAGGCCGGACGTCCAGGAGAAAGTCCTGCGCAGCCAGCTCGGCGCCTTCGGCTTCTCGGAGGAAGACATCGACAAACCCGCCGGCGTGCTTTCCGGCGGCGAAAAGATACGCCTTGCATTCCTGCGCATATTCCTCGCCGCGCCGAATTTCCTCCTGCTCGACGAACCGACCACGCATCTCGACCTCGACGGACGCGCCCTGTTGCAGGACGCGCTGAAGAAGTACACCGGCACGGTGCTGCTCGTTTCGCACGACATCGAATTCGTGCGCGCGGTCGCGGACGGCATCATAGAGATAACGCACGAAGGCGTGCGGTCCTTCCCGGGCGGCTACGACTACTACAAGGAAAAGACCGGCGGCGCGCCGGCCGCGCAACCCGCCGCCGCGCCGGACCGGCCGGAGTCCGCATCCGTCCAGCACGTTTCGCAGAAGGACATCCGCCGCGCCCGCGCGGCGGAGCGCGCCAAATACGCGCCGAGGATGAAAGAATTGAAAAAAGCCGTCGAAACGGCGGAAAAGAAAATCGACGAGCTCCAGACCTCGCTCGACGAAGCGTCGGCGGAGCTGTTCAATCCTTCGCCTTCGACGGATTTCGCGGAACTCAACCGCAAAGTCCGCACCTTGCAGTTCGAAATAGACCGCTACACTCAAGACTGGGAAAAGGCGGCGGAAGAACTTGAAAAACTCCAATCGGCGCAAAACTGCTGAGCGCCCGAAACTCCAAAGACTGGAAGAAGGAACGGCATATATGGACAAGACAGGGAAAAACGGCGGCAAGCGCCCGGAAACCGCGCTCATCTACTTCACGCAGTTCGGAAAGTCCCCGGGCGGCAGCGAATATCTGCCGCTGTCGCTCGCCGCGCAGCTCCAGAAACGCGGCATCCGCGTGACGCTTGCGCTCAACTGGAAGTCCGACGTCGCCGCCGCCGCGGAGATTCTCGGCATACCTGTCGATGTTTCCGCACTGGAGACGGTATGCGTGAAACCTACGGGGAAACTCATGCGCAAGATAGACGCCGTATTTCCCGTTTTCAGCACGCGGCGCCTGAAACGCCTGGCGAAATCCGCCGACATCCGCATATCGACGCTGAATCTGGTGGACTTCGGACGGCCCGCGCACCATTTCATATATCTGCTGACGGGATTCGGCGAACTTCACAAACGGCTTGTCGATCCGGGCCGGCGCGCCGCGCGCCCGTCGATCGCGCACCGGCTGTTTTCGTTCTTCGCCGCGGCATTCATCCGTCCTCTCGCGAGACTCCGGTCGAGCGCGAAAATCCTCGCCGACAGGCGCGAAACGGTCTATCCCAATTCGAGATTCGCCGAAAAGGCGATGTGGACGTATTTCGGCGCGTTCAACTCGCGGATGTTCTATCCGCCGACGATTTTCGAACCTTGCGCGGAAAAGACGCAGCGCGATCCGCTGTGCGTGGCGTATATCGGACAGATATTCCCGTCCAAGCGCGTGCGCGAAGTCATAAGAATCGTGGACGCGGCGCGCAGGCTCGGCGGAATCGATTTCAAACTGCGCATCGCAGGGACGCTCGGGAACAACCGCTACGCGGAATCCATAAAACGCATGGCCGCGTCGCGTCCGTGGGTGACGCTGGAAGGCGGCGTGTACGGAAGCGGGAAGGCGGCTTTCCTCGCCTCCGCCACGTACGCGGTCCATACGCGGCGCGACGAAGAATTCGGCATTTCGGTCACGGAATACTTGAAGGCCGGGCTGATTCCGGTCGTTCCGGACTGCGGCGGATCGCAGGAAATCGCCGGCGCGTCGGAACTTGAATACAGGACCGGAACGCAGGCGGCGGAGATTCTCGTTTCGCTCGCGAAAGACGCGGATCTGCGCGAAAGCGTCCTCCGCCACTGCGCGCGCCGCGCAAAGGAATTCACGCGCGAGGCGTATCTCGGGCGCGAATCGGAACTCGTGGACAGGATAGTGCGCGAAGCGGGGGAGGGGAAATGACAGACACTGCTGCTGGATCGCGGGAAGCAGCCGGCGGAACGCCTTTCTTTACGCTGGTCGTTCCGTGCTGCGACGTTTCGGCGTTCGTCCGCGAATGCTTCGATTCTGTTCTCGCGCAGAAGTTCTCGGACTGGGAGATCGTCGCGGGCGTGGAAGAGTCGAAAGACGACACGCTTGAAATAGTGCGCGGCTATGCGGCCAAAGATCCGCGGATACGCTTTTTCACGGCAGGGCGCAGCGGTTCCTGCTCCGCGTCGCGCAACACCGGCACGTCGCTCGCGCGCGGCGAATACATCATATTCCTCGACGGCGACGATGTAATCGCGCCCGATTCGCTTGCCAGAATCGCCGACGGCATAAGAAAACATCCCGGCGCGGATCTGTACCCCTGCGCGATAAACGTGGCGGACGAAAACCTTCACTTCACCGGCGAACTGCGCGACAACTACCCGCCGGACGCGCCGGAGGCCATGACCGGACCGCAGGCGACACTTCTGGCCGCCACGCTGTCGGACTATCCCTGCCCGATGCTTCAAATGACGGTTTTCAGCCGCCGCTTCCTTGTGGAAAACAAGCTTGAATGCATCTACGGACTCAGGAACCAGGACAGCGAATTTTCTCCTCGCGCGCTGTATCTGGCCAGGCGCGTCACGCCGCTCCACGAACCGTTCTACATCTACCGCATAAGAAAAGGCTCGGTGCAGACCGTCTCGAAAGAGCCTGGACGCTTTCTGAAGGATTTCGCCGTCATAATGCGCTCCCTCTTCGCTTTCCACGCGAAAGTTTCACGCGAAGATGGCTTCGACCGCCGCATCACGCGATGCTGGGCGCGCGAGTGGCTTTCGATGCTCTTCGGATTCTGGTTCTTCCCGACGAGCGTGAAAAACATCCCGCGCAAAAAACGCGTGGAAATGCTCCAACGGGTTTTTGAGAACGGATACGCGGATTTCAACGCGCTTCTGCGCGTTTCATCGCGCGTAAAGCGCATAGCGGGCTGGTTCGTCCGGCTCGCCGCGAAGCATCCGCACCTCGCTTTCGCGACGGATTTCTTCTTCCGCCGCCTGTACTACCCGCTTGTCGCCCTGCGCGACAGGCGTTTTGCGCATTCCGGTATTGCGCGCGGGGGAATCAAGTGATAAACTGAGTTGCGTCCAAAGGACAAAAAAAACAGAAAGGAATAAAAAATGAAGAAAATGTTGTTGGCGGTCGCCGGTCTGGCGGTTGCGTTCGCTGTCGCGGGCTGCGGCAGCTCCCCCGAGAGCGTTGCGGAGAAGTTCGCAAAGGCTGTCATCGAAAAGAACTCCGGCAAGGCTGTGAAGTATCACATAGCCTCGCTTGCAGCCAAGAAATCTGCCGCGAAAGCACTCAAGGAAGAACTTGATGAAGTCGGCAAGCAGATAAACGACGAGAAACTCGACGTAGTTGCCATTGATGAGGAGATAACCATCCCTGCCAAGGATTCCGGATATCAAATCAACAACGGACACAAAATTACCGGGGAAAGAGCTGAAGTTACCGTCCAGTTCAAGAAGGACTCCGACCTCAAGTCTCAGGGCATGGAAATCAAACTCATAAAAGTCGACGGCAACTGGCTGGTCACCAAGTACGAATCTGCCGGCAATCTCGAAACTTCCGACAAGTAATCGACTTGCCGCTATTCGCCGCAGCGATGCGGCATGAAGAAAAGGACGCTTCCACGGGGAAGCGTCTTTTTTTGTCTCCGCGAACTTCGCGGAGCGCCGCAGACCTTGCGGCGCGGCGGCGTCAAAGGTTCGCAAACGGATTGCAGAAAAATCCGGACTGGCGCTCGCCGCGCCCGCCGCGCGGAGCGCCGGACGAAGAACCGCGCGGCGCGCCTGCCGGCGGACGGGGGTTCTTCCGCGCGGAAAGGCCGATGCGCTTGCGCGGAATATCCACTGAAATCACCTTCACCTTGATTCTGTCGCCCGCCTTCACGACTTCCGAAGGGTCGCGGATGAACCTGTCGGCGAGTTCAGAAACGTGTACAAGGCCGTCCTGGTGCACGCCAATGTCCACAAACGCGCCGAACGCGGTGACGTTCGTGACGACGCCTTCGAGTTCCATTCCCTCGCGGACGTCTTCTATCGACACTACATCGTCGCGGAACGCCGGTTTTTCGAAAACGGCGCGCGGGTCGCGTCCGGGCTTTTTCAATTCTTCGACTATGTCGCGCAGGGTAGGTTCGCCGACATCGTCCGACACGTACTTGCGTATGTCGATCTTCGCGGCGAGATCGGGATTGCCCACGAGTTCTCCGACGGGAACGCCCATGTCGTAAGCCATCTGTTCCACAAGCGCATAGCGCTCGGGGTGGACTGCCGACGAGTCCAAGGGGTTCGCCGCGCCGCGTATGCGCAGGAAGCCAGCGCACTGTTCATAAGCCTTCGGTCCGAGTCCGGGAACTGAAAGAAGTTCCTTGCGCGACTTGAAAGCGCCGTGTTCGTCGCGCCATGAAACGATCTTTTTGGCGGTGGACTGTCCAAGGCCGGAAACGCGCGTAAGCAGCGCGGCCGAAGCGGTGTTCAGTTCCACGCCTACGCGGTTCACGCACGAAACCACCACTTCGTCGAGTTTCGAGCCGAGAAGCGGCTGGTGCACGTCATGCTGGTACTGTCCTACGCCGATGGCCTTCGGGTCGATTTTCACAAGTTCGGCAAGCGGATCCTGCAGACGCCGTCCGATCGAAATCGCGCCGCGCACGGTCAGGTCGAGCGACGGGAATTCGTCGCGCGCCGCCTGCGACGCGGAATAGACCGACGCGCCCGATTCGGAAACCGAAACCACCGTGACGTCCTTTTCCCTGCCCATGAGTTTAAGCGTGGCGCGCACGAAAGCCTCTGTCTCGCGTCCGGCCGTTCCGTTGCCGACCGCTATCGCCTCGGGCTTGTATTTTTCGACTATGCGCGCGACGGTGCTCTGGGCCTCTGCGGTGCGCTGCTGCGGATAGATTACGGTATTGCCCACGTATTTCCCGGTGGCGTCGAGAAGCGCGCATTTGCATCCGGTGCGGATGCCGGGATCTATCGCAAGTACGGTCTTCTCGCCGAGGGGCGCGGCAAGCAGAAGATGGCGCAGGTTCTCCGCGAATATCTCCACGGCGGCGCGGTCGGCCTGGAGTTTCTTTTCGACCATCGCGTCCAGTTCGCACGAAGGCGCCACAAGCCTCTCGTAGGCGTCTTTCACCGCCGCGGAAAGTTCGCCGGCCCATGGGGAGGAGGGCGAAACGCCCGCCATGTCTTCGATCTCGCGCACGAGCGGCGCGCCGTCGAGTTCGAGATGCACCCAAAGGACGTTCTCCTGCTGGCCGCGGCGTATGGCGAGGAAACGGTGCGACGGGATGTCTGCGATGTTTTCGGAGAAGTCGTAGTATTGCTCGAATTTGGTCGGCTCCGCGGGCGGCGGCTGCACTACAGACGAAACGACCTTCGATTTTGTCTGGAACGCCTCGCGGACGAGTCCGCGGACGTCCGCGCGTTCGGAGATGCGCTCGGCCACTATGTCGCGCGCCCCCGACAGCGCGGCCGCGGCGTCCGCGACGCCTTTTTCCGCATCGGCGAACTTCGCCGCTTCCGCCGCCGGATCGCCGGCGCCCTGCGCCGCGATGAGATCCGCAAGCGGCTCGAGACCTTTTTCGCGGGCGATCATCGCCCTTGTGCGGCGCTTCGGCTTGTAGGGGAGATAGAGGTCTTCAAGCTCGGACTTGACGAAGCACTTTGCGATCTTTTCCTTCAATTCGTCCGTGAGTTTCCCCTGCGAATCTATGGATTTCAAGATGGCGGCGCGTCTGTCTTCGAGTTCGGCGTAGTAAGCGGAGCGCTCCTGTATCTGCGAAATCTGCACTTCGTCGAGATTTCCGTGCGCCTCTTTGCGGTAGCGCGCTATGAACGGGATCGTGTTGCCCTCGGCGAGAAGCCGCGCCACGGCCATTATCTGCGGGCCGTTGATGTTCAGTTCCTTGACGAGACGTGGAAGCGCCGCTTCGGCCGCGGCGAGAGTATTGTTCTTTTCTGACATTGCCTTTTCCGGTTGGTGGAGACGCTTAATTTTACCCTATTCCGCCGCGCCGTTCAACAAGAGGCAGAATAGGGAATAGGGGATAGGCAGTAGGCAATAGGCAGTAGGGAATAGGGAATAGGCAGTAGGGAATAGGGAATAGGCAGTAGGGAATAGGGAATAGGCAGTAGGGAATAGGGAATAGGCAGTAGGGAATAGGGAATAGGCAGTAGGGAATAGGGAATAGGGAATAGGCAGTAGGCAATAGGGAATAGGGGATGGGGAATAGGCGGTAGGCTGTAGTGGAAAAATGGCTGATTCCTCTGAGCCCTGCGGAACAGAATGGCCGAATTTCACCCACTATTCCCTATTGCCTATTGCCTATTCCCTACACCCTTATTCCATAGTTGCCGGAATCGGAGGAATATGCGATAATCCCGCGTCAAAGGTTTTTCAGCGCAGGCCGGCACACCGGACGGCGTTGAACCGCATGGAGAATGCAAAACAATGTTCCGCAATCTGATAAAAGCGCTTCAATGGACGTCCGCGCTGCTCGTAAAATGGACGCCCGCGTTCCTCGTTGCCGTCGCGGCCGGGACGTTCTTCTTCCCCGGCGTGTTTTCCTGGGTGCGCGGCGACACGCAGACCGCGATCCTTGGGCTTATAATGCTGACGATGGGGATGACGCTGAAAGCGGAAGACTTCAAGGCTCTGAAGGCCAGACCGCGCGACATCGCAATAGGCGCGCTTGCGCAATATACGCTGATGCCGCTCATCGCGCTGTTCCTGGTGCGGACGATAGGACTTCCGAAATACGTCGGCGTGGGGCTGATACTCGTAGGCTGCTGCCCGGGCGGCGTGTCGTCGAACATCATGAGCTTCCTGTGCAAGGGGGACCTTGCGTTTTCAGTGGGGATGACCACTGTCTCGACCCTCGCCGCGCCGCTCGCGACGCCGGTCCTGATGCGGCTTCTCGCGGATGAATCCGTGGATGTTGACGCAGCCGGAATGTTCAAGAGCATACTGCTCGTCACACTGCTGCCGGTCGCCGCCGGATTTTTCCTGAATTCCGCGTTCGGCGCCAGGCGCAACTACGGCGAAGTCATGAAGATAATGCCGGGAGCGGCGGTATTGTGCCTGGCGGCCATCGTGGGCGGCGTGGTGTCGGCGCACGGTTCGCACTTCGCAAGCACGGGCGCGCTTGTGTTCCTGGGCGTGTTTCTGCACAACACTCTCGGCTACATCCTGGGCTGGGCCGCAGGACTCGCCGCCGGATTTTCCGGCGCGAAACGGCGGACCGTATCCATCGAAGTGGGAATGCAGAACGCCGGCATGGCCACGGTGCTCGCGACGAACCATTTCCCGTCGTTCCCCGACGTGGCCGTGGCGTCTGCGGTGTCGTGCGTATGGCATTCGATATCGGGGGCGCTCGCCGCCGGATTCTTCAACATGTCCGACGCGCTCCGCGCGCGGAAAGACGGACGGACGCATTCGATGTGATATACTTCCGCGCATGGAAGAAAAAGACGCAGAGGGCAAAGGCTTCAGACTTTCGTGCGCCGCGCAGCTGCTTATTGCGGGCGCGGCGGTTCTGCTTTTCCTTTCAGCCGCGGTTCCGGCATTGATCCGCTTCATGGAGGGCGCCAAGTGACAGAGTACGTTCCGCAGAAACTTCTCGTCGTGTCCGGAGCCGGATCGTATCCGGCGGAGATCGTGCGGGGCGCGCGCGCCGCAGGGGTGCCGCGCGTGGAAGTGCTCGCGGTCCGCGGATCGACAGACCGCGAAACGCGCAATCTCGCCGATTCCGTGCACACGATAGGAATCGGCGAAATATACACCGGCCTCGTATGGTGCGCCGCGCAGGGATACGACGGAGCGGTTTTCGCCGGGCAGATTTCGCCGATTTCGCTTTTCCGCAGCAGATTCGACGCCCAGACCCGCGCCTGGCTCGCTTCGCTGCCGTGCAAAAACGCGCACTCGGTGTACGGCAAGCTCGCCGCGGAATTTGAAAAAGCCGGCATTCCCGTGTTTCCGGCGTCGTCCTACATGGATTCATGCATCCCCGGAGCGGGAACCCTGACTGCGCGCGGACTGTCGGATTCCGAAGCGCGCGATGCCGCGCACGGCGCAGCCGTGGCCCGCGACATGGGCGTGCACGACGTAGGCCAGACCGTGATAGTGAAAGACGGAATGGTCCTTGCCGTGGAAGCGTTCGAAGGGACGAACGCGGCCATAAAGCGCGCCGGAAGGCTCGGCGGACGCGGAGCAACCGTTTTCAAAGCGGCCCGCGAAGGCCACGACATGCGTTTCGACATACCGGTCATCGGCGTGAAGACAATTAAAACCCTGCGCTCCGCCGGAGCAACCGCGTTGGCATTCCAGGCCGGGCGCATCATAATCCTCGACCGCGAACGGACGCTCGCCGCAGCTGACGCCCGCGGCATCGCGATCGCCGGAATCCCCACGACGCTGCCGCCCGCCCCGCTGAGGCCGGAACGCCCCGTCCGCGGCCCCGCCGCCGATCGCGAGGCCGTAAAATGAAAATACTGCTTTGCGCCGGAGAAGCAAGCGGCGACATGTACGCCGCCCGTCTCCTCGACAGCCTTCGCGAACGCGCCGGCGAACCGGTGGAATGCAGGGGTTTCGGCGGACGGGAACTCGCCGCGCGCGGCGCGGAGCTGGAATACCGCTGCGAAGACATGGCGGTGATGGGTTTCCTGCCCGTCCTTAAAAAGATTTTCTTTTTCATGCGCGCGATGCGCCGCATGAAAAACATCATATCGGAATGGCGGCCCGACGCGGTCGTCACGGTGGATTATCCAGGATTCAACCTGCGCCTGGCGCGCCATGCGCGCGCCGCCGGCGTTCCGGCGGTGCATCTGGTGTGCCCGCAGGTCTGGGCCTGGCGGCGGGGGAGGATCCCCGGCATCGCGGCGTCGCTCGACAAACTTCTGTGCTTTTTTCCGTTCGAACCGCCGCTGTTTCCCGCGACAGGCGGTTTCAAAGCCGTCTTCACCGGGCATCCGCTTGCGGACGTGTTCCGCGCGGAGGGCGCGCCGCGCGATCCCGGCGTGTGGCGGGACGGCGCGCGGCGCGTGGCGCTTCTTCCCGGCTCGCGGCGCGGCGAAATCGAAAGATGCCTGCCGCGACTTCTCGAAGCGGCGAGAATCATCGAAGACGAAATCGCCCCCGGCGGAACGGCATTCGCGATTCCAGCGTCGTCCCCGCAGATGCGCGAAGCGATAGAAAACACCGCCGCGGCGCTTCCGTCCGGACGCAAACCTTCTTCGTTCGCCATTTCCGACGGCAACGCGCGCGACATTCTCCGGACCGCCGAAGCCGCCGCCGTCGCGAGCGGAACGGCCACGCTCGAAGCGGCCTTCGCGCACTGCCCCACGGTTCTCGTATACGCCGTCTCCGCGCCGCTCGCCGCTTTCGCGCGCCTTGTGATAAAAGGCGTAAAACACGTGGGTCTGGCGAATATAGTCGCCGGTCGCGAAGTGATGCCGGAACTGCTGCAGGAGAATTTCACGCCGCGCAAGACCGCAGACGCGATCCTGCGGTATCTCAGAAACCCGGAAGAGCGCGAAAAAACCGCAGCCGGTCTCGCCGCGGCCGTGGCGCCGCTCGCTTCAGACGGCGGCGGGGCGTTCGGCCGCGCGGCGGCGGAGATAATCGAAACAATCCGCGCGAAACGTGCGGCCGCGGGAAAGGCGGCTCCATGAGCGTCCGTATCGCGATAGACGGAAAACTCCCGGCGCGCGCCGGTCTCACCGCAGCCGCGCTGCGCAAGGCGGCGGAGTTCTTCGCGGATTCATCGGCGCGAAGAATCCATTCCCCGCCGTGGCGCCAGGTGGAAGTGCATCTTCTGGGCGACGCGGAATCCGCCGCCGTTAACGAAGAAATCATGGGGCACGCCGGGCCGACCGACGTGATAACGCAGCGCTACGACGCCATTCCGGGCGAGCCGGACGGACTTGTGGGCGAACTTTTCATAAACACCGACTGCGCTTGCCGCGAGGGCGCGAAACGCCCGCGATGGTCGCCGGCGCGCGAACTGCTGCTGTACGCCGCGCACGGGATGGACCATCTTTCTGGCGCGGACGACACGACCGAGGCCGGATACCGCAGAATGCGCCGCAGGGAACTTGCATGGATGTCGCGTTTGGCGAAAATGCAGAAAGGACGGATATGAAACCGCTTTCGGAAATCATCGAAGAAGTCGAATCCAGGATATCGGCGGCCTGCGCCGCATCCGGCAGGACGCGCGGGGACGTGCGGATCGTGGCAGTCACAAAAACACACGGGCCGGAAACCGTGGCCGAAGCCATCGAACACGGATTCACGATCATCGGGGAAAACAAGGTGCAGGAGGCGGAATGGAAAAAGCCGCTCTGCCCTTCCGGCGCGGAGTGGCATCTGATCGGCAGGCTCCAGCGCAACAAAGTGCGGCGCGCGCTTGAAATCTTCACGCATTTCCACGCGATCGACTCGATTCCCGTCCTTGAAAAAATCGCATCCGTCGCGGAAGAGACCGGCGCGGCGCCGTCGCTGATGCTGGAAGTAAACGTTTCCGGGGAGCGTTCGAAAGGCGGCTTCGCTCCGCAGGACGTCCCGGCCGCCGTGGAAAAGGCCCTTTCTCTGCGCAACATTACGCTTGAAGGGTTTATGACAATGGCGCCGTTCGAGCCGGACCCCGAAAAGACGCGTCCCGTGTTCGCGGGGCTTCGCGAACTGCGCGACAGGATGGAAGCCGGATTCGGCGCGCGCTTTCCCGAACTTTCGATGGGCATGACCAACGACTACGCCGTGGCCGTCCAGGAAGGCGCAACGCTCGTTCGCCTTGGAACTGTTCTCTTCGGGGAACGGCCGAAAGCCCGAGTGCAGCGCTCCGTAGATGCCGGAGACGCGGGCGAAAGCGGCGAAGGCGGCGGCGCCTACGACCGCGTTCTCGACTGAACGGCGGGCGGAAAGCCGCTACTGGCTGCGCATCGCGGCATCGGCCTCGATTTCGAAAAGCCAGTCCTCGCGGCAGACGTCCGCCTGCAGAAAGAGCGTTTTCGACAGGTCGAGACCGCGCGCCGCGACAGCGGCGCGCGCCGCGGGAATGCCGTCCCGGTCTTTGCAGTAGACTATGGCACGCGTGCAGTCGCGCCAGCCGCAGCCGCGGCTTTCAAGAATGGCCGAAACCGCATCAAGCGCGCAGCCGGTCTGCGCGGCGAAATCGCCCGGGAAAGCCACTTCTGAAGAACCCGGAAGTATTGAAGCGGTCCCGCTGACGTAAAGCGTTCCGCGCGATTCGGCCGCCCGGCTGAAACTGCTGCGGTAGGATGTCGCCGGAACCTGCAGCGGACTTTCCACGGGACTCCACGGCTCTTTCGACGCGAGAACGAAAGCGCAAAGCTCGCCCTCGCCGGTTTTCAATCCGATGCCGGTCGAGGCCGGGGGAGGGACGATGTTTTTCTCTGCGAAATACGAGGTGCGCACGGAGTTGAAACCTGAATACCAGGTGAAAATCCCGTCAAGGTAGAACCATGTGCGCACGACATCGCCCCACGACATCCCGCGCGCGGCAAGGACGGTCTCGATCCGGCGGAACACTTCGCGCGCCTGCTCCGCCGGAGATGCCGAAACATCCGCGGGGAAAAACGGGCCGAGCGCCCCGGTTCCGGCAATCGACGCGTAAAGTCCGTCTGTTGAACAAATCTGCATGGTGCTGCGCCTACTTTGCGATCTTCGCCCGCACGGGAATGCGTTTTACGAGTTCGTGGATGTCGACCGCGCTTTCGGCGACCGGTCCTGTTGCAAATTCAGGCACGTTGTAGCTGTACATCCGGCGCAGATGGTCGTCCGGCCTGCGCGCCGGAAGCAGAAACGGCTTGGAGAAGACGCCGGATTTCGAATCGAAGCAGGTGAAATACGGACGTGTGTACGCTCCGTCGTCGCGGCGCGAGGAGAAGACCATCCATTTCCCCGTGGACGAAAACGTGTGGTAGCTTTCCGTATCGGGGCTGTTCAGTTCGAAAAGCGGGCGAATCGCTTTTTTCTCGAAGTCGAACATCAGAAGATCGGCGTCGCGGTGCCAGATGTGGAAAACACCGTGCGAGGCGATCGTCGCCACAAGCCATCGCCCGTCGGGGGAGACGCGCGGATGCGTGATGCTGCGGTGCGCGCTTTTCGCGTCGAACAGAATCTCCGGCGGGGAGAACTTCCTCGTCTTCGCATCGAACGTCCGCACGGCGAGATCGTAGAATATGTTCGTCGCGCCGTTGAACACGGCCTCGCCGCGCGCTGCCTGGTCGTCCGGCGGAACAGTGATGCCGGTGGACGCCCGGACGGTGAAGAGTGCGGTGCCGTCCGGCGACCATGACGGGAAGCATTCAAATATCTCCGGCGCGTCTTCGACGACTGTTATGGTGTCGTCCGCGAGAGAGTAGAGCACGAGGTCGCTCTGGAGATCCATCACTTCGATTTTCTCGGTGTTGGCCGTGAAGAAGCTCTGACGCGTTTCGTTCAGCGAGAAGGCGATATAGTCGCCCGACGGATGCCACGCGGGATAGACGCCTGCGCCGATAAGCCCCTTCGCTTTCAGGTCGACCTTCTTCTTTCCGTATTTCCGCGAAACCACGATGGTGCCCGGAAGCGTTGCGCGCGCGTGGAAAAGATACTGGCCGGGGTCGGCGCGATTGAACGTGTGGCAGTTCACGCACTGGGAAGGATCGGTCTGGACGTTGCGGTACACCGGGCGCTCGTCGAACGATTCCAGATTGCGCTGGTATATCCCCATCTCGGAAAATCCGGTGTAACTGGGCGGAATCAGCCTGTATGTGAGATACGGGTCGATTCCGTCCGGCGGAACGGTGTTCGTGGCGACCAGGGGGAAACCCGCAAGCATCACGCCGTTTGTCTTGCCCGACAGCGTTATCGTGAAAGTCCCGCCTGCGGATTTTTCGAGGAGCCTGCGCCACTCGTCCGCCGGCCATGAAACATCCGCGCCGCGCACCGTTACGGACACAGAGCCGTCGGACGATTCGGCGGTGGTGGAAAATTCAGCGCCTTCGGGAAAATCGTCGTACTTGAAATTGAGCGGGGCGATGTTCCTGGGCACCGCGATGCCCAGATAGTCCGGCCAGACGGTAGTCGAGCCGGCGCGGAGCGCGAATGCGGCCGCAGCCGCTGCAAGAATGCGCGATGCTTTCATTTGCCGTCCTCCACGGGCGGAAGAATGATCGAACGGTAGAAGAAGTAGGATGTCGCGTGGGGGTTGGAAAGTGTCGCCTGCTGCGGCTTCGACATGAAATCGTTGAAGCGCGACACCGTATCCTGTTCGATGGCGCCGGGGCGGATTTTTGCGATGAATTGCTGCTTTTCTTCGATGCCGAGCCGGTTCAGATACATCAGAACGGCCTCCTGGGCCGGCACGCTCCACGGATTGCCGCGCAGCGGGTTTCCGCCTTTCGCGGGAGACACGCCCATCGCGTCGAGCAGGTTCAGATTTGTCGCGTAGATCGTTTCGTCTCCGGCAAGAAGCGCTGCCGAAAAACACATCCGCACCATCATGTCCGGCGCGGCCTTCAGCGCGCGGAAATGCGTGTACACGAACTCCTCGAAATTCGGCGTCGTGTTGAAATACATGACCGGCTGCGCGGCGAAGAACCTTTTCCACGTCTCGTGCATGTCCGCAATCGGCGCAATGTCGGAGAACGCCGCGCCGTCGGAGTCTTTCAAAGCTTTCAGGCGGCGGGCGGCGAAATCGCCGCGGAACGGGCATCTCGCGTACTGGCTGTAGTATCTGCGCGCAAGCTGCAGTTCGCCGCAGACGGCGGCGATGTCGCCGAGAAGCCGGAAGTGCACCGGCTGCCAGCCGCGGATGGACGCGATTTCGTATATTTCGCGGCGCGCAGGCAGCAGAAGACCGTAGTTGAACAGCAGGACGTATCCGTCCATCATAGACTCTTCGGCGTCCGTGCCTACGTGCGAAGTCGGCATCGGATATTTGAACAGATCGTCCGGCAGAAGCATCAGCCTGTACTGGGCGAGTATCCGGTATGCCACCCCCATGCGCAGCGAAGGTTTGCCGGCCTTCTGCTCTTCATCAGCGATTTCAAGCACGCGCCCGAAATCGCCTTCGACGACGGCGCGCTCCATTGCAAGCTGGCTGCGCAGATCCGTCGGGGAATTCCAGCGCAGACGGAACGCGCAGGAAGCGTCCAAGGCTTTGTCGCAAGGAATGTCGCCGTATACATGCTTCGCGGTCAGAGGCGGAGCGAGGACGAGAGGAATCGCGCAGACCGGCCAGACGACGAAACGCGCGCGGACGTCCCCGCGCCCGCGCAAGACGCCTGCGACGGCAAGGCACGCGCCGGCTGCAAGCGCATACATGCCGAGCGGAATCCACAATGCGGCGCAGACGGCGCACGCCGCCGGCGCGCCCCAGAACGCGCATTTTGCGAGCCGCCGCAGCGAGATGAACAGCAGAAGCCCGGCGCAAAGGCCCAGGGGGTCCATTATGTAGGCGGCGCTTTCCTCCACAAGCCACACGCCAGCGCCGATGCCGAGGACGGGGTAGAGCGCGTGCGCGGCGGCGAGAACGAACATCGCGGCCTTGGCCCAGGCGCGGCGGAAGAAAAGAGACAGCAGAAAACCGTTTGCGAGGGCGAGGACGGCAAGCGGAATCCACCAGACGCCGTCGATCACCCCCATCGCGCCTATATACCGCGAAACCCAGCGCAAAAGACCGGCGGGCAGGTCTCCCGGAAGCGCGGCTTCGCGGAATCCCTCCCAGTCCGAATATACGAGTATCTGGTCCGCGAACTTGCGGACTATCTCTCTTGCCATGGCAAAGCGTGTGAACATCGCCGCATATTATACCAACAGCGCGCCGCGGGCGCAAACGGCGCGCCGGGCGGGCCGGGCGCATCTGCGTAATTCACCGTCTCGCTTTTTGATGACGGGAAACAACTGTTTGAAACAACTTTTCTTTGGCGCGCGGGCGCGGGGCCTTGCGGCACCACTCTATCGACCGCCTTCGGCAGCGACCTTATGTCGGCGGATACGCTTCGCAGTTCACGTATCGCGCTCAATGTTGTTTTTTTTTCAGTTGTTCCTGTTGTTTCCAATCTCAAACCGCATGGGTGAAAAACACAGATGCGCCGGGCGGGCGGGCTTGCCCGGCCTTTTTGACCGTGCGGGGCGGATGTGCTAAAATCACGGCGTCACATCAACCCAACATCAGAAAACGACATGAACACTATCGCAAACGGAAAAAAAGTTTTGACGGCGCTCGGCTGCGCACTGGCGGTTTTCACTGCGGTCTGCGGCGCGGAAAAGAACGGCGCGTGCCCCAATGCGCCGGAACTCCTCGAATGCGCGGACGGCGAAACGGTTGCGGCGCCGGCGCAGTGGGAAGCAAAACGCAGGCCTGAAATACTCGCCACATTCGAAAAGGAATGTTTCGGAATAAGGCCCGAAGCGCTGAAGGCCGGCGACGTGTCTTTCGAAATCGTCGAATCCGGCGAAGTTCTCGGCGGCAAGGCCGTGCGCGAAGCGGTCAAGGCGACATACAACGGGCCGCAGGGAAAATATTCCTTCGATTTCGTTTCCGTCCGGCCGAAGACCGCAAAACCCGTTCCCGTCCTCGTTGCGTTTCTCGTCGGGCGGAGGCTTGTCAATCCCGTTTTGGACACTTCCTTCACCGACGATTCCTGGCCTGTTGACGATGTCATCGCGCGCGGGTTCGCGACGGTCGCGATTTCCAAGAACGCCATCGCGCCCGACGTGATTGACGCGGGAAAGAAGGGCAACTGGCGCAAGTGCTACAAGGAAGGCATCTTCCCGGCGGTAGAGCCTCTCGAAAAGAGGGACTCCTCGTCGTGGGCCGCGATATCGTCGTGGGCGTGGGGGAACTCGCGCATCATGGACTGGATCGAATCCCGCCCGGACGTTTTCGACACCAAGCACGTGGCGATACTCGGCCACTCGCGCGGCGGCAAGACCGCGCTCTGGACAGGAGCCACCGACAGGCGCTTCGCGCTGACGTACTCGGTGCAGTCCGGCTGCGGCGGAGCGAAATTGAACCACATCAAGCTCCCCAAATCCGAAAGCATCAAAATCATAACAAAGAATTTCCCGCACTGGTTCTGCAAAAACTACAACAAATACCACGGCAAGGAGATGTCGATGCCGTTCGACCAGCACATGCTCGCCGCGCTCGTCGCGCCGCGGCTGCTTCTCATAAGCTCGGCGACCGAGGACGCATGGGCGGGACCGCTTGGCGAATGGTGGTCTGCGCGTCTGGCTTCGCCCGCGTGGGAACTCTACGGAAAGAAAGGCCTCGCGGCCGACAAGTTCCCCGCGCCCGAAACGCCGCAATTCAACGGCTCGGTCGGCTATTTCATACGCACGGGGGTGCACAGCCTCACGCGCTATGAATGGGGAAGGGTCATGGACTTCGCGGAAAAGAACGGATGGAAGGGATGCGTCCCTTCCGCCCGCAAATAACGCCAAACCGCGCGCAGGGCGGCGATGGGCAGGCCAGGCGACGGCAATTCCGGCAACGCCGCGGACAAGGCGACCGTTATAATCGTCACTTACAAAGGCGACGGTCTGCTTGAGGCCTGCCTCGATTCGATGGAACGCCACTGCGCGGTTTTCCCGGAAACGGTCGTAGTCGACAACGCAAACCTCGAATCGACCCGCGCGCTCGTATCGCGCCATCCCGGCGTTTCGTACATCCCGCTCGACGGAAACAGAGGTTTCGCAGGCGGCTCGATGGCCGCATATCCGTCCTGCGGCAGGGAATATGTCATACTGCTGAACAACGACACCGTCCTGACCGGAGACGCGGTGACGCCCCTCGTCGAGTTCATGGACTCGCACCCTGCGTGCGCGGCCGCGCAGGGAAAGGTCGTTCTGGCGTCTAACGGCGAAACAGACGGCTGCGGCGCGTTTCTCAGCCCGCTCGGGATTCTCGCGTTCTCGGGGGCGGAGGATGATTTCGCGCACCGTGTCTTCGCCGTCGGCGGCGCGTTCTTCATCGCAAGACGCAGCGCGGTCGATGCCGCCGGTGGGCTTTTCCACGCGCATTTCGGTTCGTACTACGAAGAAATCGACCTTTCGTGCCGGCTTGCCGTGGCGGGTTTCGAGTGCTGGTACGCCCCCGTCAATCCGCCGGTCCTGCACGCCCACAGCGCAACGGCGGGCAAAGTCGACTGGCGCGGGATAAGGCGCAGATACTACCGCAACATCTGGTTTTCCACCCTTACATGCTTCGGCCCGCTTGCAAGACTCAGGCTTCTCGTTCCGATAACACTGCTTTCGTGTCTGCAATCGCTCGCGGCGGCCGTCAAACTGGACTTCTGGCTCGCGAAAGCGCATATCGCGTCATTCCTTACGCCTTTCAGGGAACGCCGCCTCGTGGCCGAAACGCGCAAAAAGATCGCCTCCTTCAGGAAAAGGACGGACAGGCAGATTCTTTCGTTCGCGATACGCCGGCAGAAATTTTCGTACTACCGGAACCTGATGAAAAGGGGATGATCCGATGACCGTTTCCGCAGTCATACCCACATACAACCGCGCAGACATGGTCTGCCGCTGCATCAAAAGCATTCTCGCTGCGGAAAAAGACGGCTTCGATGTGGAAATAATTGTCGTGGACGACGCCTCGCCGGACGGCACCCGGGACCGCATCGCGTCAGAATTCCGCGATTCGCCGCTGACGTACCTGCGCAACGGAAAGAACTCCTTCCAGGCGGTCTCGCGCAATCGCGGCGCGGCAGCAGCCAAGGGGGAATACATTCTTTTCCTCGACGATGACAACGAAGTCGATCCGCGCATCTTCAAGGAACTGCTCGAAGTGTTCAAATCGCACCCGCGCGCGGGGCTCGTCGCGCCTATGGCAATCCACAAGCGCCCGTCGGACGAAAATCTCGTATGGTCGCTCGGAAGCGGATTCAACCGCTGGACGTCCATGCCGCAGGATCGCATGCCGAACCTGCCGCTCGCGGAACTTCCCGCCGGACAGGACGTCTATCCCACGACATACTATCCGAACGGCTTCATGGTTTCGCGCGCCGCATTCGACGCCGCCGGCGGATTCGACGAAAAATACATCCAGATTTTCGAAGAGTCGGACTTCGGCTGGAAGATAATGGAAGCCGGATACGAAGAATACGTTTCGACAAAGGCGCGAACCTGGCATTACGGATTTCTCGAGCCGGGCTGCGCCCCCGAACTGCGCAGGCTGGGGATTGAAAGACCGCTTCGCACGTACTGCTTTGCGAAAAACCGCCTCCGCTTCGCGCGCAAGCATTTCAATTTCCTGCAAGTCCTCTCGGTTTCGCTCGTATTCGCGCCTCTTTCCGCGGTCTACTATTCGGCCGTGGCGCTGAAACACCGCCGTGCCGACATAGCCTGGGCGTACATCAAAGGCACGCTCGCCGGCATCTTCGGCCTGTGACGTTCCCGCCAGGCGTCACACTCCGCGACCCAAACACTCAAACACCCAAACACTCAAACACTTATGAGACGTCAGACGCGAGACGAGAGTGCGGTTCCTCCTTTTCTTTTCCTTTGCCTTCCTCAACCGATCCTTCTCTCGTTCCGACCTCTGTCTCCACCCCGCAAAAACACCTTTCCGGGGTGTTCCACTACATATTGCACTTGGGCGCATCTGTATTTTTCACCCATGCGGTTTGAGATAGGAAACAACCGGAACAACTGGAAAAAACAACATTTACAAGGGTTTGAGTTTGCAGAGTTCCGCAAGAGAGATGTGGCAAGGGCGCCCTCGCCCTTGCAGCAAGGCCGGGGCGGCCTTGCCACATCTTGCGCCCCGCCGGCTGACAGCTAACAGCCATCTGCTATCTGCTAATTGGGTGAAGAT
>Ga0310695_10002003_pt1 | contig 44851 bp, 37 predicted proteins | sample RumenRJG_04DNA_FD_203882 | JGI IMG/M metagenome (GOLD analysis project Ga0310695, IMG submission 203882) | Bovine rumen microbial communities from Lethbridge, Alberta, Canada - RJG_04 (v2) (version 2) | ecosystem: Host-associated > Mammals > Digestive system > Stomach > Rumen | place: Canada... | reverse complement strand
GTAGCTGTAGAAGGGCATCTCGACCTTGCGCCTGTCGTAGAATTCCTTCAAGAAGTCGCGGTAATCCGCTATGTCAGAAAAAGTAACCATCAATATCTAAAATATTTAAATATTACTGGCTCAACCCTGCTATGTAAACATTTGGTATGGATATTTTGTCAATGGGTGCGGCGGAGCCGCAGTTTCTTGAACTTCGGGAGGAATATAGAAATTAGTGGACAGTAGACAGTAGGAAGTAGGAAGTGGTTAGTGGTTAGGAATGCGTCATCCTGAGGACCGAAGGGACGAAGGATCCAGTGAAGGTTTAGACGATAGACCGTTGCGCTGGTAGACGAAAGACGATAGAAAAGTAGGCTGTGGTTAGTGATTAGGGATAGTTGGTAGAGGGCTGAACTTAGCTGGTTGATTGTAGGATTCGTCATCCTGAACGAATGTGAAGGATCCAGTCAATTTATTACATTACAGGCATGAAATGTCCTCATTGCCATAAATCTATAGAAAACGAATCTCAGAGCACAAAAGACTGGAACTCGTTCGGTTACCAGTCCCCGTTAATAACTTGCCCAAAATGCAGCAAGGATTTTCTATGCAAAGCCTTCCACGAACCCGCTGCGGAAGGAATCGACAAGAAATGGCTCAATGTCGGCATTCCTCTAAAACGCGCACTCATTTACACAGCAATTTGGGCCGTTTGCTGGGGTGCCATTTATTTTATTCCAAATTTAACAATTCCGGAAAAATTCAAAGTATTCCTATTAGGATTAAGCGGTCTTTTCATGCTGTATGGATTGCTCGATTGGTGGACTGTAATCCGCATCAAGTCAGGGAAAGAAGCCAAACTTCTGCTAAAACTCGTTCAGGAATCCGAAAAGCGCTTGCAAGACGAGAGCTATGTACGAAGGCTCTACAACTTAGGCTACAAAGTGCCAGAAAAATATTTGCCCAAAGATTTGCAATAAAGCGGTAAACAAAAAAGCCCGACATTACGCCGGGCCAACAACACCGTTTCTTTTATAGATCCTATCGGCTCTTCGAGCCTCCAGGATGACAAACACTCTCGTTCTAGACAAACAACATAAGCAGTTCCCGACAGCAATCCTGTCTACTGCCAACTGCCTACTGTCTACTAAAAAGCGGCTCTGCCGCTACTCTTCCCCGAGGTATTCCACAGCGAAGATGAGCGTTGCGCCGCCCGGAATCGGGCCTGCGCCGCGGCTGCCGTAGCCAAGGCCTGGCGGCACCACGAGGATTCTCTTTTCGCCCGGAAGCATGCCCTGCACACCGAGTTCCCAGCCGCGGATCACGTTGCCTGCGCCTAGTTCAAATGCAAACGGCTGTCCGCGATCGCGGGAGCTGTCGAACTTGTAGCCGTTCACCATCCAGCCCGTGTAATGCACAATTGCGCGGTGACCAGCTCGGGCCGGTTCGCCCTCGCCCTGCTTCACGACAGCATAGCGAAGTCCTTCCGGGCCGTTTTCATACTTGAGGAGAGTCGTATCCGGGAAAAAGTCCATATGCTTTGCAAGTTCCTGATCCACATCGGTGGAGACCATCTCGACGCGGAACAAAAGCGTAGAGTTCGGCGGGATCATCGAGAACGCCGTAGCGCCATAGCCCATCGCAGGCGACACACGCAACCAGCGGACACCGCCTTCGCGCATCCCTTCAAGGCCCGTTTCCCAGCCCTTGATCATCTTGCCAGCACCCATCACAGCTTCGAGCGGCTTGCCCAAATCCTTGGAGCTACCGAACTTGCGGCCAGAGAGGAGCCAGCCCGTGTAATGGACCTTTATTACGTTACCCGCAGCGTTCAGCTTGCCGCTGCCAGCCTTTTCATCATAGACCTTGAGCCCGCGGCCCATGTCGCGCCACTTGAGTTTGTCCACATCAGCAGGAAATTTATCTGCATCCAGAGGCTTTTCAGCATGAACAAGTTCAACAACAAACATCAAGTCGCTATTAGGCGGAATGCCTTCGAGAGAGTTATCGCCATAAGCCATCACGGAAGGGACCGAAAGCTTGCGCACTTCGCCAACCTTCATGCCCACAAGTCCCTTGTCCCAGCCTTCAATCACCTGGCCTACGCCAATCGTGAATTCAAGCGGTTCACCACTGTAATATGAGTTTGCAAAATAGGGAGCCTCGACTGTCGAATCCGTTGCAGATTTGTTCACAAGAGCACTATCCACAGCCAGGTATCCTTTGTAATGAACTTTAATCAGCTGACCCGCACGAATGGGTTCCCCGCTGCCATCTTTGAGAGTTTCGGCCTTGAAAGGAACCGCAAAGGCAACACTAGAAGCAAGTAACACAAGAAAAAACTTTAATTTTGACATAATATCTCCTGCCTTATAAAATAGAAAATGCTAGTTTTTGAGAGTAAGGATTTATCGTAAACGGATTTAAATATGCTATCAATCATCATCGTCATAGCGATTGTGCTATTGTCCATCGTCCTCGCCGGAATCGGAATTTACGTGGGCACGCACAATACCGACGAAAAAGAAACGGCAAAACCAATTATCGACGTATCGGGGCAATACGCCGCCATCGGACGGCCCGCCCGCGAAACGCTCACCGCCGTAAAGCCTTCCGAAGCATCGATCAGGGCATGGCTCGAAACGCAGCCACTCACGCCGGAGCAAAGACAAGCTTACATCGAGCAGTGGAACAAGACGCTCGAAGAAACTATCAGGACTATTGACGAAGGGGACAAGCAAGGCGTCGCAACTTACAGAATTGTTATTGGTCCCAAAGGCAAGAATTATTGTAAATTCGTCAGTGAGGAAAATTTCATCACCCGCGAACAGATTCGCAATCACGCGGAAATCTTACCCCCCTATGTTTTGGGCTGCGACTGCAAACTTCTACCTAAACAACCCTGGGAAAACCCGAGTAAATCTGGATGGAAGGCAGTTATCCCGACACACGGAAACACTTACAACGTCCCGGATTGGAGGCAACTTGCGTAGTAAGTCATTATTATCAGCTATTCTTTTGGCACCTGCCATGGCGCTCGCCACAGGTTCGGCCATCATCACCCTTCAAATGCCCGTTGGCGCCCGCCAGCTAGGTATGGGCGAAGTCGGAGCCGCACTTGCCGATGACGCAACCGCCATGTATTACAACCCGGCAGGGCTTGCATTCGGACCGCTCGCCGACGAATGGCGCAGTTCCTACAAGGCAGATGCAAAGAAGACCCCGTTCTTTACGCACATGGCATCCCGTTCCAAAAACGGATTTTTCGACAAGAGCGAACTTTGGGCAGGCACGACCCAGGGCATTCTCAAGTTCGACGGTGAACAGTGGGTCAACTACTACTCCGTCACCTTGCAGGGCACCGCCAAAATCAAGGACGCCGTACGCACGTACGTTGGTTCCGAACGCGGTCTCGACGAATACACCCGTATCGTGAAGGCTTTTAACGACGTGAAGAACGCCGATGACGAATCGCATGTGGTCGAAGTAAAAATGCCTTGGGACCTCGTCGTCAAGGACACCATCACGGCAATCCTCTACGAAAGCCTCACCGAAAAGCTCTGGGTCGGTACCCCGAAGGGCCTCTACCGCTTTGACGGCAAGAGCTGGAAGTCCTTTGAATCAGAACTCGGCGAACGCCGCATCACGGCTCTGGCCAAGCAAGGCGCCTCCCTCTGGATCGGTACGGACAACGGACTTTTCGTCTACCGCAACGGAGCATTCGAACAGAAGGGCAAGGTTCTCCCGAGCCAAAAGATCAACGCTCTCGTGTGGTCCGAAAACCGCAAGGAACTTTACGTGGCAGTCGATGGAGCAGGCGTTGCTCGCCTTACCCCGAAAAAGAGTGCAAACGACAAAGACCGCTGGAGCCTGTTCAACCAGGAAGACGGCATCATGGACTTAAACCCGACAGCTCTCGCAGTCGATAGCTCTGACCACGTCTGGGCAACGCACAAGGGCGGTCTCTCGCACTTCACGCTCCGCAAGTGGGAACAGGTGCAGTTCGCGAACAACACTGTAAACGACGTTTCTGTGGACCGCAAGGGCGCCATCTGGATCGCAACCGACCTCGGCGTCTGGCGCCACCTGCCAGACTACGCCACGGCAAGCGGTCGTAAGGCAGAACTCGAACGCAGCTCCAAGGAAGATCCCGAAATCACGAAACGCGATGACGAATGGATGCACTACCACCAGGGTAACGGCCTTTCGACCAACAAGGTCTGGGCAGTCCTCCCGGAAGGCAACGACGTGTGGTTCAGCACGGCAAATGGCATGGAACAGTACAAGGACGCCGACTACCAGCTCACGGCTTTCTACGAAAAGCTTTTGCCGGTCCTCAACATCCCTGACCTTTACCACCTTTACGGCGGCATGACCATACCTCTCAACGACTGGGGAACGCTCGGTGTGCATGTGAACTTCGTCTCGTTCGGTTCGACCGTTGTCTCTGGCGACCTCGATGCTGATGATCTCGTAGCTTACAACAGTTCTGAAATCGTCGGTGGCGTAAGCTATGGCACCCGCTTCCCGAACGACTGGGGCCTCGGCCTCTCCATCAAGTTCTTCTACTCCGACTTGAGTTCCGGCGCTTCAGCAGGCGAAGAAGAAGCAACCACGTTCGGTTACGCATTCGATATCGGCGTCTTGAAGAAGAACCTGTTCATCCCGAAACTGAATTTCGCATTGGTCCTTGCAAACATCGGTCCGAGCGTGTACTACGTGGACAAGACCATCGAAGACCCGATCCCCTTGACCTGGCGTCTCGGACTTTCTTATGAAATTCTTAGCATGGCGGACTACAAGTGGACGGTCGCATTCGACTACAACCGCGAAGTCGTGATTGACGACGACAAAGGCAATCCTGAACCATTCTACATTGCCTGCTGGAAAGACCTCTTTGACCCAGACGATGATACGAATTCCTTCCTTCAGGGCGTGTTCAACGTCGGTACGGAATTCATCTATTCCAACACCATCGCTCTTCGCTTAGGTTATCTGTACGACCGCATGGGCAAGCGCAACGAAGTGGACTTCGGCGTGGGCGTGATGCTCTCCGACGTTCTGCAGTTCGACTGGGCAACCATCAAGAACGTAGGCCGTGCCGATGGCGTTCGCGACGGACAGATGCGCTTTGGAATGCTGTTCAAGTTCTAAAGCGCCGAAGGCGCAGTTACTAGTTACTAGTTACTAGTTACTAGTTATTAGTCACTAGTCATTAGTTAGAATTTGGCGGTTTCGCCGCACTACAATAAAAAGTCAGGTATTGAGCCTGACTTTTTTTCGTTTAATTGTCATGCCCGCCACTGAGCGGACATTTTCTTTTTTATACGATAACGGAAATATTTCGCGCCCTATTCCACGCGCTTTATTCTTCGCGTTCGAGAATAATCAGCGCACGGTCCTGTGTGCTGTTCGGGATGGTGTAGAAATGCTTCCCGATAAACTTGTAACCGAAATCCTCGGGATAGAACGTCTTGAGTTCGTCAGCGACGGCGGGGCCTTTCATGAAGTACACGCGACCGCCCACCTTGAGGGAATTTGCGATGCGCGGGAGCGTCTTTTCCATGAGTTCAAAAGCGCGGCTAATCACGCCATCGACAGGGATCGTCATGCTGCGGCTCGTGACCTTATGGCCGAAAACGTCAATGCCCTTGAGTCCCATCTTTTCGATGACCATGTTCAAAAAGTTGATGCGGTTCGGACGCGGTTCGCAAAGCGTAAGCCGAATCGACGGATTCACAATCTTGAGCGGGATTCCCGGGAAACCGGCGCCGCTGCCAACATCGATCATGCGGGCAGGCCACTTTGGCACGTAAGCGTTGATGAGCGTACAGTCGGCATAATGGCGCTCCACCATCGTTTCAAAGGCATTGAGACGTGTCAAATCCTGGTCGTCATTGTTCGCTCGGAGCAGCTGGTGGAATTCCCAAATCTGCTTGAGCGTCGGCTCCTGGAGTTCCACACCGTAGTAATGCAAGAGCTTGTCGAGTCCAGCAAGCGAGGGAGTGACACGCTTTCCGTTGAAAAGCGGGAACTCCGTGCGCGGAGCTTTCATGTGCGGGATAAAGTCCTTACCAAGCGCACTCGCGCCACTGCGAGGTTTGGAATTCTTTGACCAAGATGAATTTGCCATAGCCAAAAGTTAGAAAAGTTTTTCAATAAAAATAGGGGTCAACATCTTCGCTCGTGCGTGTATATATAGTGGAGGCTCCTATTGAAAAAATTACTTCTCTTTTTGACGTTCACTTTAATTACAGCTTCGGCAACGCCAGCCCAAGAAAGCGCCCCGACATCCCCAGCGGAGGATTTTGCACAGGCGCCCTTTGACGTTTCGCAAGTTTTTGAATGGTGGGACGACGGTATCATCACCCCCGCAGAAGCAGACGAAATTTTTTCAAAACTTGAAGAAGAAAACTACAGCGAAGCCTGCCTGCTCGCCGAAGTATATGCCCAAGAGCCATGCGCCACCAAGCTAGAGGCCAGGCAAAGCAAACCTCCATACAGCCCCTCGGTCATTCCGCATGGGCGCATATCCTGGAAAGGCCGGTACGATTCCGATGGGCACCTGAAAAGCCACCGCGCAGAACTGCAACTCCAATTTTACTACTTCAAATTGCACCTTGGATCGCAGGAACTCCTGACTTACCGGCGTGACGGATTCGAAGCGCATTTTGGACAAGTTTCCACGTCGGAATTTCACAGCCACATTCCAGTCGATACATTATGGGGAACCGCACTCCTCTATCCCATCGGCAAATTTAAACTGGGAACATTTCTCGACAGCGCAAGGACGTTCAACGCGCAAATGGCATTCCAAGCGAACCGTTCCAACGAAATTCGCGCCACATTCTGGAAGTTTCCCGATGCAGGCGCCTTGGCCATCCAATTACGCACGATGCTCGGACAAATTTCCACCTGGTATCAATTCGGACAAGATTGCCCACTCGTAAAAATCCAATTACAAAGTGAACAAACGCACCTTTCATGGAAAACAACCGCCTACATCCACGGCGACAGCATTCCGCAAGGGCTGAACCTGAGCAAGGGCATCGTCGAAAACTGGTTCTGGGCATCGCAAACCGTGAACGCAAAGTGGCCTACATACAATACAAGCCTCTCCTTCAAGGCGCGAATTCTGAGTCCCGTCGCCACAGACTCCATTAGCGCCCGATTCAAGCTTTCCATAGAATCCGGCCCAGAGCGCCTACGTCCAAGCCTTAGCGTAACTTGCCGCGAAGCAAGCGACAACTGTAGCAACACCGAATGGAAAAGCATCATTACATCTGCATGGGAACCGTTCTCGTTCAATGCCAGTTTATTACTGCGCCACAATCACCATTTTAAACCGCCAAGAATCGAGTTCGGAGCAGCCTACCGCACCAAAAGCGCATTTGCGAGACTCGCTCTTTCGTTGCCCGAAACAAGCCCTGCTAAAGCCATTTCAGTCCAAAACGAGATCAAATTCGACGGTGAAACGCTCGGCTGCAACTTTGTATTCGCATTTAAAAAGACAAAAACTAAGCCATTCAAGCCAAATTTCGCTCATATCCAATTTTTTCTGAAAAAATGAGACATTTATTCCCGCCAATTCAGTTTCAAACAAGTCTGGACACTCCTGTAACCACTATTTTTTAAAATAACCACATTTAGAGACAAGAAGAAATCTATAATTAATAGTACCCAAACACTCTCAGACTCCTTTAGGTTACCTCCTTTGCCTGAAGGAGTCCTTTTTTTATTGTATTTTTTTATTTTAATGGTATGTTCTATATCGCAGCTATCATCGGATCTGTCTTTTTTCTGCCCTCCATCGCATTAAACATCGCGCTTGCGCTCGGTGCACCGCTCGGCATGTACGCCATGAACGGTCGCCACAAAGTCGTTCCGCAGGAAGTCCGCCGGGCATTCATAATGCCGATTATTATGCAATTCGTGGCACTTTTTACGCTCCTGAGCGCAGGGCATGTGCTTCCGGAGACGATTCCGTTCGGGATCGTGCGCATCCTCGCCTTTTTCTTTGCCGTTTACCTGACTTTTTACACGGCAACCGTCTTTTTTAGCTTAAGTGCAAAAGAACGCCATGTGATGGGGCCGCTCGCCACAGCATCTACCATTTGCTTCTGGATTGTCGCAGTGGGAACGGTTCAGTAGACAGTTGGAAGTTAAAAGTAGACAGTAGGCGAGAGAAAATGGATAAGGTTGCACAAAAGCACAATTACCAGGTTGACCTAGACCGCATCATCCGCAGGCTTGAGCGCACGGGCGAAGTGCCGACGCTCTTGTTACACGCCTGTTGCGCGCCGTGCAGCAGCTACACGATCGAATACCTTTCGCAGTACTTCAAGATAACTCTTTTCTATTACAACCCGAACATCGCTCCCGCCGAAGAATACCAGCATCGCGTAAACGAGATCAAGCGTTTCGTCGCCGAGTTCAAGACAAAGTATCCCGTCACGCTTGTCGAGGGCGAATACGATCCGAAAAAGTTTTACGATGTCGCGCGCGGGCTTGAGAAAGAACCCGAAGGGGGCAAGCGCTGCCGCAAGTGCTTTGAACTGCGCCTTGCTGAATCGGCGAAACTCGCGAAAGAACTGAACTGCGACTACTTCACGACAACGCTCACCATAAGCCCGATGAAAGACGCACAGGTGCTCAACGAGGTGGTGCAGGAACAGTGCGATATTTACGGCATCAAGCGACTCCCAAGCGACTTCAAGAAGAAGGGCGGCTACAAGCGTTCCATACAGCTGTCGCACGAATACAACCTCTACCGCCAGAATTTCTGCGGCTGCGTCTACTCCATGCGCGAAGCGGAGGAACGCGAAGCCAACAAAACAGCGTGACATTTGAAGCGCAATTATATATACTTTTATAGGATGATCAAGATCTGGTTATACGTATTGGCTTTTTTCGGGGGAATCGTCGCAAGTGCTTGCAGCGATAGTACAACCAATGCGCACGACGAAGAAAGGACATCAAGCTCCATTAGAGTCATCGAGATCATTATCGATTCTTCAAGCGAAAGTTCCTCCAGCTCTTATTTACGCCCAACCAAGAAGAACATTTACTTTTCCAATCACGTCGAAATTAAAGTTTCATCATCTGACAAATCGGAATCTTCTTCCAGCAAGACAAAGGCTTCAAGCAGTTCAGAGTCCGCCCCGAAATCGTCCAGTTCACAGCCAAAGTCATCTAGTTCAAAACGGCCCGAATCCAGTTCAAGCATCGCTGAAAGTTCCAGTTCCGAGATGCCAAAGTCCAGCGCCGAACTCCGCTTTTACGATTGCGAAGAGCACGACTGCGTCACCATGGAATACCTGAATCCAGACATTTCTTATGGGGAATTTTTAGACAAGCGCGATGACCAGGTTTACCGAACCCTCGTCATCAGTAACCATGTGTGGACCGCGCAAAACATGAACTATAAAATCGAGACCGAAGAAAACGACGATGTAACCAGCTGGTGTTACGACAACGAACCAGAAAACTGCAAAAAATTTGGAAGACTCTACACTTGGGAAGCCGCAAAAAAAGTTTGTCCTGAAGGTTGGCATTTACCCACCGAAGATGAATGGCAGGAACTCATCGCAGAACACTCTTGCGATATTGTGATAAAAGACGGAAATCCACCCGTATACCGTTGCGCAGGAACATCGCTGAAAGCAATTGACAGCTGGGAAAAAAGCCTCGACAACACCAACGAATACGGATTTTCTATTGTTGCCGCAGGGATCGTAAACTCAGGGAAATTCATGAACCAGGGTATAACAGGCTACCTGTGGGCTTCAACAACACAATATGAATCACTCGCAACCCTAGTCATATTTGAATATAACGAAGATTACACAAGATTCGTATTGACAAGACCAAACTCCGGGCTATCCGTCCGTTGCGTCAAAGGGGCTGCCGAGTAAGACGAAAACAAATTTCGCCCGCACTCGCGTTTTCTATCTTTAGGTTTATAAACTTTTTAACCCCATAAGTTCCATTATGTACGATCCTCGATTTTTACCCATTTGCAAAGAAGACCTGGACGAACTCGGTTGGGATTACGTTGACGTGATCATCATCAGCGCCGACGCTTACGTGGACCACCCTTGCTTTGGGCATGCGGTTGTCGGACGACTTTTGGAACATGAGGGTTTGCGCGTAGCGATTTTGCCGCAGCCGAACTGGCGCGATGACTTGCGCGATTTTAAGAAGCTTGGCACTCCGCGACTTTTCTTTGCGATTTCAAGCGGCATGGATTCCATGGTGAACCACTACACCGCCGCCAAGCGCCTCCGCAGTGACGACGCCTTTACGCCGGGGAACAAGGCCGGATTCCGCCCCGATTATGCGACATACACATACGCAAAAATTTTGAAAAAGCTCTACCCCGATGTGCCGCTGCTCATTGGAGGTCTCGAATCGAGCCTACGCCGCGTGACGCATTACGATTACTGGAGCAACAAACTCAAGCCGAGTATTCTGTTCGATACGCAGGCCGATATTCTCGTCTATGGCATGGGCGAAAAGCCACTCAAAGAAATCGTTCGTTTGCTCAAAAAAGGCGTTCCATTCTCGAGCCTGAATTCCGTTCCGCAAACTGCCTACTTGGCACCCAAGGGGAATGTCCCGAAGAACAGCAAGTGGGAAGACTTGCGACTGTACAGCTACGAAGAATGTCTGGAAAGCAAGCGAAACCAAATCGAAAACTGCCGCAGGGTGGACATCGAATGCAACAAGTGGTTCCAGCACCGCATTCTGCAAGATGTCGCCGAACAGACCGTGGTGATTAACCCCGCGTACCCGCCGCTCGAATACGGCGAACTTGACGAAAGTTTTGAATACCCCTACGCCCGCGAACCGCACCCGCGCTACAAAAAGCGAGGCAACATTCCGGCATTCGACATGATCAAGTTCAGCATCAACACGCACCGTGGCTGTTTTGGCGGTTGCAGTTTCTGCGCCATCAACGCACACCAGGGCAAGTTCATTGCAAGCCGCAGCCGCGAAAGCATTCTGCGCGAAGTCGAAATAGTCACCAACATGGAAGGCTTTGCCGGAACGATTACAGACCTTGGCGGCCCCAGCGCAAACATGTACAACATGCGTGGCCGAGATCCGAGCCGTTGCCAAAAGTGCGCCCGTGCAAGCTGCCTTACGCCCAAAATTTGCGACAACATGGACACGCACCACAAAGAAATTTTGGAGCTATACCGCGAAGTGCGCAACCACCCGAAAGTCAAACACTTGTTCATCGGAAGTGGCGTTCGTTACGACATGCTCTTGCAGGAGACGAATGACGAAGAACTCCGCAAGGACCACGAAGAATATGCCCGCGAACTCATCGACTACCACGTGAGCGGCCGATTGAAAGTGGCCCCTGAGCACACCAGCGACGCCGTGCTGAAACTGATGCGCAAGCCGAGTTTTACGTTGTTCCACAAATTCAAGGAATTCTTTGACGACGAATGTAAGCGCATTGGCAAAAAGCAACAGCTGATTCCGTACTTTATCAGTAGCCATCCAGGATGCACCGAAGCCGACATGGCAGAACTTGCGCTCGAAACAAAGCAATTGGGTTTCCAGTTGGAACAAGTGCAAGACTTTACGCCAACGCCGATGACCATTGCGACTGAAATGTTCTACGCCGAAATGACGCCGGACGGAAAGCCTCTCTTTGTCGCCAAAACGCCCGAAGAAAAAGCGAACCAGAAGCAATTCTTCTTCTGGTACATTCCTGCAAACCGTCCGCACCTGCGCGAAGTTCTGGAACGTCTCAAGATGGGTAAGGTCAGCCGCTTGCTGCTGAGCCGTACGGCAATGGCCGAAGGCAAAGAATACTTCCCGAGCAAGGAACGCGAACAAAACGAAGACTTCCGCAACCGCGAAATGCAAAAGCGCGACGAACGCACGAATGCGTTACGCCCGAAAAAAGAGAAAGTCAAGAATCGTTGGCGAGACGAAGGGTACGAAGGTCGAGGATTTAACGAAGGTCGCGAGAATCGCCGATTTGACGAACGTAATGAAGAAGGTCGCGAAAACTGGCGAAACGAGAATCGCCGCGACTTTGACCGCCGCGGGAACCAGCAAAACGCGCCGTTCCGCGAACACCGCAATGTCGAAGACAAGAACCGCTTCAACAGCGGCGAGATAAACCTCGCCAGCCGCCGCTCACACGGCAAGGGATTTAAGAAGCCAACGTTTAAGAAGTAGCAGCGGGACCGCCGCAGTAGACACAACGCGTCATCCTGAGCGAAGCGCCAGCGAAGTCGAAGGATCCAGTGAATTCTTGTTTTTAGGCACTGGATTCTTCAGCCTACGGCTTCAGAATGACGAAGAAAATCTTGGCTGCAACGTTGACGCTTCGCGTCTTGTCAAACGGCTCGGCAATGACATCGCAAGCGATGTCACTTCACTCGCCTCGGGACATACTCGCCTTATGCGTTTGTCGCCCTTAGGCTCATTTAGGAGCGTGCAAGTACGCTCCACCATTGCAATCTCACTTCGTGAGATTGCCAAACGCCGAGGCTCGGTCATGCCCAAGCTACGCTTGGTCGCGACTCTCGCCTTTTGCGTTTGTCGCCAAAACACTCCACCACTCTCCCTTGGTGCGTTCGACGGAGACCTTAAAGCCGGCTTCTTCGAACCACTTGAGGATGTAATCCTTTTCGACTTCGAGCTGACCGCTGATAATCAGTTCGCCGCCTTCGGCGAGCAAGTCTTCGATGTCGTCGCGAAGCGGCCAAAGTTCACTGCGGATCATGTTGCAGAGAATCACGTCGAACTTCGTTCCGTCCTTGAACGCATCTAGGAATCCGAGCACGCAGTCGCTTTCACCAAAACCATTGCGTTCAAAATTTTCCGCAATGCAGGGAATCGTGAGCGGGTCGATTTCCGTACCCACAGCAAGGCTTGCGCCCTTGCGACGTGCAAACATCGCGAGGATGCCCGTTCCCGTACCGATGTCGAGAACCGTCTTGCCCTTGAAATCAATATTTTCCATGAGCGCAGCACAGCTACTCGTCGTCTCGTGCTCGCCCGTTCCAAATGCAGTCTTTGCCTCAAGTTCCAAGACAACCGCTTCAGGATCTTCCGGCGTGAACTCCACCCAAGGTGGACGCACCCAAAGGTGCTCGCTCACAGCCACCGGCTGCGCGCGGTCACGCCACCACTTGTCCCAATCCTTTGCAGGTTCTTCCGTCACCGTAAAGTTGTACTGCGGAAATTCCGCCACGATGCGGTCGCGTTCCGCCTTGTCGCCCGTATAAAAACAGAACTCCGTGCGGCCTTCCGTCACCGGGTCGAGTTCTTCGAGCGTCGCAACACCCGCCTCGAAAAGCAGGTAGCTTGCAATTTCATATTCTTCATCGGGGCAGTTGCCCTCAGCCTTGTACCAAGTATCAATTTTCTGCATAGTTTAAATTTATGAAAATTAAAGGCTCGCCGCCTAGCTTTCGAATTTTTATAACCATAATTCAAGAAAGATCTTCATGCGGGCGGGGCCCCAGCTCAGAGTTGCGAAGGCCGCACGGACCCCTCCCTGCACCCTCCCCATCCTTGGCCAACGCTTCATTCTCAACAAGAATACTTACCGATTCCTTATAATATGCCATTTCCGTACTTTTGGCCGATTTACCTTTAACTTTGTTATTTATGTTTTCAAAAAGAAATATATTTAAGCAAACCACTTCGAACTTATGCTCTACATCCACCAATTCCCCGACTGGACGCGATTCCGCTTCGACTCCCCCAAGGTGCTCAACGCGCTTGGGCAAACGCGACTCGCCGAAGGAAAACTCATCGGAATCATGCAAATCTGCGGATTGAAGGACATCGAAGCAAAGCTCCTCGCCGAAGACATCGTCGCCAACTACGCCATCGACGGCTACACGCTCGACGCGGCGAAAGTTCTCACCGAAGTGGAACTCAAAAGCAAAAGCAACGAAAATTACATCAAGAACTACATCGGCGCCATACAGAACGCGGCTTCGCCCCTGACCGAAAAAAGACTCTTCAACTGGCACGCCGCCATGGGTCAGAACAAAGTCAAGCACTACCGCGAAACACCCAGCGAAGTACAGACAACATTAGACGAAAAAACGCTCCACTTTGTAGGCCCCAATCCAGAACGCATCCAAAGCGAAATGGAAAGCTTTATCTCATGGTTCGAAAAATCGAACATGGACGGAGTCATCAAAACAGCCATCGCGCACTTTTGGTTCTTGACCATCCGCCCCTTCGCCGACGCCAACGGCAGAATCGCCCGTGCCATCACCGCGATGCAACTCGCCCGCGCCGAAAACACAACGCATTGCCAATACGCACTGAACAAGCAAATCAGCGACAACAAAGCCGACTACTTCAAAATTCTCTCGCGTACGCAAGCCGCGAGCGGCGACCTTACCGAATGGATTCTGTGGTTCTTGCAAATGATGCGCCAAGCCATCAAGGACAGCGAACAACTCTTCGCCGCCGAAATCAACAACATCCAGTTCCGCAACGCCCACGCAAGCACCACCTTCAGCGAACGCGAACAACAGCTCATCGACGAAATCCTAGCCGGAAGAATCGCCCAACCCTTCACCGCCAAAGAAGCCGCCGCATTCTTCAACGCAAGCCACGACACCGCCCTCCGCGAAATCCAAAGTCTTATGGACAAAGGAATTCTGCAAACGAACAACAAAGGCGGCAGAAGCAAACGGTATAGACTGAAGGACGAGAGGGAAGAAGGGTGAGGCAAGGCGAGGAATACCTAATAAAAGCTTCGCCATAAATCGAAAAAGCCCCGTTGATAAATGCCAACGGGAACATCTCATTCAAATAAAGCACATTACCTTTGACCTTGGAATAAAAGTTTTAGATTATCCCATGTCCAAGAATATATTTTATCCGTAGCCAAAGCATGCCCCGGCTTCTTACAGACCTTATCATGCCTTCCCTTCAGAAGGAAATAAGGCACTCTTTCCTCCTGAGCAATGGTTAGCTCTGCAGTAACCCCAGTCGCCGTGTCAGTATGTTCCCCACAAAGTACAACTACGACATCGCATCCTTTAATTCTACGACGCGCATTTTCTTTCCACTTGAAATCTATAGTTTCTTTTATGGACATATCCATAATTTCAAATGGACTGTCTGGGTTTCGAGCTTGTCCAACAAGGCATTCCTTTATTTCCTTGTCATGATCATAATCAAAACTAATAAACGTTCTCTTTTTCATCATGAAAAACTCCTTTTTAGGTGAACGTTGTAATTAACAATGAAGTTCCCCACGTCCACCCCCAAGAAACTCCATAAATTCAATGTTTTATCGCCCCATTCTCAATCGACGTTTCAAATCGGAATAGAACCCTTCGGTTGTCGGGAAGGAATCCATATGGAACACACCACTATAACAACGAGACTCATTGACCATTTTCATTTTCCTTTCATACAGCATGCGCTCCTCAACATAAAATTTGAGTTGCTCTAAATATTTGATTCGAGGCCAAAAATCAAGATACTCAGGCAACACCACATTTTGAGCAAGATAAGTTACTGTGGGTAAATCTTTATGAGCTGCCATACCTATTTCAAATGGGACCCACCCTGACTGATATGTTTTTGACGACATTACCACCAACAAATCTGTGCACCGGTTCATTTCCGCTTTCAAATGAGCAGTCAATGCAGCCCCATTACCAGTCAATGATTTGTCAAGAACATCAAGATATGCATCAACACGGAACTCCTTGAGACATCTTTGTACCTGCCCCGCAATATCCGAATCATCTTGGTAATGCGAGATGAATACTTTCAAATTGTTTTCGCCAACACTCATCATACATGCCCCTTCTTTACCAAATTCCAATAATGCTTGCCCAAAGCCGTCAGTCTGCAACTTTTACAGTCTATCGCCGCAAAATACATATGATTGCGATCTTCGGGTTCACCAAAAGGAACGACAAGATTCACGCGATTAAAGTGTTGAAGCACCTTGAATTTAGCCATATTTTCAATTTTTGAACAATCCGACTCAGGCTCATATGAAGGGTCCAATGGATAATCATAATTAGGATCCGGGAAAAGCGATGTCAATTGGCGTAGTTCTTCCATTTTCAATGGAGATTTCGCTCTGCGCAAAGACACAAAATTCTTAACATTCGTCTTGAATACAGGTCGCTGTTCCCAAGGACCTAAAGTCTGATCGATTAGCGCATACGCACTACCTGGAGTAACATCACCAACAAGATTTGCTGCAGCTCCATTCAAAGCATCAATCAAAAGACTAGTATACACTCCACAACCACATTTTTCGGAAGCATACTGTTCCGCAGTTGACCCAGCAAGAATCGTAACACCTTCATTTAGCATAGCAGAATTCGGCAAATTAGCAACATTACCCATTACACCTGCATGACAACAATCCAGTATTATAACACGGCTTTTCGCTTTTGATTTATTAGCAAGAGTCAGCACATCGTCCATAGACAAGCCTTCATCACCTGAATCAACTTCAGATGTCACCAGATAACCACCGGTTGAATCAACAAAACCATGAGAGGCGACATAAAGTAACGCAACCTCAGAATCTCCATTAAACAGATCTTCCACAGAATCCTTCAATTGACGTCGCGTTATTTTAGTTTTTTCATCACTCGCCAACATTGACTTTACTGCAAAATTCACGGAGCCATCCTCATTACGTTCCAAAACAGACTGCATGCGTTCAGCATCATTAACGCACCCGTGTAAATGACACACCACATCATAGTAGTTTATACCAACAACCAAAGCTTTACGATTGCAATTCACAATTCCTCCTTGTTTAAGTATTTTGGTTGACAAAGAAACCTATTCACTTAGGCAACGCAGACAAAGCAATTTCCGTGCCAACAAACAAAAGGACCGAAATTACAGGTTTTCGACACCAATAGCAGGGACTTTCGCGCTCACAACGTTTCAATACTGAACAAAAAAGCAAATACTGTTTAATTTTGAAACTTTTTCTCATTTTACATAGCAAATTATTGCTTTTAGAACAAAAATAATGTAAATTTTGAGAAAATCTCTCAAAATCCAAGGACGCAGAATTATGCTTTTGTCGTTTACAGTAGGAAATTTTCGCTCGTTCAAAGAAAACAAGACCTTCTCCATGAAGGCCGCATCTATTCAAGAGCTAAAAGATTTCGTTCGCAAAGATTGCGATATCGACATTCTGCCTGTCACAGCCATTTACGGAGCCAACTCCAGCGGTAAAAGCAACCTTCTTATAGCAATGATGGCGATGAGAAGCATTCTGTTATCTTCGTTCAAAACGAATCCCACAGAAGACCTCGACACCGACATTTTTAAACTAGACGAAGCATATTCTCAAAAGCCCACTCATTTTGAAGTTGTATGCACTATAGATTCAAAAATATTTCGCTACGGTTTCGAATATAACGCAAAAAGAATAACGAAAGAATGGCTTTTCGACGCAACCAAAGGCAAAGAAAAATTGCTTTTTACCCGCAATGAAAACGGAATAGGAGTAGATGAAAAATTCGCGGAAGGTAAAGGCAAAGAGGAAATGACCACAGAAAACAAGCTTTTCCTTTCTTTGGTTGCAAACCTAAACGGGAAAATATCTTATTCCGTCATGAACTGGTTTCAACACTTCAATATTATTTCTGGAATAAACGATGAAGATTTCAAATTATTCTCCATCGATTACCTCACAAAAGACTCACCCGAAGCAACCAAGGCGAAAAGCTTCTTAAGAAGTATGGATTTAGGATTTTCAAGTTTGAAGAAGATTGAATTAAATTTTGAAGACACTCTTCCCCCTGATTTTCCTAAAGATTTAAGAAAAGATCTATTGAAAAAATATCCTAATTCAAAAACGCCTTTCTTAAAATCCGGGCACATAGTTCATTTAAATGACGGAACCTCTACAGAACAGTTTTTTTCTGTAGAAGAGATGGAATCAGAAGGAACAAAAAAAATACTCAACATGTCCGGTCCCATCATGGACACTTTAGCAAATGGCCACACGCTCGTTATTGACGAACTCGATGCCAAACTACACCCTTTATTAACAAGAAAAATCATTGAAACGTTCAATTCTCCAGAAACAAACCCGAATAAAGCACAACTGATTTTTGCAACACACGATACAAACTTGTTAAGCAATAAAATATTACGACGCGATCAGATTTGGTTCGCAGAAAAAGACAGAAATGACGAATCAACAGACATTTATCCGCTGAGCGATATTAGAGAACAAAATGGCGACAAAATCCGCAACGATCGCATTTACGAGAAAGATTATATAAATGGAAAATATGGTGCAATCCCCTTCTTAAGGAGTTAAGATGAGAAAACTCTCATTAGAAGAAATTGTCCAAGAAGAAAAGTTGCATGTTCAACGAATCGAGCAGGAATTGCTAACAAAAGAACGATTCGTAAAACTCACTTTTCTGATTGCAACCGAAGGCATTCAAACTGAACCGAATTATTTCAAAGCACTAAAAACGGAACTTGAAAAATCAAACCGTTTTAATATTAAAATTTCTATTGAGGGCAAGGGCAAATCAACGACCGCACTTGTCGGCAAAGTTCATCGTCAAATAAAATACAACAACCAAGAATTCGATCGCGTTTGGGTTGTATTTGACAAAGATTCTTTCCCTGATTTTGACGACGCAATTCAATTAGCCGCAGAATATAAAATCAACTGTGCCTGGTCAAACGAAAGTTTTGAACTTTGGCTTCTGCTTCATTTCAAAGACGTTTCTGAACATACGAATCGCAAAGACCTCTGCGATTCGCTAGAAGCCGCCATCCGCAACGAACTGCACAAAAACAACCCAAATGCCCTTTACGACTATTCTAAAGGCGATGCACAAATCTATGAACACGTAACAAAACTCGGAAGTGAAACAGAAGCATTCGCAAGAACCAAAAAACTTAGAAACAACTTCAATGAATCGAATGTTGCCCCAAGCGCACAAAACCCATGTACGCATGTAGACGAGCTCGTTTTTGAATTGAGACATCCTGAACTGACAGCAGAAAAGATAAGAGAAGAAGAAAAGGCAAATACGTAAGACGTTACATAAAAAGGAAATAGAAATGCTATTCGATAATGATCCACTCGGGCTCCATAGCACCGATATTAAATACGAAGGTTCTGCGAGGGCTACGCAATACTGCATTGACGATTTTATGAATCACCTGTACGGGATTCGTAAAATCAAGGACATGACGATCCTGACATTGGACAAGTATCACGCGCTAATGCTCGCTTTTGAAAGCGAAAATTATATCGTTTTTATTAAAAGTGGCTTAACCTCAGGATATTCCGGCGAAGGTCCCAAGGGAACATCGCTCATCATCCGTCTTGCTGAAGAAGCTGACATTCCTATTAAGGAATTGAACATAACCGCCTCGCTTCTAAAGAGAATCAATTCGTCACAAGCAACACAAAAAGATATTGAATTTATCAAAAACAATAGTAGAGAAACTTTGGATTATGAAAGACTTTGTCTTAAAAATGTAAATAAAGATTACGTTCAAAAGGCCAAAGAATTATTCAAAAAGAATAAAAATGTTATCTTCGTTAAGTCCGAAGACGAAAAGACAAAGGATGCAATCGAACTAAATTTGGAGAAATTAAATAAAAAGGTTGATATACTTTTAAAGAAAATGGAAAGAATTGAGACGAATACCAACAATTCTGACATTTCATCAATGGTGAAAGATTTCATATCAGTAGCAGCATCTTTAAAAACGCTTTTCGGACAATAAGAACAACTATCAGAAGATAGACCCAGTACCCAAAACGAGACCTGACCAAGGTCTCTTAACCTGCAAACTCTAGCGTTATTTTACTGCAGATAGTCCAAATTATCCAGCATACGGATAATCAAATTTCTAAAGTCAGCCTTGAACGCCTCGTTTTGCAAATAGCTCTTATAAAGCGAATTATCGCTTTTGCGTTTTTGGCGAACTACAGAATCTAGGATTTCATTCATCTTGTCACTGGATGTTTGTGGATCAGGATTCCCAACTACAAATTCTTGATACTGTTCGTTTTCTTTAACGGCTTTGACAATGCTTACCAATTTTGTTTTTTGATCTTCTGGAATCGCTTGCCAATCACGGAACCAACGTTCATTGAATTCTTTCAAGATTTCATCAAGAGAGCCCTTCACGACATCATTATCATCACCAGCATTCACCATAACCGGTTTATTCGGTTCAATAATCGATTCACCTGCATCAAGTACAATTTTTTCATTCAATGCAGTTCGACGAAGTCCATAGGTGTTCAAATCAACGGAATCCAACAAGTCCTTAATGTTTTCGTCATCCTTCGAATTTACATGCAGACCTGGTATTAAATACCGCAAGAACCAGAACAGTTTTTCCCATTCGGCGACTTCAAATGCCATAATGGCGGCAACCTTGGAATAGACACGCACAAACTGCTTACACTTCATCTTGAAATCGGCTTTGCCATTTTCAGGCCATTCGATTTCATTATTAAAGCGGTCTGCAGCAGCATCTATAATTGGCGACCACTTATCCGCATCGGCCCCATGAATATACAGATCCATAAAGGCATTAATGTCTTCTTGTTCGAACACTCCAAAGCCGAGCAATGTGGCTCTCAACTCATGAAGAATATTGACGTCCGTTTCTTCAGAAAGAGTTGTAGCAGTATAGAACGGATCAAAAGCATCTTTGATACCATCTTTGCTATTGTAGAAGTCTAGCACAAACAAGTCTTCGCTTAATTTTCCTAATTCAGGAGCGGCTCGGTTCAAACGAGACAGCGTCTGTACAGCCAACACTCCATCTAAAGGCTTATCGACATACATTGCACAAAGCTTCGGCTGATCAAATCCCGTTAAATACTTATTTGCGACAACAAGAATACGGTAATCATCCGATTCAAAATTTTCAGCAGTCTTAGAATCCGGGAAACCATTCATCCCCGCTTCCGTAAAATCCTTCCCGCCAATCGTCTTTGTTCCTGAAAAGGCAATGAGAATCTTAAACGGAATATTCAATTCGTCAATCAAAGCATTTAAAGCATTATAATAAGCAATGGCACACTCAATATCCTTAGTGACAACCATTGCTTTCGCCTTTCCTTTTAACTTTCGACTACGGAATACCTTTGCGTCGAAATGAGTCAACATGACATCAGCTTTCGCTTCAATAGTTTTCGAATCTCGTTCTACAGCTTGACGAAGTTTCTTTTGAGCCTTGTCCTTGTCGTATTCTTTATTTTCATCCGTCGTCTTGACAAGTTCGTAATAACTCTTGTATGTAGTATAGTTTGTCAGGACGTCAAGAATAAAACCTTCTTCAATCGCCCGTTTCATACTATACAGATGGAACGGATGAAATTTTCCTTCGGGATCCTTCGTTCCAAATCTTTCCAAGGTTTCCTTTTTTGGAGTTGCTGTAAAAGCAAAATAAGAACAATTTGAACTCATTTTGCGGTCACGCATTAATTTTTCCAAAAGGGCATCCGTATCGCCACCGTCCATATCGGCATCTTTCTGCACAGAGGCATTCATCTTATCGGCAGCAATACCCGACTGCGAAGAATGAGCTTCATCAATAATAATCGCAAAATTGCGGTCGCTCACATCACTTATGGCGTTGCAAATGAACGGGAATTTCTGAATGGTCGTAATGATAATGCGCTTGCCAGTTTCAATGGCATCCTTCAATTCCGATGAAGAATCTGCATGAGCAAAAATGCTGGCACTTTGACCAAACATTTTAATATTATCAGTAATCTGCTTATCGAGCAAGCGACGATCTGTTACTACAATAACAGAATTAAAGAGTAACGTATCAAGCCCTTTAGCCCTCACCGCATCCATCGTTGTAGGGCAAACTTTGATAAGTTTGAAAGCTAGCCAAGTCAATGAATTAGACTTTCCAGAACCAGCAGAATGCTCAATTAGGTACGTCTTGCCGACACCCAACTGCGAAACATCTTCCACCAATTTTTGAACGACATCAAGCTGATGATAGCGAGGAAACACCAGCTTCTTGGCATTCTTCATAATATGGGGGACTTTCTTTTGCGTTTTGGCTTCGCCATAATCAAAAAGAACATAGTTCATAATGATATCGGAGACAACCTTTTTTCGCAAAATTTTCGTCCACATATACGAAGTCTTGTAACCATCCTCCGCGACAGGATTTCCGGCTCCAAGTCCTCCCGGCAAGCCTTTGTTGAACGGCATAAAATACGTCCAATTCGAATCAAGCTTTGTGGTAAAAAAGACTTCATCTTTGTCTAACGTAAAATGAGCAAGGCAACGCCCAAAATTGAGCAACGTCTCTTTTGGGTCACGATCTTCCTTATATTGTTTTTGACCATCATACCTCGCAGTCTGATGCGTCCACGGGTCCTTGAGTTCAAATGTGAATAGCGGGATGCCATTCACAAACAGCACCATATCTATTTCGAGACCCGGTTTTGCAACCGAGAAAGTCTGTTGGCGTGTGACTGAAAACTGATTCTTAGCATATTTTTCTTTAGACGCCTCACTGTCTGAAGGAGACGGCTTTGGATAAAACAATGTCAAGTGGATATTGTCAACATCCACGCCCTTTCTCAGAGCATCGATAACACCGAAATTTTTTATGAACCGAGAAATCTGCTTGGGAATTTCTGTTTTGGGGTCGCCACCTTTATATTCTGCAATAATATCGCCTTGAGTAGTTTCCAAAAAAGACCACAAACGACGCATATCAAACGCGAGAGTCTTGTCGAAATCAGAAGGACGTCCCCAATAATATTGCTCTGCAGAAGGAACTTGGGCTTCAATATCCGTCAGATGCATCGCTTCACGTTCTTCGCAGGTGCTACCCACGAGAGCCTTTTCAATAAGGGCTTCAAACGCCTGTTCGTCGGTCTTGCTAATATCCATATAGAAATAATATAGATTAAAAAATCTACAACAATAAGTAGTTATGCGTTTTTTATCAATTCGAATATCTTTTCATACGCCTTGGAATAGGCGTTATCACTCCAATCAAATTCTATATCGACAACATTAACATCTAAAGCCTTTAAAAGCTCCTTTTTCCCTGAATCAAAGGACTCATCCTGAATTGCGTAATAATAGATGTTGTTTTGGCACTCTTTGGCACTTTTTCGGCGCTTTCTCTTTCTTGTTGTTAGAACATTCCATAAATCAACTTCTTCATACCCCATTGCCAAACCGATTATATGGACATTCGAATTAAAAAATAAGTTAATCCAACTTCCTAGAATTTCGGGTTTTGATTGTTTTAGATATTCATTTATTTGAGCAACGTATTCACAGTAATCAGAAAGACCCAAAATTATATCCTTAGGATTTTCCGTATCACCATGAATATTCCAGAATGTCTTGTGGCTCTTATCCGTTCTTAAAGTTCGGCATCTATAAACCAAGGGATTTTGAAATTGTTTAATCTCTACTGAAAATTTTTTTGGTAAAAAAAGTTCATAGTTTGTGGTAATATAATTATCGGCATCTAATTCCACCAATTTATCATAAAAATAAGACGGCTTTTGCGCCTTCAATTTTCGAGCCAGAGATGATTTTATACTAAGTTCAGTATTTTCACTAATAATTATACTTTTACCATCTTCCGTAACAAGACGAACACCGTCTTCTGTCGCTAAATAAAAATCTTTGTTTTCTTTTTGGGGCAAAATAATATATTCATATTTCAAAGTATTGCTTTGAATAGGCGGCAACAGTTTTTTATTGGATATATGTTGCAACACACCATCCCATGACATTCCTCCGCCAAGAAGATTAACCCCATTACCATACAAAACCGTCTTTTCCATTATATTACCCTACTCATTCCCCATTAACCATTCTTCCGTTTCAATATCTTCTGCGATTTTGCTTATTGACGAGTTATTGCAGCAAAGATTCATTTCTTCAGTTGAGAGTCCAAGCATGTCCAAAATACAACAAGTCAAAAGAATTTTACTTTTTTCAGTTAACCAATAAAGATCTTCGCCAGCTACAGCCTGACTGGGTTCATCGTCCGGGAAAAGGTGCGAATATTTATGCCGAGAATCCTTTAAAACAACAGGATCAATATGGCATTTTTTTATAACATCAATATCTTTAAATTGGTCTAAAAGCATCTCGATTTGTTTTTCGTACCGGTGAATACGTTCATTAATATTTTTACCAACAAATCTTTTGAAATAGCCATCTAATGCCTGTGCGATGATTAAAAAATCAGGAGCTCCAAAATATCTATTCTTTTTCAATGAAGTGATAAGATAACCACTGATGGGAGATAAGCTCTCAAAATTTTTATGCCATGTCTGAAGCATTGATGGAATTTTACCATATAGTTCACCGAATCCTATTAATTTTGTTTCTTTTGGATTCACAGAAGCATCTTGTTCAAACAAAAGTGTCATCATTCTATTCTTTTTCTTGTCAACGAAATAAACAGCTGATGGTTCTTGTTCACAATACAAAGCAACAGACAAAAACTGAGAAAACTCCCTTATATATTCCAAACATCCATCTATTGAAAGACCTTTTAAAGATTCTATAACAAATTCTGTTTTTCTAGAAATGGTTAAGTCATATTGCGACTCTTGCTTTTCAACTTTACTTCGTAACAACCACTTAACCCCATCTTCCATAGGGGCATCTACAAGGATGTAGTTATGCGGAGCATTACAATAAAAAGCCCAATTTCTTAAATAGGGATATTGCACATGACAAGAATCAAAACATATTTCCGTTTGACTAGATACATGGTCACCTATTAAAATAAATTCAACAGAAAACTGTGTATTGGTAAAATCCCATTTATTCTGCTCTTTTTTTCTTACACAAAATAAGGTGTAAATAGTTCCATTAGCATCCTTACCCCACATGACTTCATTTTCAAGACAAATAGTAGATGGAAAATCACTCGGAATATGATATAGCTCTAGAATTGATTCGCTATCCCCATTATAGGTCAATGTTCCCGTAAACTTTTTTCCTGACATTGAATAGGTTGTAAAACCATCTGTCTTCTGAACCATCTTTGCGGGAACCCACCATTCGCCATGAAATATTTGAGGACGGTTTGTCATAGAACCTTTACCTTTCCGGTAACAACACTCCGTATCATTTCCCTTATCGTATCATTTTCAAGCCCAGAATGCAGTGTTTCTCGGCAATCAACCTTTGATTTATTTTCAATATGCAAGTTATCATTATATATTAAGCCCAACAAGCTAAATATCGCCTTGAGTCGTTTCCAAAAAAGACCAAAGACGACGCATGTCGAAAGCAAGATTCTTATCAAAGTCCGAAGGAACTCCCCAACAATACTGCTCAGCAGAGGGGACTGAGCATCGACCTTGGTAAGATTTGCGGCATCACGCTCTTCGCAGGTGCTACCTACGAGAGCCTTTTCAATAAGGGCTTCAAATGCCTGTTCGTTAGTCTTGGAAAGATTCATTGTAAATCCCTTACTGTTCTTCAATTTCAGAATCATTTACATCATCATCAATTTCAGCATTTTCCAGTTCTTCTGCATCTTCTTGATGGTCAGCAACAGCAACGTTGTTCGAAATATTCAAAAGTTTATTATAATCTTCATTCGAAAACTGTTGGTTGACATTCCAATGGACCAACATAAAAGAAAGCATCTCTTTTCCACGTTGAACAATCTCATCTGGGGTCCAATCATTTTTTGCAGCAACGGCAATTTCACTATAAGAGCCATTATCATAACCATGATAGAGAATTTCTCCATTATCATCTCTTACAGTGTGTTTTTTTGTAGTGAAAGGATCATTTTGAAGAGCAGAATTTTTGCTTTTGCTAAGCAACAGCAGATTGCCCAATGAATGCCTTAAATTCTGGTGTTCAACCGTTGTAAAACGGCTAGTCCAATATTCGTCTGTAGGAGTTTGTGGATAAATATGTTCGATAGAAACTTTTGTTGATTGATTGTTTTCAAAAATTTCCCACTGGACCTTAACATCCGCATGTCCCTGCAGATGTTTTTCATATTCATACAAGAAGTATCTTAGCCCCTTCCATGAGTAGAATCCATTGTTTTTTTGATATCGCTCCGCAGAATTGTTAATAAACATTTTCACATTTGTCCAATGTGTTGTTTGAGTATTAACATTGGCGACTAAATCCATAGCAACTGTTGATTCAAAATATGCATGCGCTAATGAGTAAAAATGGGAGTCCGCTGTATTAGAACGACGTTCAGACACGCTTGAAACCAAGAAGCGAAATCTTTCACATGCTTTGACAAGGGGTAATACATCTTCTGAATTTTGTTTTAAATACGCGGCCATCAGCAACGGCCTGAAACTACCAATTCCGACGCGATTCAATCTAGTAAGCCATTCCTTTGTGTCTACGGCTAAAGAGCTTTCCTCGGGACAATTTACATTAAACCAGACCACAATACTCTTCTGTAAATTGCGAACATAATCGTTAATGGTCTCTATTTTTAGCACGTTATTCAGTACTTTTTTCGCAGTAAAATACTCTGACAACAAATCTTTTTTGAATGCCTTCGATTTTTTTCGATCATACCTAAAATACATTATCCAATGATCTTTCAAGAATGAATCATCGTTCAAGATTTTTTTTGTACTTTTGCCTAAATATTCATAGATAGTCTTCCAGGCGTTATTGATATTTGTTCTTAACGCTTTAACATTGCTTTGAACGATTGGATCACTTTCTGAGCGATGAGCATATAAAGTTGTCAAATAGATAAGACGATTTTTCAACAATTCCAAAGTGGAAAGTTGCTTGCCTCTATTATTCATTGTTTCGAATGTTACATAAACATCATCAACATCTTCAATAAGATACTCATTAAACAACAACTGCTCAGTCACCTTCAAGAATAGTGTTTCAATGCCTTTAGGAGTCATTGACGACAGTTTTTCAGCGAAATAATCCTTTGCATTTTTTAGATTTTTCGTATACAATGTGTCTTCAGGTTGGTGAAATGCCGCAGTATCCTCTGTGCATAAAATTTTTGTTTTAAAGAAGACGTCGCTTGGGTTATCTACGCTATACTGAAAACGATAATCTAGCTGAATCGAACCATATTTCTGACTAAACAAGTATTTTTTTCTATAGTCTTCTACAGACATACCGCCAGCAATACCACCATCAATTCGAGACAGCATCTCGTTAATCAGGATAACGAGAGTCGTCATTCGTTGTTGTCCATCTACAATGTCATAAGTATCTGCAGCCTCATTTTTACTAAAAGTAAACATTCCTGTATAATGAGTTCTTGGTTCAGAAAGATTTTCCAAATCTTCCCATAAGGCGTCCAACTGCTCCCTGCCCCAAGAATAACCTCTCTGGTAATCAGGCACAATAAATTTTACGGTATCCGTAAAAATTTGAGATAATTTCCTTAAGTTCTCTTTAGTTGTAGCCATTTTATACCACCTTTATTTTGCCGGTGACGACATCATTAATGATAATTTGTTTGCGTTCTTGGAGAAGAGATATTAGTTTTTCTGCACTTTTTATCGCAGAATCAATAGAATTTGTTGACAGTTTGACATATTCAATAATTTTCATTTGCTCTCGCAATGGAGGAATTGGCAGTTTCATTCGATTATAATCGAATGATGTCATACTAGGCAATGTTGTTTGGGATATATAATACTTGTAATCAAATTGTGTCGCAAGTAAGTAATAAAATTCCAACAAAATATCATTACTTTTAGTCTTCACATCAAACGCAGTATCAACATTCCAATAACGACCTTCTATATAATGAGGAATATGTAATGTTGCTCCTTTACGACCAATAAGTACACATGGACCTTCTTTATATTCACCACAAGTTCTAAAACTATTCGACCCACTTCCATAAACAGGAACATCGCCTTCAGTTTTAGGGTCGGATCCATTTGAAATATCAACACATAAAGAGGCCTTCCTAATCTCCCAATGTTCTGGAATTTCGCCAATCCAGTCGATGCCACTGGGTTTCATTTTGACATTGGAGTCTAAGCCCTTGGTGACGGCTTTGTTAATGATAATCTGTTTCCGTTCGTTCAGTAGGTCTATCATTTTCTGTTGCTGAGCGATGGTTTCGTCTATCTTGGCGGTAACAGAATCCAAATAATTTGCTATTGCCCGCTGCTCATTTAATGACGGGTTAGGAATAAACTGATTTTTCAATTCATTGTATGATAAAGTCAATCGAATTCCTGTACCCATTCCATGAAACATTTTTTTCGAATCCATTGATTTCAAAAAATATGTATAGTATCTAGAGTCGGCAATTTCTGTCGGACGTAAACTTATATAAGCGGATGTAATAACTCCTTTTTCTTTTACTTGGGCAACACGTTGAGACACAAAATCATAATTGAGATTCAACCCGTTTATCATTATATCGTTCATATCAACAATTGTGTATTTGCTGATAGTTTCTAAAGCATCCGAATCTTCACCCTGATTTGCTTTTCTAACTATATTGCCATATCGAAATTGCAGTTGTGTACGGATTGTACAATCTGAATTTTTCTCCGTATTTTCAACCAACAAAAATCGCCAACGCTGCATATTCCAATGACTCGGGATTTCTCCAAGCCACTTCACGCCACTGTCTTTGTATTCACTATATCGTTCCATAACTATACCAAATCAAAGAGTGACTGAATAAAGCCTTGGCTCTGCTTGTCGAGTTCCATAATGTCATGCTCATTCTCGTCAAGAGTGCGTAGCGGTGTGGGCTTGTAGAAATACTTATTAAACGAAATTTCGCAACCAATCTTGGTCGGCGGCAGATTAATCCACGCATCAGCTACGTAGGGGCGAACCTCACGCTGGAAATATTCGTAAATATCTTCCTTGACAGGGATTTTCTCTGTATCGCGGAGGTCGCTATCCGTTTCGTATTCGATGTAGCCTTTCTTGCCCATCGGCATATAACCATAATCCGCAAGCTTGGCAACATCAATCCCGTATAAATCCGTCAGTTCCTCAATATCTTTGCTGTTCAACTTGTGTTCTTTCTTGATTACAGGTGCAGCATCCGGATCCGTTACGGACATTGCACGTGCAATCGCATTGAGCACATTTCCCTTTACATCCAGCTTGAGATCCTTGGCTGTAGCGACAACCTTCTCCATGAACTTATTGAAGTCCATAAAGGCATCGGTGCCTATTTTCTTCATCAGCTTTTTAGCGGTTTCCGCCATCAGCTTACGTTCATCCCACTTCTTGGCAGATACAAGATTTACAATCTTCTTATCCGTCATCTTGATTTCATTTTCAGCAAGATATTCCTTGATAGCGGGGATTTCTGATTCCAAACCGTCAAATACACGCTTACCATAAGTCTGGTACAGCCATTTTGACATTTCAAGGTCGCCCTTGTCATAAAGCATATCATCTATCAAGAGTGCGTTAAACTGACTACGCAAACGCAGCGGACGTTCAATGGTCACGCTGTAATAACGGAAATCGTCGCCATCGAAAATCTTGGAGACTACTTTAGAATCATCTGCATCCGTTTCCACAAAATCTTTATAGGTCTTTAAGATGGCATTGCGGAACTTCGGCGTAATAGTGCAATTTCTAGAGCCTAGATTTTTACGGAGTTTTTCAAAAGCCTGCGAAGCATCTATCAGCTGGATTTTGCCCTTGCGATTTTTTGCCTTTTTATTGGTCAACACCCATACATAAGTAGATATACCCGTATTGTAGAAGATATTGTTCGGCAACTGGATAATGCAATCGATCAAATCATTTTCTACAAGATAGCGCCGGATATTGCTTTCGCCACTACCGGCATCTCCCGTAAAGAGCGACGAACCGTTATGAATCGAAGCCACGCGGCTACCCTGCGGCTGGAATTCAAGGGGTTTCATCTTGTCAACTTCTTCCAAGATAAACAGCAACTGACCATCAGAAGTTCTTGGCGTGCAATCAAGCTTTTCGCTTTCACCCGCAAAATTCAAAAGTTGCAATTCAAATCTGTGGTCAAGCAATTCCTTTTCATGGTAAATCTTTTTCTTGTCTTCTTTCCAAGACTTGCCATAAGGCGGATTGGCGAGTATATAGCCAAACGACTTTCCTGCAAAATTATCATCTGTAATCGTATTTCCATGGCATATCCCGCTCGGGTCTACACCTTTGATGATCAAGTCCGATTTGCAAATAGCATAGGTTTCCGCACTTATTTCTGTCCCAGCAAACTGGATGGCGGCATTCTTAATGCCAATATCATGAAGATATTCCCTGCATTCAGTCAGCATACCGCCCGAACCACAAGCCGGGTCGTAAAGACTGATTATTTTAGGGAGATTGGACTTGACGGGCTCAAAAACAAGGTGAGCCAGGAGGGAAATCGCGTCGCGCGGAGTAAAGTGTTCTCCCGCTTCTTCGTTATTTTCTTCGTTGAACTTACGAAGGAGTTCTTCGAATACAGTTCCCATGCCGACATTAGTCAATGCCGGCAGCACAATTCCATCAGGATCAGTCGCTTCCTTGTCTGTCAGGTTGATGCGCTTATCGGTAATTCGTTCAATAATAGAAAGCAGTCTATCATTATCGGCAAGCTTACGAGCCTTGCTATAATATTCGAAGTTTTTCAGCACGTCGCGAACATTTTCGCTATAGCCATTCAAATACTCGACAAAATTATCATAAAGAAGATCGTTGTTGTCGGAAGCTTGTGATTTAAGGCGATTGAGAGTCCACTTGCTCGTATTGAAATAAGTGAGTCCCGTAATATCTTTCAGAACGCCTTCGTCCAGATTATCAAGGCCGCTATCTTCGATTTCTTTTTCGACTTCTTCCTTGGTGGGTTCCAAAAGGGCGTCCAAACGACGAAGCACTACCATCGGCAAAATAACATCGCGGTATTGCCCACGCAAAAACACATCTCTCAATACATCGTCAGCAATATTCCAGATTAACGACACCATCTGGTTATGAGAATTATCCATGAAAAATCCTTTTGGTTATGCCAATAGAACCACCATTTTAGGCAATGGCGTATAGCACAAATATATAATTCATTTTTGACACTAAAATGTCAGCCGAAGGATATATCTTCATTTTGGCAGAAACAAGACTTTCAAAATTTCTCCAGTAGTTTCCAAAATGGAAACTGTACCCTTCCCCAAAGGCCCCCATTGCTTCGTCTCGCAAATAAGACTATATTTAGTATCAAATTCAGTCTTTCCGAAAAGAAAGGGGTAAAAATGGCAACAATCAAGAATATCAAACCAATTTCGTACATCAAGGCTAACGCAGCAAAAGTTTTGGACCATGTGTGCGAATCACGCGCCCCCTACGTAATAACGCAGAACGGAGAAGCGCGCGGAGTAATTCTCGATGTCGACACGTACCAAAAAATGCAGGACGGGTTGAAACTTTTCAAGCTGTTCGCACAAAGCGAAGGCGAAGTCGCCCGAGGCAGCGTCATCCGTCAAAAAGACCTTTTCGATTCTCTGGAGCGCGAACTGAATGCCAAGTAAAAAGTATTTAGTAGTATGGTCCGAATCGGCGGCACTAGATCTCAAATCTATAGTCTCGTTTATCGCGGTAGACAGTGTGCAGAACGCCCGCGAAGCGTTCGCAAAAATCAAGAAGGAATGTCAACTTCTCGAGCGATTTCCTGACTTGGGTAAAATTCCTGTCGAGCTAGAGGCACTGCAAATTGGCGGATACCGAGAATTGTCCATCAACCCTTGGAGAATCTTTTACCGCAAGCAGGCAAATCAAATTGTAATCCTCGCGGTTGTCGATTCAAGGCGGGATCTCGAATATGCCCTTTGGAATCGTCTGATGCGCTAACAAAAAGACAACCCCGGCACATCAAAGGCCGGGGTGACAAAGCTCTAAAACAATCTAGTTTACTTCTGCAAGTTCAAACTTGCATTAGCAGCACCGTACAAACTAATGCTGTAATCCTTGATGAGGTAAACCGGGATCTTGTTCAAGAGCGGACGGATGTTCGGATTGTAATTCTTTTCGAACCAGGTCATGAACAAGTTATCGCGTTCGAGCCAGCGGAGGTCCTTCTGGACCGTTCCACCTGCGAGGTAGAAACCGCCGAGCGGGAGGAACAACGTGCAAGCATCGCTGGCGAAGCGGGCAAGCATCTTCACGAACATGCGCATCATTTCGGCTGCGACCGGATCGGTATCGCTTGCGCGGCTGATGTACTTCGGGCGGTCATGCCAATCGGTTTCTTCAATCTTCTTGAAGGCATCGTTCTGCGGAACGCCCTTCGTGTCGCGCCACCATTCATAGAGGTGAGCAAGGCCCATGCCAGAGACGAGCGGTTCAACGCCCGGCACCGTGCCGATGCGCTTTTCCATGTAGTCGCGGAAGTCCTGAGTTTCCTTGTCGAACGGAGCAAACGTAGAGTGACCACCTTCGGAGCAAGCCGGGATGTACTTCTGACCGTCAAATGCGAGGAAGCCAACACCCATGCCCGTACCCGGACCAATCACGGCCTTCGTTGCAGCCTGCGGCTTCGGTTCACTACCGTCGGTGTGCTTGAACTTGAGGATCTGTTTCGGGTCATCGACGTCGAGAGTCGGGATGCCATAGCTAATGGCCATAAAGTCGTTAATCACGAGAGTCGGAATGCCGGTTGCATTCGTGATGGCATCGCCGTCGACGCACCACGGGAGGTTCGTCATGACGCACTTGTTGTTTGCCACCGGACCTGCGGCGCTGATGCAGATGTGGGACGGCTTCAAATCCGCGCGGTTTTCGATTGCAGCCTTGAGCGTTTCACAGATCGGGGTGTCAAGTCCTTCAATGCACTGGCTCGGGCAAACGGTTTCGAGAATGAGCGTAAACTTGCCATCCTTGTAGCCCACAAGACCAAGGTTCGTATTCGTACCACCGATATCACCCGCCAAAACGAGACGGTCAAACTTTGCATCGGGATTAAGCCATTTAATTTCCATAATTTAAAACTCCATGTTTTACGTTGAGGAATATAGTTTTTTCTCAAGGAAATAGGAGATTCCCGATTAAATCGGGAATGACAAGTGCATATTTATGTGCATGTAATAAAAACAACTGTTTCAATTCCCTTAAAAAATATACATTAAGCCCATAGGGACCTATTTATATTGAGTGGGTCATAATTCACTTTTAACAAGCAGAGACCATGCGCGCTATTCTTGCACTCTTTTATTACATCGTCGTTTTCACTATCATGGTTGTTGCGGGTATCCCCTATACCCTCTATTGCGGTATCCGCGGGCACTGGGAAGACTGCACCAAGATTTGCACTTTCGCCTTCAGGAACATTATTTTCAAGCTTTTCGGCATTAAAGTCGCGGTCAAGGGCGCCGAAAACATTCCAAAGGGCGTAAACTACGTCATCGTCGCAAACCACCAGAGCTTTTTGGACATCAATGTCATCTGGCACTCCATCACGACGGCTTCGTTCATGGCTAAGGCAAGTCTCTGGAAGGCTCCCGTGTTCGGCTGGGTTCTGAACCGCTCCGGCAACATTCCCATCCACAAGAACCCACGCAAGAACGCTGGCCTCGGCAAAATCCTCAAGAAGCGCCTCGAAAGCAACTACAACATCGTCGTGTTCCCTGAAGGCCACCGCACCGAAGACGGTCACATGCTCAAGTTCCAAAATGGAATTTTCCGCTTGGCAAAAGAACAGCATTTTGCGATTTTACCAGTTACATTTATTAATACCGGAAAGATTCTCCCGAAGGTCAAGTGGGCGGTCTATTCCGGCACCGTCGAGATGGTCGTTCACCCGCTGATCCGTTATGAAGATTACGCCGACAAGCCGATGGCCGATCTCCGCGACGAAACGCACGATTTAATTGAATCCGCAATGCCGTACAAGCAGGCGGAACTTGCCGCAGCAAAAGAAGCGGCAACTGAAAACAAGGAGGCTTAATTATGGCTAAGGAATTACCGAGCGAAGAACAAATTATTGCAATCCTTCGTGACGAACCTATGGTAGGGAGCCAGCTCCGTAGCGCTCTCGGCCTCCCGAAAAAACAGAAGATGGCTTTTAAGCAGCTCCTCGCCGACATGATCGAGCGTGGCGTTCTCAAGCGTTCGGCCCACAAGGAATACCAGCTGGGCGATGGCGAACCGCTGGAAGACAAGCGCGAAAAGCGCCGCAAGAAACTTGCTGAGCAGGGCGTCGAAGATAACCGCCGTCCGGGCGCACGCAGCCGCCGTCAGACCGAAAAGGATTCCGGCACACGCGTGAAGCGCGGCATTTTGCACCAGACCGGTGACGAAGACTGGGAAGTCACCGAACTCGATACGGGCAAGGTGTACGAGATGTGCCACCGCAGGCAGGCGCCGGGCAAGGAAGGCGAGACCATCAGCTTCACGCTTTATCCGCACCCGAAGCTCAAGCACAGCTACTTGGCAAAGGTGGACCGCTCTGCCGAAATCATGAACGTGACTTGGGACGAAGTCAAGACAAAGTTTATGGAAGAGAGCAATCTTCCGAAAGGCTTTAGCCCCGCTATTGAAAAGTACGTGGCCTCCATTACAGAACCGACCGAAAAGGATTTCAAGGGCCGCGTGGATTACCGCAAGCTCGACATTCTTTGCATTGACCCCGAAGGCGCCATGGACCACGACGATGCGATCAGCGTGGAACGCAAGCCGAATGGCGGTTACAAGCTCGGCGTACACATCGCCGATGTGAGCTACTACGTGCCCGAAGGTTCAGACCTCGACGAGGAAGCACTTGAAAGAAGTTATACGCAATACTTGCCGTGGACGGCTGTGCCGATGCTCCCGGAAAAGCTTTCGAGCGGTGTATGCAGCTTGCACGAAGGCGTAGACCGTTGCGCATTCACCTGCATGATCGACTTGGACAAGGAAGCAAACGTTCTCGGTTGGGACTTCCACCGCAGTGTCGTGAACATTACGAAGGGCATCACGTACCAACAGGCAGTGAAGATGATGGAAGAAGGCGACGACTCCATCAAGGCTCTCGCCGAAGTGACAGCACTTCTCAAGAGGAACCGCACCAAGGATGGCTTGCTCGAATTCCAGACAACTGAATACGGTTGCAAGTTTGACGAAAACGGTGAACCGGTCAAGATTTTCCCGCGCGAACACGATGAATCGAATTCCTGGGTGGAAGAGTGCATGCTCATCGCGAACAATTGCTGTGCGAAGGAACTCAAGCAGCGCAAGCTGCAAGGCATTTACCGTATCCATGAAGCTCCGGACACGAAGGACATCATGGAACTCTATTACATGTACCCGGACCTGTTCAAGGACGCTCCGGTGATGTTGCGTGACTTGGGTAAGCCGCGCAGTGGCGATACAAACTTGAACCCGGTAGCCTTCAAGCTTTACGAACACCTGGTCAAGCGCGCCGCTGGCGACGAGACGCTCACAAACCGCATTTTGCGCAGTATGCAGAAGGCTCACTACGACTCCAACAGCTTCGGGCACTTCGCCTTGAACTGGCAGGATTACAGCCACTTCACTTCGCCGATCCGCCGTTACGCGGACCTCTGGTGCCATCGCGAACTCGCCCGCAAGGGTAAGGAAATTGACGCCGAACGCGTGAACAGCGTGATCGAAGTCTGCGACTTGATTTCAGCAAACGAAATCAAGAACATGAAGGTGGAACGCATCTCCATCAAGGTGTGCAGTTGCTGGATTTTGAAGAGCCGCATCGGCGACAGCTTCGAAGCAAATGTCACAGGCATCGAAGAATGGGGCATCTACGTTTCCATCGACGATCCGATTGCCGAAGGTCTTGTGCGCTACCGCGATATCACGGGCGATGACTTCTACGTGTTCAATCCGGATCAGGGTCTTGCATTTGGCAAGCGTAGCGGCCGCACCTTCCGCCGTGGCGACAAGGTGATGGTTCAACTCCTCAGAGTTGACCCATTGCGCGGTCAGGCTGACTTCAGCATCACCGAAAAGCTGAGCCCTGAACCGAAGAAGCGCCGTACCCGCGAAGATACCGAACGTGACATCCGCAATTTCAATGAACGCGCAGACCGCGCCGCGGCCGCCGAAGCACTCGGCTATGTGAGCCAGCCAGACGAAGACGAAGATTACGAACCGGAATACGTTTCTCGCGGTCACCGTGGACGTCGCGATTTCGATGGTCCGATTTTCGAACGCACCGGTCGCGATTCTCGTGAACGAGGCGGTTTCCGCAAGGGCCGTGACGAAATCGATGAAGGTCGCCGCTCCGACAAGCGTGGGAAACGCGGTTCTGAAAAACGTGACTTTGAAAAGCGCGGAGGTCATGACTCCCGCGATTTCGGCGAAGGATTCCATGTAGCCAGCGAACCGCGTGAAGCAAGACGTGGCCGCAGGTCCAGCGAAAAAGGTCGCGGACGCAGCAGTCGCGGAGGCCGCAGGGGAAGATAGTTGATGGACGCATGCAGTAAAGTCGCCCTCTACGCCAGTTACCAAACCGGGGAAGATCTCCCCGGCTATGTCCGCTTTGCGCTCAAGCATCTTGCGGAGACCGACTTCAAGGTCGTTCTCCTCACGAATCGCCGAACGCTTTCGAACGACACCTACGATTTTCTGAAAGAAAACCACATTGAACTTTTCCTCACCGAAAATCGCGGATTTGACTTTGGCATGTGGCGGCGTTATCTGCAATTGCAAGCAAACCGCACAGACGCAGCCGGCAACTACGTTCCCGGCGTCATCACGCGTGATGTGGAACGCTTGCTGCTCATCAACGATTCCATCGTCTATTACAAGAACAAGTTCAAGGAATTCTTTGAACGCGCCGAAAACAGCAATGCCGATGTCGTCTCGCTCACGAGCAATGACGAGTTTGCACCGCATCTGCAATCGTTCTTCTTGTACATGAAGCCCGCCGCACTCGGCGTGTTCTTCTTGCACATTTTCGAGACTCCCGAACAGACCGAATTCTACGATGTCACGCGTAAGCTCGAAGTCGGCTTGAGCGAAAAATTCACCGAAGCCGAAGTCGTCATGGAATCGCTCTACCACACGGAACGCCCCGTGTTCTTCGCTTACGACGAACTGATTGCACAAGGTGCTGGGTTCGTGAAGCGCAAGCTTCTGGAACGCCGTTTCAACTACGAAGAAAAAAAGCACTTCGTACGCCATCATGCCTACGACGCTCTCAACAAGGACTACACAACCCTCATTCTCAACGCAGGGATAGATGCAGACTTTGACAAGAGCTGGCTTCCCCAGAGCAATGAAACCCGCACCGAGCGCATCAAGGATTTCATCTGGGAAAAAGGTTTCCAGCTCGTCGGCTACCCTGCCAAACGCCTGATTGACAAGCTGAAAAAATAAAAAGCGGAAAAAGTTAAAAAATGTCAGTCTAACGACACCTGATTTTTTTATCTTATGAAAAGAGACTAAGGTACATGATGTGGCGTTGGGACCAGGGCAGATTAAAATATTTTCAGTTCGATACATTACGGGAAATCGCAAAGGTTCTCGTAAAGTTCGATCATCTTGATCTGGGTCCCATTGAAGACAAGTTTAGGCAAAACATAATGGCCGACACCGGGATGCCTTTTGCACCCGACAAAAAAGATTACCCGATCAAGCGAAATTACAAGCGTGTTTTTCAGTGCGTGTTTCTTGCAACATTCCCTACCAAAGGTCCACAGGAAAACACCCTTCTCGTCACCGATTTCTGTAGGGATTTGGCATCCGATAACGGGCTGATCAAAAATGTAGATGACTATTTTTTGAGATACATTCCAAAATTCAGTTTTCCGTTCCCTGCTTTTGACGGCTATAATCCAAACGATACAAGAACATATCCGTTTTGTGCCATTCTAAAATTTCTTATTGCACGGCAAGAGTCTGGTCTAGAGTCAAAAATTTCTCTTGACGAAGTCACCAGATATATTGTAGCAAACAAATGCACAGGCAAAGAAGATTTGGACTTTTATAAAAATCTCACTCCAAACGACTGTGATGAGGATCTCAGACAAGTTAGAGAAATGCTTATATTTTTTAGCCAGCTAAGCATTCTGAAGTATTATAACAAGCATTTATATCTCGAACCATTATCCGAGTCCACCAAGAAAAACCTGCTCCATACGGTATTGGTTCCCGAAAAACGGGATCCAGCAAGCGACGCGCTAGATGAGTTTATGCAAATGACTCGTTTGGACTCTAAATCTGTTACGCCAGAAATAGAAGCCTTTACAGACGTGCCTTTAGACCTTGAATTCATCGAAGGCGACCGGAAGAAGGTTGAGCACTTTAGAATAGAAAGAAGCTCCCTGTTGCGGAAATATTATAGAGACAAAAACCCTGAAGCCAAATGCCAATTATGTCAAAAAGATATGAGAGGGGTTTATCCGTGGACAGACTACATGCTAGAGATTCATCATTTGCTACCTTTGGCATCTACGATAAAAATTTCAACTAGCGGGACATCCCTGGACGATGTCGTAGGATTGTGTCCATCCTGCCATAAGGCCATTCACATATATTATCGAAACTGGTTAAAAGAACATAACAAATCTGATTTTAGCACAAAAGAAGAAGCTAAAGAAATATTCTCATCTGCATTATCTGCAATAAAGAACGCATGAAAAAGAAACTAACGATCGATAAACAAGAAAATCTTCTAAACAAATCTATCGAGCAGCATCTCGATTTTTCTGAGTTGCTAAATAATCAGGAACTTTCTTATGACGATTTGTCTTACACGCAAGACGACTATATTCCCAAAGAATGTTTAGAGAAAATAGAATGTCTGGATGACATCCCCAAAGCGCAGGACAATATACCTGCGGTCAGTTTCTTTTCTGGAGCGGGCGGCCTAGATATCGGCTTTAGCTACGCAGGAATACAGACGAAAATTTCCATTGAATTCAACGAAACATTTTGCAATACCCTGAGAAAAAACGACCCTTCAAAAATTGTGATCGGTCCGCCCAATTACAGCGGCGATATCAGCAAAAGAGAAGAACTAGCAAAGATTCTTGCAGAAAATGGCATAAGTGAAAATTTCGAGGGCGTTTTTCACGGAGGTCCTCCTTGCCAGTCGTTTAGCATTGCCGCAAACCAAAGGTTCAACAAGGAGGGTGAAAATTTCAAGAGAAAAGGCTTTGATGACGAAGAAAAGGGAATGCTAATCTTTGATTATATCTGGTTCATCAAAAAATTCAAACCCAAAGCTTTTTTGATTGAAAATGTGGAAGGCATTTTGGAATGCGATTCTACAGGCAAAATAAAAAAGGCGCTGGACGATTTGAAAAAACTCGGATATAAAATAGCAGGTCCCCGGATCTTTGATGCCTCGTATTACGGAGTTCCCCAAAAAAGAAAACGCTTTATCGTGATTGGTTCACGTACAGAAGACGCTGTTGTTCTACCCGAACCGGCAAAAAAACAGACGCCTTGCGGCCCTGTCTTTATGCGCGACTTGAAATCAACAACAAGCCATATCACTAGAGAACACACCGCAGAATCCATCAAGCGATATATGCTTCTGAGCTACGGCCAGCGGGATAAATTGGGACGCGTTGACAGGTTAGACCCAAGAGAGCCTTCTAAAACTGTAATTGCGGGCGGGACAAAAGGCGGCGGCCGTTCTCATTTGCACCCATTCCATCCAAGAACTTTGTCTGTAAGAGAATGCGCCCGGCTGCAAACATTCCCGGACAGTTATGAATTTACAGGAGCAAACGCTCGTCAATTTACCCAGGTCGGGAACGCTGTACCGCCTTTATTAGCATATAAATTAGCGTGTGCCATAAAAGCCGTTTTCCATCAAGAATAAAAACAGCTCATCAAAGCAGGTACGGAATGAAGAAATTTGGATTAACAGCGATTGTTTTTGCTGCTCTTGGAGCTTCGTCATTGATGATGGGCTGCGATTCTGACGGGAACCACGTTACCGCCCATGACGACTCCGACCTGAACCAGCCTATTTCTCTTTTCGATACCTTGATGGTTCCGAGCGTAGCGAACTTGCCCAATTGCGACGAGAGCCGCGAAGGTCGTGCGTTCTTTGTACAGAGCGACAATTTGCCGCACCTTTGCGTGAAAGGCTCGTGGCGCAGTGCAGCAGACACCACAGATTTTAGCATCACATGCTGCGACGGATTTTTGCATGCCGTTGACAAAGTTTCGTCACTGCCAAACGGATCAATTGTCGGTAGTCCAGACACAGTCTTTATCGAAGGATTCGTTTCGCCAATCTCCGGCATTGCGCAAAAAGGTCCGTTCGTTTTTGGAACAAGCGTCACGGTCACCGAAGCAAACAAAGAATTCAACAACGAGACTTTCCAAAAAGCAGAAGGCTGCATTCTCACCAATGACGGGCACTATGCATTCAACGAAGTCCATTCGAATGCCAACTGCGTGAAAATCAGGGCGACCGGTTTTTACCGCAACGAAGTGACAGGCAGAGTTTCGAACAACCCCATTACGCTTGCCGCAAAGACTTGCTCGCCCGAACATGCGAACGTGAACATTCTCACGCATATCACCATCCCGCGCATCGAGCAGCTCACGATGAACCACATCGATTTTGCCGAAGCCAAAGCGCAAGCGGAGCGCGAAGCATTTGCCGCATTCGGAATCGACACGGTCCAGCTTTATTCGCAGCCGTATTTTACCGACGGGCGCACCGAAAGGCCCGTCGCCGAAGATCTGGACATGTTCGGAAACAGCGAATACAGTGCAGCACTTCTAGCCATCTCCGCCATAATTCAAGGCGATCGCAGCGAGAATGACATGATGAACCTCGCAAACAATCTCGCCGAAGACCTCAAGGGCGATGGTGTTTGGAACGACCCGAACTGGAAAATCAAAATCGCCGACTGGGTCGTCGGCCTCGACACGCTCTGGAAATACAACGACATCCGCAATAACGTTTCATCATGGGGCATGAACATCCCGAATTTCGAACGTTACATGCGCGCGTTCATTCCCATCGCTTACGGATTCGGGCCATGCACTGACGCAAACGCAGGACAGGTCACGTACGTCAATCAAGGCCAAAGCGCCCTTTTCGCAAACGACTACGAACACGCCGACCATTCCAGAGTCCGATTCATCTGCGATGCTAATTCCAAGGAATGGCGCATTGCACAGCCCATCGAAAAAGACACGGCAGGGTTCGGCCCCGGCGAATACGACAAGGAAGTCCGTGAAGGCCGTGTGAACCACGACAGCTATTACATTTTCGAGACTGCCACAAACGCATGGCGCATCGCTACCCCGCAAGAAGCGGACGGTTTCACCGACCTTGTCGAAGTTTACGCCAACCTCAAGCCCGACGAAAAGGCGGTCTTCATCATCCGCCACAGCGAACGCACCGATGACACCGGCGCGAAAGGCCACTTGACTAGCAACGGAAAAACGTACGCACGCAATCTTGGCGCACGCCTCGCCGCTATTGCCAATGAAGACTTTTACTATGGATACTCGGGCTACACGCGCACACAGGAAACCTGCGAAGAAATCGCCATCGGCAAGGGCCAATCGGACTACACGCTCAATGTCCTCCCCTACATGGACGGAGCCTGGTATATCAAGGACGAGGCTATCGCCGACAACTATATCAACGCAGAAGGCGGCTGGGTCGTATTTTCCAAGTACGGTTTTACAGGCGCCTACGAAGATGCATTCTACGACTTGGAAACCCGCAGCGAAGAACTCCTCAAGAAAAACATTCTCGCAAGCCTCCCGGCCATGAAACGCGTAAGCATCATGTGCACACACGATTATCTGGTCGTGCCACTCCTCGCCTACACCACCAACGGCCACGCGAACGTGCGATACTACGAGAAATGGCGCTGGGTCAACTACCTCTCGGGCGTTGCGATGATCATCTCCGCCGACGGCTCCGTGCGTTACGTTCCTATCAAGGGCCTTGAATCAGGAACGATGTAGATACGAAAAGTTTACTTTTCTAAAAAACAGATATATACTTCTCTTCATAAAGGTCATTTAAAATCTATCCTAAGGGGAGCACTATGGATTTTCAAAGGCATACATGGCCATTTTTCGCCATCGCTTTGTGCGCAATTTTTATCGCATGCGGCGATGACAATTCTTCTGGCGCTTCAGCAAACTTGAAAAATACACCGATTGCCGATTCCACAATTCAAAAGACCGCAGATGTCCTCAAAGATTGGGGATTCAAGCCGGTTATCGGAGCAAGCGACATCGATGTTTTCCAGAATGACGGCATCATTCTCTTTATGGAAAAAATCGGCGAGAATTTACGCAGGTTTTCGACGTCGTTGTCAAGGCGATCGAAAAAGGCGAAATCAAGGAATCTCGCATTGATGAAAGCGTCATGAGGATCTTGAAGCTCAAGCGAAAGAAATAATAAAAAGGAGATACCCGCTCGGTGGCGGGCATGACAAACGCGCAAGTCTGTAACAAAAAAGAAGCCGTGGATGCGGCTTCTTTTTTGCTTAATGACGAGAAGGAGATTCCCGCTTCCTTCGACTGTGCTCAGGACAGGCTCTGGCGGGAATGACAACTCAGGATGATAAATGCGCGGGAAAGCCCGCGCATTTATAAGTTCCCTGAGTTTGGATGGTGAGTTCAGTCGAACCATGCCGAAGGGTTACTTCACGATTTCAGCGTCCTTGACGTTCTTGCCCTTGAGCTTGGAAGAAGTCTTCGGAGTAGAGCCGTTGACCGGCGGGAACTTGCTGTAGATGTACTTGTACTGGGCAATGCTCCAGATGTTACCGATAATCCAGTAGAGCACGAGACCAGACGGCATCACGGCACTAAACAAGAGCATCATGGCAGGCATCATCCACACCATCATCTTCTGCTGTGCAGGATCCATGCCGGCGTTGGAACTCATCGTCACCTTGGTCTGGAAGTAGGTCGTTGCCACCATAAGCCACGGGAGGATGGCAAGGCCAGACGGCATGATGATAGGAATGCTGATTCCGCTCCAGACAACGTCACTGCGGCTGAGGTCAGAAATCCAGAGGAATGCCGGAGCGCCACGGAGTTCAATTGCACGGCCAAGCACAAAGAAGAGGCCCATGAAAATCGGCATCTGGATGAGCATCGGGAGGCAGCCACCCGTGCAGCTAGCGAGCGGGTTGATGTTGTTCTTGCTGTAGAGTTCCATCATAGCGGCCTGCTTCTTCTGCGGGTCGGTACGGTACTTCACGTTGATTTCATCGAGCTGCGGCTTGAGAGCGGCCATGCCACGCGTGGACTTGATTTGCTTCACAGTGAACGGAGTCGTGATACCGCGAACGATGAGCGTCACGAGGATAATAGCAATACCGTAGTTCGGGATAATGCTGTAGAAGAGGTTCAAGAGCTTGAGAAGCATCTTGCAAATCCAGACGAACCAGACGTCTGCACCGCACCAGCTCCAGCCACTCACGATAATCTTTTCATAGTCCTTGTCAAGAGCGGAGAGTTCATCCCACTTGAGCGGGAGAATCATCAAATCGTAGCTGAGGGACTGAGCGCCACGGAAATCGTCGGCAATCGTAAGCTTGTACGTACCCGGATCGACTTCGCTATCTTCGACCTTCATCGGCTTTGTCTTGAGCACTGCCGGAACAGCTTCGTCGAACTGGACCGTCATGGCAACGTACTTGCGACGAAGACCTGCCCAGATGACCTTGCCTTCAGTCGCATTGAAAGACGTCTGTTCGCGCGGCATTTCGCGTTCCACAGAATAGCGGTCGTTAAAGACGACTTCGCTGAAGTAGTAGGTGCCGCCACCGCCGATGCCCATGAAGCCTTTGGACTTCGGAATATCTTCAGTTTCCTTGAGGCCGCCCTTCCATGCGAGTTCATAGGCATTCGGTTGGAAGCCGATAAACTTGTTTTCTTGACGGACTGCCGGGCCTTCCTTGGTAAAGCCGTAAGAACGGATGACCTGGTTGCCGTTTGCGTCCTGGAATGCGAACTGGACCTTTGCGCTGTCGGTCACGACGATTTTTGCAGGCGTGTTGCCGAGTTCGAACATCGCTTCGCTCAAGTCTGCGTTGTCGAGTTTCAAGTCAAAGGCACCGAGCGTCGTGTCCTGGATGAGTTCCGGAAACTTGCCGGTAGAATCCGGGAGAGCCTTCACGATAACACTCTTGACCTTAGCACCCTTGTTGGTGAGGGTCATGATGAACTTGTCGGTTTCGACCGTCACAGAGCGTTCTGCAATTTCGGCCTTCGGAGCGACTGCTGCTGCGCTATCGTTTGCCACAGCAGGTGCAGCAGCGTTTTCAGCGCCACCGAGAACCGGTGCAGCCTTGATTTCAGGCGTCTTGCTCGGAATCACGAGCGACTTTGCGGAATCCGCGGCGACCTGCGTTTCAGCTTTTGCCTTTGCCTGTGCGGCACGGGCTGCAGCCTGCGCCTCGGCATTTGCGTTATTGACAGCCATCCACCAAATCACGATAACCGCGATAAGGATGGAACCAATGAGTGTATTCTTGTTCATTTTTTATCCTTAGGGGGCGGAACCGGGTCATAGCCGCCCTTGCAGAAGGGGTTGCATCTTAAGACTCTAAAAACCGCAAGATAGAAACCTTTGATGGGCCCGTGGAGGCGTAAGGCTTCAATTGCGTAGTTTGAACAGGTAGGTTGGAATCTACAGACCCCATGGAAAAAATAGGGGTGCACCAGTTGGTATAAACGGATGGGGACAATCAAAGCCGCCACCAGAGCATTTTTAAGCTTCTGCCACATCCGGTTGCTTGTCCCATTCCATCTTGTGGAATATTTTCTGGGCGGATTCACGGAAACGTTCAGAAGACATTTCCTTGGAATTGTCGCTCACGATAATCATTGCCCAGACGGGCTTTTTGATGTTCGGGACAATACCATAAAACAGTGGACGTAGGATCCTACGGCACTTATTGCGATACACGGCATTTCCGTTCTTCTTCTTGGCTAAGAAGCAGAAACGA